>Ga0224508_10002500_pt1 | contig 15579 bp, 13 predicted proteins | sample SF_Jan12_sed_USG_4_FD_170157 | JGI IMG/M metagenome (GOLD analysis project Ga0224508, IMG submission 170157) | Sediment microbial communities from San Francisco Bay, California, United States - SF_Jan12_sed_USGS_21 | ecosystem: Environmental > Aquatic > Marine > Sediment | place: USA... | reverse complement strand
AGGTCGTGCGGACTCGGTCGGCTCGGAATCACCACAATGTCCGCCACGTTGATCGCGTGGCCGATGGTCGAGGTGATGGCCGGCGGCGTGTCGATGATGAGCAGCTTGATGCCCTCTTCGCGCAGCTTCTCGATGTGCTCGGCGAGCCGGGCCATCGAGGCCTGCACGAAGAGCGGGGTTTCGCTGCTGCGCTGCCGGCACCAGTCGGCCAGGCTGCCCTGCCGGTCGGTATCGATCAGGGCCACGGGACCGTCGCCCCTGCGTTCCGCTTCGACCGCGATGTTCGCCGCCAGTGTCGTCTTGCCCGAGCCGCCCTTCTGCGCGGCGAATGCCATCACTTGCATCGTCTCTCTACCTCCTTAAAGCGTCCCGAAATCGGGGGTTGGTATGGTTTGCTCCGTAGTGCTCTCGTCGAAAGAGGCCAAGCCGGTAAGAGCCTCATTCCCAACCCGGTCGGGTGGGCGGCCGGTCCCCGAGGATCGTTCGATGGTGCGACTGTCCCAAGGTTCCATCGTCCGCCTGACGCCCCACATAAGTCCCCTCATAATGCCACTGGCCGACTCCATAACATAGATATAGTATACGGCCCTAGCATGGTATGCAATATGTTGTTGCCGTCGATGTGATGGTATGCCATTGTGAGATGAAATCGTCGAGGTCCAGGCCAGTGGAAAGCGACTCGAGGCGCCCGACGACGAACCGGGCGGAGCGTTCATGACACCGGATTTCCTGCAGGACTGGTTCCGCAAGCCGGTACGCCCGCGAGTTGTCGTGCTGGGCAACCAGAAGGGCGGCTCCGGCAAGTCGACGACCGCGATTCATCTCATCTTCGGGCTGATGAGCTGCGGCTATACCGTGGGCAGCGTCGACCTGGACGGCGACCAGGCGACGCTCACCCACTTCATCGAGAACCGTAAGCGCCTGGCGGCCTCGGGCAACTCGATACTGGGCATGCCCGAGCATCGGCTGGTGGAAAGCTCCCTGGAGCGCAGCGTGGCTGGCGCCGAGGAGGACGAGGCCGCCCAGGTCGCCGGGGCCTTCGCGGAGCTGCTCGACCAGGACTACATCGTGGTCGACACGCCAGGCAGCGACACCTTCCTTTCGCGCCTCGGCCATATCCTGGCGGACATCCTGGTCACGCCGCTGAACGACAGCTTCCTCGACCTCGACGTACTGGTGCGCATCGGCCCGGACGGACAGACGATTACCGGGCCGAGTTCCTACAGTCTCGCCGTGCTCGACCGCTGGGGCCTGCGCATGATGGTCGGGGGCCAGCCGCTCGACTGGGTCGTGACTCGCAACCGTCTGTCCCATCAGCGAACGCGCAACCGCCGCCAGATGGAACACCTGCTCGACCGGCTCGCACCCTCGCTCGGCTACAGTCTGGCCCCCGGTTTTGGCGAACGGGTGATCTACCGCGAGCTCTTCGTGCAGGGCCTGACTGTGCTCGACCTGAGCGAGCCGGCGCGCTGGCGCCTCGGCAACAAGAGCCACGCCGCCGCCCGCAACGAGGTCTGGGCGTTCATGAAATCGATCGGCCTCGCCGAAGAGTCGAGCGCCGGCAAGCGGCGGACCGCCACGGGCTGACGGCCTCGGGCTGACGGCCTCGGGCGGTGCTTACGCCGGCAGGTCCGAGGCCTTGCCGACGACCACGGCGAAGAGGTCGGCGAGACCCGCGAGGCTGGCCTCGTGCAGGCTCTCGGCCGGCATGATCCCGCCCGCGGCGGTCGGCAGGTCGCGGGTCGCAGCGGCGGCGCCCACCACCGTGCTCCGGTAGCCCAGGTCGAAGCCCGCGCGCACGGTCGAGCTCACGCACATGTGGGTCATGAAGCCGGCCACGATCAGGTTGGTCTTGCCGAGCGCCTGCAAGCGCTCGTGCAGATCGGTCTTGGCGAAGGCGTTCGGGAGGGTCTTGACCACTGTGGCCTCGTCGCCCCGGGGTGCGACGGCTTCGGCGATCCGGCCGATCTCCTCGCGCAGGTCGTAGGCCGAGCCCGGTCCCCCGTCGTGCACGACGTGGATGATCGGCGTGCCGGCCTCGCGCGCCCGGGCCAGCAGGCGCGCGGCCTCCTCGAGGGCTGCTTCGATGCCGCTGAGCTTCATCACGCCGGTCGTATAGGTGTTCTGGCAGTCGATCATGACCAGAACGGACTCGCCGAGCCGGCAGGGCGCCGCCTCGCGTCCGGCAAGCTGCACCAGGGTCTTGGGTCGGGTCATCGTGTCGCCTCCCTCGTGGGCGGTTTTCGCACCTTGGCTCCAGCACAGTCCTGCCGTCACGCAGGGCCAGCGTGAATCCTTGCGGCTCGACATCACGGGATCTGCCAGGACCGGGAAACGGAACGACCCGCCGGGGCCCAGCCGGGGCGGCATGCCTCCGGCAGCCGCCCCGGCAGAACCGTGTCGGGCCTCGAGGCCCTGAAAGGATTACTTCAACAGGTCGATCTCGACCCGGCGGTTTTGCGGTTCGGCGGCGTCGCCGCGCGTTGTTACTCTGGGACGGGTGTCTCCGTAGGAGGCGAGGCCGATCTGCTCCGCCTTGATCCCGGCCGAGAGCATGAGCTGCCTGACCGCCTCGAGCCGACGCTGGGAGAGTTCCATGTTGTAGGTGCTGGAACCGACCCCGTCGGCGTGGCCGCTCAAAGCGACCTTCGTGGCGGCGCCCGCCTTGAGCGCCGCCGCAGCGGCCTCGACCGTGGCCACCGCTTGGCCGGTGAGCTTCGCGCTGTTGAAGTCGAAGAACACGAGGTGGCCGTCGCCAGGCCTAGCCGACGCAACCCGCTGACCCATGTCGGTCTGGACCCGGGCCAGCGCCGCGTAGAACCGCTCCCGGCAGAGCGAAATGTCATCGGACTGGTGGTTCTCCTCCTGCTCCTGCAGCCAGCAGTCGAAGCTGGTCTGCGACTCGGCCGCGGCCTCCGGAGTCCTGTTGCGTGCCCCGGCCTCCAGAGCGGAGGTCAGCTGCTTGCGGGCCTCGGTCAGCGTGGCGACGGTGTCCGGCGGCAGGCGGCGGCTGTAAATCGGATCCGGGCTGACCTGCTCGTCGCCGGCGGCGGACAGGGCCTTGGTGGCGAAGTGACCCGAATCGATCCAGTCGTATTCGCCCCGTTCCGTGGTGGACAGTTCCATATAGTCGGCATGCAGATGACGGTTGAAAGCCGGGCCCTCGGGAGTGGCGGCCCGGGCGGCCTCGTAGTCGTCCTCGAGCGCTATACCCTGGGCGCAGGCCGCGAGCACGAACAGCGCCGTGCCCACTGCCAGACCCGATACGAATTTCGACATTCTTTCCTCCCTAATTACCATCCGGCCTAAATGCCAATTGGCACGATATCGCTTGCCGGATCGACCCATTTCCTTGTGCCATATAGTGCCCAAGGCCGCCCGACGGTTCAAGACGGGCCGGTCGAGTTGCCTTCGGGAATTTCCAACCGAAGATAACGCCGACCTTGACGATGTGTCCGGCGGCGGGAACATCGCGCTCTCGAGCCCCGCGATTGCTGCCGGCCCATGTCCGTGTGTCGTTGTGGCGAGGCACCGCGGCACGAGCCCGCGACCGGCCCCGAGCCGAGGACCGGGCCGGCCGGCAATATGTTTTATTTATATAAAATGCCATTAAAACGAATGTCGTTAACTATTACCAAAACTTTACTAAAAGATTAAAAGATGATAAGAATGTATTTGCAAGTTAGCGAGCATTTACCAGACAATTAGTTAACGTTCTCGGTTAACTGATTTAAGAGGCGAGACAAGGGGATCAGCGAAGTCATGGAACATCAGAAACAGACGAAGATCCTGGGCGAAAACGTGCCCATCGGCGGTGCCGCAAAGCAACTGCTCGACGACGAGTCCGGCGGCACCTTGGTGCTTAGCGCACTCGCCGTGACCGTGCTGCTGGGCATGGCCGGGCTCGCCATCGACACCGCCATATGGTTCACGAACAAGCGCCAGGTTCAGAGCGTCGCCGATGCCGGGGTGGTGTCGGCAGTCACCGTTCTGGCCAAGTCCGGCACCGCCGAGGCGGCCAGGCAGGCTGTGCTCGACAACGCGGCGTTCAACGGCTTCGTCGATGGCAGCGATGGTCAGGTCATCGTCAACCTGCCGCCGGCATCGGGGCCGAACGTGGGCCGGAGCGGCTATGTCGAGGTCGTCGTCAGCCATCCGGTCCCTGCCTCTCTGGCATCGTTGTTCGGCGGCGGCGAGGTCAACGTCCAAGCCCGCGCCGTGGGCGGCGTTGTCACGGCCGGGTCGAACTGCGTTCTGGCCCTGGATCCGACGGCGGATGCGGCGGTGGAACTCAAGGGGTCTCCCGATATCGAGCTGAGTTGCGGCATCGCCTCGAATTCGAGCAGTGATCGCGCGATCCTGATCAAGGGTGACGCGGCGGTCGTGGCCAGCTCGCTCCAGGCCTATGGCCAGATCGCCATCGAGACAAACGGATATCTCGATACCGGAGGCCCGCTCCAGCACCTTTCGGAACGTCTGGCCGATCCGTTCGCGACCCTGGAGATACCGCTGCCCGATCCGGGTTGCGGCGATGTGTCTGTCAGCTATGGAAGCGAAAGCGTGACCGTGGCGCCCGGGTTGCATTGCGGCGGCTTCAAGTTCAACGGTACCGCGGTGACCTTTCAGCCGGGCGTCCATGTCATCGACAGTGGTTCCTTGTCGACCAAAGGCGGAACCACGCTGACGGGTACCGACGTGACCTTTGTCTTCACCTCGGCGACTCCTGAGAAGTTCGGCGGCCCGTCCTTTGCCGGAGGCACCGTCGCAGACCTGTTCGCGCCTGGGCCGGATGGGCATTTTCCCTATGATCCGATGCATCCCAATTACGGCGACTATGCGGGCGTTCTGTTCATCCAGGATCGCGCCGCACCGGCGATGGCCAGCAACAACTTGACCGGCGGATCCACGATGAACTTCAGTGGCGCCCTCTACTTTCCGAACCAGGAGGTCGTCTATTCCGGCGGCGCCAGCGAGGCCGACGGCTGCGTGCAGATCGTCGCCCGCAAGGTGACCTTCTCCGGTTCGGCCGCGATCAACTACGATCCCGCGACCTGTCAGGACCAGGGTGTCGACCACATGAAACAGACCCGGGTTCGGCTCGTCGAATAGCTGGCCAAGGGCGCTCGCCTCGCCGACCAATTTGCCCGTCGGCGGGCCACCGCAGGTGGCCCGCCGATTTGGCTTCACGATTAATTAACGACGAATCGGTACCCAGGATCGACGTTCGGGGCGGGAGCGCATCTTCGGTATTCCCGCCCGCGGACGCCGAGTGCGGCCAGTCCCGTGGTGGCGAGGTAATTTAGATGAGCGCCGATAAACGTTCCGTCGATCCACTCAAGATGATGCTCCTGGCCGAGACCAGTGCGCTGCGCGCGCTGCTCGTCACCATCTTCGCGGACAAATTTCTGAAGGAGCCCGATCCGCTCGGCGCGGCCAAGGTGGTCCAGAACATGTTCGCCCGAACGCCGACCCGGCCGCCCGCGGACGGCAACCTGGATCCGGCGATTTCGGATGTGCTAACCGCCATGACCGACGAGGCCATAGACGACATCATGGCTGCGGTCGTCAGACGGGTCCAAGGCCTCAGGGTCGCCATCTGACGGACCCCGGCGTGCCCAAGCCCGCCTTGGTCAGAGCCGCCAGCGCGCGGTCGTGGCTGGAGGCGAACAGCAGCTGCGCCGCGACGGCTCCGATCAAAGCGATGAACATGTCCCACTGAGTGTCCCACTGGTCGCCCTGGGTGCCTAGGAAGTGCTCCGCTTCCGCGCCGCCGAGCGCGGCGGCCCACCACTCGATCATCTCGTAGAAGGCACTGAACGCCAGGCAGACCGCTGCGACCAGAAAAAAGAGCCATTTGCCCGGTGAAAGCGGCGAGCGGCGCAGCAGGATCTCGCGCGTCAGGATGGCCGGCACGAAGCCCTGGGCGAAGTGGCCAATCCGGTCGTAGGGGTTGCGGGAGAGCTCCATGAGGTCCTGCAGCCAGAATCCCAAGGGCACCTGGGCGTAGGTGTAGTGGCCGCCCAGGATCAGGATCAGGGCGTGCAGAAGCAGCAGGCGGTAGAGCAGCGGCGTCAGCGGAAAGACGCGGTAGCTGGCGGCCAGGACCGGCGCGCCGATCAGCACGGGAGAAACCTCCAGGACCCAGGTCAGGCGGTCCGTCGGCCCAATTCCGGAAACGGCGAGCGCGATGGCGGCGAGTGCCAGGAGGACGAGCGGTTCGATCTTCTGCCAGGCCATGCGTGGGTCCGAATCCGAAACGGCGTAACTAGACTATTGCCGGCGGTTTTGGGGTACAACAGGCGATCGTCGGTACTCTTCCCGTAACCGGCTGCCTCGAGCGACGGAGAGCTTGGCGAGATGACATCCGAACGGCGCGCGATTGCCCGCGTTGTCGAAGCCGTGGAGACGAGCGACGGTGCCGGAGTGCGGCTGAAACGCAGCATCGGCGGACCGAGGCTCGACCACCTCGACCCTTTCCTGCTGCTCGACGAATTCGGCTCCGAGGAGGGTGCCGACTACATCGGCGGCTTCCCCGACCACCCGCACCGCGGCTTCGAGACCGTGACCTACATGCTGGATGGACTCATGCGCCACCAGGATAGCACCGGTCAGGGCGGCGTGCTCGGACCCGGCGGCGTGCAGTGGATGACCGCAGGGCGCGGCATCGTCCACTCCGAGATGCCCGAGCAGGAGGAGGGCCTGATGCGCGGCTTCCAGCTCTGGGTCAACCTGCCGGCCCGCGACAAGATGTGCGCACCGCGCTACCAGAACATAGAGCCGGAGGACGTGCCGGAGGTGAACCGCGAGGACGGCACGGTTGTGAAAGTTATCGCTGGCCGCTTCGACGGCGTGGCCGGCGCGGTCGAGGGCATCGCGGTGGACCCGGTGTACCTAGACGTGGCGCTGCCGGCCGGGGCGAGCTTTGAGCAAGCGGTGCCGGAGGCCCACAACGCCTTCGTCTATCCCTTCGAGGGTGCGGTCGAGATCGGCGCCGCGGGGACGGGCGAGGGACAGGTGGTCGAGGCGGGGCATCTGGCCGTGCTCGGGCCGGGCGGGCTGGTCGCGGTGCGCGCCGGCGAAACGCCGGGCCGCTTCATCCTGGTGGCCGGCCGGCCCATCGGCGAACCTGTCGCCCGCTACGGCCCCTTCGTCATGAACACCCGCGAGGAGATCCATCAGGCCGTCCGGGACTACCAGGCGGGACGGCTCTAGCAGGCTGTTGAAAAACGGCCCGGATGTGTGAGATTCACCTTCTGTCGAGCTGATAGAAAGAGGCAGCCATGGGTAGACCCTATTCGGAGCATCGGATCGTCGGTGCGGTTGAGGCGGCGTCATGATGGCCCGAACGCGGTTCACGAGGCTTCGAAGACTCTTGGGTAGTTGGGATTTGGCCGCCCCCCGTCGACGCAAGAAGGATTGACGAGGGCACTAATCCAAACGACCCAATCAATCAACGTACAAGGATGCTATCATCAAGACGCGGATTTTAGGGGGTAGGGGCATAAGGTCAGGCATGAGGGGGAATGATCCGGCCATCGTGAACGCACTTCAACGGCGCCTCGGGGCCTCGGCCTTCCTGTTGTTGCTCGCCCTGTCCGCTTGCGGGTCGCCGCCACACCATCCCAACCGGGTTCCGTTCTCCGGGGCGGACAACTTCCGAGACGTGGGCGGTTATGCCGCCAAGGATGGCCGACGGGTCAAGAGAGGCGTGCTCTACCGTTCCGACGATCTCGCCGACTTGAGCAGCCGGGATCTGGAGATGCTCGCAGAACTCGGGCTACGGCGGGTATTCGATGTGCGCTACGCGAGCGAACGGCTGAACAAGCCGGATCGCTTGCCGAGGCAAGACAGCATCGCCGTCTTCGAAATCCCGGTCTATTTTCCACCTCTCGACCGCACCGAATCGCGCCGGAAGATTCTCGACGGCGAGGTCGAAAAGGGCCATTTCGAGCAGCTCCTCATCGAGGCCAACCAGGCCTTCGCGCTCGATTACACCTCCCAGTGGAACGAAATTCTGCGGGGTCTGACGGCGCCTGATGCGCTTCCAGCCCTGATCCACTGCGTCGACGGCAAGGACCGGACCGGGTTCGTCGTCGCCGTGATCCTTCGGGCGGTCGGCGTTCCACAGGAGACGGTCCTGGAAGACTATTTGCTCAGCAACCATTTCTTCCAGTCCAGGATCGGTTGGTACGCATTTCTCGGCTCGTTGGGATCCCTGTTCAGGGTTCCCAGCAGCGAGATCCGCCCCTTGTTGGAGGTGAGGCGCGCGTATCTCGAGGCTGCCTTTGCGGCGATCGACGAGCGGTACGGCTCTTTCACCGCCTATCTTCAAGAGGGGCTCGGTCTTGACGCCAAGACGCTTGATCTGTTGCGCCTCGCGCTGCTCGAATAGACGAATGAGGCGTGAGCGATCAAAGAGAGTTCGGTGGCAACGCAGCTGCCTTGGACTGTCCATCGCTCTTTCGTTCTGGCCGATGATCGTTCTCGCGCCCAGTGCGCTGGGCGGCGGTGAACCGGTCGACGTCCTGATCCGATCTGTCCCCCTCGACCCCGAGGATCCGGACGTGACCTCGCTCGGCCCTCTGCGCTGGTGCGGAAGCCTGGAGCTGACCTTCGACAATCCGGAATACGGCGAGCTTTCGGACATCGCCCTGACGGCCGGCGGCACGCGCCTGTATTTCGTGGCCGATACCGGGCATTGGTACACGGCCAGGCCCACATTCACCACGCAGGGCCGGCTCGTCGGCCTTGTGGACGTCGAGGTTGGCCGGCTGAAAGGTCCGGACGGCCGGCCGCTGACAGCGGAGCTCGAGAACGATGCGGAGGCCCTCACCCAGCTGGCCGACGGTTCGATGCTCGTTGCCTTCGAGGGCAAGCACCGCATCCTGCACTATCCGCCCGGCGAACGACCGTTGGCGGGGGTGCCCGTGGTCTTCGCAAGGCCGCCGGACCTGGACAAGTTACCGAAAAACCAGGGCATCGAAGCGATGGTCGGGCTTGCCGATGGGCGTCTTCTGGCATTTGCCGAGTCCGAGGAGCGAGGTGAACTCCAGGGGTTCCTCTGGAAGCAGGACCACTGGAGCGCGATAGAACTCAGAGCATCCGGCGCCTATCGGCCCACCGCGGTTTCGGTTCTCCCGGGCGGAGACCTTTTGATCACCGAGCGGCGTTACGCGCCGGCGACGGGCGTATCGGTCCGAATCAGGCGCGTCGCGCACGCCGACATAAAGCCGGGCGCCAGGCTGGAGGGGGTCGAGATTGCGACCTTCCTGACGCCTCTGCTGTACGACAACATAGAAGGTCTCGCCGTCCAGGCCACGGCCCACGGATGGGTCAGGTTACTCCTGGTCAGCGACGACAACCGCAATCCGGATCAGAAGACCTTGCTGCTCTGTTTCCTGCTCCAGGAATGAACGGACGCACGCGGGACGCGGCGCGGTAATCTACTCGGTCACTTCGCGGAACCGCCGGCCGGCATAAACCGCGGCGAAGATCCAGAGCACGATCAGCGGAATGATCACCGCGGAAAGCCAGCGGATGCTCGCGAATTCGACGAAGACGGTGGTGATGCCGAGGGACACGACGACCGCGATGGCCTTGGCAAAGCGCTGCACGAACATGTCGATGAACGCTTTCGCCTTGTATTTCTCGTCCTTGGTCGTCGGCACATAGAGGGACTCTTTGGCGGACTGGTTGATCGAGTAGCTGAAGCCGTTGTCCGCGGTGTTGAGCAGGCTGCCCATCCACAAGATCGGCAGGGCCGCGTAGCCCGCCGAGGCCGCCAGGATGGCGACCGGGAGGACCAGGAGCGCCACGCCGACGCCGAGGCGCGACATGACGAAGCCAGTCAGCAGCAGCTGTACCAAGAGGGCGAGCGTATTGGTGATTGCGAAGACGATCGAGAACTGCCGCCCGATCGCCTCCCCTTCCAGGTAATGGGCAATCGTGCTGGTGAACTGGAAGTCCAAGATCGTCGAGACGATCTCGTAGAGGCCGACGATCGCCACGATGGACAGGAGATAGGGCGAGCGGAAGACGAGCACCGCCCCTTCGACCGCGGGGTTGCGCGCGGAGGGGGCCTTTTCCTCCCGTGGCGGTTCCTGCGGCGCGCTTTCCGGCGGCGGATTGCGATCGACGATGCGTCCGGCCAGGAAGGCGACGGCGGCGATCATCAGCCCGATCGCAAAGCAGATCCAGAGCCACTGCGGGCGATCCACCTGGGCGATGAGGGCGGCGACGACATAGGAGCCGAACACGCCACCCGAGACGCCGCCCAGACCGACCAGTCCATAGAGTCGCTTGGCCGCATCGGGGGTCACGCTGTCGTTCAGAAAGGCGAAGAACGTCGCCACCATCAGGGTCGAGAACAAGTCGCCGAAGAGATAGAAGCTCCATACCGTGCCGCTCCCGGGGGCGCCGAGCACAAAGCTGTAGGCGGCATAGCTGACCAGGAAGAAAGCCGTGAAAACGAAGCTGAGCTGCTGCCTGCGAAACCGGCGGGCGAGCCAGGTGAAGACGATCACGGCCGCGAAGGCGACCACCATGTTGAGCACCTTGGCGATCAACTCCGCCTGTGGCCCCGACATCTGCCAGCCCAGCAGGTTGAACCCGCTCTGTTCATAGTGCTCGATGAACAGCGATTTCTTGATCGGCTTGAGGATCCAGAAGCTGGTGATGACCAGGAAGAAGTAGCCGAACATGAGCAGTGCGAGCGGCAGCTCGCTCCGGCGAACGTCGAGTATGGCCTTGAAGGCGCTTGCCTGTTTCACGGTCTGACCGGGGTCGCTAGAAGACCGGCAAGGTGCCGTCGTCGACCTCACCGATCACTTGCTGGATGCGCTGCCACAGGTCGCCGAGTTCCCCCGTGGTCAGGCCGAACTGAACCGTTCCATCGGAGATCCGCACCCCCCGCTTGGGATCAAGGTTCTCGCCGGGCGGAACCGACATGAAGACCCCGTCGTCGTTCGTCTCGAGCTGGGCGACGACGCCAAGGACGTCGAGGTCCTCGCGCTTGATCTTGCGCAGCCGATCGACCGAGTCCTTGCGGAAGGCCGGGACGCGGATGACGTCCCAGTTCGTCGCAAAGGGATTGTGCGGCCAGGCCCGGAACGAAACACCGTTGTCGACCACGAAGACCTGACGCCGGTTTTCCTCCTTGGACGCGAGCCAATTGCTGGGCTTTCCGTCGTGGTGGGAGACCAGGAAGGTGAGCAAACCGATGTTGGCCATGAAATAGGCATAGTCCGGGTCTTTCAGAAACCTGACCTCCTCGTAAAGCGGGTCCGGCTGGGTCACGTTCTGAAGCCACACCGACAAGTTTCCAAGCACGCAGTTCGTTCCCGGGACGCTGGGCGCCTTGTTCTTATCTTTCTTCCTGACCTCTTCGAGAGGCACGCAATACATCAGCGACGTTGGGACGACGTAGTCTTCCGGATCCAGGAACAGCCGCTGGACTTGATAGACCGCGATCTCTCTTCTGGGCGAGTTGTTGTCCTGATCCAGCCTGGCAGGAATCGCCTCCTTCCATTTGAACGTCAGCTCCTTATCGATCGCTGCCAGGGACAGGGTGACCTCCGCGGCGCCCGTGATACCGGCTGCCGTCTGCTTTTCGCTCACCACCTTGTAGTCGCCCGATGCCAGTGCCTGGGGCAACTCCTTCTCGATGACGTGCGGGTGCTCGGGCCAGTTGGGGAACTTATCGCCGCCTTGGGGCCGGGACGCCTCGGTAAACTGCACCGGCGGACGCTCGGTCGGGGCGGGCGAACCGCAGGCTCCCAGGATAGCGATCAGGGCGAGCAGAGGTGCAGTAACGCCTAGACCTCTTCGGATTTCTCGTCTCAGATCCCGAGCCATGGTTGGCCCCCTTCCCAGTTGAGCTCTGTCAAACATCACGGACCACACCAGTATTCACTAAAGATTTTTTCCGCTTGAACTTGAGGATCGGAAACGCTGAATTTGGAGTGCCGATATCTTAATCGCTCTTTTTCTGCGTTTCCGCCGTTTCCAGGGAATGAAAGCCTAGCCGAATCGCAATAGCCTCCCGTCAAGCCCCTAGGATAGAGATTACCGAGGGCAGAAGCGCAATGCCAACAGGAAAATCGAGCCCCAACCGATGCATCACGAGAGACGGCCTTGTTGAGCAGAGGGCAGTCGATCCGCGGACTCCAAGGCGTCATTGCCGTCTCGTGGCGAAGACGGTGAAAATGTTGGAGTTCAAATTGGTCAGCGGTTGTTCCACCGTAATTTCGTCGAGGCCGTGACTCCACAATAGTTCGGTAACGGTATTCAATCGATCTTCGACGTCGTGCACCTCGATCACCGCCTGACGAATCTTGCACCAATCATCGTTCTCAATGCCGCGCAGAACGTCGAGCTCGGCTTTTTCGACATCCACCTTGAGAAAGTCGATGCGTTCTATTTCACGCTGGCGAACGAATCGCGACAATGTCTGCATGCGACATCTGATTGCCTCTCCGCGAAGCGTCCTCTGCAGGGCAAAGTCGAGGATAGAGGAGCGAACGAATTCCGGTACCCAGCTCAGCCAGCGCAGCGCCAGGGGGGCTTCGTCGAGGTACATGATGCTGTCTAGAATGGACTCCTTGATCGTCCGTATATCGGCCTCTTCGTCCGGGTATGCGGTCGAGAGCACCGGAGCCCCGGGATAGTACGCGAAAGGGACGGTCTCCGGAGAGCTGGAAAGCCCGAAGCCGAGAGTCTCGATCTGCCCCATCGAGGTGTTGCGCTCGACGTTTACGCAGAGCAGCTCGAATATGGCCCCGACGGGCTCGAAGGCAAAAACGCGGAGGTTCTGCGCGCAGCGCTCGTACGCGGCCAGGCTGAACAGGCCGATGTTGGCCCCCACGTCGAAAATCGTGTCACCGGGCCTCACTTCTATCCCATTGGAGAAGTAACTTTCGATCTCGAGCCTGACGAGCGGCACCTCGTGCTTCTGCAGGCATGAGACGATCATTCCGTTTGGAAGCGATACGTTCACCGGCCTCCTTCTTCGGTCGGGGGCAGCCCTCTGGCGAACACTCGTCGGCCAGCACGGCGAATCGGGAATGCTTTTGAATGTCACGATAATCCGCTCGGTCCAGGAGACGGCCAGATTTCCAGCCATCCCCATTGCTCCTGGCTAATCCATAATCCTATCAATTTCGACAAGACGGTAATGTTGAAGAACACCGCCGATCAGGATTGGTCTAGCTCGTTTGGTGCTCCCGGTGTGCAAATCTTGTTACCCGAAGCATTGCTATCTGCTTACCGTTTTGTGCGAGTCGAGACAATAGCCTATGTGTACCAGCGGCGGAGACAGTTCTGGCCGCCGGCAGTCGAAGGTACGGCGGGAAGTCCGGGGACTTGGTGCAAGGCTCTGGCCGACTGCCGCGGATCCCCCCGCTGTGTCGAAGATCGAGGCACCCATAAATGGGATTAGACCACGCGATACGACCGCTCTAATGTGCCCGCAACCTAGGGAAGGGCCTTCGCGGTGAGCGACACGCTGGAACAGGGAAAGCGAGCGCAGAATGGCGCCGTGGGGAGGCGCCGTCCCAGCCTGTTCTCGATGATCCTGGCCGCGCTGGTCGCCGGGGTCGGTTGCGGCCTGTTTTTCGGGGAGTACTTGGCCGGCTTGCGGACCGTCGGCGACATCTACGTCGGGCTCCTGCAGATGACGGTCCTGCCGTACATCGTTTTTGCCCTTATCGCCAGCATCGGACGCCTGTCGCTCGCCGAGGGCAAGAAGCTCGCGGCCATCGCGATCTCGGTGCTCGCCCTGTTATGGGGCATCGGCTGCGCGACCGTCGCGCTGATGTCGCTGTCCCTTCCGTTTCGGCCCAGCGGCGCGTTCTTCAGCACGGGAATGCTCGAGCCGCAACAGGGCGTCGATTTCCTGCACCTTTTCGTTCCAAGCAATCCGTTCGGGTCCTTGGCCAACAACGCCGCGCCCGCGGTGGTCGTCTTCTGCCTCTTATTCGGCGTCGCCCTGGGAAAGGTCGATCGAAAGGACGAGCTGCTCCAGCAGTTCGATATCGTCGTGACGACGCTGTTCCGCGTCAACCGCTTCATCGTGACCCTAAGCCCGCTGGGTATCTTCGCCATCACCGCCGCGGCCGCCGGCACCCTCAGCCTCGAGGAATTCGGCCGCCTTCAGGCCTACCTGCTGACCTTCTCGCTCGGCGTGCTGCTGCTGACCTTCTGGGTGTTGCCGATGCTCATCGCCGCGTTTACGCCCTTCCAGTACAAGGACGTTCTGTCGGTTTCGAGGAGCGCCCTCGTCACGGTGTTCGTGGTCCAAAGCCTCTTCGTCGTCATCCCGATGCTTGCGGAGGGCATCCGGCGGCTGGCCGAGAAATATCACGACGAGGGGATAGAGACCTCCGCCAATCCGGATTTCGTGATTCCCCTCGCCTATCCCTTTCCACACCTCGGCAAGGTGCTCACGCTCATTTTCGTTCCCTTTGCGGCCTGGTTCTACGGGATAGCGATGCCGTGGTCGGACTTTCCCCTGTTCCTCGCCACCGGCTTGGTTCTCTCGTTCGGCAAGGTCACCACGACGATTCCGTTCCTCCTGGACATGCAGGAATTGCCTTCGGACATCTTCCAGCTGTTTCTGCTGTCCAGTGTCTTTGGTGGCGGTTTCAGTGACTTGGTCGGGTGCATGTTCTTGCTGACCTTCACCGCGCTGACCACCTGTGCGATGAGCGGCCTTCTGCGCATCAACCACGCCAAGCTGGTGGCCTTGCTCGTCGTGACGGCCGTCATCGGAGCCGCGATGATCATATCGACGCGGTCGGTGCTGAGCGTCTCGTCGCGGGACGCCCATAGCAAGCAGCAGGTCCTCGGCGGCATGCACCTCAAGCTGCGGCGGGTACCGGCAGAGATCTTGCCCGAAGCTTTGCCCAACCCCGTGCCGCTGGAGCCAAGTCAATCAAGGCTGGAGCGCATCCGCGAACGGGGTGTCGTTCGTGTAGGCTTCCGCCCCGACGACCTGCCGTTCTCGTTTTTCAACGCCAAGGACGAACTCGTCGGACTGGACATCGAGATGGCGCATCGCTTGGCCGGCGATCTCGGCGTCAGAATCGAGTTCGTGCCGTTCACCAATCCCACCTTGCGTGCGCAACTGGCCGCGGACCACTTCGACATCGCCATATCCGGGCTGGCGGCAACGACCAGGCGCGCGGAGTCGCTGCATCTCAGCGAACCCTATATGGACGTGACCCTGGCGCTTGTCGTACCCGACCACATTGCGGACGAGTTCGCCGACCTGGAGGCCATTCGCAATCGCGGCGCCTTTGGTCTTGGAATCCCGGCCGGCAGCTTCTCTGCCCACGAAATCAACGAAGGCGCTCCACAGATCGAGGTCGTACAGCTGGAGTCCGTACGCCAGTTCTTCGAGAACCCGCCGCGGGATATGGATGCCCTACTGACCAGTGCGGAGGGCGGCTCCGCCTGGACCCTCATCTATCCCGACTATACGGTCGTGAACCCGAGGTCTCGCCCGGTCAGGATCCCCATAACCTATGCCTATGGCGGGCCGGACCCGCGCTTCGAGGGATTCCTCGAGCACTGGATCCAGCT
>Ga0224508_10002498_pt1 | contig 15586 bp, 12 predicted proteins | sample SF_Jan12_sed_USG_4_FD_170157 | JGI IMG/M metagenome (GOLD analysis project Ga0224508, IMG submission 170157) | Sediment microbial communities from San Francisco Bay, California, United States - SF_Jan12_sed_USGS_21 | ecosystem: Environmental > Aquatic > Marine > Sediment | place: USA... | reverse complement strand
TTCAGGTAATATCGCGCGGCCGGAATTCTCCAGCCTGCTTTGCGTGCATCCGGCCATGTCCGGCGGCCTCAGCCAGTATTGCAGCGTTTACAGCCTGCACAACGCGCTCCGGCGGGCGCATCCCGATCTGCTCGACCGGTTGTACCGGCCGTATTACCACGACCGCCAGGGCATTCAGCCGCCGGGCGAGCCGGGCGTCTTGATCGCGCCCGCCCTGACCTATGACGGCGCGCGGCTGCAATGCCGCTATTCGGGCAATAAGATCCGCGGCGGTTACGCCAAGATGCAGGAACCGGTGGACGCCGAGGGCGATGCCGCACTGGACGCCGTGGTTGATATCATCCAGCGGGAAAACCTCGCAGTGGAGTTCGCCCTGGAGCGAGGTCAGATCTTTTTCTACAACAATCTGGAAGGCTTGCATCATCGCTCCGATTTTACCGACAATCCCGATCCGCAAAAGCGCCGGCACCTGATGCGCATCTGGCACCGCGATCATGGCCGGCCCTTCTTCGACGGATGATGGGCGATGCAGCACACCGTGCTTGGGGGGGCGGATAGATGACGGCCTATCTCGGGCGCCGCGCGTTGCACAGCGCGATCGCGTTGATCGGCCTGGTTCTCGCGGTGTTCTTCCTGGCCCGTCTGACCGGCGATCCGACCAATTTGTTTTTGCCGATCGACGCGTCGTTGGAGACCCGCAAGGAATTCGCGCACAAGCACGGCTTCGACCGCCCGGCGATCGAGCAATTCTTCAGTTTCCTCGAGGACGTTTCCCGCGGCGATTTGGGATATTCCATGCGCAAGCAGCGACCCGCCATGGAACTGGTGCTTGAAGCCTATCCGACCACGCTGAAACTCGCCGGGCTGACCATGGTGCTGGCGATCGGGCTCGCCGTGCTGGTCGGCGCGATCGCCGCCTACCGGCCGGGCGGGGTGTTCGACCGAATAGGCAGCATGGCGTCGCTGGCGGGGGCCAGCGCGCCCGATTTCTGGGTGGCGATAACAGGAATCCTCCTATTCGCGGTGAGTCTCCGCTGGCTGCCGACCTCGGGACTGGGCGGATTTCCGTATTGGATCATGCCGATTGCGGTGCTGATGCTGCGGCCGTTCGGCCTGTTGGTGCAGGTGGTGCGCGGCGCCATGCTGGGGGCGCTGTCGTCGGCTTATGTCAAAACCGCGCGCGCCAAGGGCGTCAGCGAACGATCGGTTATCTTTGTTCACGCGTTGCGTAATGCGTGCCTTTCAATCGTGACGGTCGCGGGCGACCTGGCGGTGGGATTGATCAATGGCGCGGTCATCGTCGAGACCGTGTTCGGCTGGCCGGGAGTCGGCAAGCTCATGGTCGATGCGGTCATTCAGCGCGATTTTCCCGTCGTCCAGGCGTCGATCATGGTCACCGCGACGGCCATCTTCATGCTCAACATCGTGATCGATCTGCTGTATGTGGCGCTCGATCCGCGCATCCGTCACCAATGAGCGGCGACAAGGGAATAGCGCCGGTTTTGGCCGCGGCGACCGCGGAACAGGAAGCCATCATCCTGCGCCAGCGCCTGCCGTGGTGGCGCTTGCTGATGCGCGATCGGTTTGCGCTGGCAGCAGCGCTGTGGATCGTCCTGCTCGTCCTCTGTTTCCTGTTCGGACCGGAGTTGTTCGGCAAGGCGGCGAACGCGCTCAACCTGCGCGCCCGCAACCTACCGCCGGGGTCGCTCGAGCAAGGTTGGATGATGGTCCTCGGCAGCGACGCGCTCGGGCGCAGCATGCTGGCGCGTCTCATCGTCGCCAGCCGCAATACCCTGTCGGTGGCGCTGACGGCGGTGATCCTGGCGATGGTGTTCGGCGGCGTTCTCGGCTTGATCGCGGGTTATATCGGCCGCGGCATCGGCCATGTCATCATGCGGTTCGCCGACATCGTGCAAAGTTTCCCGTCGCTGCTGCTGGCGGTCGTGGTGTTGTACGTGCTCGAACCCCGGGTCGGGAATCTGGTGATCGTGCTGGCGATAACCCGGTTGCCGGTCTACCTCCGCGTGACCCGCGCCGAAGTGCTGGAGATCCGGGAAAGGGTCTTCGTCGACGCGGCGCGCGCGCTGGGCGGCAGCCGTTTTCATATTTTGAGTCGTCATATCGCCCCGGTGGTCGCGCCGACGCTGCTGACCATCATGACCGTCGATTTCGCCATCGTCATGCTGGCGGAATCGGGACTCAGTTTTCTCGGCATCGGCATACAGCCGCCGGAAATCACCTGGGGCTTGATGGTGGCGCAGGGCCGCAACTATTTGAACCAGGCCTGGTGGCTGGCCTTTCTGCCGGGCGTCGCCATCATGATGGCCACGCTGTCGGCAAACGTCCTGTCGAATTGGCTCCGCATCGTCACCGATCCGGTGCAGCGCTGGCGGCTGGAAGCGCCGAGAGACACCGATGACTGACGGTGCCGCGCCATTGCTTGAAGTCACCGATCTGCAGGTCGAATTCCGGACCGGCCGCGAAATCGTTCATGCGGTCAATGGCGCGGGTTTCCGTGTCGTCGCCGGCGAGACGGCAGCCGTGCTCGGCGAAAGCGGGTCGGGTAAGAGCGTCAGCGCGTCGGCGATCATGCGCCTGCTGCAATCACCGCCGGCCTTCGTCACGGGTGGCGAAATTCGCTTCAAGGGCGAGGACGTTCTGGCCATGCCGATACACCAATGGCGCCGGTTGTGCGGGCAGGAAATCGCCATGGTGTTTCAGGATGCGCTGGCCTCGCTTAACCCGGTGTTCAGCGTCGGCTGGCAAATCGCCGAACAGTTCCGGGCGCATGGAGCGCATTCCGGCGGCGAGGCGGACGCGCGCGCGATCGATCTACTGGCGCGTGTCGGTATCCCCGACCCGGCCAACCGGGCGAAAGACTACCCGCATCAGTTTTCCGGCGGCATGCGCCAGCGGGTCATGATCGCCATGGCGATCGCGCTCGGGCCGGACTTGCTGATCGCCGACGAGCCCACCACGGCGCTGGATGTGACGGTGCAGGCGCAGATCATGGAATTGCTGGAAGACCTTCGCGAGGAGACCGGCATGGCAATTGTCCTGATCACTCATGATTTGGGCGTCGTCGCCGATGTCGCCGATCAGGTGGCGGTGATGTATGCGGGCCGCGTGGTCGAAAGCGGCCGGGTCCGGGATGTGCTGGGACGGCCGGCCCATCCCTATACGCTGGCCTTGCTGGATTCCGTGCCGCAGGCGCTGGGCAAGGGTCAAAAGCTGCGGCCGATTGTCGGGTCGCCGCCGGATATGGCGCGGATACCGCAGGGCTGCGCATTCCATCCGCGCTGCCGCTTCGCCACCGACCAATGCCGCGCGGAAGCGCCGTCGCCGGTTGCCGTGGTCCCGGGAAGGCTCGCCGAGTGTCATCACGCGGAGGCTGTGTTCAATGAGCGCTGACGCGAACACCGGCGGCGACCGGCCGATTCTGGAAGTGCGCGGCCTGGTGAAACATTTTCCGATCGGCAGCGGCCTTGCCTTGCGGCGGCAGTCCGGCGTCATTCGCGCGGTCGATGATGTGAGCTTCGAGCTGCGGCGCGGCGAGACCATGGGATTGGTCGGCGAAAGCGGCTGCGGCAAGTCGACCGTCGCCCGCACGTTGCTGCGACTCGAGGAACCGACTGCCGGTGAGGCGCTGTTTCACGGTCACGACATCTTCACGGCATCGGAAGCCGAACTGAAAGAGATGCGACGGCGGATTCAAGTGATCTTTCAGGACCCATACGCCTCGCTCAATCCACGGATGCGGGTTGAGGATATCATCGGCGAACCCTGGGTCATCCATCCCGACCTGGTGCCCCGGTCCGAACGGCCGGCCCGGGTTCGCGAATTGCTGGAGAGCGTCGGCCTTCGCGGCGAACACGCGGACCGCTACCCCCATGAATTTTCCGGCGGCCAGCGTCAACGCATCGGTATCGCGCGTGCCATGGCGCTCAATCCCGAAGTGCTGATCTGCGACGAGCCGGTGTCCGCCCTCGACGTGTCGGTGCAGGCGCAAGTCGTCAATCTGTTGGAGGAAATTCAGGAACGCTTCGGCATCGCCTATATCTTCATCGCCCACGACCTGTCGGTGGTGCGCCATATGTCGCACCGGGTCGCGGTCATGTATCTCGGCCGCATCGTCGAAATCGGCGACGAAGAACAGGTCTACAACCGTCCGCGCCATCCCTATACCAAGGCGTTGCTGTCCGCCGAGCCGTCGCTCGATTTTTCCGGCGCGCGCAAGCGCAAGCGCATCATTCTTGAAGGCGAGGTACCCAGCCCCGCCAACCCGCCCTCCGGTTGCCGGTTTCGGAACCGCTGCTGGAAGGTGCAGGATATTTGCGCGGGCGCGCCGCCGGCATTGGACGAGGCGTCCGAATTGGGTCATCGGGCGGCATGCTATTTTCCGGAAGAGTCGGAGGCGACGGGGTAACATGCTAGGCGTGGCCGCCGCACGGTCGCTATTGCGAATTTGAGTAAGGGGAAAGTCTCTATACATGGCGGAAGAATTCGATTTCATCATTGTCGGCGCCGGATCGTCCGGCTGCGTTCTGGCGAACCGGCTGTCGGAGAACGGGCGCTACCGCGTCCTGCTGCTGGAGGCCGGTGGTGAGGACAAGCATCGCTGGGTCCACATGCCGATCGGCATCGGCCGCATGCTGACCAATCCGAAATTCGTCTGGCCGTTCAGCACCGACAAGGAGCGGGAGCTGAAAGATCAGGATGTCTACTGGCCGCGCGGCCGCATGCTCGGCGGATCGAGTTCCGTCAACGGCATGATCTACGCGCGCGGCGCGGCGCATCGGTTCGACGACTGGCGTGACGGCAACAATCCCGGCTGGGGCTATGACGATGTCCTGCCGTATTTCAAGAAGATCGAGGACCGGCCCGGCGGCGATCCGGCCTGGCGCGGAAAGGGCGGGCCGCTCACCGTCAGCGACGGCGGCTACCGGGATCCGCTGTCGCGCGCTTTTCTGGACGCCAGCGTGCAGACCGGGACTTTCGAGAACCCGGACTACAACGCCGAAAAATTCGAAGGGGCGAGCTGGCTGCAATTTTCAATTCGCAACGGCCGGCGCTGTTCCGCCGCGGTGGCCTATCTGCATCCCGCGCGGTCGCGGCCGAATCTGGAGGTCCGGACGAACGCGCTCGCAAGCCGGATCCTTCTGGACGGCAAGCGCGCCGCCGGTATCGTTTATGAAAAGGATGGAGAGCGCCGAATCGCCGAGGCGCGGCATGACGTTATTCTCGCGGCCGGGCCGATCGTGTCACCCAAGCTGCTCGAATTGTCTGGCATCGGCGACGGCGACGTGCTGAAGAAGTTCGGCATCGATGTCGCGCACTACCTGCCGGGCGTGGGCGAGAATCTCCAGGATCATATTCAGAGCCGCATGACCTACGAGACGAACGCCAAGGTCACGATCAACGATATCCTGAACAGCCCGATTCGCGGCGCGATGGCGCTGCTGCGTTATCTGGTGTTTCGCGACGGATTGCTGTCGATCTCCGCGCCGACCGTACAGGCGATCATGCGCAGCGGCGACGACGTGCCGCATCCGGATATGAAGCTGCAGATCGCCCTGGTGTCCGGCAAGGACCGCTATGCGCGCAGCAAGGAAATTGGAGTCGATCCGTTTTCCGGATTTGCGCTCGGCATTTTCCAGTTGTATCCGGAGTCGCGCGGGTCGCTGCACATCCAATCGAGCGACCCCGCCGATCCGCCACAAATCAACGCCAATTACCTGACCCATCCGACGGATGTGGAGGTCTTGCTCCGCGGCATGAAGATGATCCGGAATATCGCGTCGCAGCCGGCGATCGCGCCGTTCATCGTGCGCGAGGTGCGGCCGGGCCCCGAGGTTCAAAGCGATGAGGCGGTGATGGATTACGCACGGCAGTCGGCGCAGACCTGCTGGCATCCGATCAGCACCTGCCGGATGGGGCGCAGCGATCAGGATGTGGTCGACTACGAGCTGCGCGTCCACGGGATGGAAAATCTGCGGGTCGTCGATTCCTCGATCATGCCCAACATGCCGTCGTCGAACACCAACTCGGCGTCGCTGATGATCGGTGAAAAAGGCGCGGATTTGATCCTGGCCGGCGCGCGCTAAGCCATTTCTTGTTCAAATTGACTCAAGTGAAATGGTCTCTACTCTTTAGTTTTGTGCAAATACGTCGTCGCGAACCGGGTCGGTTCGCTCGGAATTTGCTCCAGTTTCGGGAGAACCGTCATGCGTGTCGTCATTGCGATGATGAAGCACGAAACCAATACCTTCTCGCCGGTGCCGACGCCGCTCGAACGGTTTGCCCGCGGCTTCCCGTTGCCGCCGCGCGGACGGGAGGCTTATGACGCCTACAGGGGCACCGGGTCCGCGATGGGCGCCTATATCGATCTCGCCGAACGCGAAGGGTATGAGGTCGTCACGCCGATCGCGGCGCAGGCTTGGCCGAGCGGGCCGGTCGAAGATGCCGCCTATGCCGCGATCACCGATGCGATCTGCGAGGCCGTCTCGGCGGGGTGCGATGCGGTGATGCTGGATCTGCACGGGGCGATGGTCACCGAAAGCGTGGAGGATGGCGAAGGCACGCTGCTGGAACGGCTGCGGCAGATCGCGCCCGGTATTCCGATTGCCAGCGCCCTCGACATGCATACCAATCTCTATCCGGCGATCGTCGAGAATTCGACGACGCTGGCCGGGTTCCAGACCTATCCGCATATCGACAACTACGAGACCGGTATGCGCGCGGGCGAACCGCTGATCAAACTGTTGAAGGGCGAAGCACAGCCGACGCTGGCATGGGGCAACCGGCCGATGCTGCCGCATGTGATGCGGCAAGGCACCGACGACTTCCCCAACAGCGAACTACAAGAGCGCGCCCGGGAGATGGAACAGGGCGAGGCCATGGCGGCGACCCTGTTTACCGGCTTTCCCCATGCGGATATCAGCAATGCGGGGTTGAGCGCGGTCGTGGTGACCGACAACGATCCGGAATTGGCGGCGCGGTTGCGGGACGAATTGCTCGATGGCGCATGGGACAATCGCGAAGCCTGGGTCTACCAGATCGAGCCGCTGCAGGACTCAATGGCCCGTGCCAAGACGATCACCGACGGGCCGGTGGTCCTGCTCGACCATTACGACAACGCGGCGTCCGGCGGCACGATGGATACGATGACCGTGCTGGGCGCGATCCTCGACGCGGGTCTGGAGGATGTGGCGGCATTTGCGATCCACGATCCGGCTGCCGTTGCAACCATGATCGAAGCGGGGATCGGGTCAACGGTCACGCTGCCGCTCGGCGGCAAGGTGGACATGCCGTCGATCGGGCGAACGGGCGCGCCGCGAACGGTGACGGGAACGGTGAAGCTGATTTCCGACGGCAAGTATCGCAATCGCGGCCCGGCGTCGGCGGGCATCCTGATGGATATGGGGCCGACCGTCGTGCTCGATACGGGCAATGTCGAAATTGTCGTCATTTCACGGCATCAGGAGCCGAACGATCAGGGCTGCCTGCTCAGCCTCGGCATCGACCCGACCGAGAAACGCTATCTCATGCTAAAGAGCCGGATTCATTATCGCGCCGGCTTCAAGCCGATTGCCAAGGAGGTGATCGAATGCGCCGGCACCGGCGTTTGCACGTCGGACTATGGCCAGCTCAACTTCGAAAACGTACGTCGGCCGATTTATCCGCTCGATCTGATCAACGATCCCCACCAGAACTGAAACGAAGCAATAGGCTCCACGCGCTTAGAGCGAATCCCGATCGGACGGAAACGGTTCGCGACGACGTATTTGCGTAAAAACGATGAGATAGACCATTTCACTTGGGTCAAATTGAACAAGAAATGGTCTAGATCGCGTCCTGTTCATATCCCGAAATCACCTCGAGGAACGGGACCGCAAAGTCGCGCAGCTTTGCTTCGCCGACGCCATGGACACTGGCGAATTCCTCTTCGGTTCGGGGTTTGCGGCGGGCCATGTCGGCCAAGGCGCGATCCGCGAAGATCACATAGGCAGGCACGCCCCGCGTCTTGGCGAGGTCCCGGCGTCGTTCCTTCAGCGCATTGAACAGCTCGGCCTCCGGCGCCGACAGGTCGGCCGCTGCCGGCGCCGTCTTCTTTCCCGGGGTTTTCAACGCGCGATTCTTGAAAGTGTCTTCGCGATATTGGAATGACTCGGTGCCGGCCATAAACCCGATACCCTTATCGGTCAGGCTCAAGCCGCCGAATCCCTTGATATCCAATTGAAGAAGTCCGGCGGCGACCAGTTGGCGGATGATCGAGCGCAAATCTTCCTTGCTGGTGGCGCCGGCGGTGCCGAATTCGGGAAGTCCGGTATGCCCGAATTTGCGGGTCTTTTCGGTGTCCGCGCCGCGCAGGACATCGACCAGATGCGCTGCGCCAAACCGCTGCCCCGTCGAACGGGCGACCGACAGGATCTGCTTTCCCACGGCGGTTCCATCCGTCAGCACCGGCGGATCCTGGCAGATGTCGCAGTTGCCGCAGGGCGGTGTCGTCTCGTCGAAATACGAAAGAAGCGCCTGTCGCCGGCACTCCGGCGTTTCGCAATAGGCGATGAGACTGTCCAGGCGTTTGTGCTCCCGCCGCATGTGTTCTTCGCCGCCGTCCTCCTGGTCGATAAACATCCGCCGCATGCGAATATCGTCCAGCCCGTACAGCATATGGGCGTCCGACGGCAGCCCGTCCCGCCCGGCGCGGCCGATTTCCTGATAGTAGGATTCCATGTTGCCGGGAAGATTGGTGTGGAAGACATACCGCACGTCCGGCTTGTCGATGCCCATGCCGAAGGCGATGGTCGCCACCATGACCGTGCCGGGATCGGTCATGAAGGTATCCTGGTTGGCGATTCGCAGCGATTTGTCCATGCCGGCGTGATAGGGCAGGGCGCGAACGCCATGTTCGCTCAGGAAATCCGCCGCTTCTTCGGTTTTCTTGCGCGACAGGCAATAGACGATGCCGCATTGGTCCGCGCGCGCCTGCACGAATTCCAGCAATTGGGCCTTCCAGCTACGGCGCATTTCGACCGCGAGGCGGATGTTCGGCCGGTCGAAGCCGCGGACCACGATTTTGCCGTTGCCGTCGAACAATTGCGCGGCGATATCGATTCGCGTGCTTTCATCGGCGGTGGCGGTCAAGGCGGCGATCGGGACGCCGGGAAATTTTTCCTTGAGTTGCCCCAACTGCTCGTATTCGGGTCGGAACGACGGCCCCCAGCGCGAGATGCAATGGGCCTCGTCGATCGCGATCAATTGCACCGGAAGCTGCATCAATGCCGCCATCATCCGATCGGTCATCAAGCGCTCGGGCGAAATGTACAGCAGCGGAGACTCGCCCGCGGCCACGCGGCGCCAGCTAGCCGCATTGTCGTCGTAGGACCGCGACGAGTTGATTGTCTCCGCCGCGACCCCGGCCAGCCGAAGTGCGGTCACCTGATCCTCCATCAAGGCGACCAGGGGCGAAACCACCACGGTCAGGCCACCCCGCAGCAGCGCCGGAATTTGGTAGCACAGGGATTTTCCGGATCCGGTCGGCATGACCGCGAGGACGCTGGTGCCGCCGAGCAGCGCGGCCAGCACCTCCTCTTGACCCGGCCGAAAGGAGTCGTAACCGAACTTGCTTTTGAGGATCGCGCGGGCGTCGGGACTGACGGAAGATGACGGCGGCGGGTCGGCCGGCGCGCTTGGATCATTTAAAAAATCGGCGTTTACGACCGGATCCGGATCAACGTGACTCAATGCTTCCCCCCGCGCAGATGTCGGCCGACCATACAACGGCGCGACGGCGGCGTCATCGGTCATGCTTTTGACGGGTGCCGGCGTCCCGAAACGCCGCAATTGCGGGCCAATTTCTATTTGCCTGGCCGGGTTTTGGTCGCGGCCAATCCGGGTATGATGGGGAAATCGGTCGCCGATTCGATTCAGTCGAATGTTCCGGGGCGTCGCAGGGCGGGAAAGCGCACTTCATGACTCAACAGCCGAATTCGAAACGGCCCTTACTGTTCACGCCGATCACGATCCGCGGCATCACCGCGCGGAACCGAATCGTCGTCTCGCCGATGTGCCAATACGCGTCCGATGGCGGCGGGCCCGGTGACTGGCAGTTCATGCATCTCGCCCGCCTGTCGGTCGGCGGCGCGGGCATCGTCTTCGGCGAGGAGACCGCGGTAGAGGAGCGCGGCCGCAAGACATACAAATGCGCCGGCATTTATGACGACCGCCATATTGCCGCCTATCGGCGGATCACCGACTTCATTCGCGCGCAGGGCGCGGTGCCGGCGATCCAGCTCGGCCATGCGGGCCGCAAGGCATCGTGCCACACGGCGGTCCAGAATTGGGAGCCGCTGTCGGATGCCGATGCGGCGGACGGCATGCCGCCCTGGCAGGGCCTCGCGCCGAGCGCGCTCGATCAATTGCCGCGCCGGTTTCTGCCGAAGGCGATGGACCGGGACGATATCCGCACGGTTCTGGAGTCCTGGCGCGACGCGACACGGCGCAGTATCGATGCGGGATTCGATATTTGCGAAATCCACGGCGCGCACGGCTACCTGATCCATCAGTTTTTGTCGCCGGTCAGCAATCAGCGCAACGACGCCTATGGCGGCGACCGCGCCGGCCGGATGCGGTTTGCGCTCGAAGTGGCGGAGACGGTGCGCGCCGCCTGGCCGGCCGACAAACCGCTGTTCTTCCGGGTGTCGTCGGTCGACGGCGTGGGCGGCATGTGGACGCTCGACGATACGCTCGCGCTCGCGCGGGAACTCAAGGATCGCGATATCGATCTGGTCGATTGTTCGTCCGGCGGCATTATGGGCGATACGGAAATGCCGATGGTGCCGCGGGTGCCGGGGTATCAGGTGGGCTTCGCCGAGCGGGTGCGGCGCGAGGTCGGCATCATGACGATCGCCGTCGGCGGGATCACCGAAGCCGCGCAGGCGGAAAGCATTCTTCAGGACGGCAAGGCCGACCTGATCGCGCTGGCCCGGGAACTGCTCTGGAATGCGGATTGGCCGGCGCATGCGGCGAAGGAGATGGGTATCGACGATCCCTACGGGCAGATGCCGCTGGAATACGCCCACCGGCTGCGTCAGCGCGATGCGGCCAAGGAATTGCCGATCAACCAAGGCGGCGCGGAAACACAGGCAGCGATGCGCGCGCATCTGGGAGAAGGCCATGGGTGAATTCGCGGTCGGGCAGGCGGTTTCGCGGCTCGAAGATCCACGCCTGCTCACGGGCGGCGGCCGCTTTGTCGACGATATCGTTCTGCCGGGCATGGCGTTCGGTCACGTCCTGCGGTCGCCCCATGCCCATGCGAAGATAAAGTCGATCGACACGGCGGCGGCGCAATCGGCGCCCGGCGTTCTGGCCGTCCTGACCGGCGCCGACTGGCGCACATCGGGATTTGGCGACCTGCCGACCGGCAGCGGGCGCACGCGGCGCGATGGGTCGCCGATGTACGTGCCGCGCTACCCGGCGCTGGTGGAAGACCGCGTTCGCCGGGTCGGCGATTATGTCGCCTTCGTCGTCGCCGAAACCCGCCATCAGGCGATGGATGCGTCCGAACTGATCTCCGTCGACTATGATAGCCTGCCCGCCGTCACTTCGACCGAGGAGGCGCCAAAGCCGGGCGCGCCGCGCGTGTGGGAGGAGTGTCCCGATAACATCTGCTATGTGCATCGGGACGGCGATGAAGCGGCGACGGAGGCGGCCTTCGCGGCGGCGGCCCATGTGGTCCGGCAAAGAATGGTCATCAACCGGGTCAGCGCCAACAGCCTCGAGCCGCGCGGCTGTATCGCGCAGTACGATGCGGGCGAGGGCCGTTACGCTCTATATACGACGCTGCAGGGGTTGCAGCCGTATCGCTCCCTCCTGGCCGGTATTTTGAACGAGCCCGAGGCCAAGGTTCGCGTGATCGCCGGCGATATCGGCGGCGGCTTCGGCATGAAATCGGCCGTGTACAATGAGGGCCCGCTGGCCCTGCTGGCGTCAAAATTGACCGGTCGGCCGGTCAAGTGGATCAGCGGCCGGTCCGAGGCTTTCGCGAGCGACGGTCATGCGCGCGATCATGTGGTGGACGCGGAGTTGGCGCTTGACGGGGAAGGTCGGTTTCTCGGCCTTCGCGTCAATATTGTCGCCGCGCTCGGCGCCTATCTTCAACTCGGCGCGGAAAGCTCGGCGGTCAAGAATCTGGGCACGTTGGCCGGCGTCTACACGATCCCGGCGATCCATGTCGACGTGACCGGCGTCTTCACCAACACCAATCCGATACGCGCCTATCGCGGCAATGGCCGGCCGGAATCGGCCTATGTCATCGAGCGGCTGGTCGAGATGGCCGCCGACGAGATGGCGATCGATCCAGCGGAGCTCCGCCGCCGCAACACCATCCCGCCCGAGGCCATGCCCTACAAGACGGCGCTGACCTTCACCTATGACAGCGGCGAATTCGAAAAGAACATGGATATGGCGCTGCAGATGGCTGACTACGCGGGCTTCGAGCGGCGGCGCGAGGAAGCGGCCGGGCGGGGCAGGCTCCGCGGTATCGGCATCTCCAACTCGATCGAGCGCGCCGGGGCCGAGGGCGTGGAAGGTGCGGAAATCCGCTTCGACCGCAGCGGCACCGCGACGGTGCTGACGGGGTCGATCGCGCAGGGTCAGGGCCATGCGACGATGTACACGCAGCTCGCCTGCGACCGTCTCGGGCTGGAGCCTGAGGACATACACTATATGTCGGGCGATACGGACAAGGTGCCGCTCGGCCAGGGGACCTTCGGATCGCGGTCGGCGACCATCGGCGGTTCCGCCTTTCATCTGGCGGCGGAAAAGATCGTGTCCAAAGCCACGCAAATCGCCGCCCACCTGCTGGAGGTGGCGCCCGGCGACATTGCTTTCGACGACGGCGTGTTTACCGCGTCCGGCACCAATCAAAGCCTGACCATCAAGGACGTGGCGCGAAAGTCGCTCAATCCGGCAAACCTGCCGGACGGGATGGAGCCGGGCCTGTCGGAGAGCGCGATGTTCGCGGCGCGGGTCGCCAACTATCCGAACGGCACCCATGTATGCGAGGTGGAGATCGACTCGGAGACCGGCACGGTCTCGATCGTCGACTACAATGTGGTCGATGACGTGGGCACGGTGATCAACCCGCTCCTGTTGAAGGGGCAGATTCATGGCGGGGTCGCGCAAGGGGCGGGGCAGGTGCTGATGGAGGATATCCGCTACGACGATGGGTCCGGCCAGCTCGTCACCGGCTCTTTCATGGATTATTGCATGCCCCGGGCGGGCGATTTGAGTTTTATGGATGTCAAAAGCAATCCGGTGCCGACAAGAACCAATCCGCTCGGCGTCAAGGGCGCGGGCGAAGCCGGCAATGTCGGTGCGCTTCCCGCCGTGGCGAACGCGGTGGTCGACGCGCTTTCGGTCTACGGCATCCGGCACATCCCGATGCCGGCAACGGCCGAGAGGATTTGGCGCGCGATCCGGGCGGCAAAGATCTAGAGTAAATCCCGAGCGAACCGAAACGATTCGCGACGACGTATTTGCGGATAAACAAAGAGATAGACCACTTCACTTGAGTCAATTTAATCAGGAAATGGTCCAGGGGAATTCAAAAATGGCGACGCGGGGCCGGGAAATCGGGCACGAATAGGACTAGTCCCATAGACGCCGACAAAGGCGACGCAAGTGTGATAGGGTTGCCGAGGCAGGGTGGAACACTTCGCCCTCGGAATGGGAAGGGAACCCCATGCAAACTCCTTCTTTCATGAACGGAGATGCTCCCAAACGTCTATTTCAAGGTCTGATGGTAGGCGCGATTGGGACAATCGTCATTGGCTTCGGTTGGGCCGGATGGCATCTCAACAGTACTGTCGAGGATCAGGTCGCAACCGCGAGCCAAACGGCCATGGTCAAGGCATTGGCGCCGATCTGCGCCGACAAGTTCGAACGTGCGGCAACCGGCGACAAAGCGCTGGTCGTCAAGCTCAAGGCGGTTAGCGCCTGGGAGCGGAACAGTCACTTGATGAAAACCGGCTGGGCGACGTTTCCCGGCGGCGCGGAGCCAGACGACAAGGTGGCGGAAGCCTGCGCGACCATGCTGAACGCGGCCTTCAAACTCTAAGACGCATACGGCGATCGGTCTCGGCACGCTCCGCCCCCTGTCAATGACACGGGGCGGTTTCTATTTTCCGCGCAGTTTGGATTTTGTTACTCCAGGGCGCATTTGCCCTGTCGCTTGCGGTAAGGCCGGTTGCAGTCCCAATCGTTTCCGGAATAGTTGAAGTGCGCGTTCCGCGGCACCGTCACGGTAACGCATGCGCCTTTGGCGGCGCGATATCCGCGATCGCATTTCCAACCAACGCCATAGGATGCGTCCACGAAATGGCCGTTCGCGGGTACGGCAATGGCCTTGCAGGCTCCGCCGACGGCGCGATATCCGCGCTCGCATTTCCAGCCACGGTCGAAGGATGTATCCACGAAATACCCATGCGCGGGCACCGTGACGGCGATGCACTTATCGTTGGCCGCCCGGAATCCCCGGTTGCATGCCCAGGACGAAGAGTCCGACAAATAGCCGTTTTTGGGTACTTTGACGGCGACGCAGGTCTCAGCTACTTCCCGAAACCCCCGGTGGCATTCCCACCTGTCGCCCGTGGAAGTCAGGTAGGCGTTCGCCGGGATCTTTATTTCGACGCAAGCCTTGTCGACCTCCAGATAGCCGCGCGTGCACTCCCATCCCTGTCCGTAGGAGGCGTTGGTCGGATACGCATTTGCGGGCACCTTGACGGCAACGCAGGTCCCGTCGGCCTCTCGGTATCCGCGGTCGCATTCCCAGCCGCTGCCATAGCTTTTCGAGTGGGCGTTTTTTGGTATCCCGATGGAGGCGCTTTGAGCGACGGCAACACCGGGCAGAGTTACAAGGAATACCAAAAAAAGCAGAGATCTAAGCGCGGTCATCATTGGTCGTTGCCGTCTACCCATGGTTTATTCCTTCACATTTTTGATAGAGCGTGGTGTCTAAAGTCGCTGTCACCGGATCCGGTCACAGCATCGACGTGAACGCATAACTAGGCGGATGCTTGATCGCGCGCTATGGCCGCGGCCAGCTCAGTCGGGTCGATCGTTAATGCCCGCGTAAGGCCAGGATTGTCTGACGATGTGTGCAGGTGGATCAGGGTCACAATTCGCCGGTAGGCAGGACATGAATTGCCTTCCAGCAATTCTTCGTCCGTTTCGATCTCATAGACGCCCGCCGGCTGCACCTCGTCGAGATTGCTCAAGATGAAGGACTTTGCGAACGTCACTGTCGTTTTGCGCGTGCGTGTCGTCACTGACTATGAACCTGTCGGCGGCCCTACCGTCCCATCAACAGGTGTCGGAGGAGGGCCAGCTTCCCTCCGTTCAGAGCGCTAGGATTTGGAAGGGGCGGTGGCTGGCGCTTTTTCTGGTTGGGCAGTCGCTGGACCGGCGCTTGCCGCAGCCTCTTTTTTGTCGGCCGGTTTGTTTTTACTCGGAGTATCTTGTGCGGTGGAAAATGACTTAAAGGACATGTGAAATGCCTTTCATGATGGCGGCATTAATTTTC
>Ga0224508_10002497_pt1 | contig 15587 bp, 21 predicted proteins | sample SF_Jan12_sed_USG_4_FD_170157 | JGI IMG/M metagenome (GOLD analysis project Ga0224508, IMG submission 170157) | Sediment microbial communities from San Francisco Bay, California, United States - SF_Jan12_sed_USGS_21 | ecosystem: Environmental > Aquatic > Marine > Sediment | place: USA... | reverse complement strand
CGGCACGCGAGGCAAACCGGGCATGGTCATGATGGCACCACAGACAACGACCACGAATTCCGCGCCCGCTGCCAGCCGAATTTCACGGATAGGCACGTGGTGACCTGAAGGCGCGCCCAGCAAGTTCGGATCGGTCGAGAAACTGTATTGTGTCTTCGCCATGCAGATCGGGTACTTGCCATAGCCCTCGCGCTCATACTTCGCGAACTGCTCACGGACCTTCTTATCCGCAATGATATCGTCCGCTCCGTAAATCTCACGTGCGATCGTCGCTGTCTTCTCCCACAACGACATATCATCGCTGTAGAGAGTGCGGAACTGCGCCGCCCCGCTGTCACACAGTTCTACGACGTGTTCTGCAAGTTCGGTCGTACCCTTGCCGCCATCGGCCCAGTGCGTGCAGTTGATCGCACGTACTCCGAAATCCTCACAAAACGCCCTAACTGTCTCAACCTCGGCATCGGTATCAGCTGTGTAACGATTGATTGCGACAGTGACGGGTACGCCGAATTTCGCGAGGTTTCGCATGTGCCGCTCGAGGTTCTTGCAACCGCTCTTCAGTGCGGCGACATTTTCTTCACTTAGATCCGTCTTGGCAACGCCGCCCTGCATCTTGAGCGCCTTGATCGTTGCAACGAGCACAATTGCGTCCGGCGACAGCCCGGCTTTGCGGCACTTGATGTTCAGGAATTTCTCCGCGCCGAGATCCGCACCGAATCCCGCTTCCGTAATAACGTAATCGGCGAGCTTGAGTCCCGCCTGGGTAGCCATGACCGAATTGCAGCCGTGCGCGATGTTGGCAAACGGTCCACCATGCATGAGCGACGGGTTGTTCTCCATCGTTTGTACGAGGTTGGGCTGCAGAGCGTCACGCAGCAATGCCGTCATCGCGCCCTGGGCGTTCAGTTCACGCACGGTCACAGGCTCGTTCTCGCGCGTATACCCCAGCACGATGTTGCCCAGCCGTTTTTCGAGGTCCTTGAGGTCCGTCGCCAGGCAGAATATGGCCATGATCTCGGACGCGACGGTGATGTCGAAGCCGGCTTCGCGGACAACACCGTTGTGGAACCCGCCAAGTCCCGACGTAACGGTCCGGAGCGCACGATCGTTCATATCGACCACCCGGCGCCACGTGACCCGCCGCGGATCGATATTGAGCTGGTTCTCCCAATGCATGTGATTGTCGATCAACGCAGCGAGCAGGTTGTTCGCCGCACCGATTGCGTGGAAGTCGCCGGTGAAGTGCAGGTTGATATCGGTCATCGGCACGACCTGGGCATAGCCGCCGCCTGCCGCACCGCCTTTCATACCGAAGCACGGTCCAAGACTTGGTTCGCGAAGACACATGATCGTGTTCTTGCCGATCAGGTTCATCGCATCGCCGAGACCCACCGTCGTCGTGGTCTTGCCCTCGCCGGCTGGCGTCGGCGAAACCGCGGTTACGAGGATTAACTTCCCGTCGTTCCTGTCAGCGATCTTGTCGAGGAACTCTGCGTTGATCTTGGCCTTGTCATGACCGTAGGGTATGAGCGCGTCCTCGGGGATCTCCAGCTTGTCAGCAATTTCCTGGATCGGTTTTAGCGTTGCAGCTTGTGCAATTTCGATATCGCTTTTTACGGCCACGGTTTGTCCCTTTTTCTGGTCTTCTGTGGGCCGCGATTTTATCGCAATCGCATTACTATGGCGCGTTCTCGATCTTGTGGATTGTGCCTACGCCATAATCGAGGAGGTACAGCTCGCCGTCATTGTGCTGCGCAAAGCTCACAATTGAGAAACTTGTATCCAGCAGTTCCTCTGGCGTAACGCCTGCCATGCTGCTTTCGTCGAAAGCAAAAATCCGCCCCGAAATGAAGTCGCCAAAGACGTACCAGCCGACCAGATCCGGGACGTCACTACCGCGATACACGTATCCCCCGGATACCGATGAACCCAGCGAGTGGTCGTATTCGGCGTGAGGTTCGCGAAACATATCGGCACAGCCCGTGGCAGGATCAAAGCAGTGCGCGCCTTCCCGATCATTCCAGCCGTAGTTCTCGCCAACCTCCACGAGGTCGATCTCCTCCCACGCATTCTGACCGACGTCTCCGGCCCATAGCCGGCCGGTCACGCTATCGAACGAGAAGCGCCAGGGGTTTCGAAAACCCCAGGCGAAAATCTCCGGGCAGCCAGCCGCCCCGACACCCTGGACGCAGGGTGCATTGGCCTCGAAGGGGTTGCCCGCCGGGATTTCATAAGGTGCAACGCCGCCGACGTCGATCCTCACGATTGCGCTATGGAGATTCATCGTATTCTGCCCGTTCTCGTTCGGGTCTCCGCTTCCGCCACCGTCGCCGAATCCGACGTACAGCATTCCGTCGGGCCCGAATTCCATATCGCCACCATTGTGATTCGTCGCGGGTTGCGGATTGATGATCAGCACCTCCTCGGTCGCTGCGTTCGCGGTCTGCCCGTTATCAGTACTGAAGAATCGCGACACGAATGACCTGAACGGGGAACCCACCGTGTAGGACACATACACCTCAGGCGTAATCGGGTAATCGGGATGAAATGCGAATCCCAGCAGTCCGCCCTCACCAGCGGCCGAAACCGACGCGCTGATATCGAGATAAATACTGGTCGACGAGGACGACGGATTGTCCGCGAAGACGCGAATGACGCCGGACTTTTCCGCGACGAACCAACGCGTGGCATCGCCTGGCGCCTGTTTCATCGAAGTGGGGCTGCTGAAAGGCGGCAGGGATGTATACGCCTGAGCCGTCGTAATTTGCGGCGTCGAATTCATTGGCGGCGGCGGTGGCGCAATAATGCCTCCACCGTCACCGCTTCCGCCACCGCAGCCCGCTATCAGGACGGTACCGCACATAACGAGCCAGATTCGGCCGGGTCCATTGATATATCGCATAGCCCTGTCTCCCAAGCGCCCAGACGGACAGCTTAGCAAGACTGCCAACTGGGTCACGAATGTGTCGATGTAATCGACCTATACTCCAGACATGTCGACAAACTGGAAAATTTTCGACATATATGGCGAATGTGTCGAAGAAAGCGACAGATTCAGCAAATATGTCGATAGAACCCCTTTTTTTCGACATATTCGGCAAATTGGTCGATGAAATCGACAGATTCAGCAAACATGTCGATAGAATCCATTTTTTTCGACATATTCGGCAGATTGGTCGATGAAATCGACATGTTTCGCCGATATGTCGATAAAACGGCTTTTTATCGACAGGTCCGGTAAAAATGTCGACGTATCGTACACATCTCAATGCTGCACAGGGAAACCTTAAGTGACTGATTTTAATGCTTCTTTACCCTATAACGAGCTACCGGACCTGCCGCCGCCGCTGGAGCAGATCGAATCCACGCCGATTCTCAAGCATTGCATCGAGGCCCGTGTAGCACTGGCCGAGCTCAAACAGGCTGCTGAACTCATCCCCAATTCCGCGGTCCTGGTCAACGCACTGCCGCTTCTGGAGGCGCGCGCCAGCTCGGAAATCGAGAACATCGTCACAACCACCGACAAGTTGTTCGAGTTTGCCGATATCGCCGAGGACCGGGCAGACGCGGCAACCAAGGAAGCCCTGCGCTACCGCACAGCCCTGTACGAGGGCACCAAGATGGTGCAGCGCGGCATGCTGTCTACCGACATGGCGATTCAAATATGCAGTACTGTCAAAGGGATAGAGCTGGATATCCGGGCAGAGCCCGGAACAACACTCAAGAGCCGTATGACCGGGGAGGTCATCTACACGCCTCCCGTCGGCCAGCAGCTCCTAATCGAGAAACTGGACAATTGGGCCCGGTTCATGCACGACGCCACGGACATCGATCCGCTCGTGCGGATGGCTGTGCAGCACTACCAGTTCGAGGCCATTCACCCGTTCGTGGATGGCAACGGACGAACCGGGCGCATTCTCAACATCCTGTTCCTCGTCGAGCACGGACTGCTGGACTCGCCGATCCTGTACCTGAGCAGGTACATCATCCAGAACAAGGCGGCTTACTACCGCTTGCTCAAGACGGTCACCCACGAACAGGACTGGGCGCCCTGGATCATGTTCATCCTGGATGCCGTCGAGGAAACCTGTTCCTGGACGACGGAAAAGATCAAGTCGATTCGCGAGCTCATGGAACACACGGGCGAGTTCGTGCAAAGCCGCTTGCCGAAGACATACACCTGGGAACTCGTCGAGGTGCTCTTCAAACAGCCCTACTGCCGCATTGGCAACCTCGTCGATGCCGGTATTGCCAAGCGCCAAACCGCCTCGGTGTACCTCAAGCAGCTCTGCGAAATCGGCGTACTGCAGGAGGTCAAGTCAGGACGAGAGGCGATCTTCGTCCATCCGAAGTACATCGAGTTGCTCACGGGTGAGGAGAATGTCTGGGTCTACTATGCGGGCGTCGAAACCGACAGCGCCGATGAGGCTTCGCAGTTTGTCTAGATTCTGACAGACTGCTCAATACGCTTGGCAACGAATACTCTCCCTACTAGAATCGATCAACCTCAGGGGGAGTGGCAATTTGAACGTCAGCAGCAGGCGGCTGTACCAGGCCTTCAAGTACACGGTTTACGCATTGCTCGCGTTCAACGTCTACCTTTTCTTCGACGAAGAACTGGCCGCCGCCGCCCTTCAGTTTCCGAACGGCGTTGCACTGCTCGATGTCATCGAAGCTTATTCCGCGACGATCGATACCTTTGCCTGGGTCGTACTATTGCTCTTGTTCGAGCTGGAAACCTACGTTCTCGAAGACGAAGATTTCACCAAGTCGGTCGCCTGGACACTGCACGGCCTGCGCGCGGTTTGTTACGCGTTCATCGTCTACGCCTTTTACGGTTATATCGAAAACCTGCTGTTCGTCAGTGACACCGTGGCGCTCACAGGAGTGACCAACGTCTGCGAGTTGTTGCCGGGTGACTGGTCTTGGGCTGTGACCCTCGACGAGTATGCGGCTGTCACCTCTGCGAACTGCAGTAGCTGGTCGGACGCGGGCTCGTTCCTCCAGTTTCGCGATCTGCCCGCCATCGTGGACGCCACCGGCCGGACGGAAATCGTACGCCTCGCCTGGGTCGACGTAATAAACGCTGGAGTCTGGCTCCTCGTCGTGCTCGTGCTGGAAATCGACGTCAGGCTGCAAGAGCGCAACCGCTACGAAGGCCGGGCATTGCAGGCGAGCAATGCAGCGAAGTTCGTGCTGTATTCCACGCTGCTGCTGGCGGCGATCTACTGGGGCGTCAAGGGAGACTTTGTCGATTTCTGGGACGCTTTCCTGTGGCTCGTCGCTTTCGTCTTCATCGAACTCAACGTGTTCGAATGGCGTCAGGAGGACAAAGCGGCCCTGGCGGCCGAGGGTGTCAGTTAAATCAAAGACTTGGAGCGCGGTCAGGACGTTCGCGCTGCGCTCATCAGGAAAAGGTCAGCAAACGATCACGGCCGGGTCATGTTTCTGTGGCCCCGAATCGCCATGCTTCAATCTCACACAACGAGCGCGAGATTGACACCATGACCTTCGACGAACAGAACAACGAGAACCTCGATATCGATCCTTCGATGATCCTGCTGGGCCTCGGCTACGCAACCATGTTATGCATCGCCGTTGGCTGGGCTGCGACCTGGGCTATCTGATTCTAATCGCCGGATCTTCGGCTTTGAGCGAATGCAGTTCGAGATCCGGGTTGAGGTAGATCAGGTAAGCGTGCCACGCATCCTCTTCCCCGCGACGATAGTGGCCCGAGACGGCCCAGCCCGGCTCTTCGGCATAGATGTAGACCTTACCGACCTTCCTGTTTGGGGACAGCGGATCGACGATCTCGAGCTCGCTCTCACCAACAGCCTCCCGCAACCATTGTCGTGACGCCTGCACGGCGCTTTCCTCGGCCTGGCGCTGTATACGAGTTTCTGGATTCGTAATCCACTGGTACGACAGTACGGCGACGACGAGACCGACACCAAGAGCGAAAATACTGCGACCGATCGTATGATTCATAGCTACGCGATCCCCAGGACCTTGTGGGTTTGCACGCTGAGCATCCATTGCGGGTGCGCCAGGCAGTACTCGACAGCCTCGCTCGTGTGCTTCTCGCGGTCCGGATCATCCAGCGGCTGCAGAAAAAAGTGTTTGAACTGAAGGTCGACAAAGTTGTGTGGCTGGGCTTCCGCTTCCTGCTGCGGAAAGACGAGTTTCAATTCATCCCCGGAGCGCTGCACCACGGGCGCTGCCCCTTTCGGGCTGATACAAAGCCAGTCGATGCCCGCAGGCGCCGCCAGTGTGCCGTTACTTTCCACACCTATCTCGAACCCGGCTGTGTGGAGGGCCGCGATCAACTCGCCATCCAGCTGCAGCAGGGGCTCACCGCCGGTGCATACGACGTACGGGCTGGCGCCTTCGGCGCCGGTCGGCCAGGTCTCACGAACCGCAACGGCCAACTCGGCGGCAGACTCGAACTTACCGCCACCCGGACCGTCGGTGCCGACGAACTCTGTGTCACAAAAACGGCAGACCGCCTCTTTCCGATGTTCTTCACGTCCCGACCACAGGTTGCAACCGGCGAAGCGCAGGAAGACAGCGGGACGCCCCGTTTGAGCGCCCTCACCCTGCAGGGTGTAGTAGATTTCCTTGACCGAATACGTCATTGCGCAGCGAGCAACGGGTCCACAACGCCGGCCTCGGCAAATCCCTTCGCACGCAGTTTGCATGCTGAACAGGTACCGCAGGGTGGTCGTTCTCCGTTGTAACAAGTGTGCGTGAATGCCATCGCTGGTAAAGCACCCAGCTTGCACGCGAGCTCCACCGTGTCCTTCTTGGACCGGTCCATCAGGGGCGTGTGAATGGTGATGTTGCTTTCCATGCCGAGCCGCAATGCTGTCTGTAGTGCAGTGATCGTTTCCTGTCGGCAGTCCGGGTAGCCGCTGTAATCGGTCTGGGCGACGCCGGTAACGAGATGGTCGATGTCGCGCTGGTACGCGTACGCTGCGGCGTAGGTCAGGAAAATCAGATTTCGGCCAGGGACAAAAGTGTTCGGCAAGCCCGTGGCATCGTCGACCTCGTTCACCACCTCGATGTCCGAATCGGTGAGCGAGTCCCCGCCAAGCGCTGCAAAGGTATCGATGGGCAAACAGGCATTCCGGACGCCGGCCATTTGCGCAACAGTCGCCGCGCACTCGAGCTCCGCCCGGTGGCGCTGGCCGTAGTCGAAGGTGACCGACTCCACTGCATCCACTCCGAAGCGGTCGATCGCCCAATAGAGGCAGGTGGTGGAATCCTGGCCTCCGGACAAAACGACGAGCGTTTTCTCCTTGTCAGTTCTGCCTTTCAATATTCTTGCGTTCCGGTTTCTTGAATTCGATGAGCCAGTCAGCCGTCAGGTCGATGGACGCTTGTAGTAATTGTTCCGCCATCGCCAGGTTGTGTATGTGCCCCTGACCTTCGATTGTAACGGCATTACAGTCTTCGAAGAACTTGCCACTGATGTTCCCAAGACTTGGGTGGGTCGCGACAAAGCAGCTCGTCGCAGCACCCTCCTCGATTGTTTTGCCCTTGAGTTTGACGTACGCCTGCCAGGCGAATCGCGACACAGCACTCAGGTTGCGATCGAGTTCCGTACTCATTACACCGGGATGCAGTGCATTACTCGTAATCCGGGTACCGCGAAGGATTTGTCCGAGCTGCAGCGAAAACAGCGCGTTGGCGAGTTTCGAATGACCGTAGGCCTCTGCATCGCTGTATGAGCCTGCCATACCCAAATCGTCGAACAGGATGCCGTTCTCGGGCGCGTCACGGTAGGCAGTACGGCTGGCGACGATCACGATGCGCCCCTGGTGCGCAACGTACAAACGCTCCATAAGTCGGTTAGCCAGTATGAAATGCCCGAGATGATTGATGGCGAAGTGCTTCTCAACACCGTTAATCAACTGCCGCTCGTCGCCGCCCCCGCGGTAGCCGGCATTGCAGATCAACATGTCTACCGGCTTCTGCAGCATCCGGATGACATCGGCGCATTGCGCGACCGTGTCGAAGTCGCCGAGATCCAGCCGCAGTGGCATCGTAACGCCGCCGACGCTCTTGCAGGCCTCGCGCGCGCGTTCGAGTGACCGACTGGTGCCTGCGACCATTGCCCCGCGCTTCACGAGCACTCGCATCGTCTCAAAACCGATTCCCGAGGTGCATCCCGTGACCACCGCAAACTTCCCTCTGAGGTCCAGTCCCTCGGTGACCTCCTCAGCCGTTGAGTCCTCGTCGAAATTGCTCACCGGAACAGAGTCGTCCGCGAGTTTGTCCACACCACCGCATGACACCAGCGACGGCACCAACAGGCCAGCGCCCGCTGCACGCAGAAAGTCCCTGCGCCTAGTCGTCATCGCCAAACAGTGCTGCCAGCGCATCTTTCGCAGCTTCTGCGTCCGCATTCGCCCCTGTATTGAACGCCCGGTCGGATGGCTTGAACCAGTCGCAGAAATTCGGCCTATCCTTATCAGTCACGTCTTCCGCACCGTCCTCCCGGCACTGTCGGGGCACCGATTTGTCATAGTGAACGCACATTTTGCAGACATGCAGGTCGGCGCTGCACTCCGGGCACTGGTCGCGGCGTGACAATGGCAATGACAGGGTTGCCAGCGATGCGCCGCAGCGAAGACAAGCCAGGTTGTGAGACATGCGAACTCCCGTCGAACTGGAGGTAAGCAGTATAACGCCTCAACTCAGCGCCACTGGCGCCAACTCAACTACCAGCGGATAGCCTGAGGACTTTCGCACCGCGCACGTGGCCGGCGCGCAGATCGTTCAATGCTTCGTTGGCCTCCTCCAGAGCATATTCCTGAATCTCGACGCGCAGTGGTATTGCGGCTGCAATGGGCAGGAACTCCGCCAGATCGCGGTGCGTAACATTGGCGACCGACTTTATTTCCTTTTCCATCCAAAGGTGATCCTCATAGCGAATCGCCGCCATCAGGTCACGGTCACCTGCCTCCTTGCGGATCGCATTGATGACCAGCCGCCCGCCAGGCCGCAGACACTCGAGCGCCGCAAGTACGGGTTTCCATGCGGGCGTTGTGTCAATGATCGCGTGCGGCGAATCGGGCGGCGCAGCATCCGTGTCGCCGGCCCAATCTGCGCCGAGTTCGAGTGCAAAATCGCGCTCGGCTTTACTGCGTGCAAACACGAACACCTTGCTGTTCGGATAAAGATGCCTCGCCATCTGCAGCACCAGATGGCCGGATCCTCCGAAGCCGGTCAAGCCCAGAATTTGTCCGTCGTGTAACCCCGTAAGACGCAGTGAACGGTAGCCGACGCCGCCCGCACAAAGTAACGGCGCCGCCTCGGCATCGCTGAATATCTCTGGAATAGCGTAGGCGTAGCTTTCCGGCACCACCACGAATTCCGCGTAACCACCGTCCACGTCACGTCCCGTCGCCCGGAACTCCTCGCTCAGATTCTCGTCAGGTTCGCCCGTTGACGAGTGTATCCAGCCGATGCCGACGCGGGACCCCGTCTTGTGGCGGCTGCAGCCTTCTCCCGCGGCGACCACCCTGCCAACGATCTCGTGCCCGGGAATCACCGGCAGCCGCGGTGGCGACGTCCGGCCTTCAATCTCGTCGAGCTCGGTATGACAGACGCCACAAACCGAAACTTCCACGAGCAGTTCGCCCGGTGCCGGCGCCGGCTTCGAGATTTCCACGAGTTCGAGCGGACTCGGATTCTCGTCCAGGCCAGCCGTCGCAGCCAGCGACATTGCGCGCATTGAATCGCTCCTTCACGACCGTGAGTGCAGATCATATATCGCCAAACTTTTCCCTGGGTCGCAAAACCGGAACTAGTCGTTTGTCGTAGCGCCATCGACTGACTAAACTGAAGTCCGGTTTGGGGTAACCAAGAGGCACCGGCAATGAACGCATACACAAAGCTTGTACTCATTCTTATCGGCTCGGCGCTGTTTTCAGCGGCGAGCGCCCAGGACGCAAGCGACGACGAAGCGAACGTGTTGCTCACCATAGAACGTGAATGGGAAGCTTCGCGGAAAGCCGATCAGGACAAGATCGACGACATGCTGACCGACGATTTCATGGGCTGGGGGAAGAACTCACCGGCGCCGCGCTCAAAGAGGTCCACCTCGAACTGGAGCCGCTTCAGTACTGAAATGGGACGTATCGTTCGCTACGAGATCTATCCCCTGTCAATCACGATTCATGGCGACGTGGCCATCGCTCACTACCTCTATTCCACGGCTTTCAAGGACAAGAAAGGCGAGATCGAGATGTCGAACGGGCGCTACACGGACGTCCTGGTACGCGACGAAGATGGCTGGAAATTCGTCGCCTGGCACGGCGGGGATGACGACTAGGACTTACGCAGCCGCCGCATGATCTTTCGGCGGCGCAGCGTTATGTCTACATCGTCGGGAAGTTCTTTGCCGAGTCCGGGGTTGTTATAGGGGTTGTACCCGTCACCTGCCTCGGGCTCCGCAAGAGAAATACCTTCAACTTTAGCCTGCAACTTACGGTTTTTTAACCGATTCTCTTCTATTTCAGCTAGTAATTCTGCTCGGGACTTCATCGCTTCGTCTTATCGTTATTGTCTTGGGTAGTGTGACGCCACCACCACGGGACAGGTTCCTCCGATCCCGCCCGAGATTCAAGTCCGTTTTTACACATACTGGTTAAGGGCCGGTTCAGCTTGCCAGGGGTAGTATCATGCTCAGGATGAACAGGTCCGTACCGATTCGGACCGGGAGGCAGGAATGAACACCCGACGACATGCCGCCTACGGACTGGCGAAACTGGCCCTTGCCATGCTGGCGCTTCAGCCGCTGGCCGCGACAGCGCAGACGCCCGTGGATGAAAATGGAAAAGTCATTGGTGCTTACGAACCGGCACTGGATACCTCGAACGATGAGTTGGCTGTCGGCACGCAAGATGTGCCGTTGATGTCCGCCGTGGATCTCGAGGAGTTGGTCGGCCCGGTCGCTCTGTACCCGGACGACCTGATCGCCATTATTCTGCCGGCGGCAGCCTACCCGCAGCAGATCATCGAAGCTGGCGAATTCCTCAAAGCTCTCGAAGACGACGCCTCACTGAAGCCGGATCCCGATTGGGATGATTCGGTCGTCGCACTGCTCAACTACCCCGAAGTCATCGAACTGCTCAGAGACGATATTGACTGGACCTGGCGCCTCGGCGAGGCCGTCATCGCGCAGCAGCAGGATGTTGTAACGGCAATCGAGGCATTTCGGGATCGCGCGTACAACGCGGGCAACCTGAAGAGCGACGAGTACCAGACCGTTAGTCGCAACGAAGGCTACATAGAAATTACGCCGGTCGAGGAAGACGTCATCTATGTACCCTACTACGAGCCCGAACGCGTCGTGGTCTACCAGCCGCGACCCGTGTACTACTACTACCCGCGATCTTATCCGGTGTACTACTACCCGTATTCGTCCGGCTACCACTTCAGCAGCGGCTACTTCTGGGGCGTCACGACAGCGTTTTCGATCGGCTGGTTTAGCGACAGCCTGCATGTGCACCACCACAGCTATCACGGCCACCCCTACTACGGCCATCACTACTGGGATCGCTGGTGGTACCGCCGTCCGACAATGAGCGTGTACAACCACCACTACATCAACAACACGCGGGTGACCGTCAATCGCTATTACGATGGCGACCGCTGGCGGCCGCGGCGTGATCGCAGCGCCTATGTTCGAGAGGATGTGCGCGTGGCTAACAGTCGCTACACGGCGAGACGCGCCAGTGAACGGCAAGCTTCTGAACGTCGACGCACCGTAGAGCAGCAAGCTCGAACCCAGACGCTTCGCCGCCAGCAGCCCGTAGCCCTGCGCGAACGCACACCGGAACAGCGTGCGCGCATGGAAGAGCAACGGTCTGAGCAACGCCGCAGCACGCAGCAGCAGCGCGGTGATGATGCCGCGCAGCGCAGAGGCAATCAGCAAAGCCGCAACTACGTAGCGCGACAGAGTGAACGGCGCCAGGAGCCCGCTGCAGAGCAGCGCCAGTTCCGTCAGCAAACCACGCGCCAGGCACAGGAGCCGCAACGACGCGAGCCGGCCAGACAATCGCGCGAGCAGCGCCGCGAAACTCCGCCGCAGGTTCAACAGCAGCGCAGGCAGCAGGTAACGCCCGCGCCACAACAGCGGCAACCGCGTGCCACGCCACAGCGTCAGCAGCGGTCGACACCGGTACCACAGCAGCGTCAGCAACGGTCGACACCGGTACCACAGCAGCGTCAGCAACGGTCGGCGCCAGCGCCTCAGCAGCGCTCTGCGCCTGCCCCGCGACAGAGGACCGCACCACAGCCTCGGCAGCGGTCTGCTCCGGCACCGCAGCAACGATCCGCGCCTGCGCCACAGCAACGGTCCGCGCCTGCGCCACAACAGCGCAGCGAGTCACGGTCGTCAAATAGCCGGTCTGATAGCCGCCGCAGTCAGCGGCGCTAGTGGGCTGCTAGGATTCGTCGTCCTGGTCGGGCTCTTCGGGCCCGTCCGGGAGGCTGTCCTTGGAGGTCAACTCCTTCGCGATGTAGATAATGCACCCGGCCGCGAACAAGGCCAGGAGAATCGACACGACGGCGATTACATTTCCCATCAGTCGATAGTATCACCGTCGTGCGGATCTGTTTTTGGACTCTTCAACCGTCCCGACCTGCGCAGGGACTCCCGCAGCACGTATTCAATCTGCGCATTGAGGCTGCGCAGGTCGTCTTTGGCCCAACGCTGCATCGCATTGAGCGTATTCTCATCAATACGCAGAGCGAAAGATTTGCGTGCTGCCATTCCTTACCCCGGCCGGTCTGATTAGGTATAGAGCGTGCTCGTGTTCAACACCGGCTGAGCGCTCTCGTCGCTGCAAAGCACGACCAGGAGATTGCTGACCATCGCAGCTTTGCGCTCTTCATCCAGTTCGACAATATTATTCTCATCGAGCTCATCAAGTGCCAGGTGAACCATGCCGACGGCACCGCGGACAATCTGCTTGCGCGCCGCGATAATTGCTGATGCCTGTTGCCGCCGGAGCATCGCGTTAGCGATTTCAGGTGCGTACGCGAGGTGCGAAATGCGTGCTTCGATGACCGTGACGCCCGCCTGGGACAACCGCTCCTGGATCTCGTCCCGCAAGGCCTGTGAAATCTCCACGGGGTTACTCCGCAAGGCCAGGCCACCGGTCTCGTCGTGAGGCTCATACGGATAGGTTGTTCCGAGGTTTCGCAAGGCCGATTCACTCTGGATTTCCACGAAATTCACATAGTCGTCAACCTCGAAAAGCGCTTCCGCTGTGTCAAATACCTTCCACACAACTACGGCCGCGATCTCAATTGGGCTGCCGTTGGCATCGTTGACCTTCAATTTGCCACTCTCGAAATTGCGAACGCGAACCGACACGGACGCCTTCGCATAGAACGGATTCGCCCAGCGCAGCCCCGGATCATGGCAGGTACCGACATACTTGCCGAAGAGTTGCAGAACCTTGGCTTCATTCGGGTGGACCATGAATAGCCCGGCCCAGCAGATAAGAACAATGATCGAGGCCAGCACGGCCGTGATGACCCCGGCGATGTTTTGCGCGCTTCCGGCCAGATAAACGAGGTAAGCAAGGCCCAACTGTGCGACTGCAAGGACCACCAGCATCAGGTAACCGGATGTCACGGTTCGTTTTAGTTCGCGAATCATCTTCCTCTCCTTCTTCTGCTTCATTTTGATATCATTTTGATATCTCCTGTCCGAAAAAGCAACCAGCGCGAGATGACTTATGTTAAATGCTGCCTGAATCCGGGCGGTTCAGGCGAGGGCTTCGAGTTTCTTCTCTATCTCCACGCGCATGCGCTCGGCGATTGGCGCCTCGAGCAATCGTTGGAGGTCGTCCGGCGTATGAGTGAGCCTGTATTTGTAGTGAAAGAGATCGAGGATCGAGACGTCGTGATCCGCACTCTCGACCATGGTGGCCGCGTCGCCCGTCAGGACCTCGCCTCCACTAAGGACTCGAAAATAGATACCGGGACGCGCCGCCTGGCGAAATAGCATGCCAAAGCCCCGGTCCTGCATGCGCGTTGCAAGGGTATCGCAGGGAATGCGTGGCGCCGTGGCCTCGAGCACGACCTCCCCGATCAGCAGGCGATCCCCAACGTTCATATCCGATGGCAGATCGCGAATGGTCAGGTTCTCGCCGAACATCCCGGGGACATACTCGCGGCCCGTCTCAGCCGCCCACCAGTCGTAATCATCTGCGCTGTATGCGTAAACAGCCTGGTCCGGGCCCCCATGGTGTTTTGTATCCAGGACCGCATCGCCGGCGATACCGTTTATACCGACACTCACTGGCCCCTCGACCGGGTACTTGCAGATGCCCGTCCGGTGCGATTTGTTGCCGAGGGAAATCGTCTCGGCACGTCCTACGTTAATACTCTCGAGCCGCATGGCTTCCCTGACAACAAAGCTAAACCTTGATTCGCCCCAGCACGATGGCCAGCAACGTAAACGCAATCAGTCCAACCGAACTGACACCAAAAAACATGCAAATCATAAAGATGGTCTGTTCCATCACGTGCCTCCCCTTGCTACCCCCAGCTCAGGTCCGCTCCAGCGCAGTATAGCGCTCCCGGCGGGTATGCTCGCATTGTGCCGCAGGAAAGGTGCAAAATGCGTTACATTTCCGTTTCTTTGTATATATAATGTAACGCATGGCTAAGACCAAGGTATCCACGTTGAACCTGCGCATTGAGCCCGGCGTAAAGGAAGCTGTGCGTGAGGCAGCGGCGCGCGAGCATCGCAGCGTGGCCAACATGGTCGAAATGTTGATTCGCCGGCACTGCCATGAGTCCGGAATTACCGTCCCAGAACAAACCGAGTTTTTCCCGGGGAACCAGAATGGATGAACGCATGTTGAAAGCGATGGTCGCCGCGGGCGCCATTAAGAACATCAACATCATCGCCAGCGGCGCGCGATTTCACGTTGAGGCGAAAACGCCCAATGGGCCGATCACGGCCGAAACCCGCAAAGGCAAGGTGAGAACCTGGGTAACGCTGGACGCAGCCGCCCGCTGGGTGCGCGGCCTCGGAATGGGTGGCGCGCACATCAATCTCACGCACTGGCAACCCGGCCAGCGCGAATTATCCGTCTAGGGCACTGACGCTCTGTGCCTTGAGGCACAGGCACGTGCGCCAGCGGCCTTGTCTAGTCCTCGTCAGTCCCGCTGTCAGGCCACTTGTTGCCGAACGGGAACGGCCGATCGTCCGTGTTGAACGTCAGGTACCGAACATTCTCGTAAATATAGGCTGCGAGGCTTTGCCCTACTCCGCGCAGCTCACGATTGACCTCTCCCGTAAACAGGAGCCAAAGAAAACCAAAGATAACGATGAACGAACCGACGATACTGGCCAGGCTGATCAGAACGTAGCTGATCAGCATGAACAGGAAGCGTTTCCACGTCGCACGTGACTTCAGGTTTTCCTCAATCGGAGTTCCGGGTCGTTTTTCATCGACGAATGCGTGATCTGCCGGAGGATTGGTGTCACTCATGTGTTGCTCCTTGTACCGCCTTGCCCACTTTTCTGGACTTATCGGCTGCGCCTATTGTTACAA
>Ga0224508_10002495_pt1 | contig 15588 bp, 11 predicted proteins | sample SF_Jan12_sed_USG_4_FD_170157 | JGI IMG/M metagenome (GOLD analysis project Ga0224508, IMG submission 170157) | Sediment microbial communities from San Francisco Bay, California, United States - SF_Jan12_sed_USGS_21 | ecosystem: Environmental > Aquatic > Marine > Sediment | place: USA... | reverse complement strand
CATGACCTTCGTCAACGCCGCCGTTAACGTCGTCTTCCCATGGTCAACGTGACCAATTGTCCCGACATTTACATGCGGCTTCGTTCGCTCAAATTTCGACTTCGACACGTCTTCGTTCCTCTCGATATCTAAAAATTTAAATTCGTCTTGTTACTCAGGATCTACTATCTATGATCGGATCAGCCACGCTGGCCGGGACCTCCGCGTAATGCGAAAACTCCATCGTATAAGTCGCACGTCCCTGGCTCATCGAGCGCAGCTGCGTGGCATAGCCAAACATCTCGGCCAACGGCACTTCGGCGCGCACGATCTTTCCCGACGGCGCATCCTCCAGTCCCTGCAAAATTCCACGGCGCCGGTTCAGGTCACCGTTTACGTCGCCCATGTAATCCTCGGGCGTGACGACTTCGACCTTCATCGTCGGCTCCAACAGGACCGGTTTCGCTTTGCGCGCCCCATCCCTGAACGCCATCGAGCCCGCAATTTTGAACGCGATTTCGCTCGAGTCAACATCGTGATAGGAACCATCGTAGAGCGTGACCTTGCAATCAACGACCGGATAGCCCGCTATGACGCCGTTAAGCATCTGCTCCTGAACGCCCTTGTCGACCGCTCCGATGAATTCCTTCGGCACGGTTCCGCCGACGATGGCATTTTCAAATTCATAGCCGATACCGGCCTCGAGCGGCTCGATGCGCAAATAGACGTGGCCGTATTGGCCCCGACCGCCGGATTGGCGGACGAATTTTCCTTCCTGCTCGACCTGGCGACGGATCGTTTCCCGATAGGCCACCTGGGGCTTGCCGACGTTTGCCTCAACACTGAATTCGCGCCGCATTCGATCGACAATGATGTCGAGATGCAATTCGCCCATTCCTGAAATAATGGTCTGACCCGACTCCTCATCGGTGTGCACCTGGAACGAAGGGTCTTCCTTCGTCAGCTTGCCGAGCGCCGCGCCCATCTTTTCCTGATCGACCTTGGTCTTCGGCTCAACAGCCACCGAAATGACGGGGTCGGGAAATTCCATTTTCTCAAGCGTAATGATTGCCTTAGCGTCAACCAGGCTGTCACCGGTGGTCACGTCCTTGAGGCCGACGGCCGCGGCGATGTCGCCGGCTCGAACTTCCTTTAATTCCTCGCGATCGTTGGCGTGCATCTGCAGAATGCGGCCGATGCGTTCGCGCTTACTCTTGATTGGATTGAAAATGGTATCGCCTGAGTTCAGCTTGCCCGAATAAACGCGGAAAAAGGTCAGATTGCCAACGAACGGGTCGGTGGCGATCTTGAATGCCAATGCAGCAAACGGGGCATCGTCGTCAGCGGCGCGCTCGCCTTCGGACCCGTCTTCCAGCAGGCCGTGAATCGGCGGCACATCGGACGGTGAAGGCAGGTAGTCGATCACGGCATCGAGCACAGCCTGAACGCCTTTGTTCTTAAAGGCTGATCCGCAGGTCACTGGCGTTATTTCGTTAGCGAGACAGCGCGCTCGTATTCCGCGCTTGATCTCATCCGCATCCAACGTGCCGGATTCGAGATACTTCTCGAGCAGGGCTTCGTCGCCCTCCGCCGCTGCTTCAATCAAGTCTTCTCGATATTTTCCGGCATCGGCCATGAGTTCATCGGGAATCTCGATTTCTTCGAACTTGACGCCCTGAGTCGAGTCGTCCCAGGCAATCTGTTTCATCTTGACGAGATCGACGACGCCGGTGAATTTATCTTCCGCGCCAATTGGAATCTGCAATACGACGGGATTACCGTTGATGCGATCGCGAATCTGTTCGACGACTCGAAAAAAATCGGCACCGGCGCGGTCCATCTTGTTGATGAATGCGAGCCGCGGTACACCGTACTTATTCGCCTGACGCCAGACGGTCTCCGATTGAGGTTCGACGCCGCCGACGGCACAAAAAACGGCAACGGCGCCGTCCAGCACGCGTAAGCTGCGCTCGACCTCAATCGTAAAATCGACGTGGCCGGGCGTATCGATGATGTTGATCCGATGCTCGGGCAGCGACTGATCCATACCGGACCAGAAACAGGTTGTTGCGGCCGAGGTGATCGTTATGCCGCGTTCCTGCTCCTGCTCCATCCAGTCCATGACGGCGGCGCCTTCATGCACTTCGCCCATCTTGTGGGAAACGCCGGTGTAGAACAGTACGCGTTCAGTCGTGGTGGTCTTGCCGGCATCGATGTGCGCCATGATGCCGATATTGCGATATCGCTCGAGAGGGGTCTTTCTGGACATGCCACCGCCTCAGGCGCATCTCACCACCGGTAGTGCGCAAAAGCTCGGTTGGCTTCGGCCATGCGGTGCGTGTCTTCACGCTTCTTGACAGCCGCGCCGCGATTTTCGGCGGCGTCCATGAGCTCGTGAGCGAGCCTGAGTGACATCGTCTTCTCGGAGCGGCTTCGTGCCGCGTCGATCGCCCAGCGCATGGCCAGCGTCTCGCGACGCGTCGCACGCACTTCGATCGGCACCTGATAAGTTGCACCACCAACGCGACGGGATTTGACTTCGACCGCCGGCTTGATGTTTTCGAGCGCCTGACTCAAGAGCTCAAGTGCATGCTGGTCGTCCTGTCCCGATCGGTCAGCGATGCGATCGAGCGCACCGTAAACGATGTTTTCAGCGACGGACTTCTTGCCGCTCTTCATGACCATGTTGACAAATTTAGCCAACATCTCATTGCCGTACTTCGGGTCAGGAAGAATATTTCGGCGTGGCGCTTGATTGCGTCTGGACATAGTTGCTGATTAACCCTTGGGCCGCTTAGTGCCGTACTTGGACCGGCTCTGCTTGCGGTCGCCCACACCTGCGCAATCCAGCGTGCCGCGAATGGTGTGGTAGCGCACGCCCGGTAAATCCTTAACGCGACCGCCGCGAATCAAGACGACCGAGTGCTCCTGAAGGTTGTGGCCCTCGCCGCCGATATAGCTTGTGACCTCAAAACCGTTCGTCAGCCGAACGCGGGCCACTTTACGCATAGCCGAGTTCGGCTTTTTCGGTGTCGTGGTATAGACACGCGTACAGACACCGCGTTTTTGGGGCGATGCTGCGAGTGCCGGCACATTGCTCTTCGCTCGCTTGGTAGAGCGCGGCCTGCGTACCAGTTGATTGGTCGTCGCCATACGGCTATTCAATGTCCTTTTAGGCAATCGCCTGAGCGATCGTCATTCTCAGTCAAACAAATAGCCCACCGCCATACTGGCGAATGGGCTGTCCTGGTGCCACCGCAGACGGCCGGTGGCTTGTGCTTTCGATGGGGTCACCACCGAGCCGGAAGAGTCTAGGGACGTCGCCCGGCAAGGTCAACCGTCGCAGGCCGTGCCTATTCCGCTGGTTTCGCTTCGTCAGCGTCCGAAGCTTCCGTCACCTCGGCCGCGGGCTCGGCCGCTTCAACGGCTTCGGCTGCCTTGGCCGCCTCGGCCGCATCTGCTGCCTTAGTCGCAAGGACCGACGCTGCCGCTTCTGCTGCCAGCGCCACTTCAGCTGCATCTTGAGCTTCCGCTGCACCGGCTGCTGCCACCTGAGCCGCCTCTAGTTCCTTCAGCTCGGCCGAAAGAATTTCTTCCTGCGTCTGGCGGCGCTCCTCGTGATAGGCGAAGCCCGTGCCGGCGGGAATCAACCGCCCGACGATGACGTTCTCCTTCAGACCGCGCAGATCGTCCCGCATCCCGCGCACCGAAGCCTCGGTCAACACCCGGGTCGTTTCCTGGAAAGACGCTGCCGAAATGAACGACTCGGTCGCAAGCGACGCCTTGGTGATGCCGAGCAATACCGGCTCGTAGGTCGCTGGCGTGCCGCCCTCCGCCTCGATCTCGGCATTGATCTCCAGCAGGCGCGCCCGATCGATCTGCTCCCCACGCAACAGCTTGCTGTCTCCAGCATTCGTGATCTCGGCCTTTCGCAGCATTTGACGAACAATGACTTCGATGTGCTTGTCATTGATCTTGACGCCTTGCAGGCGGTAGACATCCTGGATTTCGCGCACCAGATAGTCGGCCAAAGCCTCTACGCCCTGAAGCCTCAGAATGTCGTGCGGAGTTGGCTCGCCGTCGGCGATGATCTCGCCGCGAATAACCGTCTCGCCCTCGAAGACATTGAGATGCCGCCACTTCGGAATCAACTCTTCATGTTGCTCAAGTTCTTCGTCGGTGATCACGAGCCGACGCTTGCCCTTGGTTTCCTTACCGAAGCTCACGGTGCCGGTGTACTCCGCCATGATCGCGGCTTCCTTCGGCCGCCTGGCTTCGAACAGATCCGCAACCCGCGGCAAACCACCGGTGATGTCACGAGTCTTGGATGACTCATGCGGGAGGCGAGCGAGCACGTCGCCGACCTGAGCTACAGACCCGTTTTCCACGCTGATGATGGCGCCGGACGGCAGCGTATAAGCCGCCGGGATTTCGGTGTTCGGGAAATTGATCGGCTTGCCATCTTTGGTCAACAGGCGAGCTGTCGGTCGATACTGCGACGATCCGCGCTGGGCCGCATCGAGAACGACGATGCTGGTCAGGCCGGTCATTTCGTCGACCTGGGAAGTCACCGTCACGCCGTCGATAAAGTCCTCGAACTGCAGGACACCGCTGACCTCTGTCACGACCGGGTGAGTGTGAGGATCCCAACTCGCGACAAGCTGCCCGCCCTCGACGGCTTCGCCGTCCGCCGCAGCGAGGGTCGCACCATACGGCACCTTGTAGCGCTCGCGCTCTCGGCCGAATTCATCGGTCACCGCAAGCTCGCCTGAACGAGAGGTCGTGATCAGGCGCCCGGTTGCTTCCTGCTCGACCGTCTTAACGTTGATGAACCGGATCGTGCCCGCGCTCTTGATTTCGACGTTATCGACTGCCGCTGATCGTGAAGCTGCGCCACCGATATGGAATGTGCGCATTGTCAGCTGCGTGCCAGGCTCACCGATCGACTGTGCCGCAATGACACCGACCGCTTCACCGCGGTTAACTCGGTCGCCGCGCGCGAGATCGCGCCCATAGCATTGCGAACAAACACCATATCGGGTTGCGCAGGTAATCGGCGACCGCACCAAAACCTGATCGATTGAATAATCTTCCAAAATCTTGACCGCCTGCTCATCGAGCAACTGGCCTGCCTTTATGATTACGTCCTTCTTCGATCCCGGAGGCGTCACGTCGACTGCGACGACGCGGCCAAGCACCCGCTCACGCAACGGCTCGACGATATCGCCACCTTCGACCAACGGCGTCATCAAAAGCCCCAGCTCCGTGCCGCAATCCGGTTCGGTAACGACTAGATCCTGCGCGACATCGACCAGACGACGAGTCAAATACCCCGAGTTCGCTGTCTTAAGTGCGGTATCGGCGAGACCCTTTCGCGCGCCATGTGTCGAGATAAAGTACTGCAGGACGTCGAGCCCCTCGCGGAAGTTAGCCGTAATCGGCGTCTCTATGATCGAGCCGTCCGGCTTGGCCATCAGGCCTCGCATACCCGCAAGCTGTCGGATCTGAGCGGCCGAACCACGAGCACCGGAGTCGGCCATCATGTAAATAGAGTTGAATGACTCCTGCAGGGCCTGTTTGCCGTCAGCGGTCGTTACGCTCTCGACTCCAAGCTTCTCCATCATGGCCTTGGCGACCTGATCGTTGGTACGCGACCAGATATCGACAACCTTGTTGTAGCGCTCGCCATCGGTGACCAGACCAGCAGCGTACTGGTCCTGAATGTCTTTAACCTCGTCTTCTGCCACATTCAGGATGTCCGGCTTTTGTTCGGGTATGACCATGTCGTCGACACCGAAGGACACGCCGGCCCTGGTTGCGTAATGAAACCCTGTGTACATCAACCGGTCAGCGAAAACGACGGTGTCTTTCAAGCCCAACGCGCGATAGCAGGCATTGATCACGCCCGAGATCGCCCGTTTGTTCATCGTCTTATTGATAACCTCAAACGGCAGTCCTTCCGGTAGAATTTCGGACAGCAGCGCCCGGCCAACGGTCGTATCGACCCTTTCGGTCTTGACCTCACCGTCAACCATCGCAGGGACCCGAACCTTGACCTTGGCCTGCAGGTCGACAGTTCCAGCCTCGTAGGCTCGATGCACTTCGTCGAGTCCTGAAAAAACCATGCCCTCGCCGCGAGCGCTGAGGCGCTCGCGAGTCAGGTAATAAATACCGAGCACAACATCCTGCGACGGCACGATGATCGGCTCGCCGTTAGCCGGCGACAAAATATTGTTAGTCGACATCATCAGCGCACGTGCTTCGAGCTGAGCCTCGATGGACAGCGGCACATGGACAGCCATCTGGTCACCGTCGAAGTCAGCATTGAACGCCGTGCAGACCAGCGGATGTAGCTGGATTGCTTTGCCTTCAATGAGCACCGGCTCGAAAGCCTGGATGCCGAGGCGATGCAGGGTTGGCGCCCTGTTGAGAAGTACCGGATGCTCGCGGATGACTTGCTCGAGAATGTCCCAGACCTCTGTACCCTCGCGCTCAACCAGGCGTTTCGCGGCCTTGATCGTAGTCGCCTCACCGCGAATCTGGAGCTTCGAAAAGATGAACGGCTTGAAAAGCTCCAGCGCCAGCTTCTTCGGCAAACCGCATTGATGCAGCTTCAAGGTCGGACCGACGACGATGACCGAACGACCCGAATAGTCGACGCGCTTGCCGAGCAGGTTCTGGCGGAAACGCCCCTGCTTGCCTTTAATCATGTCGGCCAGCGACTTCAGCGGCCGCTTATTCGTACCGGTGATTGCACGCCCACGACGGCCGTTGTCCAGCAATGCGTCAACCGATTCCTGCAGCATCCGCTTTTCATTGCGGACAATGATGTCAGGTGCGTTTAGCTCGAGCAGCCGACTCAAACGATTGTTGCGGTTAATCACTCGGCGATACAGATCATTGAGATCCGAAGTCGCAAAGCGGCCGCCATCGAGCGGCACCAGCGGTCGCAGATCGGGAGGCAACACCGGTAAAACCGTCATGACCATCCACTCGGGCTTGTTGGACGACTCGAGGAATGACTCGAGCAGCTTAAGCCGCTTGGACAAGCGCTTGATCTTGGTTTCTGATTTCGTGGCTGCGATATCTTCGCGCACCTTGATGACCTCACTACTGAGGTCGATGCTAATTAGAAGATCGCGTACGGCTTCCGCGCCCATCCGGGCATCGAATTCATCGCCGTATTGCTCCATCGCTTCGAGATAGGTTTCGTCAGTCAGCAACTGGCCGCGCTCGAGTGGTGTCATGCCCGGCTCGACCACGACGAAAGCCTCGAAATACAAGATTCGCTCGATTTCACGCAGCGTCATGTCGAGCATCAAACCGATGCGCGACGGCAAGGACTTCAGAAACCAAATGTGTGCAACCGGGCTCGCGAGCTCAATATGCCCCATGCGTTCGCGTCGGACCTTCGTCTGGGTGACTTCGACGCCGCATTTCTCGCAAACCACACCGCGGTGCTTGAGCCGCTTGTACTTCCCGCACAGGCACTCGTAGTCCTTTACCGGCCCAAAGATCTTGGCGCAAAACAATCCGTCACGTTCCGGCTTGAACGTCCGATAGTTAATCGTTTCGGGCTTCTTGACCTCGCCGAAAGACCAGGAGCGAATCATCTCCGGCGACGCAAGGCCGATACGGATCTGATCGAAGTCTTCGACCACATTTTGCTGCTTGAACAATCTGAGCAGATCTTTCATCTCTATACCACCTATCGTGTGTTCGCTGAATCAAGTCCTGACCGTTACCGGCATCAGGCCTTCAAATCGAGATCGATATTGATCCCGAGCGAACGAATTTCTTTGACCAGCACATTGAACGACTCGGGCATCCCAGCCTGCATCTCGTGCGTCCCGTCTACGATGTTCTTGTACATCTTGGTCCGCCCCTGCACGTCGTCTGATTTGACCGTCAGCATCTCCTGCAATGTATAGGATGCGCCATAGGCTTCGAGAGCCCAGACCTCCATTTCGCCGAATCGCTGACCGCCGAACTGCGCCTTGCCGCCGAGCGGCTGCTGTGTGACCAGACTGTAAGGCCCAGTCGAGCGCGCGTGCATCTTGTCGTCCACGAGGTGATTGAGCTTCAACATATACATGTAGCCAACCGTGACGGGACGATCGAAAGTGACACCAGTCCGCCCGTCGGTCAGAGTCGCCTGACCCGAACGCGGCAAATCCGCCAGTTCGAGCAGGTTTTTGATCTCTTCTTCCAGCGCGCCATCAAATACTGGCGTGGCGATCGGTACACCATCGCTGAGGTTAGTTGCGAGCTCAAAAATCTCGTCGTCACTAAGCGAGTTGAGGTCCGCCTTCTGGCCACCGCTCTTGTTGTAGATCTCATTCAAAAAGGACTTGATCTTGGAAATCGATTCCTGCTGCTTGAGCATTTCGCCGATTTTCTTGCCGAGTCCTTTGGCCGCCCATCCCAGATGCGTTTCCAGCACCTGACCCACGTTCATGCGGGAAGGCACGCCAAGCGGATTCAGCACGATATCAACCGGCGTGCCATCATCCATGTAAGGCATGTCCTCGACCGGAACAATCGTCGAAATGACGCCCTTGTTCCCGTGCCGCCCGGCCATCTTGTCGCCCGGCTGAATGCGCCTCTTAACGGCAAGATAGACTTTGACCATCTTCAAGACGCCCGGAGCGAGATCGTCTCCAGCGGTAATCTTGCCTTTCTTTTCGTCGAATCTTCGTTCGAACTCTTCTTTCTGCTGTCGCAGGCGTTCGGCCGAGTTTTCGAGCTGCGCATTGGCCTCATCGTTCTTGACGCGAACCGAGAACCATTGATCCCGAGGTAGCTCATCAAGATAGGCGCGCGTGACTTTGCTGCCGGCTTTAAGGCCCGAAGGCCCGCCTGAAGCCAGCTTGTTAATCAGCAGCTTCTCAATCCGCTGATAAATATCCTCTTCGAGAATGCGCTCTTGATCGTCGAGGTCCTTACGGACCGCTTCGAGCTCCTGGCGCTCAATCGCGAGCGCGCGAGAGTCCTTCTCAACGCCATCGCGCGTAAACACGCGAACATCGATCACGGTGCCGTCCATTCCTGGCGGCACGCGCAGCGACGTGTCCTTCACGTCAGACGCTTTCTCGCCAAAGATGGCTCTCAGCAGTTTCTCTTCCGGCGTCAGCTGGGTTTCGCCTTTCGGCGTGACCTTACCGACCAGAATGTCGCTCGCCTTAACTTCGGCGCCGATGAACGCGATGCCTGACTCGTCCAGTTTGGTCAAAGCCGCATCGCCGACATTCGGAATATCGCCCGAGACTTCTTCCGGACCGAGCTTGGTATCGCGAGCGATACAGGTCAGCTCCTCGATATGGATCGTAGTAAAGCGATCCTCTTCGACAACCCGCTCCGAAATCAGGATCGAATCCTCGAAGTTGTAGCCGTTCCAAGGCATGAAGGCGACCAGCAGGTTCTGACCAAGCGCCAGTTCACCCATGCTGGTCGACGGACCGTCGGCCAACACATCGCCCTTTTCAATCTTATCGCCGGCCTTGGCCAGCGGCCGCTGATTGATGCAGGTATTCTGGTTCGACCGGGTGTACTTGGTCAGGTTGTAGATGTCGACGCCGGCTTCACCTGCGACTGTTTCTGAGTCCTTGACCCGAACCACGATTCGCGAAGCATCGACCGAGTCCACCATACCGCCGCGACTCGCGACGACCGTGACACCGGAATCGACAGCAACCGCGCGCTCCATGCCGGTGCCGACCAGCGGCGTCTCGGTACGGAGAGTCGGCACTGCCTGGCGCTGCATATTCGAGCCCATCAGGGCCCGGTTGGCATCGTCATGCTCGAGAAAGGGAATCAACGAAGCGGCAACCGATACGATCTGCTTCGGTGAGACGTCCATGTACTCGATGCGATCGACCGGAAACAGCGCGAACTCGTTCTGGTATCGGCAGGACACCAGGTCATCGGTGAACGCCGACTTCGTGTTAAGCGTTGCATTGGCCTGCGCGATGACGAACTGACCTTCCTCGATCGCCGACAGGTAATCGATTCGCTGCGTGACCTTGCCCTTGGAAACCTTGCGATACGGCGTCTCCAGAAAGCCGTATTCGTTGGTTCTGGCATAAACCGCCAGTGAATTGATCAGGCCGATGTTCGGGCCTTCCGGCGTCTCAATCGGGCAAACACGACCATAGTGGGTCGGATGCACGTCACGCACTTCAAATCCAGCGCGCTCTCGAGTCAGGCCGCCCGGGCCGAGCGCAGAGACTCGCCGCTTATGCGTGACCTCGGACAGGGGATTATTCTGGTCCATGAATTGCGACAGCTGGCTGGAACCGAAGAACTCCTTGACTGCTGCGGCAACGGGTTTCGCGTTGATCATCTCCTGTGGCATCAGGCCTTCTGATTCGGCCAGCGTCAGTCGTTCTTTGACCGCCCGCTCAACGCGCACGAGCCCGATGCGAAATGCGTTCTCGGCCATTTCGCCAACGGAACGAATGCGCCGATTTCCGAGGTGATCGATGTCATCGACCGAGCCATTGCCGTTGCGGATATCGATCAAAGTCGAAAGCACCGCAATAATGTCGTCCTTATCGAGCGTTCCCGATCCGATAATCTCATCGCGGCCGACCCGGCGATTGAACTTCATCCGACCAACAGCCGACAGGTCGTAGCGCTCTGAGTTAAAGAATAAGTTCTGAAACAGGTTTTCAGCCGCATCTTTAGTTGGTGGCTCACCCGGTCGCATCATGCGATAGATCTCGACCAACGCCTCAAGCTTGTTCGTCGTTGCATCGATTCGCAGCGTATTGGAAATGAACGCCCCTCGATCGAGATCGTTGGTGTAAAGCGTCTCGATCTTTTTAATGCCGGCTTCGATAAGCTTCTCTACCAGCTCTTCGGTCAGCTCTTCGTTGGCGCTGGCCAGCAATTCGCCGCTGTCCGTATCGACGATATCGTGCGCAAGCACCTTACCGATCAAGTACTCCACTGGCACTTCGAGCTGTTTGACCTTTGCCTTTTCGAGCTCGCGGACGTGCCGGACAGTAATTCGACGATCTTTCTCGACGATTACTTTGCGTCCCGCCTTGATATCGAACAATGCCGTTTCGCCACGGAGCCGCTCTGGAATGAGTTTCAGAGTAATGGCCTTTTCCGACAGCAAGACTTCGTTCTTATCGAAGAACATTTCGAGAATTTCTTCGTTGGTGAATTCCAACGCACGCAGCAGAATGCTGACCGGCAGCTTGCGGCGCCGATCGATGCGCACAAATACGCAATCCTTGGGATCAAACTCGAAATCCAGCCACGATCCGCGATAAGGAATGACTCGCGCAGAAAACAGCAACTTGCCCGAAGAGTGAGTCTTGCCTTTGTCGTGATCGAAAAAGACGCCAGGCGATCGATGCAGCTGCGAAACAATAACGCGCTCGGTTCCATTGATCACAAAGGTTCCGTGATCAGTCATCAACGGCATTTCGCCGAGATAGACTTCCTGCTCACGAATATCCTTGACCTTCTTTTTCGGCCCTGTCGCTTCCTTGTCGTAAATCACAAGGCGAACAAGGACGCGCAGCGGGGCGGCATAAGTCAGCCCGCGGAGCTGGCACTCCTTGACGTCGAACACAGGCACGCCAAGCCGATACGAAACGTATTCGAGCGCGGCGTTGCCCGAGTAACTGACGATCGGAAAGACGCTCTGGAATGCCGCGTGCAGACCCTGGTCCGCACGCTTCTCCGGCTCAACGACATCCTGAAGAAATTGTTCGTACGAGCCGAGCTGTATCGACAGCAGGTAAGGCGTATCTAAAACGCCCGGGAGCTTTCCGAAATTCTTCCGAATACGCTTTTTCTCGGTAAACGAATAGGCCATTGAGTGCTACTCCGAAACGTAAGTTGCGGCGACCGACAAATGCGTCGGCCGAATTGAGGCGAGTGTCATCCTCGCTCCCGCGATAAAAAAACAACAGGAGACCAGTCCGCGCTCGGACAGGTCCGCGCCGCTTGTTCGCTTGCGCGGCAAATCACTTAACTTCGACTTGCGCGCCGGCTTCCTCAAGCTGCTTTTTGATTTCTTCGGCTTCGTCTTTCGGCACGCCCTCTTTGACAGCGCTGGGTGCGCTTTCGACGAGATCCTTGGCTTCTTTCAAGCCTAAGCCAGTAACGGTTCGAACAACCTTGATGACCGAAACCTTGTTTTCACCGAAAGACGACATGAAGACGTCGAATTCCGTTTTTTCTTCAGCTGCGGCTTCGTCCGCTGCTCCGCCACCCGCTGCGGCAACTGCAACCGGTGCGGCGGCCGAGACGCCCCACTTCTCTTCGAGAGCCTTTACCAGCTCAACGACTTCCATGACCGGCTTCTCGCTGAGTGCCTCGATCAATTCTTCATTACTAAGTGCCATTTCGTGATTCTCCAAAAAATAGTTCTGTTATCTGACTGTGTTCGATTAATTCCGTTGTGCGAGGGTTCGCGCCAGCATCGCCGCCGGCTCCGCCAAGGTGCGGACCAGTTGAGTCAACGGTGCTGACATCACTCGAAGCAGCTGCGCCCGAGCTTCATCCAAGGTCGGCAGTGCTGCCACGCGATCTAGATCGGCGGCCGAATAGAGCTCACCACCAAGCGCCAGCGCAATCGTTTTCAGATTGTCGTGGTCTTTAGCAAACCCCTGGATGACCCTTGCGGCAGCACCCGGATCCTCGCGTGAAAACGCCAGAATCAGCGGCCCGCTAAGGCTATCCTGCATACACTCGAATTCCGTACCCTGGATGGCGCGCTTGGCGAGCGTGTTCTTGACAACTTTCAAGTAAACGTCCGAATTGCGCGCCTGGACCCTGAGTTCGGTCATTTCACCCACCGATAGCCCACGGTACTCGGCAGCGACAGCAGACTGCGCGGAAGCCGCAACCTGATTGACCTCGTCCACTAGTTCTCGCTTTGCCTCGATACTGAGTGGCATCACACCTCCTGGTTAAGACGTCACATCCGCCAACTCATCCTGAGCCTGCGGTCCTGTTTGACAGTGCGCCTTAACCGAAAAGCCGGAGTCAGGTAACACCATCTGCGAAGGCGGCTTGCACCATTAACCCCGTGAGCCTGCGCTCTTGAGGACCTACGGTCTTCGATGACGGCCGCTCTCGACAAATTCCTTGTCGGTCCCGGCCTTGCCAGCCCCCTACGGTATTACCGCCAACGGCGGGAAAACCGGCTGGTGACCAGCCACGAATCTTTGCTGCTTAACCGCCAGCCGCGGCGACGGAAGCCTGGTCGATCTGCAACCCCGGGCCCATCGTCGATGAAACGGAAACCTTCTTCATGTAGACCCCTTTTGACGAGGCTGGTTTCGCCTTGTCGAGGTCTGCAAGCAGTGCGGCCAGGTTTTCCCTGAGCGCGCCGGGCTCGAATGTTACATTGCCGATCGGACAATGTATCGTTCCGGCTTTATCGGTGCGATATCGCACCTGACCTGCCTTGGCATTTTGAACCGCGCCTGCGACGTCCGGGCTGACGGTGCCGACCTTTGGATTAGGCATCAGGCCGCGCGGACCGAGAATCTGACCCAGCTTGCCGACCACCCGCATGGCATCCGGGCTCGCAATGACAACGTCGAAATCGAGGTTGCCCGCTTTGATGCTCTCGGCCAGGTCGTCCATGCCGACGATATCCGCGCCCGCTGCAGTTGCCGCATCGGCGTTTTCGCCCTGCGCAAAAACGGCCACTCGGACCGTCTTGCCGGTGCCGTGCGGTAATACGGTCGAACCGCGGACCACCTGATCCGATTTTTTTGGGTCCACGCCCAAATTGACTGAAACATCGACCGATTCGTTGAACTTGGCTGTCGCCATGCCCTTGATCAGTGCAAGCGCCTCATCGATCGCGTAAACCTTTTCCGCCTCGAAGGCCTCAACCTGGCTCTTTCTGGCTTTGCTTAGCTTGGCCATGCCTATAGACCCTCCACATCAAGGCCCATACTGCGCGCGCTGCCCGCAATAATCTTGACCGCAGCATTCAGATCCGCGGCGTTCAAATCCGGCTCTTTAATTTTTGCTATCTCTTCGAGCTGCGCCCGAGTCACCTTGCCGACCTTATCCGTGTTCGGCGTGCCACTGCCTTTCTTGATGCCCGCCGCTTTGCGCAACAGAATCGACGCCGGCGGCGTTTTCGTGATGAACGTAAAGCTCCGGTCGTTGTAAACCGTAATCACGACGGGAAGCGGCATACCTTGTTCAACACTCTGAGTCTGAGCATTAAAGGCCTTGCAGAATTCCATGATGTTGACGCCATGCTGACCGAGCGCCGGGCCCACAGGAGGACTTGGATTTGCCTGTCCTGCCGGCACCTGTAATTTTATGTAGGTTTCAATCTTTCGCGCCATCGCTTTTCCTTAGCTTCTTAAGCCTTCTCGACCTGTCCGAAATCGAGCTCCACTGGAGTCGATCGGCCAAGAATCTGTACAGCAACTCTAACTTTGCTCTTTTCGTAATTGACTTGTTCGACCACACCGTTGAAGTCGTTGAACGGTCCCTCGATGACGCGCACGACTTCACCCGGCTCGAACAGTACTTTCGGCCTCGGCTTGTCGACACCTTCCTGAACGCGATTCAATATCGAATCGGCTTCACGCTCGGTAATCGGCGCCGGCTTATCGCTCGAGCCACCAATGAAACCGAGCACCTTGGGCACCTCTTTGACCAGATGCCAGGTTTCGTCATCCATTTCCATTTTGACGAGTACATAGCCGGGGAAGAACTTGCGCTCACTTCTGAGCCTTTGCCCCTCCCTCATCTCAACGACCTCTTCGGTCGGAACGAGGATTTCGCCAAATTTGTTCTCGAGGCCGAATCGCTTGATTCTTTCCTCGAGCGAACTCTTAACCTTGTGTTCGTAGTTCGAATACGCGTGCACGACGTACCACTGCTGCGTCATGACCTAAGCTCCCTGCCCGGTAAAAAATCGCGTAAATAAAAGCAGCAGGGCATCCAGCCCCCAGAAAAATACGCCCATGATGGCAGCAAAAACGAGCACGATAAGCGTCGTCTGCAAGGTCTCTTCACGCGTCGGCCAGACAACTTTTCTAAGCTCGACACGCGACCCTTGAATAAATGCCCACAGCGTTCGCCCCTGAGCTGACTGCAAAGCGATCCAGATGGCTGCGATAAATGCGACCAGCACGCCGATGGAGCGATACAACACCGACTCATTACCATAGTAGTAGTAGGCAAAAATACTGCCCACGAGTATGACTACTGACAACAGCAGCAATACCGTATCCATGATTGTCGGTTTGGAATCTACCTTCGCGTCCACTTTCTCTGGAATCCTAATCGCGTCATACGGCTGCCAATGCACCGCCGGTGCTTGGCAGGCCAGGAGGGAATCGAACCCCCAACCTGCGGTTTTGGAGACCGCCGCTCTGCCAATTGAGCTACTGGCCTTCCGCTCTACTTATGAGACGTTGGGGTCAGCCGCCATTTCTTCAAGAAATGGTGTCTTGCCCTTAACTAATCCCGTTCTTCTTTTCCTACTCGAGAATCTTCGCTACCACTCCGGCGCCGACCGTCCGGCCACCCTCGCGAATCGCGAACCGAAGTCCGTCCTCCATCGCGATCGGTGCATGCAGTTCGACCACCATCTGAACGTTGTCGCCC
>Ga0224508_10002494_pt1 | contig 15592 bp, 13 predicted proteins | sample SF_Jan12_sed_USG_4_FD_170157 | JGI IMG/M metagenome (GOLD analysis project Ga0224508, IMG submission 170157) | Sediment microbial communities from San Francisco Bay, California, United States - SF_Jan12_sed_USGS_21 | ecosystem: Environmental > Aquatic > Marine > Sediment | place: USA... | reverse complement strand
CTTCGCCTACCTCAATCTCTTCACCTTCTCGATGCTGGTGCTGGTTTTGGGCGACAACCTGGTGCTGATGTTCCTGGGCTGGGAGGGCGTGGGGCTCTGCTCCTATCTGCTGATCGGCTTCTGGTACAGCGACCGCTACAACGCCTACTGCGGCTCCAAGGCCTTCATCGTCAACCGCATCGGCGACTTCGGCTTTCTGATCGGCATCTTCCTGCTCTTCAAGGCCTTCGTGGACGTGGGCGCGCCGGCGGGGGTGGCCTTCGCCGACATCGAGCTGCACTTCGAGGCGATCGCGGGCCAGACCCTGGTCTCGCCCTTCGGCGGCGAGTGGCGCCTGGTGGACGTGATCGGGCTCTGCTTCTTCGTGGGCGCCATGGGCAAGAGCGCGCAGATCCCGCTCTACGTCTGGCTGCCCGACGCCATGGCCGGCCCGACGCCGGTGTCGGCCCTGATCCACGCGGCCACCATGGTCACGGCCGGCGTCTACATGGTGTGCCGGCTCGCCTTCCTCTACGCCGAGGCGCCGCTGGCCAGCGCGGTGATCGCCTGGACCGGCGGCATCACGGCGCTGTTCGCCGCAACCATCGCCGTCACCCAGACCGACATCAAGAAGGTGCTGGCCTACTCCACGGTGAGTCAGCTCGGCTACATGTTCCTGGCGGCGGGCTGCGGCGGCTACGTGGCCGCCATCTTCCACCTGGTGACCCACGCCTTCTTCAAGGCGCTGCTCTTCCTGGGCGCGGGCTCGGTGATCCTGGCCATGCACCACGAGCAGGACGTGCGCAAGATGGGCGGGCTGGCCTCGCGCATTCCCCAGACCCACCTGGTCTTCCTGTTCGGCGTGCTGGCGATCGCCGGCGTGCCGCCGCTCTCGGGCTTCTTCTCGAAGGACGAGATCCTGGTCTCGGCCTGGACGGCCCACGTGCCCGGCCACACCTGGCTCTACGGCATCGGCCTGCTCACCGCGGCGATCACCTCCTTCTACATGTTCCGGCTCTACTTCCTCACCTTCCGTGGCGAGTCGCGGGTGCCCTTCCAGGCGCGCGAGGGCATCCACGAGCCCGCCGCCACGGTCGTGAACCCGCTCTTCGTGCTGGCGCTGCTCTCGATCTTCGGCGGTCTGCTGGGCATTCCCCAGGCCTACGGCGACATCGTCGGCGTCGACCAATCGCACAGCCTGCACAACTGGCTGTCACCGCTGTTCCCTTCGGGCGGCGAGCACCACCTGGCCCACAGCACCGAGTACCTGATGGCCGCCGCCGCCGTGGGCATGATGCTGCTCGGCTTCGTCGGCGCCCGCGCCCTCTACCTCGGCGACCCGGAGCGCCCGAGGCGTCTGGCCGAGTCGCTGAAGGGCACCTACACGCTGCTCCACAACAAGTACTACGTCGACGAGCTCTACGACGCCGTGATCGTGCGCCCGCTGGTGAAGCTCTCGGACGCGGTGCTCTACCGCGGCGTCGACGCCGGCCTGATCGACGGCGTGGCCGTCAACGGCACCGCCCGCGGCGTGCGCGCCCTGGCCGACAGCGGCCTGCGGCGGCTGCAGAGCGGCCTGGCCCAGGGCTACGTGATCTCCATGTTGGTGGGCACCGGCGCCATCCTCTGGTTCGTGCTGAGGTAGGTGATGGAAGCAGCCGGAATCCTCACCGCCGTCACCTTCCTGCCGCTGGCCACCGGCATCTTGATGCTGCTCTCGGGCGTGGCAGCCGGCTCGATGGGCACCGCAGGTCTCCCGGCGTCGGCCTGGCGCGTGGTGGGCCTGGTCGGCAGCACCGCCACCTTCCTGCTCTCGCTGCTGCTCTTCACGCGCTTCGATCCCACCGAGACGGGCTTCCAGTTCGTCGAGTACCTGCCCTGGATGGCCGACTTCGGCATCCACTATCACGTGGGCCTCGACGGCATCAGCCTCTTCCTGGTGCTGCTCACCACCTTCCTCATGCCGATCACGCTGCTGGCGTCGTGGAAGGACATCCAGAAGAGCGAGCGCAGCTACATCTTCTTCATGCTCTCCCTCGAGACGGGCATGCTCGGCGCCTTCGTCTCGCTGAACCTCTTCCAGTTCTACGTGTTCTGGGAGCTGATGCTGGTGCCGATGTACTTCATCATCGGCATCTGGGGCGGGCCGCGGCGGGTGTACGCGGCGGTGAAGTTCTTCCTCTTCACCATGGTCGGGTCGCTCTTGATGCTGATCGCCATGCTGGTGGTCTACTTCCTCTTCGAGCAGCAGAACGGGCAGTTCACCTTCGACCTGATCTCGCCGACGGGCGGCCGTGCGCTGCTCGACACGATGATCCCGGTCGAAGCCAGCGGCGGCGTGCCCTGGTGGCAGACCCAGTTCTGGCTCTTCGGCGCCTTCGCCCTGGCCTTCGCCATCAAGGTGCCGATGGTGCCCCTCCACACCTGGCTGCCCGACGCCCACGTCGAGGCTCCCACGGCGGGCTCGGTGGTGCTGGCCGGGGTGCTGCTGAAGATGGGCACCTATGGCTTCCTGCGCTTCGCGCTGCCGCTCTTCCCGGCGGCCGTCGCCGAGTGGGCTCCGCTGATCCTGTGGCTCTCGGTCGTCGGCATCATCTACGGCTCGCTGGTGGCCATGGTGCAGGAAGACATCAAGAAGCTCGTGGCCTACTCGTCGGTGGCCCACCTGGGCTTCGTGATGCTCGGCCTCTTCGCGCTCAACGTGCAGGGCGGCAGCGGCAGCGTGCTGCAAATGGTGAACCACGGGCTCTCCACCGGCGCGCTCTTCCTGTTGGTGGGCATGCTCTACGAGCGTCGCCACACCCGGCTGATCTCCGATTTCGGCGGCGTGGCCCGGCCCATGCCCGTCTACGCCTTCTTCTTCGGCCTGGTCACCATGTCGAGCATCGGCCTGCCGATGCTCAACGGCTTCGTCGGAGAGTTCCTGATCCTGGTGGGCGCCTTCCTCGCCCACCCCTGGATCGCCGTCTTCGCCACCAGCGGCGTGGTGCTGGCCGCGGCCTACATGTTGTGGATGTTCCGCCGCGTGATGTTCGGCCCCCTCGAGAACGAGGCCAACCGCGGGCTGATCGACCTCGACTGGCGCGAGAAGGGCGTGCTCATCGCCATGTGCGTGCCGATCGTGTGGATCGGCCTGTATCCCGAGCCCTTCCTGCGGCGCATCGAGCCCAGCGTGAGCGCCCTGCTGCAGGACGTGGAGGCGCGGGCCGAGCTGGCCAGGGCCCCCGCGCCCCACCTGGCCCTGGCGCCCGAGGGCTCGCGCTTCGAGCCGAGCCCGTCCCGCCACGATCTGCCGGACTTCGAGGTGGGTCCGTGACGCCGATGACTCCCCCCGATCTCAACCTGTCGGTGCTGGGGCCCGTGGTCTCGGTGGCCGCCGGCTCCATGCTGGTGCTGCTGGGTGAGGTGCTGCTGTCGCGGGCCAAGACCTTCCTGGGACGCCCGGTCAACGAGACCTACGTCGGCAACGTGCTGATGCTGGTGAGCGTGGTCTCGCTGGCGGTGGCCACCTACATGGCGGCGGCCTCGGCCCACGCCGGCGTCGACGCGGTCTTCAACCCGGCCAACCCGATGTTCCGGCTCGACGGCTTCTCGGCCCTGGTCACGGCGCTCCTCGGCTTCGCGGCCCTGCTCTGCTGCGCGCTCGCCACCAACTACCTCGACGAGCTGCGCATCCACCACGGCGAGTACTACGCGCTGGTGTTGTTCTCGACGGCGGGCATGATGCTGATGGTCTGCGCCGTCGACATGCTGGCCGTCTTCGTCGGCCTCGAGCTGATGAGCATCCCCATCTACGTGCTGGCGGGCTTCGACCGCCGGCGGCTGCGCAGCAACGAGTCGGCGCTCAAGTACTTCCTGATCGGCTCCTTCGCCAGCGCGATCCTGCTCTACGGGGTGGCGCTGCTCTACGGCGCCTCGGGCGGCACCGGCTTCGACGAAATCCGCGCCGGCTTCGACCCGAGCAGCACGCTGTCGCTGGCGGGGCTGTCGCTGGTGGTGGTGGGCTTCGCCTTCAAGATCTCGTCGGTGCCCTTCCACCAGTGGACGCCCGACGTCTACGAGGGCGCGCCCTCGGCGGTCACCGCCTTCATGTCGGTGACGGTCAAGCTCGCGGCCTTCGCGGCGCTGATGCGGGTGCTGGCGCTGTCCTTCGATCCGCTGGGCGAGCTGCTGGTCGGCGTGCTCTGGGTGCTGTCCGCCCTCACCATGATCGTGGGCAACGTGATGGCCGTGATCCAGCAGAACATCAAGCGGCTGCTGGCCTACTCGAGCATCGCCCACGCCGGCTACCTGCTGATTGGCTTCGTGCCCGGCACCACCGAGGGTTACTCGGCCGTGCTCTTCTATCTGATCGGCTACCTGTTCATGAACCTCGGCGCCTTCGCCGTGGTGGTGGCTCTGGCCCAGGGTGGACAGGACTGCGAGCAGATGGACTCGCTGGCCGGCCTGGCCCAGAAACGCCCCGGCCTGGCGGCGCTGATGACGCTGTTCATGCTCTCGCTGGCGGGCATCCCCGGCACCGTGGGCTTCATGGGCAAGGTGCTGATCTTCAAGAGCGCCGTCTCGGCGGGCCTGGTGCCGCTGGCGATTCTCGGCGTGTTGACCAGCGTGGTGAGCGTCTACTACTACCTGCGCGTGCCGGTGCTCATGTACATGCGCGAGCCCGGCCCCGAGGCGCCGCGCTCGAGCCTGGCCACCGGCGAGGCCCTGGTGCTCGGCGTCTGCGCCCTGGCCGTGGTCTACCTGGGCATCAACCCCAACGGCGCGCTGCCCTTCATCGGCGATCTCGACGTGCTCGACTGGGCCCGCAACTCGGTCGAAGGCCTCTTTGCCGCCGCCGAGACGGCGAGGCGCTAGGCCGTGGCCGGACTGTCCCCCGATCTCGCCCCCTGCCCGCGCTCGCCCAACTGCGTGTCGAGCGACGCCAAGGACAAGGGACACCGGGTCGAGCCCCTGGAGCTGACGGCGCCGCCCGAGCGGGCCTGGAAGGCGGCGCGGGCGGCGGTGGCTGCGCTGGCGCGCACGAAGATCACCGCCGAGAGCGACACCGCCCTGCACGCCGAGTGCAAGAGCCTGCTGCTGGGCTTCGTGGACGAACTCGACCTGCGGCTGCGGCCCGCCGAGGGCGTGATCGCGATCCGCTCCGCCTCGCGCAGCGGCTACAGCGACATGGGCGTCAACCGCAAGCGGGTCGAGCACCTGCGCTCGGTGCTGCGCAAGCGGGGCGTGGCGCGCTAGAGGCGCCGACCTGCGAACCTGCTGGCCACCGCCGGCATCACGGCCACCCCTCGCGGGCGTGGAAGCGGGTGGTGGGGCGGAGCCGGGTGCCGGCGATCTTGCCCGGATCGGCTCTGGCCCCCGCGTCGCAGGCGCCCGACGCCCGGGAGTGCCCTGAGCGCCCTTCACCCCTACTATTGCGCGCCGCATCGCAACCGCTGGTGCGGTTGCCCGGGACGGGGGAGCAGTGGCCGCCAAGATCGAGCAGGAGAGCGCCCAGGCCGAAGGGGGGGACGCCGAGGGCGAAGAGCTCTCGCTCGGCCGCCGCGTCTGGGACCAGGTGGGCCCCATCGGCCTCGCCATTCTGATCGCCCTGGCGATCCGCGCCATGATCATCGAGTCCTACTACGTGCCCTCGGGCTCGATGTTCCCGACCATGTGGATCGGCGACCATGTCTTCGTCACGAAGTTCACCTACGGCTCGCATGTTCCCTTCACCGACCTGACCCTGCCGGCGTTGCGCGACCCGCAGCGCGGCGAGATCGTGGTCTTCGGCCTCGGCCGCGACGGCACCGACCTCTGCCCCCTCGACCAGTGCCCCGACTACCACAGCGAGGGCTTCGTCAAGCGCATCGTGGGCATTCCCGGCGACATCGTCGAGGTGCGCGGCGGCCAGCTCTACATCAACGGCGAGCCCGTGCCCGCCGGGCCCACCGGCGCGCTCTTCACCGATGACCACGGCATGGAGCTGACCGTGCTCGACGAGGACCTGCCCGGCTGCCGCCACCAGATCCTCGACCGCGAGGGCTACGTGGGCTTGTCGGGCGCGACCAAGACCGTCCCCGAAGATCGCTACTACATGATGGGCGACAACCGCGACAACTCGAAGGACAGTCGCGTCTTCGGCACCATCCACCGCGACGACCTGAAGGGTCCGGTGCTCTTCAACTACTGGGCCTGGAACAACCACTACGGCTGGCTCTCCATGCTCAACCCCCTGACCTGGCTCGACCTGCTCTGGAACGAGATGAACTGGGGCCGTCTGGGCATGGGCTACGACTGCGAGTAGGCCGAGTCGGCTCGCGACGCTCTACGAGGGCGAGCGGGCCGGCCCCGGCCGTCGCAGCTCGCCGCGACGCAGCGTCAGCTTCTCCTGGTCGAAGAGCTCCATGAGCGGGACGGCGGTGCGCCGGGTGGTGCCGATCAGGGCCTTGTAGGTCTGGGTGTCGAGGGTCTCGTGGGAGGCGAAGTGCTGGCGCACCCGCCCGCGCAGGGTCTCGACGGCCGAGGCGTCGAACCACAGCTCGCCGCGCGCGCACACCGCCGCGCCCTGGCGCTCGAGATGGGCCAGCAGGTCGCGCAGCGGCGCTTCGGCGATGCCGAGCGCCGCGCCCAGGTCTTTGAGCGAGGGCGTCTCCAGCCCGGCCCGGGCCAGGGTGGCGCCAATGCGCTCCAGGCGCTCGCGGGCTTCGTCGTCGAGACGCGGCTGGTGGCTGGCTGTGCGCACGTGCTCGCCCTCTCGCCGCAGCGCGCCGCGCTCGAGGACACGCGTCAGGGCCAGCTCGGCCAGGGCGGCGGGCACGTTTTCGGGCAACGAACCGCGCAGCGCGCCGACGGGCATGCCCGGGCGCAGGGGCTCGGCTTCGTGATAGGCGGCGGTGGCCTCTTCGAGCCGGGCCTCGATGCGCGCGAGGCTCTCGGCGTGGACGACGCGGCCGCCGGCTTCGAAGAGCGTGTCGGCTTCGGCGGCGAGGGCGGCTGCGAGCTCGTCGCGCGAGAGCCCCAGCTCGCGGCGCAGGGCGTCGGTCTCGGCGCCGGCCAGGCCCGCGCGCTGAACGCGCAGCGCGAGCGGGTCCTCGCCCGCGGCGAAGCGCTCGAGCTCGGCGACCAACGCGGGGTCGCGGCGCCGCCGGTGGGGCGGTCGCACGTCGAGCACGCGTCCGCCGCCCAGCGTCGCGCCCAGTGCGCCGCGGGCGAAGCCGCGCAGCACGAAGGCGTCGTCGGGCAGCAGGGCCACCGGATCCCCCTCGAGGTGCAGCCGCGCGAAGCCCGCCGTGCCGGGCTCGAGGCGCTCGGCCCCGATCGGCGCGAGCCGCGCCAGCCGCTCGCTGGTGCCGCACAGGAAGGTGACGGGCGTGGGCTCCGCGACGGGCGGCGATTCCGCCAGCCAGACCACGCGGGCGTCGAGGCTCGAGGTGGGCGCCAGCGCGTCGGGCCCCGTGAGCACCTGGCCCCGGGCCAGCGCCGGCAGCGCCACGCCCTGCAGATTGACGGCGCAGCGCGTGCCCGGCTCGGCGCTCTCGACCGCGGCGCCGTGGCACTGCAATCCGCGCACCCGGGCGCGCAGGCCTCCGGGCAGCAGCTCGACGGCGTCCCCCACGCGCAGCCTGCCGCCCAGCAGGGTGCCCGTCACGACCGGCCCGAAGCCGCGCATCTCGAAGCAGCGGTCGACGGGCAGGCGCGGGGGGCCGCGGCGCGGCGTGCGCGGCGGCGCCCCTGCCGCCAGCGCCGAGAGCGCCTCGCGCAGCGCGTCGATTCCCTCGCCGCTGTGGGCCGACACGGGCAGGATCGGCGCATCGGCCAGCGCCGTCGGCGCGAGCAGCTCGCGCACCTCTTCGGCGGCCAGCTCGGCCACGTCGCGCGGCGCTGCGTCGAGCTTGGTCAGCGCCACCACGGCGCGGTCGATGCCCAGCAGCTCGGCGATGGCCAGGTGCTCGCGGGTCTGGGGCATCACCCCTTCGTCGGCGGCCACCACCAGCAGCAGCAGGTCGATGCCGGTGGCGCCGGCCACCATGGTGCGCACCAGGCCCTCGTGGCCCGGCACGTCCACGACGCCGAGCAGCGTGCCGTCGGGCAGCTCGAGGGGCGCGAAGCCCAGCTCGAGGGTGATGCCACGGCGCTTCTCTTCGGGCAGGCGGTCGGTGTCCACGCCGGTCAGCGCGCGGCACAGCGCCGTCTTTCCGTGGTCGATGTGCCCGGCGGTGCCGAGCACGAGCTGGACCTCAGGCGGGGCCAATCGCCTCGAAGCCCGTGTAGGGCCGCAGCGCCTCGGGGATCGCCACCGAGCCGTCGGCGCGCTGGTGGTTTTCGAGCAGCGCGATGATGACGCGCGAGATCGCCACCGCCGTACCGTTCAGGGTGTGCACCAGCTCGTTCTTCTTGCCGCCCTTGCGGCGGAAACGGGTCTTCAGGCGGCGGGCCTGGAAGTCGGTGCAGTTGGAGGCGCTGGTCACCTCGCCCCACTCGCCGGCTTCGCCGCGGCCGGGCATCCAGGCCTCGAGGTCGAACTTGCGATAGGCGGGCGCGCCCAGGTCGCCGGTGGCCACGTCGATCACGCGGTAGGGGATCTCGAGGGCGTTGAAGATCCGCTCCTCGATGCGCAGCAGCTCTTCGTGCAGCGCGTCCGAATCTTCGGGGCGCGCGAACGCGAACATCTCCACCTTGGTGAACTGGTGCACGCGGTAGAGGCCGCGGCTCTCCCGCCCCGCCGAGCCGGCCTCGGTGCGGTAGCAGTGCGAGAGCCCAGCCAGCTTGAGCGGCAGATCGTCCTCGTCGACGAGCTCGTCCTCGTAGAGGCCGCCCAGGGTGATCTCGGCAGTGCCGATCAGGTCGAGGTCGCTGTTCTCGACCGAGTAGATCTGGGTCTCGGGTCCGCGCGGGCTGAAGGCCATGGCGTCGACGATGCGGCGCCGCGCCAGATCGGGCGTGGTGTGAAGCGCGAAGCCCTCCTCCAGCAGCAGGTCGAGGGCGAAACGCTGCAGCGCCAGGTCGAGCAGCACGGCCTGTCCGGTCAGAAAGTAGAATTTCTGGCCCGTGACCTTGGCGCCGGCCTCGAAGTCGAACAGCCCCAGCGTCTGGCCCAGCTCGAGGTGGTCCTGGGGGCGGAAGTCGAACTTCGGCGCGTCGCCCACCCGGCGCAGCTCGCGGAAGTCCTCCTCGCCGCCCTCGGGCGCGTCGGGGTGCACGAAGTTGGGAAGCGCCGCCATCGCCTCGGCCAGCGCATCGCGGGCGGCGGCCAGGCGTGCCTCGATGTCGGCCACCGTCTCCTTGAGCGCGCGCCCCTCGGCGGTGTGGGCCTCGCGCTGGTCGGGATCGAGCTTCTTCTTGCCGGCCGCCTGGTGCTCGTTGCGGCGCCGGTTGGCCTCGTTGAGCTCGGTCTGCAGGGCGGTGGCTCGCTCCTGGGCCTCGACGGCGGCGTCGATGTCGACGTCGACACCGCGCTTGCGGCAGCTGTCTGCGATCTCGTTGCGGCGCTCGGCGAGGCTTCGGGGGTCCAGCATGACCCGGGGAGGGAAGCACACGGCCCGGTGGGGAGCGACCCATGGAGGGAAGCACACGGCCCGGTGGTGAGCGACCCAGGGAGGGAAGCACACGGCCCGGCGGGGAGCGAGCCGGTCGCTGCTACGCTGGCGGCCTGCCCTAGAGGAGGTGGAGTCATGGGCGATCCCTACGCCATCGAGACGCTGGAGGCCCTGCGCGGCCTGATCGGCGAGCCGCTGCCCGGCATGGGCCAGAAGAACCGCGACCGCCTCTACCCCGAGGCCCGCGAGTACATCGAGCGGGCGCCCTTCCTGGTGCTGGCCACGGCCGATGCCCAGGGTCGCATGGACGCCTCGCCCAAGGGGGACGGCCCGGGCTTCTGCCTCGTCGAAGACGAGCGCACCCTGCTGGTGCCCGAGCGCCCGGGCAACAAGCTGGCCTACGGCCTCGAGAACATCCTGGCCAACCCGAAGGTGGGCCTGATCTTCCTGCTGCCCGGCACCCCCGAGACCGTGCGCGTCAACGGCACCGCCACCCTCACCCACGACCCGGCGCTGATGGCCCGGATGGCGGCGCGCGGCAAGGATCCCAAGCTCGCCATCCGCGTGCACGTCGAGGAGTGCTTCCACCACTGCGCCAAGGCCTTCATCCGCAGCGAGCTCTGGAAGCCCGAGAGCTGGGGCGAGCGCCTGAAGGTCTCCTTCGGGAAGATCGCGGCCGGCGTGGGGCGCATTCCCGACGAGCTGGCCGGGAAGCTCGACGAGGCGGTGGAGCAGGACTACCGCGAGAACCTCTGATCCGGCCCCCCTTGGTCTAGACCCGCGCTGCTCGCTAGGTTCAACGGCGCGAGGAGGATCGTTCATGTACCGAATTCGAAACGCTCTCTTGTCGGGGCTGTTGTTGGCACTCTGCGCCGGGCCCGCCTTGGCCGACTCGTCGGAGATCACCGTCTACAAGTCGCCCACCTGCGGGTGCTGCGTGAAGTGGATCGACCACCTGGAAGCCCACGGTTTCGAGGTCTCGGCCGTGGATGTCCGGGACACCCGCACGCTCAAGCTAGAGCACGGGGTGCCCGCCTCGCTGCAGTCCTGCCACACCGCCAAGGTCGGGGGCTATGTCGTGGAAGGGCACGTGCCCGCCGCCGACGTCGCACGCCTGCTCTCGGAGAAGCCCGCCGTCGAGGGCCTCGCCGTTCCCGGCATGCCCCTCGGCTCGCCGGGCATGGAGGTGCGCGACCCGTCGCGCAACGAGCGCTACCAGGTGCTGTCCTTCGACGAGAACGGCAAGACCCGCGTCTTCGCCACCCACGGTCCCGAGCCGGCCGCGCCCTAGAGCGGGCCCAAGCCCACGTCGGCCGCGGCTAGAGCGGGCCCAGGCCCACGTCGGCCACGCTGAGCAGCCGGTCATCCTGACCGGCGTCGACGAGCTCGACCCGCAGCCGGGCCCGGCGTTCGTCGCCGGAGAGCCAGTGCGTCCGCGTGCGGATCGGACCCGCGCGGCCCAGGGCCAGATAGTGCACCGCCACGTCGCGAGTGACGACGGGGTCGCTCATGCGCGCGCCGGCCACGGCCTCGGCGGCGGCGTCCACCAGGGCGATCACCGCGCCGCCCTGGAGAGCGCCGACGCTGTTCTTCACGTAGTCGGTGACGGGCAGCTCCACGACGCCCGCCGCGGCGTCGACCACCCGGCAGCCGAGCTGCTCGGCAAAGGGCTTGGCGAGCCCCGAATCGGGGCCCGCGAAGACGGTGCGCGCGTCGCCGGTGTCGACCCACTCGAGGGTGTCCTCTCGGCGCGCGATGCGCGTGAAGGCCATCGCGGCCACGGCGGCGGGCTTCGACGACTCGCCCTCGCCCCACACCTTCACGTCGAGCACGATCTGGGTGCGGCCCGCTCGCAGCGGTGCGCCGGTCACGCGGAACCCGCCCTCCACGGGCCGCAGCAGGTGCAGCGACAGCGTCGAGGTGACGCACCAGTCGGGCTGCACGGTGCGGAGCGCCAGGTTGCCGCCCAGCACATCGACGGCCACCCCGAGCACCCCCGCCGAGACCCCGCCCCCGCGGCTGCGCGTCTCGCCCGGCCCCGGCCCCGACACCTCGACGCGCTCGCCCGCCCGCGCGATCTCCAGGCGTAGGTCGCGGAGCATGTGGCGGGGCGGCGGATAGTCCATTCCGGGGGCTCCTCGACGCGAGAGGCGGAAGCTGCCAGAATAGAACGCGTTTCACCCGCCGGGCCACGTCGGGCTGCCCGGCCGCCCCTCCCCCCCAACTCGAGGAGGCCACCTTGGCCGATCAGATCCCCTTCGTCGAATACCTGGAGATCGGGGACGATCCCCATCTCGTCGCCCACGAGTGCAAGGGCTGCGGCGCCCGCTTCTTCGACCGCCGCAACGCCTGCGCCGGCTGCTCGGGCACCGAGTTCCAGAAGGCCCGCGTGGCCACCCAGGGCACCGTCAAGGCCTTCACGATCGTGGCCTTCGCCGCCCCCGGCATTTCCGTGCCCTTCGTGTCGGCCATCGTCGATTGCGACGGCACCAGCGTGCGCGCCAACCTGATCCACGTGGAGCCCGACCCCGAGCACGTGAAGCTCGGCATGCCGGTGCGCCTGACCACCTTCTCGATCGGTGCCGACAAGCAGGGCACCGAGGCGATCAACTTCGGCTTCGAGCCGGCAGCCTAGGGAGACTCACCATGGCCTCTGAAGACGTCTACATCCTCGGCATCAACATGACCAAGTTCGGCAAGCACAAGGAGCTGGACACCCTCGACCTCGCCACCGAGGCGACCCTCGCCGCCCTTTCCGACGGCGGGGTCACGATGAAGGACATGGGGATCATCGCCGCCGGCAACCTGATGGGTGGCCCGGCGCCGATCGCCCAGATGATCCAGAAGCAGTGCGGCCAGACGGGCATCCCCGCCTACAACGTGTCCAACGCCTGCGCCACCGGCGCCACCGCCCTGCGCGTGGCGATGATGAGCGTGAAGGCCGGCGAGAGCGACTTCGGTCTCGCGGTGGGCGTCGAGAAGCTGGCGGGCGCGGGCCTGCTGGCCGGCGGCGCCCGCAAGGACGACGGCGAGTCCTGGCAGCGCTCGGGCCGCTTCGGCGCGGTGGCGCCCGTGGACGGCCGCATCGGCACCGAGATCATGCCCGGCGTCTTCGCCCAGATCGGCATGGAGTACGGCCACAAGTACGGCGGGGCCAACTTCGAGCTCTTCGCCCAGATCAGCGAGAAGAACCACGGCCACTCCACGCTCAACCCGCTGGCGGCCTACACCAAGAAGATGAGCCTCGAAGAGATCATGAACGACATCATGATCGCCTACCCGAACACCCGGCCGATGTGCTCGGCCAACTGCGACGGCGCCGCCGCCGCGGTGGTGGTGTCGGGCGCGAAGCTCAAGACGCTGAGCCAGGAGCAGCAGCGCCGCGCCGTGCGCGTCGCCGCCTCGGTGCTCACCAGCGATCCCTTCGAAGAGGGCTGCCAGGTGCTGCCCAACGTCAACACGCTCACCCGCAACGCGGCCAAGCAGGCCTACGAGGCGGCCGGCATCGGCCCCGAAGACCTCGACCTCGTCGAGCTGCACGACTGCTTCGCCACCGCCGAGCTGGTGCACTACGACAACCTGATGCTCTGCGAAGAGGGCGGCGCGGTCGACTTCTTCAAGTCGGGCGCTCCCTTCCGCGACGGCCGCATGCCGGTGAACGTCTCGGGCGGACTGCAGAGCAAGGGCCACCCCATCGCCGCCACCGGCATCGCCAACATCTGGGAGGTCTGTCACCACCTGCGCGGCGAGGCCGGCCCCCGCCAGATCGAGGGCGCGAAGGTGGGCCTGGCCCACGTGATCGGCCTGGCCTCGGCGTGTGGCGTGCACGTGCTCGAAAAGAGCGCCGCCTAGCGCGTCGATTCCGGCGGCGCGGGTGCGATCAGCGCCCGCGCCGCCAGGCGTGCCAGAGCAGTCCCGCGGCGGCCAGCGCCAACCCCGCGCCCCACGCCCGCGGCTCGACCCAAAAGGCCAGGCCCAGGCAGGCGGCAAGGCCGGCGGTCGACACCCAGCGCGGGCAGAAGCGCTGCTCGGGCGCGAGGCGCAGTGCGGCCAGGTTGGTCAGCGCGTAGTAGACCAGCACCGTGAAGGCGCTGAACGACCAGGTGGCGCGAACACTGCCGGTGAGCACCAGTCCCGCCACGACGCCGCCGGTGAGGAGCACGGCGCGACGCGGGGAACCGGCGGCGTCGATCTCGGCGAGCCCGCGAGGGGCGTCGCCGCGGCGCGCCATGGCGAGCCAGACGCGCGAGAGCCCGAGCACCAGGTTGAGCAGCACGCCGAGCATGGCGGTGACGGCGCCGAGCGCCACGAAGGCCGCCAGCCCCGGCAGCTCGAAGCCCTCTGCGATCGTCTCGAGGGGCGCCTCGACCCGGCCGCTGAGGGACGCGAGCGTCTCGCTTCCCGCGGCGGCGAGGGCCACCCACGCCACCGCGGTGTAGAGCAGCGCCGTCACTGCGAGCGTCGTCACGATCGCCCTCGGGATGGTGCGGTGCGGCTCGCTCACCTCCTCGCCCAGCGTCGCGATGCGTCCATAGCCGGTGTAGGCGTCGAACATCAGCGCCGTGCCGTGGAGGAGGTCGGCGAGTCCGCGCGGCCCACCGGCGCCGGCGACTGCGAGCTTCGAGTCCTCCGAAACGGTCCCCGGCAGACCGGCGAGGACGAAGGCCGCCAGGCTCGCGAGTGTGAGAGACACGATCACCGCGTTGGCGCGGTTGGAGCGCGTCATGCCGCCGGCCACGAGTCCGGTCACCGCCGCCGTCATCGCCAGCGCCACGACGATGCGCGCGCCCTCTCCCGGCACCCCGAAGGATGTGAGCACGTAGCCCGCGAAGCCCAGGGCCGCGGTGGCCGCCGACGCCGACTTCGCGCACAGGAACATCCAGCCGGCCAGGAAGCCCGCGGCCGGCGTGAGCACGCGATAGCCGTACTCGTAGGTGCCGCCACTCACCGGGTAGCTGGCCGCCAGCTGCGCGCTCGACAGGCCGTTCAGCGTCGCGACCCCGGCCGCCAGCACCACGCACCCGAGCACCCAGGGCCCGGCCACGCCCGCCGCGAGGCCCAGGCTGACGAAGACCCCCGTCCCGACGATCGAGCCGAGGCCGAGGAGGACGGCTCCGGGAAGTCCTACGACGCGTTCCATGGGCTCTCCGGAGCTGGGTCCAACTGATTCGAATACCACGCGCCGTCCGGCTGCGCCGGATTCAGGGCGCGCGGTCCAAGGCCTCCTGGCCGCCTCCCGATCGAGTTCGAGCCTGGACCTCGTTGCTCGGGGGTAACCGATCTACCTGCTGGTGCCGGTGGCCGGGCCGCTCTACCTGATCGGCGATCGCTTCGAGCACCCGATTCCCACTCAACCGGAGATCGTCACTCCCCTGTTCGACTCGCTCCGCTTCCAATGGGACTGCTTCCCGAGCCTGCACACCGCGATCCCCTGGCTTCTCACGGCCCTCTCGTGGCGCGCGGTGAGCCAGCCCGTGCGAGCCCTGAGCGTCGTGCTGGCGTGCGCCGTCACGCTCTCCACCGTGACCCTCCGCCTGCACTACGGCATCGACCTGATCGCGGGCGTCGTGTGGGTGGCAATCGTCTACGCCGTGGTCGAGGGGCTCGAGTCCTACGACTACGGCCGGGTGGTCCTCCGCTTCCAGCGATCCTAGAACCAGGCACGAATGCCGGCGACGAAGCCGACGACGCTGGCCTCGTCGCCACGTCGGCGGGCGAGACCTTCGGTGTTTCCCAGCTTTCGCAGCCAGTTCACACCCACATAAGGTGCGAACTCGCGCCTGATCTCGTAGCGAAGGCGCAGCCCGAGCTCGATGTCGTTGAAGCCGCGCTCGATGCCGAACCTCTTCTCGTCCTGGGCGGCCACGTTCAGCTCGAATCTCGGCTGCGCCACCAGGCGCTGGCTGAGGAGCAGGTCGACGGTGGTGGTGAGGCGCGCCGAGACGTCGCCGTGCTCGCTCACGAACAGCGTGGGGCTGACTTCGAACCAGCCCGGCGCCAGGCCCTCGACGCCGATCGCCGCGAACGTGCGTTCGCGGTCGGGACCGGAGCCGAACACGAAGTCCTGGCGCGCGCCGATCTGGACGTCCCAGAAG
>Ga0224508_10002493_pt1 | contig 15593 bp, 17 predicted proteins | sample SF_Jan12_sed_USG_4_FD_170157 | JGI IMG/M metagenome (GOLD analysis project Ga0224508, IMG submission 170157) | Sediment microbial communities from San Francisco Bay, California, United States - SF_Jan12_sed_USGS_21 | ecosystem: Environmental > Aquatic > Marine > Sediment | place: USA... | reverse complement strand
CAGCTAAAGAAGAACCAGCTAAAGAAGAACCAGCTAAAGAAGAACCAGCTAAAGAAGAACCAGCTAAAGAAGAACCAGCTAAAGAAGAACCAGCTAAAGAAGAACCAGCTAAAGAAGAACCAGCTAAAGAAGAACCAGCTAAGACTAAGAAAGAATAATTTCTAGTGTTTAGAATTTAAATGATGTCACTCTAATTGATATAAATCTAGGTTACAATCTATACTGCAATCGGGATTAGACCAGTCAAGCGTGGCTTCTTGAGGGATAACTCCCAAGGGATCATAATCATCAAACTTTGTCAATCCTTGAATTGAGGAAAGCATTACAATCTTTGATTCATCTGCAGTAGATGATGTCAAATCTACTTGAGAATTATTTTCATTTAGTACTCCGCTTGTCATATTTGTGATAGCATTTAAAACTCCAACTGGAATGTTTTGCCCTCCTGCTACATATAGCATAGAACGTTTTACAGATTTTGTTGAAGTGGTTCCATATAGCATCTTAAGTGAGTCTCTTAGGGATTCTTCAATATCTTGTCCTGCTTTACTTGCAGTTAGGATGTTTGTTTCAGTAGATATTTCATAGGAATTGAGAGAATTGACAACATGCATTATTGCTGAATTGGCAATACTGTAACATTCTTTGGGACTTAAGTCTGGATTGCTATCAAGAAGTGAATCATTATCCAAAACTATGGTACAATCTGAATCTGCCTTGAGTCTTTTTAGAGATATGCCAGAGTTAAAAATTCTGTTTTTTTCATATTTGAATGGCATAATTGCAAATGAAATAAGACCTGTACCTGACTCTCTGCATATTTCAGAGATTATGGGAGATATAGCTGAGCCTGACTTCCCTGCTAGACTGGTCATAAGAATAACTGTGGAATAATTTGAAATTGTTGATTTAATTTCGTCTGCAGATTTGTAAGCGGAACCTCTAATCAAATGAACAGATGGGTTAACTACAGATTCAGTTGAAACCTCAATTGTTTGACAATCTAATGCTAGATCTTTTTGATCGTTGCTAATTACAATACAATCTGAATTAACAATTTTGTTGGCCTGCAAAGCCAATTTTGAGCCTACTCCTCCTACACCAACAAATAAGATCGGTTCTTTGACTTGAAAACTCATGCTATAAGTTATTTTATCATTTGGATAAAAAACCTTCTTACGTTTTTTTAATCAAATTTCAGATCTAAAAAATTTAGCTTAGGAATACGAAATGTGTCTTAAAATAAATCCACGAGTATCTATAACTATGAATTCTAGATCGCTAAAACTTTCTACTGACAGTCCATAGACTCGTTAACACTTTGAATTATTTTCTGAACTGGTCATTTTTCGCATAATTTGGATTCAAATCATTCAAAAAAACCATGATTTTGATTGGTTTTAAATTTGATAAAGATTTTGAAATTTTGAAAGTTTGTTACTGTTTAGTAATATTGTAGAATTTTTCTAATTTGATTTTCACTAACACGATCTTTTAGTTGTTTCCTTTAATCAAGACTTTTCTTGTCCTTAAATATCACTAAGGGCATCATAGTGTATGCCTCAACTACAAGTAACTAATGAAACAATGACTAGAATGAAGAAAATAATGGGAACCTCTAAGATACATGACGGGGACTTTCTTGTTAATGAGATGATTGACAAGTTTGAAAAGAAAATAAGTGATCTGAGCTAAATTATTTTGTAATCTCTTCCATTCTTATAGGTGGATAAATCCCCAAAATTGTGTCACAAGACAGAAAAATGTACAAATGTACATGTGCTGACTGCGGAAAAGATTCTGAAGTTCCTTTTGAACCAAAAGAGGGAAGACCAGTTTATTGCCGTGAATGTTTACCAAAACATCGTAGTGGAAGATTTTAGGCTAGTTTTGTTTAATTAAATTTGAACTCAATTATCTCACAGATATTCTAAAACCCCTTTTTTATTTTTGAATTAATAATTAATTTAGACTTAAAATGGAAAAAACAGCTAAGAAATTTGCAATAAAGCTAACTTGGTTTTAATTAGTTTTTCATGTATCTAAAATGTGAGGAGTATCATCTATTGTTTGTACTAAAAAAGAAACAAAAAGGAATAGTCACTAAAATTGTCACTGAGGAGAAATTCAATTGGGCATATCTTGACAAGGACGGTGTTGAGAGGGGTAGCCTATTGGGTTTTGGACGAAAAAAGGAACAAAAAGGAAATTTCAATAAATTTGTAACTCATGAGAAAGACGAGTGGGCCTGTCTTGATAAGACTGGTATTGACATTGGTGGTGTAATAGGTTCAGATAAAGAAGCTGTCATTAATTATGTAAACTGTGCAACTGGGGCAAGTATTTTTATTCGTCCTGTCTGTACACTTGTTAGAGAAAACGTTAGTCTAGATGTTTCTGAGTTTGTTATTTTTATTAGGATGAAAGATAATGATTCATTAATCGGATTAAATGTTAGTGAAAAAGGTCCAGAAGATATTGAAGAATTAGTAATTATGGGCCTTAAACTTTTTTACAAGGGTCATTACGAAGCGGCAATCAGCTGTTATAACAAGGTGCTTGGGATGGATTCTCAAAATGTTGGTGCATTAAATAATAAAGCAATAGTACTCGATGAACTCGGCAGGTATGATGAGGCAACAGAACACTTTGATAAAATTCTAAAAATTGACCCGACACATTTTGTTACATTGACAGGTAAAGGATTGACTCTTGAGAGAAAAAAGAAATATGAAGATGCACTAACGTGTTTTAACAAAACGGTAGAGATTTATCCAAAAATTGATGAGGCATTAATCAATAAGAAGCGTTTGTTGGATAAGATGAGAAAGTCAGAAAAATAAAAAATAAGATACTCTAAGGATTAAGAAATTATTTTTTCATTAAATTAGGTAATCTTATGCCTATTTTACACACAAAACGTATATGAAAACAATTTAGTTCAGATCGACCAATTTTGGCTTTTACAATTAGGTTTTAATCTAAATTTTACCAAACTCCTCACTCACAGTTTAAATCTAGAAAGAAATGGCACAGGATGGTTATGAAATTCAACAAAATTTTCCTTATTACTGCAATGTCATTACTTGTATTATCTTTGGGACAACCTGTTTTGGGTTACGGAGGTCCTCCTGCACAAAGCAGTGCTGGGAATTTCACTGTAGAGATAAACTTGGATAAAGAATCGTATGCTCTTGGAGAATCAGTAACATTTTCTGGAAGTGTCAACAAGTATGATGAAGACAGGAATTTACGAATTTCAATTTTTGATTCAAAGAACAGCCTAATCGTGACTCAAAAAACTCCAGTTGATATTGACTCTAAATTTTCTCACATTGTAATCCTTGATGGAGAATTTAAAGAAGGAAAATACACTGTCAAAGCTCAGTATGGAAACTCGAAGGCAACAGTAGAAATTATTTCGTTTATGATAAATCCTGAATCCCAAACTCAAATCGATCCACCCTCTTTGGAGTTAAGTGCAGGACCTGCAGATACATCTATTCAAGAAATTCCTGATTGGGTTAAGAACAATGCAGGATGGTGGGCAAATGGGGACATTGATGACAACTCCTTTGTACAGGGAATTCAGTTTATGATAAAAGAAGGATTAATGAAAATACCTGTTACTGAACAAGGTTCAAGTTCACAAAACAACAATATTCCTGATTGGGTTAAGAACAATGCAGGATGGTGGGCAAATGGGGACATTGATGACAACTCCTTTGTACAGGGAATTCAGTTTATGATAAAAGAAGGATTAATGAAAATATCCAATTAATTCTATTTTACACACAAAACGTATATCAAAACAATTTAGCTTGTGATCTTTCCTACAAGACTATGCATAGTAACATCAGTGATTTCCACACAATGAGTTTGACCTATCTCTATAGACTCATCCACAAAAATAGATTTGTAGGCAAAGTTCCTTGCTTTGATTCCTTCCACTGTTTTTTCATTGAATAGGGCATCTCCTTTCCAACCAATCCATTTCTGATTATTCTCAAGTGCTATTTGGTTAATCAATTCAAAAATTTCCTTGCTTCTCTTTTTTACTATTGATACATCAATTTGTTCCCATTCTGCAGCTTCAGTACCTGGTCTTGCACTATACTTTGAAAGATTGACAACATCTGGTCTGGTTTCTTTTAGCAAGTTTACAGTTTTCTCAAAGTCCTCCTGAGTTTCAGATGGAAAACCTACGATAACATCAGTGGAAATGGTAAATTCAGGAAATCTATCTCTTGCTTTTTTTACTACATCTCTGAAAGTTTCCATGGTGTGCCCTCTTTTCATATCATTTAGAACCGCATTGCTTCCACTTTGAACTGGTATGTGCAAAAACTTGTAGACTTTATCGTTTTCAAATGACTCGATTAAATTTTCTCTAATTCTCGCCATATACATTGGGTTCATCATTCCCACTCTGACTTTAAAATCCTGAGGAATCTCTACCACTGTGTCAATAAGAGATGGTAAATCCGTATTGATATCAAATCCATAACATCCATTATCAGTCGAGGTTAACCAAATCTCTTTACACCCATCATTGATTTCAGTTTCAATCTGTCTTACAATATCCCCTATTCTATAACTTGTCAAATCTCCTTTAGATAATTTGGTTTGACAAAAGGTGCATTCGCTCATACATCCACTTGCTATCTCCACTATACCTACTACTGGATTCAATCTTACTTTGGGGAGGCCAACTTTTGAAAGATCAGAGTCTTCCAGAGCAATTTGTTTTGTTCCTTTTAATGTTGAATCTATTACTTGCAATGTTTTTCCCAGTGAATTTGGTCCCAACATACTCGCATTTTTTGAGAATTTTTCAACTGTTGATTTTTCAGCTTTTGGAAGACAACCAGCTACTACCAATGGTTTTGTTTTTAGGGATTTTATTCTATGAATCATTTTATTTGCAGTTGCATCTTTAACAGAACAAGTTACTACGATGTTCAAGTCTGATTCTGACGAATTATCAACAAGTGTATGACCTCCATTTAGGATTAATCCTGAAATCATCTCTGAATCTGAAAAACTAGCCGAGCATCCGTATGCTTCTACAAAGATCTTTGCCATGATTTATCCAAATAAGGAATCGATTTCTTTGTTACTCATAAGCTTCTTTGAAACAACCAATTCTCTTATTGTCTTACCTGTCTTTAGAGATTCTTTGAATAATTCTGCAGATTTGAGATATCCTATCTTTGGCGTTAGAAGCGTAACAATCACTGGACTGTTTTCGATATCTTTTTTCAATTTTTCTCTATTTGCAGTTAACCCATCAATTAGATTTGCAGAAAATATTGGTAAGAAATTTTTCAGCATGTCAGTTGATTCTAACATACACTTTAGCATTCCAGGTAACATTACATTTAGCTCAAACTGTCCGCCTTGTGCAGCATTAGAGACTGCAGTATCATTTCCGATTATGTTATAACATATCATATTCATGCACTCTGCTAATGATGGATTTACTTTACCTGGCATGATTGATGAGCCAGCGTGAACTGCAGGTATTCCTAATTCTGCTAATCCAGCTATTGGTCCTGAGGCCATTAATCTAATATCATTTGCAAGTTTGTTTATTTCAAGTGCTAAATTGCGTAAGGCTCCTGAGAGATTCGACACTGCAAATTTACTTTGCAAAGCAAACTGCATGTCTTTTTCAGGCTTTATTGGAAGTTTAGAAATCTTAGCGAGTTCTGATATTGCAATTTTTCTATATCCTTTGGGAGTGTTTGCACCGGTTCCAACTGCAGTACCACCTAGTGCGACATGTTGTAACTCTTTTTGAGCTACAATAATTGCATTTTTTGCTTTAGTAATAGCGGTAACATATGCTGCAAATTCGTTTCCAAGCGTAACTGGCAGTGCATCCATCAAATGCGTTCTACCGATTTTTTTAAATGATGAAAATTGTTTTGATTTTTTTGTTAATGACTTGATTAATTTATCAATTGCAGGAATTGTATCTTTGAGGTTCATCAATATTGCTACATGCATGGCAGTTGGGTATGTGTCGTTACTTGATTGTGACATGTTGACATGGTCATTTGGATGAAGATGCTGATACTGTCCTTTTTTCTTGTGAAGTACTTCTAGTGCCACATTGGCAATAACTTCATTTGAGTTCATGTTAAAGGCAGTCCCTGCACCTGAATTGATCATATCTACTACAAACTGATCTAAATGTTTTCCGGATAATATTTTATCACATGCAGTAACAATTGACTTTCCTCGTTTTGTTTCAATAGCCTTTGTCTTCATATTTGCAACAGCAGCTGATCGTTTTATCATTACAAAGGACTTAATCAGATTTTCATGAGCCCTGTTTCCTGTAACGTGGTATTGTTGAATGGCTCTACCTGTAAATGCGCCATAGTATGCTTCTGAAGGAATCTTTACTTTTCCTAAAGAATCCTCATCTAATCGAAATTTCAAATCAACGAATCTCTACTTTCCCCATTATTCATTCTTTTTCTGAACAATTCATACGTTCACAAATTGCCCGTAATGACAATTATTATATAGGAATCACTAGTCACGATGCATAATGAATAAGCGTATTAGTATGCTCTTTACAATTACAGCAGCAGCTGTATTGGGGGCAACCTTATTCGGAAGCACATACACACAAACCCAAATTGCTGGACAATCTTTAGATGCTGCAAAATTAGATGCAGATGTCTTAGAGAAAATCCACCAAATGGGCGGTTTAGAGCTAGTAATGCCAAGCGCATTTGCTGAAACTGATTGTGGTGTTCTTGAAAATTCAGGCCGAATGATACACGACTTCCAACTAACTGGAACAAGTGTTGATCTACCAATGTTAGGTCACACAGCTGACAGTCCAAAAATGTATAAGGCAATGACCTTCAGTGATCAAATCCCAGGACCAACAGTTAGAGTAACACAAGGTGACGTCATTAAGATGACACTTTCTATTCCAGCCGGCGAAGCTACTGCACACGGAAATGATATGCATGCATCTCAGATGTCCTCTGCAAACTTCGGTGCGGTACAACCAGGAACTTCCAAGACATACTGCTACATTGCAGAATCAGCTGGCACTTTCAAATACCATTGTTCCGGCGTTGACTTGGCTGCAATGGATCAACATGTTCTATCAGGCATGTATGGGATAGCCATTGTTGACCCAGCAAAAGGATACAAAAAACTAATGGTTGAGAAGACAAGCGGAAGTGGCGAATTGGATAGAAAATTCTATGACGCAAATGCTCTAGAATTCCAACTACAGTATAATCAGTTGTATTTGACTGATGGTGGTTTTTATGATCAACAAGCAATGTTTATGCATCATAATACACACACTGTTGTTAATGGACTACCATTTGCATATGTCCCAAACGGTGTTCACAACCTACTCATTAAAGGAGATATGGGTAAGAACATCTTCGTTGCACAACCATGGAATGCTCTAGAACTAAAACAATACCAATCTCAACTATTGTATGTTGAAAATGATCAACATGTGAGAATCTTTGTTGAAAACCACGGTAACGAACCATTATTCTTCCACATTGTTGGAGAAATTTTGGATAGAGTGGTACAAGGTAACAGAGTACAATCCGCAGCAACGGAGACATGGTTACTCGGTGGCTCACAAGGTATGATTGTTGATTTGGTATTTGATGAACCAGGAACATATGCTGCAGTCAACCATGACTATGCAGCAATTTACACTGGCGCTGCTACAGTATTTGTAGCAGGTGATCCATTTGGATTAAATCCAAGATTGGTCGATGCAGGAGTTATTCAAGAACCAGTACCATCCTATGCTTACGCATTAGGTAATCCAAGTGATGCTGTTCCACCAGCAGGTATGAATACAATCGACCACCCAGCAGTAAATGTTCATGGTATGTACACTGATGAACGTGCAGCCGAAATACAAGCAGATGGTGCATTACCCTTATGGGATATTGTACCCACTTTACCACCTATCTAGGGGGTAAATCACCTATCTTTTTCTATTTTTAAAATACTAGTTTAACAACTGTATTCTTTATTATTATCTTCCATCATTTTCCAAAATTCAAAACTAGGATATTGATTGGAAATAGAGTATGGAATAAAACCTATTATTTTAGTTTGGATCTCTGTAACTATGTTCATTTTTTCTTGATCTATACGAGTTGGTATTACATCATTGTACATAGCATCAAAATGGAGTGATAGATACTGAATTTCCTTAAATGAATCCGAAGTAAACTTTCCCTGTATCTCGATTTCCGAATTGGGTTCTAAAAAAACTCCCGATAATCCTAGCACTCCAATATTTCTACCCTCATAAATCATAAATATTTTAACAGTATCAAAATCTGCATAGAATGGTAAAGGATTACATATTGAGATTTTTCCGTTATTCAATAACTCGAAATAGCTAAAATTTTGTTTTACTGCTTTAAATTGTATTTGATCTGCTGAAAAAATATTCCAAGATGAAAAAACTATAGAACCCGCTATTGCAATAGAGGCAACGATTACGATTACAGTGTGTTTGTTCATTTCTCTTTTTTACATCATGTAATTTTAAACTCCTAATAAAAATCTCCAATTTCTATCGTTCTTTCTTAGTTTGAATTTTTCTATTATACTTGAACAATTCCATGATTTATCAAATATTCTAACCCCTTTGCAAATGTTTTATTTTCAATATAATCTTGAGACCACCATAATGCATTATTTCTAAACCAATCAGGAATTACTATTTCTCTGTTTTGAATATTTGCCAATCAGGATTTTGAATGAATTTCTGAAAGGATTGACATTAACACAATAAAATTATCATAATAGGTTTAAGCAAATTGAACAATCTTATTTTTATTATAATTTCCTAATCGTATTTACTTAACCTGAAAACAACTACATTACACCCATAAACGCTTGCCAATATCCCGCCTAAAACAAATGTAAAAGCAACATGGTATATTAGACAAATTATCGCCGTATATGGGAAAATCTCTTTGAATTGGTAATGTTTCAAATTTAAACCCAAATTTAGGCATATCCATAAAGTTTAGTTCATCAATTTTTTTCAAATAATATGAAAATCTATGAGGTAAAATTCCACAAAAATTTATTTTTAATACGATTTCCACATATTCTTTTAATGAAATATATTCAGTAGTTCATGCAAAATATTATGAGCTTTGAAGATTCAGTTTTAATTTGTGATGAAGTTGATCCAATTTTAAACAAAATTTTAGAAGATAATGGCTTGAAAGTATCCTATGAGCCAACCATTACTCCTGAACAAATCTTAGAAAAAATATCAACCTTCAATATTGTTATTGTGAGAAGTAGAACAACCATGACAAAAGAAATTATTGAGAAAGCTGACAATTGTAAAATTATTGCACGTGTCGGAGTGGGTCTTGATAATGTAGACCAAGAAGCAGCCAAAGCCAAAAACATTCGTGTGATTAATGCAGTAGAAGGAGCAATGAATGCAGTTGCTGAATTAGTTTTGGGATTAATGCTATCCCTTGCTAGACAAACTGCCAGAGGTGATCGTGGAATCCGAAATGGAAAATGGCTCAAAAAAGAATTGAAAGGAACGGAACTACGTGGAAAATATTTGGGAATTGTTGGTATGGGAAATATCGGAAAAAGATTAGGAAGACTTGCCAAAGCACTTAACATGAATATTATTGGTTATGATGTAATTCCAATTGATGAAGAGTTTTCTAAAGAGGTTGGATTGATGAAAGCTGATTTGAATACTTTGTTGCAAAGTTCTGATTATGTCTCAATTCATGTTCCATTACTTGATTCTACTTATCACCTGATAGATTCTCAAAAATTATCCATCATGAAAAAAACCGCCAAAATCATCAACACCTCAAGAGGAGGAGTAATTGACGAAGATGCGCTTTACGATGCCCTAGATAGTGGAAATCTTGGCGGTGCAGCATTAGATGTTTTTGAAAAAGAACCTGCAACGGGAAGTACATTAACAGAATTGGATAATGTTATTCTCACTCCTCATATTGGCGCTCAAACCAAAGAGGCTCAATCTTTGGCTGCAAATGTAATTGGCGAAAAAATAATTCAGATTATACGTGGTGTAATCTGAGCCTAAAAAAATTATTACCTTTTTTTAAAAACAACTAAAAAAGCTTGACTGATACGTGATTAATTGTCGTCTTATTCTTTTTAACATCAATTTTGAGGAAAATCCATGTTGAACAATATGGGCATTAACAGTTTACAGCATTTAAAATACAAGAACCATTATCTTAGCTTGAATTCTATTCTTTTAATTTCACTTGGATTAATTTTTGTAGCAGTCTTATCGTCGACTTTAGTTTATGCTGAAACAGTGTCGGTAAATGTGGAAGGAAATACCGTTGATGTAGCATACACAGGAAATGGTGTAGCCGTTACAGGCGTAGAGCCTGATTTGGATTTTGTTTCCTTGATATTTACTGTTGATGTTACAAACCCTCCTGGAATTTTGGAAGTAACGTTTGAGAGAGCTTTCTTTGATTCAATTTATCAGGGAAGTGATGATTCTTTTATTGTTTTAGCTGATGGAGACGAACCTAATTATTTTGAAACCGAGACAACTTCCCAAACAAGAACCCTAAGTATTACACTTCCTCTGGGAACAGACGAAGTTGAAATCATTGGATCTGTGTTTGGTGAACCAACACCAGAACCAACACCAGAACCAACACCAGAACCAACACCAGAACCAACACCAGAACCAACACCAGAACCAACACCAGAACCAACACCAGAACCAACACCCACTCCTGATCCTACTCCTATACCTAAAGAAGATGATAAAGTTGAAGATAAACCAAGAACCGAATGTGGTCCAGGAACTGTTCTAAAAGATGGGATCTGTGTATTGGATGAAAGGTGTGGCCAAGGAACTGTTCTAAAAGACGGTGTATGTGTAATCGAAACAACAAAAACTGTAACATCATCTCCTCAAGGACTGGGCAAGGAACTAGTTTATGGAACTATTGCAGCCTTTGTAGTTGCTGGTAGTATTGGAATTATTCTTGCACTTATGTCTAAAGCAAGTAAATCTTCTTAGTCGCTTCTTTCACAAGAGAAATCTTCATTCATCATAGTTGTAAATTCCAATCCTGATTGAGCGATTGTATTATGATATGGTATGATTCCTATTATCCTGGTTTCAAATTCTGTCACCACTGCCATTTGACTAGTATCTAATCTAATGGGAATCTCGCCATCAAACTGCCCATCCATATGCATGAAAAGATACTGTGATTCTGAAAAATTCTCTGAGGAGAAATTTACATCTAACACTTGAGATGTTTTTGGATCCATAGTCGTTGGCCAATCTCAAAAACCCCCTTTAGATCAGATGTGTAGTAGACTCTAATTTCTAAATCATTAAAGCTAACAAAAAAAGGCAATGGGTTACACATTTGAATTTTTTCATAACTTGACATTTCAAAATAACTAAATTCAACATTTGGAGCCCTTAGCTGTAGCTGCTCTACAGAATAAATTCCCATACTCCATAAAGTATTGGTATAATTATCACAACTATCGCAATTGCTGTAATGATGGAATACTTGTTCATATCACTAAAGTGTAATAATTTTTTTATCAATTAAATATTGAAACGCATTTGCAAAGTTTTCATCAGAAATTCTTTCTTCTAACCACCAAGCAGTAATAATTTTTACCCAATCTGGAATGAAAATATTTTCAAGATTCTCTCTATCAATCTCATGTGGTATGTTGATATCTTCTTTCTCAACTGTTTTTTGTATAGAATCAATAAGAATTCCTCCTGAAACTAAATTATTTACCCAATTGAAAGCTATCTGCTTTGTTTGAAATGGAATTACAATATTTCCAGAATCAATTAAATCAAATTCAGCAGTATGCTCTGCTCCAGAATACTGTACATCAATAAAGTATTTTCCTTCTGGAAAAATTTGTTTTTCAAATGGATATGGCGATGGTATCTCGGTTTTTAATTCTGAAATTGGAATGGGTATGGCACTACTTCCTTTCCCGAATTCATCTCTAATATGGATAATTGCAAGATCACCAGTAATCTCATTTACTTGAATTGTATAAAATAATTTTTCTCCGTAACTGAAAGTTGATTTGTCAATTAGTATATGCACTGACGGTGCAGCTAATACATTTTGCAAGGCAAAAAGGCCTAGAGCAAAAATTACTAGAACTAGGAATCCTATTTTCACATTGTATCAAATTTTGGTTTCGTAATAAAAACTGGCAACATTTCAAAGGAATCTTTTTTAATGTCTGTATAAGACATCATTTATCGAATTTTCTGCGGATATACCTCTTGAGTGTGGTGATTAACCCGCTCAGAGAGTATTTTAAAATGAATTAAAGTTTCTTTACTACTTTTAAAGTTAGAAAGAGCTATTTTTGACATTATTACTGGTCTAAAAACTGAATCTAAATGTTCGGAAATCAGTTATTAAAGGGGATTTTATTATTGCCGATATGCCTAGTTTACAAGATCAGGTTTGGGTTAGACTCTGGAATGAAAATTCTTCAGATATTAGAGATCGAATTATAGGGTGGCGTAAGCAAAATGCCATCACTAGAATAGATAAACCAAGTCGTATACAAAGAGCAAGAAGATTAGGCTACAAGGCAAAACAAGGCATTATTGTAGTTAGGATGAGGGTTGGAACTGGTGGTATGAGAAAGCAAAGACCTCGTGGTGGTAGAAGACCCAAACATCTTGGTGTAACTCGAATAAAAGCTGATGACAACATGAAAACTGTTGCTGAAAGAAGAGTTCTTGAAAGATATCCTAACATGAAACTTTTGGGTTCATACTTTGTTTACAAAGATGGTATTCATTACTGGTTTGAAACAATCTTGGCAGATCCTCAACATCCAAGAATTGCTCAGGATAAAGAACTAAGAAATAGAGTTGGCGCACCAGTCGCATAGAATTGAATTTTAAATTACTAATTCCGTCTTTATTGTTACTAGTATTTACATCTGCGTTTGGTGCAATTTCTGATGCCACAGGTCTTACAAACAGATTCGATATTGAAACTGGAGGATATGTATTTGAAATAATAACCACTTCTAATTTTGATGTCCAACAAGTTGACTTTGATAAAGAAGAAAAGCAAATAACCTTTCACATAGTTAGCAGTCTTGAAAATAATTTTGGTGAAATAATAATTCCTCAAAATCTTTTGAGTGGAAATTTTACCTTTTATCTAAATGAACAAAAGTATCATCCAGAAATTAACACAAGTGAAAGAATTGCTTTCATTACTCTAAACTTTACAGGCTCTGGTAATAACAAAGTAGATGTAATTGCAACAAACTATTTGGAAAATTTAGATGAAGTAAATGAAACCAAAAAAAACCTAATTGTATCTGATAAAGAATCTCAATTAGAAGGTGGAGGATGTCTAATTGCAACTGCCACATTTGATTCCGAGCTTGCACCTCAAGTACAATCTTTGCGAGAATTACGAGACAATAAATTATTACAAACCAAATCAGGTTCTTATTTCATAAAAGCATTCAATAATCTCTATTACTCATTTAGCCCCGAAGTGGCAGATTTAGAAAGAGAAAATTCATTAGTCAAAAAAGGCATAAAAATTAGTATTACTCCTTTGATTACGTCTCTCTCGATTTTGAATCATGTTGATATGGATTCAGAAATTGAAATTATAGGTTATGGCACTAGTGTTATTTTATTAAATTTAGGAATGTATTTTGCTGCACCTACAATAGTTTTTATGAGATTACATAAAAAATGAAAAAATCCAAGATTGGAGTTATAGCCATTGCAATAAGCGTAGTTGTTTATTATTCTATAATGTCATTGTTGTTTACTCTTTAAAAGATATTTACTTTGAATTAAATTATTTTAAAATCATTTTGGCTAATTTTAATTGTATTTGTAATGTTCTATAAAATTTTTATTTTGAAAAATCGATAAAAGTATATGGAAAATGATAAAATTGCGTTAGTTACTGGTTTTTGTATCGTTGTGGTATTATCATTAGCAGTTGTACTTTTCCGATAGATTAAATCTTAATTTTCTTGGCTCAACACATAAAATACTAATAACAAGAAAATCTTTTGTTGGGAGAAAAAGAGGCTTTATCTTTTCTCAAGAAAAATAACAAATCAATTATTCAAGCTTGGGAAAATTACAAGATACAAGTAGGTCATTCAAAAAATAGTCAATTAGATGGTGTATTCGAGCAAATGTTCAAAGCATGGATACTATCTAATAAAAAAACAATTAGGTTACTGGAAAAGAGTACCAAAAAAACCAGAAAATCTAAAAAAATAACTAAAACAAAGGAAACTAGATCAAAAAAACTATACCCAGAAATTAAAAAAGGGATTATTCCTAAAATCTCTCATTCTTTCATGATGTGTTGATAATCTAATCACTGATTAATTGCAATCACTCTCAAATAAAAATCATTTAGGTAGAAAAATTGAGGAATGATCATTCCTCATATTGGCATAATTGTTGTTTCAACTCTTTGATTTCTTGTTCAATGAGTTGTTTTTCTAATTGTATGTTTTCAGCATCCATTGTAGATTATTTTTTAAAAGATTAGTCAAAAGCCCAAAAGTTGGTAAAATTTGATAATTTACTTTGAGATTATCCCTCTGCAATCATCTTTTGGATTCTTGCATCTAGTTGTCCGGATTGCCCAAAAGAAACATCTCTTAAAATTCCTTTTCTGTCAATGAGAATGGTTGATGGGGTTCCTTGCAATGCAAATTTCTCAAAGGTTTCTGCAGAGAATTCTTTTGATTTTAAATGATCTTTTACTCTTTGAATTATTTGGTTTCGGTAATCTTCAGGTTGAGAATCAAAATCAGGAAGCTGAGCATAAATAAACTTCATAATTTGATCTTGGTTTACCTCTCCGCTTATTTTGGTAAGATTGTCCATTCCTAATGGAAAGGGAATTTTAAATGGTAATTTGTTGCCCTCTTGTAATTGACCATACATTGATAATGCTTTTTGGGTTTCACCAATAACTTCTCCGGTATCTGCAAGCATCTTCAAATTCTCCAAAGTGTTTTTATCAAAATCCTCAAATGCAGTTGCAATTCCTAATACTCTAACTCCATCATCCTTGTATTTGTTGTAAATGTCAATTGCCTCTGGAATGGCATGCATAAAACATCCAGGACAATTCACTTGAAATACCTCTACTACGATAATCTTGTCTGTTTCCTGATCAATATTTGTTGGTGCTCCTTGAATCCATTCCGACACTCCTAGATTAGGACATTTCTGTCCTACTACTGCTTTCATAAAAAATAACCATCTTTTTTCCATTAAATATGTATTTAAAAAATTGGCAGTGACACGTTAACATTTTTGACTTTTTTTTAAACTGAATGAATGATAGAATGAAATTTACTGGCTAAATAATATAAATTAGAATAAACTTGAAAATGGGGGGGATCAAGTAATTGCAAAATAAATCAGCTAATGAAATAACATCAAAACTATGTTCTAGTATTTATGCCAGAAAAGACTATAAGATATCTTTTGAGAAAACTATTGCTGAAAAATATTTACC
>Ga0224508_10002492_pt1 | contig 15599 bp, 8 predicted proteins | sample SF_Jan12_sed_USG_4_FD_170157 | JGI IMG/M metagenome (GOLD analysis project Ga0224508, IMG submission 170157) | Sediment microbial communities from San Francisco Bay, California, United States - SF_Jan12_sed_USGS_21 | ecosystem: Environmental > Aquatic > Marine > Sediment | place: USA: California... | reverse complement strand
AGCCTTGGAGCGCACGTATGGCACCAACATGGAAGCGCACAAGCCGACCACGGCCAGCGTTGCCAGCCGCGGCTCGCCGCCAACGAAGTACACGAGTCCGATCCAGATCGCAGCCTCGCCGAGCCTATCGGCGAGCGTGTCGAGCAGTGCGCCGCGCAGGGACACCGTTCCCGTTGAGCGAGCGAGGGGTCCGTCCACGATGTCGAGCAACGAGCCGAGGCCGGCGACGATCATGCCGGCGAATAGCTCGCCGAGACCGATGAGGACGGCACCGAGGATGGTCACGACGAGCCCAGCCACCGTCACCATCGACGGCGTGATTCCAACTTTGGCGAGGGTTCGACCGATGGGCGCCACCACCCGGTCGACGCCTTTGCGCGCCTTGACGTCGAGGACCATGCCCTCTGTTTACCACAGGAAGGAGCGTCACCAGCGGGAACTAGAGTGACATGGGTTCGAAAGAGAGGGGTTTCAGTGGATCCGGGCAAGATCCGTAACGTTGCGCTAGTCGGCCACTCCGGTGCCGGCAAGACTTCATTGGTGGAGGCACTTCTCTTCGCCTCCGGCCAGACCACGCGGCTCGGCAGCATCGAGGAAGGCAACACCCTGTCGGACTTCCAGCCCGAGGAAGTCGCCAGGCAGGTCTCTATCGCCACTGCGCTGGCACCCATCGAGTTCCACGGACACAAGCTGAACATCCTCGACACGCCCGGCTATGCCGACTTCCTCGGAGAGGTAAAGGCAGCACTGCGAGCAGCAGACCTAGCTCTCCTGGTGGTATCCGCCGTAGACGGCATCGAGGTCCAAACCGAGGTCGCCTGGCAGCTCGCCGGCGAGGAAGGCATCCCCCGCGCCATCTTCGTCAACAAGCTCGATCGGGAACGAGCCGACTACCGCAAGGTGCTTGACGAACTCAAAGAGCGCTTCGGAACTGGCATCGCCCCTGTCGAGATGCCCATCGGCTCCGAGGCAGACCTCCACGGCGTTGCGGGAATCGTTACCGAGCACGCCTTCTTGTACTCGGGAGGCAACGCGACAGGGACCGAAACCGATGTCCCTGATGAGGTGAGAGCCGACGTCGCAGACGTCCACACCCATCTAGTTGAGGCTGTCGTCGAGAACGACGACGCGCTGCTCGAGGCCTACTTGGAAGGCACCGAGCCGACACAAGAGCAACTCGTAATGGGCCTTCGTGCCGGAATCGCCGCCGGCGACATCTTCCCCGTGCTGTGCGGATCGGCAACGGAACTGATAGGAATAGACCGCCTGGCCGACCTCATCATCCGCGACGGCCCCACCCCCCTCGAGCGAGTGGTCCCGCCGACCCTCGAGGGAGAACTCAAGCTCGGCACCGACGGCCCCGTCGCCGCATACGTGTTCAAGACGGTCGCAGACCCCTATGTCGGCCGCATCTCGATGTTCCGCTCATACGCGGGCACCATCAAGCTCGATGACTCCCTGGAGAACGCTGCCCAAGGATCGTCGGGACGGATGCACAATCTGTTCTTCATCTCCGGCAAGGACCACACCGACACCTCCGAGGTGTCGTGTGGCGATATCGCGGCGGTCGCCAAGTTGGAGACGGTCTCCGCAGGCCACACCCTTCGATCGCCTGGGAGCGACGTACTCATCGAGCCGGTCGCAGTGCCGCCCCCGACCATGTCGTACGCGGTACACCCGCTGACCAGTGCAGACGACGAGAAGCTGTCAACCGCTCTTGGTCGAACCGTCGATGAGGATCCGACGCTCGTCGTTGAACGCCGCGCCGAGACGAACCAGACCGTCCTCTCCGGGCTCGGCGATACTCACCTCGAGGTTGCGCTGGCGCGGATGGAACGAAAGTTCAGTGTCAAGGTCACCACGGACCTTCCCCGCATCCCATACCGGGAGACCATCACCGCCAGCTCCGAAGCCGAGGGCAAGCACAAGAAGCAGTCGGGGGGCCGCGGGCAGTTCGGCGTCGCCTTCGTCAAGTTCGAACCACTGCCCACAGGCAGCGGCTATCAGTTCGTCGATGCCATCAAGGGAGGGTCGATTCCGCGGGGGCTCATTCCGGCGGTGGACAAGGGAATAGCCGAGGCCCTCCAACGGGGAATCATCGCCGGCTACCCCGTTGTCGACATCCGCGCCACCGTTTACGACGGCAAGTACCACTCTGTCGACTCGGACGAGCTGTCCTTCCGCATGGCGGGCATCCAGGCGTTGAAGGCCGCGGCACCCAAGCTGGGGGCCGTGCTGTTGGAGCCCGTCGTGAAGGTGAGAGTCATCGCCCCCGAGGAGTACATGGGCGACATCATCGGCGACCTCAACGCCAAGCGGGGCCGAGTTGGGGGAATGGACTCCATCGCACGCATGAGGGTGGTATCTGCCGATGTTCCCCTCTCCGAGATGCAGCACTACACCATCGACCTTCGATCGATGACGGGCGGCCGCGGTACCTTCGAGGTAAAGCCGTCCCACTATGAACACGCCCCGCCGCAGGAGACCCAAAAGGTCATCGCGGCAGCAGCTGAAGACGACTAGGAGGGCCCAATGAACGTCAAACTCACTCGCGGCGATGACGACTTCGAGCTCGAGGTGGTCGAAGGTACCGAAGGCGACCTCGGCATCGATATCACCTCGTTGCGCGCAGACGCCGGCATGGTGGCCTATGACCCCGGCTTCGCCAATACTGCGTCAACCCAGAGCGCCGTCAGCTACGTCAACGGCGAAGTTGGAGAACTGCGCTATCGGGGATACCCGATAGAGCAATTGGCGGAGAAGAGCTCATTCCTGGAGGTGGCCTATCTCCTCTTCAACGGATCCCTCCCCGACGCCGGCGAACTCGAGGAATGGCGCAGTCGCGTCTTGAGCCACACGCTCATCAACGAAGAGATGAAGCGCTTCTTCGACGCCTTCCCGAGGGAAGCCCACCCGATGGCGATTCTGTCTTCGGCGACGAGCGCGCTCTCGACCTTCTATCAGGCACACCTCGACCCCCTCGACCCGGTCGCCGTGGATGAGAGCGCTATGCGCCTCATCGCCAAGCTCCCAACGATCGCGTCGTGGGCGTACAAGAAGTCGATCGGCCAGCCCTACGTGTATCCCAAGAACGAGTACGGATACACCACGAACTTCCTGCACATGATGTTCGCCACGCCGACGGAGGACTTCGAGATCGACCCGATAATCGCCAAGGCTCTCGATGTCCTGTTGATCCTGCACGCCGACCATGGCCAGAACTGCTCAACATCCACGGTGCGGCTCACTGGCTCGAGCCAGGCCAACCTGTTCGCATCTGTGGCCGCCGGCATGAACGCCCTGTGGGGACCGCTGCACGGCGGAGCGAACCAGGCGGTCGTCGAGATGCTGCAATCGATGCATGAGGGCGGCGGTGACATCGCCGATTACATCAAGCGTGCCAAGGACCGCGACGATCCCTATCGGCTATGGGGCTTCGGCCACCGCGTCTACAAGAGCTACGACCCGCGTGCCCAGATCCTCAAGAGCTTCGCTCACGACGTTCTGGCCCGAGCAGGCAAGGGCGACCCACTCATGGATATCGCTCTCCAGCTCGAAGAGATCGCGCTCAGCGACGACTACTTCATCGAGCGCAACCTCTACCCCAACGTCGACTTCTACTCGGGAGTGATGTTCCGGGCCCTCGGCTTCCCATCCCGCATGTTCACGGTGCTGTTCTCTATCGGAAGGCTGCCCGGGTGGATCGCGCAGTGGGGAGAGATGATGGCCGACCCGACGACGCGCATCGGAAGGCCCCGCCAGATCTACATCGGAGAGACGTCACGGGACTACGTCCCGCTGGAGAAGCGCTAAGGGCTTCTAGCTTCTCGTGGTGAGCGAGGAGAAAGAGGCGGACTCTCAACCCGCGGGGACGTCCTCGGTGTAGACGTCGATGACTCCCCCGGTCAGGGGGCTGACCCTGACCAGGCCGCGGTGAGTCGGCGGGTCGTCGTCGGAGAACACCAGCAGGTGCCAGACCGGCTTCGCTCGCCAACCCACGAAAGCCATCTGGGCCGAGGCATGACCAACGCCGAAGGGAACGGCCCGGTTGGCGATCTCGAGCGCCTGTCCCTCTCGAACCTCGAGATCCCACGCCGACATCAGGTGGTAGGCCCCGATGGCGAGGAGGGCGGCAACCACCGCCCAGAAGGCGGCAGGTAGGCCAAGAATGATCGCGAGTACGACCACCAGCGCTCCGCCAAAGTAGAACATGCCGGCGGAACGTCGGCGTCGTGGGCTTGGTACCGAATACTCCCCAACATCGAATGAGTCGAGGTCGTCGGGAACACCCTCGCTGTCGGCGACGTCGCGGGGGATGTCAACCATCAGTCGATACTAAGTGCGGGCTCGAATACCTCCCCAACGGCCTTTTCGTCGACAGCCGCCTCCCCCCGACGGGTGTGCCAGCGATCCCACAAGATCAGGAGGCTCGGAAGCACGAGCACCGCTGCCACCAGCGCCAGGCCTATGGCATACACGGTCACCAGACCAAGCTGCTGGAAGGGCTTGAGGGACGACGTCGTCAGGATGCCGAATCCGGCGACGGTCGTGAACGCCGACCCGGCGAGGGCTCCGCCGGTATGGGTCATGGTCGAGCGGATCGCCTCCTCTGGGGTGTCGAATCGAATGCGATCCTCCTGGTAGCGGTGGGTGATGTGGATCGTGTAAGGAACCCCGATTCCGATGGCGATGGCGGCGATCATCGCCGTTACCGGATTGAACGAGATTCCGGTGAGAGCCATCATCCCGAAAACCCACAGGACCACCAGCGCCACAGGTGCGATCGTGATCACGCCGAGGAACGGTCGCCGCGATTCGATGAAGAACGTCAGCACCAGGAGTGCCATAGCCGCCAGCAGGGTGATCCCCAGCGAAGAAACCTGCGACGCCTGCAAGGCCTCGACCACACCGCGTGAGATGATGTTCTCATTGGTCGGCACCGCCGTCACCCCTGCCAGCGACGACACCGGAACGAAATCATCTGCCAGGTTGTCGGCGAGGGCACTCGAGCCAGACTCGCCTGCCTGAGTTGACACGCCGACGTTCACATACCGGTAGTCACCGGAGGCGTCAACTGTGATCACTCGCCGCATGGCCTCGGGCTGCTGGGCGGACGCCGCCTCGTAGAGGGCGACGACGTCGGTTCCAGGTGCGACGCTCAGATCTGCCTGCAGTCCGGCGGCCGCAGCCTCGGCTGCGAATTGGGCGGCATAGACATCGGGCAGCCCACCCTGTTCCGGAGGCGTCACCAGCCGGCCGAGCACCGAAAGCGGCGACTGCACCGAGGCCCGCTCCCCGAACATCAGCACGTCGGTCGTGTCCTGAAGGTTGTCCGTCGCGGCGACGAGGGCGTTGTGCACCTCGGGAGTGGCGACATCGCCCTCGATGAGCACGTTCGTGGTCTCGCCCAGACCGCCACCGAACTCCGCCGTCAAGGTGTCGAACGTCTCGAGCAGCGGCGCGTCTTCGGGGAGGAAGTCCGTGAAGCTGAACGTCGTGCTGAGATTGAGCATGCCCCACAAACCGAGGCCGCCGAGGCCGAGCGCCAATGTCAGCATGGCGGCGGGCACTCGCTCCGCGAAGACCGCCGATCGGCCCAACAACCTGGGAAGCATCCGCTCACTGGAATGACCCATGGCCTCGACCGGAAGGACGCCCCGGCGCTGGGCTCGCCGGTCGAGCAGCACCCTGACCGCCGGCACGAAGGTGAGCATCAAGACGAAGGCCGAGCCGATGCCCACAGCCGCCAAAATGCCGAAGTCGGCGAGGGCGGTGACGGGATTGAAGATGTTGGTGAGGAATCCGACGGCTGTTGTCACCGTTGCCAGTACCAACGCCACCCCGACCGTGCGGGTCGCTCTGGTAGCGGAGGCATCGACCGTCTGCCCAGATCCCAGCTCCTCGCGATAGCGAGCCGTCAGGTGAATCGCGTAGTCGACGCCAAGGCCGATGAGCAGGATCGGGATGATCTGGAGTATCTCCGAGAACTTCCCGATCACCCCGAGGTACTTGGGACCGAGGAGAACGCCGATGCCGTTCATCCAGGTAATCGACATCACGATCACCGCCAGCGCCAGCAGCACGTCTGCCGAAGCCCGGCGAAGGGCGGCGCGACGAGTCATCCTCCCCTTGGGGTGGATCCAGAATACGAACCCCAAGATGGCAAGGATGATGGCGAAGGCGGTCCCGAAGAGCCTGCCGATCTCGCGCTGGAACTCGTCGGTGTCGGCGAACAGCAGGGCGAAGCTGAAAGCGCTGGCCGACACATCACCATCGATAGAAGCGTCGATGGCATCCGACATGTCGACCTGGATCGCCTGCAACTCGGTGCCATCTGGGTCGTCGTCCAGCAGTCCGGTGTTGAGGAGGACAACCAGCAGCCCGGCCGATGAGCGCGCGGCGCCGAGGTCGGTATCCGTGGCCGACAGGCTCGACACGATCTGACCGCGCTGCTCATCGCCTAGCTGATCGAGGCTCGTCGTAAACGCCGACTTGACCTCGGCGTCGGTGGCCGTCGTCGGATCGACCCCCTGGGCAGCCAGGGCTGCCGTAGCCGGACCGAGGAAGCCTTGGATGTCGCCGCCGGGAAGACCGGAGAACAGCTCAACGGCTCGGCTGCCCTCGATCGCCTCGACGACGCCGAGATAGGAGCGAAGGCCGTCGGCCGTAAGAACATCGTCCCCGTCTGCCCCGAAAACCACCTGGACTGGAGCAACAGTGCTGGTATCGAATTTGTCGGCGATCAGCTCGCCGGCGAGGAACTCCTCTGAATCGGGAGAGAAGCCCTCGTTGCCGCTGGCCTGCTCCTGCTGAGAAACGAATCCGCCGAACACCACCGTCAAGGTCAGGGCACCGACGAGCACCAACACCGGGACGCGCTCAACCATCGCAGCGAGCAAACTGACGAGCTTCTTCACAGACCCTCCCTCAGGCGAGCCGAAAGCGTAGGACCGCCAATCCTCCAATCAACCATCAGCGCGGCGGTGCGACCAGTTCGCTCAGCTCAATTACGGCATCCGCGACCGCTACGCCGCGGCGCTCGCCGTCGTCGCCGCGCAACCTGATGCCAACGGTGCCGGCAGCGACGTCGTCGTCACCAACCACAAGCACGACCGGGTGATGATTGACGACGGCTCTGCGGATCTTCTCCCCCACCGTGTCGTCGACAGCATCGACCTCGACCCTGATGGCACCGGCCTCGAGCTGGGCAGCCACTTCGTTGGCGTAGTCGATATGGCGATCGGCAACCGGAACCACGGTCACTTGCACCGGCGACAGCCAGGGCGGGAAAGCACCTGCATAGTGCTCGGTGAGGACCCCCACGAAGCGCTCGATGGTTCCCATCAGGGCGCGGTGGACCATGACGGGTCGCTCCCGGGTGTTCTCTGAGGTGGCGAACTCGAGTTCGAAGTTCATCGGCTGGACGAAGTCAACCTGCAGCGTCGAGATCTGCCAGCGGCGCCCGATGGCATCGCGGATGTGGACATCGATCTTGGGCCCGTAGAACGCCGCATCTCCGGCTGCGTGCTGATAGCCGATGCCGGCCTTGTCGAGGGCGTCGGCGAGAGCCTGTTCTGCCTTGTCCCACAGCTCGGGTTCTCCCATCATCTTGTCGGGATCACGGGTAGATAGGTCGGCCTCGAAGTCCTCGAAGCCGAAGTCGCGCAACACCATCAAGGTGAAGTCGAGAAGGCGAGCGAGTTCCTCCCCGAGCTGTGACTCGGTGATGAAGATGTGGCTGTCGTCCATCGTCATGCCACGCACCCGCAGCAAGCCGTGGACAACGCCTGACCGCTCGTTGCGATAGACGGCGCCGAGCTCGAACAGCCGCATCGGAAGCTCCCGATAGCTACGACCCTTGGTCTTGTAGATGAGGATGTGGAACGGGCAGTTCATGGGCTTGACGTAGTAGCGGTGCCCGTGCTCGAGGACCATCTCGGGGAACATGCCCTCCTCGTAGAACTGCAGATGACCCGAGGTCTCCCACAAGTTGGCCTTGGCGACGTGGGGGGTGTAGACGATCTGGTAGTCATGGCTGTCGTGGGTGCGTCGGCTGTAGTCCTCGATGGTCTTGCGAAGGATCCCTCCCTTGGCGTGCCACAGAGCCAGCCCAGAACCGAGTTCGCTCGGGAACGAGAAGAGGTCGAGTTCTGGCCCCAGCCGGCGATGGTCCCGCTTGGCCGCCTCCTCCAGACGATCTAGATGGTCGGCGAGAGCCTTCGGGTCCTCCCACGCCGTTCCGTAGATGCGCTGCAGCTGGGGGCCCTTCTCATCACCCCTCCAATAGGCGCCGGCAGAACGCGTCAGCTTCACAGCGGTGACCCTGCCCGTCGATGGAACGTGAGGACCTCGACATAGGTCGACGAACCCGTTGTTGCGATAGAGCGTGACAACGTCGCCGCCCGCCCCCTCCGCCTCGTCGACGGCCTCGATGATCTCCGTCTTGAATGGCTGGTCGGCAAAGAGCTCGAGCGCCTCCGTCTTGGAGACCTCGTCGCGCACGAACGGTTGGTCAGTCCCGATGATCTCGGCCATCCGCGTTTCGATGGCGTCAAGGTCCTCCGGGGTGAATGGCCGACCGACGTCAAAGTCGTAATAGAAGCCATCGGTGATCGAAGGGCCGATGGCGAAGCTGGCGCCCTGGAACAGGTCGAGGACCGCCTGGGCGAGAATGTGGGCTGCAGAGTGGCGCAGCACCGAGCGACCCTCATCGTTGTCTGCCACCACGACCTCGAAGGCTCCACCCCCAGGTAGAGGACGCTCCAGGTCGAGAAGGTCGCCATCCAGCTTCACCGCGATGGCGGCCGCGGCGAGCCTCGGGCCTATCGATGCAGCGACATCGAGACCGGTGATGCCGTCATCGAATTCATGGCTGGAACCGTCGGGATAGGTCAGTTGGATCATGGAGCGGCACAGGGTAATGGGGCCACTCAACCCGAACACGGAGCGTCCTCAATCCGAATAGACTGTCGCCACATGGACGTAAACGAGCTGGTCGCGAAGATCGCCAAGGGCGGTCGGGTTCAGGAGCTGTCATCGAGCCGTGATCGCGCCGTCGGCGCCAACCGGGTCTTCCGCCTATGGACGGACAACACCACCCGCATCCTCAAGGCGTACGGATCCGCTTCCAGAGAACGACGAGAACGTCACGCACTCCAGGTGCTGAAGGATGCCGAAGGGCTGCCCAAGGTCGTGGACAGGGGCGCCGACGGCGAGCTGCACTGGGCGATCTTCCAGGACGCCGGCAGTTGGAGCCTCAACAGCCTCCCCGAGAACCTGTCGCTGGCAAAGCGAGCCGGCGGCATCCTGCGGGCCGTCCACGAGTCGGACCCATCTGAGATGACCAACCTCGCCCGCGGCATCGACCAGGAGTGGGTGACCGTCGACTTCATTTCGACCTTCAAGCGACTGGAGCGCTACCGGGGAAGGCTCGAGATCTCTGCAGAGCTGCTCGATGAAGCGCGTGGTGTTCGCCCGCCCTTCGCATCGCCGCCCCGAGTCGCCCACACCAACCCCTCTTCGGACAACTTCTTGGTCAACGACTCGGGAGACGTCACGCTCATCAACTGGGAATGGGCAACACTGGCTCCCATCGAGTGGGACCTGTCGCGGGCGCTGTGGCTGCTCAGCCTGGAGTCCGGACACGCCGCGGCGAACGCCTTCGCCGAGGGCTACGGAGCATCCATGGAGCCCGCCCAGCTCGACCGATGGACCGTCTACCACGCCGGGATGATGCTCGTCTACGAGTCGGAGAACCGGATAAAGGGACGCCTCGATGACCTCGGCTACCTCATCGACGAACTTCGTCGTGCCGTGACGGGATCTAAGACGCCGGTCTAGCCCGACCCATGAGTGCGACCTCCGGCGAGGTCGCGAAATCCACCACTACGACGATCTCGGCTAATACTCTCCGCGCGACCTTGCGAGGAGGAAGACCGTGGTCGAAATGCTTATCACCGGCGGGCTCATCGCCACCGCCGCCTTCGTTGTTACGCGCCGGCCGGCGCACATGTCGGCTTCGGGAGCAGTACCCGTTGGTGGAGATCTCCCCTGCCCGTGGTGTCGAGCAGATACCTCCGAGAAGGACAACATCTGCCCGGGATGCGGGCAGGTGTTTGGCTAGCTCGTAGGCTTGCTCGCCGTGAGCAAGATTGGACTTGTACTCGGCGGCGGCGGCGTGACCGGAGCTGCACACCAGATCGCAACGCTGCTGGCGATCGAGGCGGCGACGGGATGGAACTCCGATGATGCCGAGGTTGTCATTGGCACCTCGGGTGGTGCCGTCGTCTCGGCGATGGTGCGTGGACCAGGGCTGTCGATCGATGTTGTCGTAGGAGAGGCCGAGGGGGTTCACGACTACGCGGCGCGACTGCGCTCCATCCTGTTTCGCCGTGGGTGGCCGCGCCACCTCCGCTCTTGGGCGCGCCACGGGCTGTTGCGTGGCATCCGACATCCCGGGCTCAACTTCGCGCTGGGGGTACCGGCGCCGTTTCGGGTTGACGGCATCGCTGATTGGATCGAAGCCGATTTCCAACCGAAAACGCCGTGGCCGGCCAAGCCAACCGTGATCGTGACATACGACCTCGAGCGCGGCCATCGCGTTGCCTTCGGCACCGAGGAAGCCCCGGATGCCTCGCTGGCCGACGCCGTTGCCGCATCGTGTGCCGTCCCCCTCGTCTACCAGCCGCACCTCATCAACGGCCGCCTCCATCTCGATGGGGGCGTTGCCTCGGGAACGAGCGCTGACCTCGTATTGGGAAATCCGGATCCCCTCGACCTCGTCATCGTCATCGCCCCGATGGCACTGCCCCAGGCTCGCCCCAACCGCCACTTCTACGAGCCCTTGATCGATAGAGCAGGGAGCGCAGCGCTCGACGACGAGCTGGAACGCATCACGTCCATCTGGCCTCACTGCGAGACTCTGGTGCTGACACCCTCGCCCACCGAGCTCGAAGAGATGCGGGACAACCCGATGTCGCCCGATGGCGCGATTCCGTCCTTCTTCCACACGCTGCGCTCCCTCCGATCAGGATTGGCGGCACCCGAGGTGTGGGGAGTCCTGCAGCGACACCTTCTGCGAAGGGTCGCCTGAAAGACAAGCTCTCCGGCCGTCTACCCTCGACGGCGTGAGCGAACTCGATCTCTTCACCGAATCAACGCGAGCCTGGTTCTCGACGACCTTCGCGGCGCCGACGCCTGCGCAAACGGGAGGGTGGGATGCCATCGCCAAGGGCTCGCACACTCTCATTCACGCCCCGACCGGCTCTGGGAAGACTCTGGCCGCCTTCCTGTGGGGCATCGACCAGCTGTTCGCCGACCCCTCCACCGAGGAGAAGACGAGACTCCTGTACGTCTCGCCCCTCAAGGCTCTCGCCTACGACATTGAGCGCAACCTGAGAGCGCCGTTGGTTGGCATCGCTAATGCCGCCGCCAGGGAGGGGCTGACCCTTCCCGAGCTCCGGGTCGGGATGAGGACCGGCGACACCCCACAACAGGAGCGTCGCCGCCTGCACGCCCATCCGCCGGATGTGCTGATCACGACTCCGGAGTCGCTCTACCTGATGCTCACGTCGCGGGTGCGCGAGACGCTGGGGTCCGTGCAGTGGGTGATCATCGACGAGGTCCATGCCGTGGCAGGCACCAAGCGCGGGGCGCACCTCGCCCTCTCCCTCGAACGCCTCGAGGAGTTGGCCGATCAACCGCAACGCATCGGCCTCTCAGCGACACAGCGCCCCCTCTCCGAGATCGCCCGCTTCATAGGGGGCGGCGACCCTGATGGAACGACTTGGAGGCCGCGTCCCGTGGTCATCGTCGACTCCCCCAAGGACAAGGAACTCGACGTCGAGGTCGTCGTGCCCGTTCGAGACATGACCGATCCGGCTGCGGGGCGATCGACAGCGCGGGAGCCCGCAGTTCGATCGATCTGGCCAACGATGTACGAGAGGCTTGTCGAACTCATCAACGAGAACCGCTCCACGATCGTCTTCGCCAACAGCAGGGGTATCGCCGAACGCATCGCCCGTCAGATCAACGACCTCGCCGGCGAGGAGCTGGCACGAGCCCACCACGGCTCTGTCTCGAGAGAGCAGCGCCTCGACATCGAGGACAAGCTGAAGCGTGGAGATATCAAGTGCGTCATCGCCACCTCGACCCTCGAGCTTGGCGTCGACATGGCCGCCGTGGACATGGTGATCATGGTGGAGACGCCGCCGAGCGTCGCCAGCGCCATGCAGAGGGTCGGCCGGGCCGGACACCAGGTTGGCGCCCCCAGCAGGGCTCGCCTCTTTCCCAAGCATCGCGCCGACCTGCTCGAAGCAGCAGTCGTCGTCGACCGTATGCACAAGGGCGCCATCGAATCGACGACGATCCCCCGCAATCCACTCGACGTTCTCGCCCAGCAGATCGTCGCGGCCGTCGCCATGGACGAATGGGACGTCGATGCGCTGTACCAACTGGTGAGGAGGGCGGCTCCATACGCCGAGCTGGGGCGAGGGCCGTTCGAGGCAACGCTCGACATGCTGGCGGGACGCTATCCATCAGACGAGTTCGCCGAACTGCGCCCCCGCATCACCTGGGATCGCATCAACAACACCCTGCAGCCTCGGCCGGGCGCCCACCTGCTCGCCGTCACCAACCCCGGCACCATTCCCGACAGGGGCCTGTATCGGGTCGTACTGCCCGAAGGCGGCAAGGTCGGAGAGCTCGATGAGGAGATGGTTTACGAGTCGAGGCCCGGCGACGTCTTCCTCCTCGGATCTTCGACCTGGCAGATAGCCGAGATCGACCACGACCGGGTGATCGTGGCGCCGGCGCCTGCAGGGTCGTCGCCGCGCCTCCCGTTCTGGCATGGTGACGCTCCCGGCCGGCCCCTGGAGCTGGGACAGGCGCTCGGTCAGTTCCTGCGCGAGCTGGCGGCCGAGGATCAATCCAAAGCAGAGCACATCCTGTCCAGCCGCTATCGCCTGGATGACCTGGCCGCTCGCAACCTCGCCGCCTACATCGCCGAAGAGAAGGCGGCAACGGGGACGGTCCCCAGCGATCGGACCCTTGTGATCCAGCGGTTCCGCGATGAGATCGGCGACTGGCGGATCGTCCTGCTGTCGCCGCTTGGAGCCAGGGTCCACGCGCCATGGGCCCTCGCAGCTTCGCGCAAGATGCGTCTCGAGCGGGGCATCGAAGCGGATGGCCTGTGGACGGACGACGGCATCATCTTTCGCTTCCCCGACGCAGACACACCACCCGACACCTCGGCCCTGCTCGTCGATGCCCATGAGATCGAGGAGTTGGTGACCGCCGAGGTGGCAGAGAGCACACTCTTCGCCTCGCGCTTTCGCGAGGCAGCAGCTCGCGCCCTGTTGCTGCCGCGGCGCGGCCCCGACAAGAGGACGCCGCTTTGGCTGCAACGAAGGAAGTCTTCCGACCTGCTGGCCGTTGCCCGCAAATACGGCAGCTTCCCGATCGTTCTCGAGACGTACCGAGAAGTCCTCCAGGATCATTTCGACCTGCCCGCCACCAAGTCCGTACTAGGCGACATCGCCGCTCGACGTATCCGAGTCGTGGATGTCGACGGCGACCGGCCCAGCCCGTTCGCGGCGTCGCTCCTCTTCGACTTCATCGCGACCTTCATGTACGAGTACGACTCCCCGGCTGCCGAGAGGAAGGCCACCGCCCTGACGCTCGATAGGGATCTGTTGGCCGAGCTATTGGGGGAACCGGAGCTGCGGTCACTGCTCGATGCGGGTGCCATCGAGAGCGTCGAGCTCGAGCTACAACGACTGCAGCAGGAGAGAAAGGCACGAGGAGTCGACGGGATCCACGATCTCCTCCGCCACCTCGGGCCCTTGAGCACAGACGAGATCCGGGCCAGGACGACGAGTCCCGACGAGGCCGACGCCGACCTCACCCAGCTGGCGCAGTCCGGTCGCGCCTTCAAATTCGGCGCACTACCCGAGCGCTGGGCGGCCGCCGAAGACGCCTCGCGCCTGCGCGACGCCCTCGGCATCGCCATTCCTCGGGGGATCCCCCAGGAGTTCACGGACAGTGTCGCCGACCCGCTCGGTGACGTGGTTGGGCGGTACGCCAGGACCCACGCTCCGTTCACCACAGGCGAGGCTGCCACGGCCCTCGGCCTCGCCGAGGCGGTGGTCGCGACCACCCTCGAGCGACTCACGGGCGAGGGCCGGGTGGTGGTTGGTGCTTTCAGGCCGAATGGCACGGACAAGGAATGGTGCGAGGTCGACGTGCTCCGTCGCATCCGTCGCCGTTCGCTTGCCGTGCTGCGAAGCGAAGCGGAGGCCGTCCCCCAGGCGGCGTTGGCCAGGTTGGTGCCGCAGTGGCAGGGAGTCGGCTCCCGAGCGAGCGGAGGCCACCGCCTCGCCGAGATCGTCAGAACGTTGCAGGGAGCATCCGTTCCTGCTTCGATCCTCGAGGGAGACGTCCTCGGCAGCCGCATGAGCTATTCACCAGACGAGCTCGACCAACTGTGCGCCTCCGGTGAGCTGGTGTGGGTTGGTCGCGGCCCCATCGGAGCCAAGGACGGAAGGGTCTCCTTGTACCTGCCGGACCAGATCGCTCTCCTCGCCCCGGCTCCCCCCGCCGAGGTTCCCGACTCAGAGTTGCACGACAGCCTGCGCCATCATCTTGGTGAGAGGGGCGCATCCTTCTTCAGAGACCTGTACACAGCAGCAGGCGGTGGCGACCAGCAAACGGTCATCGACGCTATCTGGGATCTGGTGTGGGCCGGTGAGTTGACCAACGACACCTTCGCGCCGCTGCGAGCTTTCCTGTGGGGCAAGGTCCGCAGCTCCGGCCGCCGCCCCCGGCTCCCGTCGGCGTCGAGCCCTCCCGCCGCGTCTGGCCGCTGGTACCTCGTATCCGACCTGATCTCGTCGAGTCCAACGGACACCGAGAGGGCCGCCGCCATCGCCAACCAGCTCCTCGAGCGGCACGGTGTTCTCACCAGAGATGCCGTTGTGGCGGAGGGAGTGCCTGGAGGGTTCTCTGGTCTGTACCCGGTGCTTCGAGCCATGGAGGACGCCGGCAAGGTGCGTCGCGGCTACTTCGTCGAAGGCCTCGGCGGCGCCCAGTTCTCTATCCCGGGAGCGCTGGATCGCATCCGGCACATCGTCGAAACCGGAGCGGTTGTGTTGGCAGCAGCCGACCCTGCCAATCCGTACGGCCATGCCATCTCATGGCCGGACAACGACGGCAGTGTCGGCAGGCGCAGCGGAGCCTACGTCGTCCTGGTTGAAGGCGAACTAGCCGCATTCATTGAGCGTGGCGGCCGCCGCATCGTTACGTTCACAACAGACGACACCCGGCTGCAAGCGGTCGCCGGCGCCATCGTCGACTTGGCGAAACGCAAGCCGCGACGCATGGAGCTGGAGCTGGTTGACGGCGAACGCATCGCCACCAGTCCGCTTGGCAGAATGCTGGCCGTGAGCGGTTTCCGGACTTCCTACAAAGGCCTCGTTCTCAAGGACTAGGCGCCCGGCGTCGCGAGTGGCATTCAGGTAGTGTGGACCGCCGTAGGAGGCCAGGTGTCTGCACGCTTCATAGGGAAAGCGGTTCGGCGCTCCGTTATCGGCGGGGCAACTCTC
>Ga0224508_10002491_pt1 | contig 15600 bp, 19 predicted proteins | sample SF_Jan12_sed_USG_4_FD_170157 | JGI IMG/M metagenome (GOLD analysis project Ga0224508, IMG submission 170157) | Sediment microbial communities from San Francisco Bay, California, United States - SF_Jan12_sed_USGS_21 | ecosystem: Environmental > Aquatic > Marine > Sediment | place: USA... | reverse complement strand
CTCGGCCGGGTCTTTCCCTCTCATCGATTTCTGCCTCATCTTCGTTCCCTTCGGTCACTGCGATGAGCCAGAAATCCTCCTTTATGAAAACCCCTCAGTCTGTCCCAAGGGCGCTGATGTCAGACAAAGGTCCGAGGCAAGAAATACACAAACACGAAATGGATCGTGCGCTTCCGGTTCCGGGGCGAGCCTTACGAAATCCGCCCGGACGCGCGCACTGAGCAAGCGGCTGAAGCAGCAACGCTTGAATTCATCCGGGGACTCGGGGACGAACGTGGTCCCGCTCCGGGGAGTGTCGCCGACGTGATCGAAGCGTACAAAGAGGCGCTGCGCCCATCCAAAAAGGACGCTGCATATATCGACCGTATCTGCGGAGAAATTGGTGGGCTGACGGCTGAAGACGTGACGCAGGCCGAATTTGATCGCTGTTGTAGGAGGCTGTACCCGGGATGCAGCAACGAAACGTGGAACCGACAAATATTCACACCGCTGCTCGCAGCGTTGAACCATTCGGGCATCTCTGCCAATGTCAAACGCCCGAAGATGAAGTCGATTGAGGACCAGGCATATGACGCGCTCGACAAACAGAAGCGCGATCTCCTGATATCTGAGGCCCGCGATATGGATGACCGGGATTTGGAGGCAGTACTCTGCCTATGGTTTCTCGACGGCCTGCGGATAACCGAGTCCATAGAACTGCGCCGTCGCGACCGTTCGGAATACCCTTACGCAGATATCAGGCGCGGCAAGATCAAGACGATTCAGCGTAAGGGCGGGGTTGAGCGGGTCCACTGGCGGGCGATGCACCAGAGAACCAAAGCAGCCTTGAAGCGATGTAAGTTTGAAGCCGATGATAAATTCATCCGATGGAAAACGCGCTCCGGGCCGCGCCGTGCCATCGAGAAACTCGTCGAACGTACTGGTATCAAGTTCCACCCACATATGGGCCGCCACACCTTCGGCGATCAGGCGCACGCCAAAGGGGCCTCATTGAAGGACTTGATGGACGCCGGCGGATGGCGGTCGGTACAGGCGGCGATGCGCTATACACACACCAATGTCGAACGCCAGCGCGTACTGAAAGAGCGGATGTAGTAGGGCAAAAGCGGGGCAACAAAGACGCTAAATGCACAGCAGTTTGAAATATCGCAACGAATCAGAATGCTGGACACCCTTGGTAAGGGTGGGGTCGCAAGTTCGATTCTTGCCGGCGGCACCATATTTTTCCAGATATTCGAGATTGGTTAATTTCATCCGCTGAATGGCCCGGCGAAGCGGGGGGATTCGGCGCGTCACGGGCCGTCTTATGGTTAATTGAACGAAATCCCATGTGTGAAGCAGCATGCGGGCCTGTGCGCACCATCACACTTTCGGACTATATCTTTGTCGCCGCCGCAGTAGGAAACTCTCCTTATGCGATATGCGAGGATCATCCTGCTGCTGGTTGCCGCCCCCGTGGCCGCCTGCATGCCGTCGGACAGATCCTCGAATGGCATATGCGGCCCGAAAATTCACGACTGTGCCACCGCCGCCAGCACGGTGCAGGAAACCATTACCGCGACCGGGCATCGCTGCGACACCATCGACTGGGTGGGCAAGCTCGCCGCCAATGACGGATTTTATTTTTCCTGTAACCGGCATTCCCTCGCGTATCAGATCGCATTGCATGACGGCCGCTGGTTCGTCATGCGCAAATGACGCTGCGCCATCCGCCCGCACGGTAGGGTCTCTGGCGTCCCGGCCGGCGAATTGCCATAGTACCGGCGGGATATACACTCGACAGCGGCCCCGACACCTCTAAACTAACCATCGCGAAATTAAAAAGCCGGCCAGTGGACGCGACGCCGTTCCAGGGCGTGTCCCGGCCTATCGGGGGAGAACCAGAAATGGCGTATTCGGTATTCGCCGGCGCGGGACAGTGGCGTGCTGCCGCCGACGACGCGCGGGCACAGGGATTATTCGGCTTGAACGCGGCAACCGGAGACTGGCAGCCGCTTCATGAAGGCCTGCCCTCGGATGTCGAGGTGCGCTACCTCGCGGTGCGGCCCGACGATCCAAAAGTCGTCTTCGCCGGCACCCAGTACGGCCCCTACCGGTCGATCGACGGCGGCGATACCTGGTCCGCCCTGCCGCTGCCCGACGACACGAGTGCGGAAGAACGCGTGGTTTGGTCCATTCGGCTGCACCCGCGCGACCCGAATATCGTCTATGCCGGCACCCAGGGGACCGCAATCTTCCGAAGTGACGACGGCGGCGACACATGGCGCCGGCTGGCGGTGACGCCACCGCCGGGCGCCGTCGCCATGGGCTTTCCCATGCGGGTGGTTCGGATGGCGCTGGACCCGAGCAACCCGGACGAGGTGTACGCGGCGCTCGAAGTCGGCGGTGTCGTCCGCAGCCTGGATGGCGGCGCGAACTGGGAAAGTTGCAACGCGGGTTTGCTCGCCCTGTCGGACGACAAGCGATTGAAAAGTCAGATCCTCAGCAACACCGAAACCGAGGGCATGATGGATTCGCATTCCCTGTCGATCAGCCCGTCCCATCCCGGCCAGATCTGGCTGGCGAACCGGATGGGGCTGTTCCGCAGCGACGATAAGGGGACCACCTGGACCGAGGCGGAAATCGGCCGCTATTCGGACCTGACCTACGCCCGCGACGTTCAAGTCTCGTTGCACGATCCCGATCGCATTTACGCGGCGTTCAGCGCCGCCGCCATCAGCGATGTGGGCTCGCTCTACCGCAGCGACGATTTCGGCGCGACCTGGGCGCGCTTCGACAAGGAATGCTCGATCGACAGTACCCTCATGATCATCGCCCAAAGCGCGGACGCCGCCGGCCGGGTCTATTGCGGTGCCCGGCGCGGGCAGGTTTTCGGCACGGAAGACGGCGGCACGACCTGGCAGGAATACAAACTGCCCGACGGTGTCGAGGGCGTCTACGCACTCGCCTGCGTATAACGCGCCATGGACGAAGGTCCGACCTTCGATGGGTTTGCGCGGCCGAACGGTTCGGCCGGCACTCGAAACCATTTGCTGGTGCTTTCTACCACCGGCTTGACGGGGCCAACCGCCCAGCGCATCGGCAAATCCGTCGCGGGCGCCAAGGTTGTGACCATGCCCTATGCGAGCGGCGTTGTCGGCGCCGATGGGGCGTTGCGGCGGCGCGCGCTGATCGGCCTCGCCACCCATCCCAATGTCGGCGGCGTCGTGGTGGTCAGCGGGAACGAACCGGAATTGGATTCCATTGCCGCCGAAATCGCCGAGACGGGACAGCGCGTGGAATCGGCGAGCCTGGACCGTTGCGATCAGGACGCCCTGAAACTGACCGACCGCGGCATTCGGCGCGCGGGTCATTTGGCGAAAGAAATCTCCCGCGAAAAACGTCAGCAGATGCCGTTGTCAGCGCTGTTCATGGCGCTTGAATGCGGCCGCTCCGACCCGAGCTCCGGCATTGCCGCCAACCCGTTGGTCGGCTCGGTCGTCGATCGGCTGATTGATCTCGGCGGCACTGCCGTGTTCGGCGAAACCTTGGAATGGTATGGCACAGAAGCGATTTTGAGCGAGCGCGCCGCAGACGCGTCGGTCGCATCGGAAATCCGGCAAGCGGTGCGGCGGCGGGAAAACGCAGCCGCCGATGCAGGGATTGACCTGGTCGGTAACAACCCCGGGCCGACCAATATCGCCGCCGGCCTGACCACCCTGGAAGAAAAGTCCTTGGGGTCGGTTGCCAAAGGCGGCAGCAGGACTATTCAGCGCGTTCTCGATATTTCGGAAAAACCGCCGGGGCCCGGCCTCTACGTAATGGATGCACCCTTTTATGCGCCTGAATCCTTGACCGGCATGGTCTCCGCAGGCGCGCAGCTCGCCTTGTTCACGACCGGCCCGGGCAATAGTTTTACCAGTCTGCTTGCGCCGACGATCAAGCTGTCGGCCAATGTGGAGACGGTGCAACGGCTCACCGAACAAATCGACTTCGACGCCAGCGCGCTGACCCGGGGCACCGCGGATCTGCAGACCGTAACCGACCACTTGCTGGCGCGGCTCATCTCGATTGCCTCGGGCGAGCTGACCTGGGGCGAAATCCTCGACGAGGGCGATGAAGTGATAAGCCGCCTTGGGTCCGCCCTGTGACGGCGCGGCATGCCGATATCGCGGGACCAAGCGCGGGTGTCGCCGCGATCGTGCTTGACGAGTCGGATGCGGTCGCGACCGCCCTCAGGCCGATCAAGAAGGGCTCGGACGTCAGCATCGGCTACCCGGGCCGGCAGGCGCGCCTTACGATCGCCGAGGACATTCCGATCTATCACAAAGTCGCCCTGATCGACCTGCCGGCGAACTCAGATGTCCGCAAACAAGGCCATGTTATCGGGATCACGACGCAGCCGATCGGCGCCGGCAGCTTGGTTCACGTTCACAATCTGGCCGGCAAGGATCCCGGCGCGGATCGTCCGGAGAGATCCCGTTGATCGAGTCGAGCCTGACCTCTCACAAGGCGCGCCCTGTTCGGCGTCGCCTTGGCTGCGTGCTCCTGTTCATCGGTGCCGGACTCCTGTTGATGTCGATGCTTGGGGAATGGAGCAGTCTCGGCGACCTGCGCACCAAACGCGCGCGGGTATGGGAACATTTCGATCGCGGCCTCGCGGAACGCACCCGGACTCTGGATGCGCTGTACGACGCGGCCGAACGAAAGAGCGGCGGAAATTTGCGCAGCCTGCCGCCGCGGCAGTCGATGCAGAGTCTGTTTGCGATCACTTCCGCACGCTTCACCCACGGCGCAGCCATGCACACGCCGTTGAGCAATTGGATGCTTTGGGCGCTCGGGCGAATTCACCCGGCCTTCGGCGCGGTCAGGGATCCGAGCATCCTATTGAAGCGCAGCGAGTCGGCTTTTTGCGGAGAAGTGTCTTACGTATTGATGCAGCTGGCCCGCAAGGCGGGGATTCGTTCCCGTCACGTCGGCTTGAACGGGCATATCGTCATGGAAGCCTGGCATGACGGGGACTGGCATATGTACGACCCCGACTTCGAAGTGGCTCCGCTGAACGGCACCGGGTCGGTCCTCAGCGTGGCGGCACTATCCCGAAACGAGGACCTGATCCGTAAGGCATACGGCGGCAAGCCGGGAAGCCAATTGTCGCTTGATGCCGTTGTGAGAATTCTGACCAGCCGCGAAGACAACAATTTCGTTTCCTATCCGCCCGGCAGCCAGTTCGAATGGAAGTCCCAAATCCTTCTGCATTTCGAACAAACCAGCGATTATCTGAAATTTATTGTCCCCGCGTTGTTTATTGTCGCCGGCGCCCTGATGCTTTCGCACCGCCGAAAATATCTACCGTGAATAAATAGCAAATTGCGGCGAAAGCGCGCATTTTCCAGTTAATATGTTGATTATCTTCGGAATGCGGCATACTCGGCCAACTTTTGTGGAGACCATGTATCCGTGCAGACGATAATTGCGGCTTCAATCGCGGCAATATTGTTGGTGGCGTTGGGGTGCCGCGATATTGTCCTACGCAGATTGCCCGGCGGCCTTTCACGTATTTTTCAGGTGTCGCTATGGACGATTGCTGCGGCTCTGTTCGTTCTAATTTGGATCAACCCGGAAAACGGCGCGACCGATCCGCAGATTCTGAATTTTCGACCCAGGTAACGCGATGATCCTTGCAACCGGAAATCTTTGCGACCGCCGGAGCGTCGGAACAGCCCGCATCCGGCACGAGGCGGACAGGCGGAACCCGTCCGCTCCCACCCGGTCATTCCCGCAAGCGCGGCTATCGTGACTAACCTGCTAATCCGCCTTTCTGTCAGCGCGCTGCTCATCGGCCTCGTCATTTTCGCGGTCGACCTCTCACACGTATTGAACATGATCATGTCGACCGCACCCTCGGCATGGCTGCTGACACTGCTGATCTTTGCGCTGCAAGTCGATCTCAGTGCCACGCGATGGTCGCTCGTAATCGAAGCGCTGAACAGCCGGCAACCGCATCACCGGTTGCTTCTCTTCACCTATATGGGCCAATTCGCCGGGCTGTTCCTGCCGGCATCGATCGGCGGGGCCGCCGTCAAGGCGTTGATGGCCAGCCGATCCGGCGTGCCGACGGCGGATGCGGTCACAAGTGTCGTGGTCGAGCGTTTTCTGGCTATGGGTAGCCTCATTCTCCTGGCCGTCATTGCAATGCCATTTCTCACAATATCTGTGCTCGAGCCCGACGCATTCCGTGACCTTGCGAAGATCTCGGTGCTCCTTGCGGTTATCATACTCGCCGTCATCTTCGTCGCGTGGCGTACGCACGCGCTGCGCGCCGCCCTCGACCTCCCGCTGATCGGGCCGGCATTGCGGTATCTGTCCGGCGTGGCCCAGAAAACGACAAAACCACGGTTTCTGGCGATGAGTACCGGCGTCAGCATACTTTGCCAGTTTACGATGATCCTCGCGGTTTACATCCTCGCACAGGGCGCCGGCGTGCAACTCAACCTGATCGATTGCTTGATCATCCTGCCACCGGTCATGCTTGTCGCCGCGTTGCCAATTTCGATCGCAGGCTGGGGGGTCCGTGAAGGCGCGATGATTATCGGCCTCGGCCTGGCCGGCGTGCCGCGCGAGGACGCGCTCGGCCTCAGCATCCAGTTTGGATTGACGGGCACCTTGATCGGATTAATCGGATGCGTCGGATGGTTTCGGATGATTGACGCCAACATATTGGCACAAATAAAGAAAATTAGGATCAGCTGACTCAGATTCCAAAGAAATTCGTCAATACCCCGGGTCCGCATACGGGCATTGAGTAACTATTGGCGTGATTACACCCGCCCGGTGTACCCCCTGCTGGCAGTTGTCCGAGTCGACTGGTTCAGGCTAAATCGACGGTAAGTTATCGAATCACCGCGAACCGACTTCGTTGGTGTAAATCCGAACTAAGCCGGATGGGGTAAGCCGACACATCCATCATCCGGGAGGTAGCAAGGGCAATCGACAGGACCAAAACCGCATCACCGGACTCCGTCGCCACGTCGCAGTTGGCGTCGCTGGAGGATGAGGTGCTCGAACTTCATCGGCGGCTCGCCGACGCCGAACAGCGCGCCGCGGTGGCCGAACGCATCGCCGCGGAGGAAATTGCCGCCAAAAAAGCGAAAGCTGCCCTTGGCGATAAGCTGGCGCAGGCCGCGCGAGCGGAAAAAGCCGAGAATGCGGCACTTGTCCGGCAAGTCGGCAAATTGAAGGACGAACTCACCGCCCTCAAGCACACAGAGACCGCGGCGGAGCCGAAGGCCGCCCCGTCGCCCAAAGCCGGCGGCAAAGCCGCTGCGACGCCGAAGGCGGCACGGCGGGGTCCTAAGACCCCGAAGCCCGGCACAATCGACCCCGCGCCGTCGGACAAAGCGGATGCGGCGGAGAGACTGGAATCAGACGACGATCATCGGGAAGACCTATCGGCGGAGGTACCCCTTGGGCCGGCATCCCGTTCACCGAACGGGCGCAGCGGCCATCTTGTCCTGGCATTGGCGATCCTCGCGGCAATTTTGGGTTGGAGCCTGGCGATACTCGGCGGCCTGGACTCCGCCAATCAATTGCCGCCGGTAACGGAAATACCGTCGTCGTCAGCCGTGCAGGCGACCATTGATGAGCCGCCGCAAAGTGCAAAAACCGTTTCGCCCGCTGCTCCGGATCTACCGGCACTGTCCAAGGTAACCGCCGCCAAAGTAGAAACGCCCCCTGCGGCAAGCGACCTGCAGACGAGATCATTGCAGAATGAACGGGTAGAGCAGAGCGCGCAGGCGGCCAAACGCGCGAAAAAACAACGTGCCGTATTGCAACGGCAGTTGGCGGTCTTGCGCAAGCGCCTTGCCGAGGCGGAAGCAGATCTCGCTAAAGCGGGGTCGGATCTCACGACGGCGGCACAGGAAGCCGAAACGGCGCGGCAGCAGACCGCGCTGGCGAATGCCGCGCTCGCCCGGGCGAATAGTCGAAACAAGCGATTGCTCGATTCGAATGCCAAGTCGCATTTCCGAACGGAAGCGAAGTTGATGGCCGAGATCCAAGCTCTGCGCAAGGCGCTCGCCGACGCGACACGAACCGCCACACCAACGACTACCGAAGCGGAATGAGACGCGCGGCCGGCTGACCGCGCCGGAACTCCGTTCGAAAACTTCCGGCCGATGGTCCGCCTATCCAGGCGTCGAATTTTTTCTGACCGTAAGGGCCCAATCCAGCGCAGCCTTTGCCAAAGCCGCTGTCGGGTCCACGCACTTCTCCGCGATCCACGGATCGCCCATCGGCAATCCCGCCGGCACTTCCGTGCAACCGAGAACCACCGCCGCGGCCCCCCGATCCAAGAGGTGGCGCACGGCGCTCCGAAAATACGGTTCGGCATCCGCCGTTTTATGGCGCTTTACCAGATCAATCCCCGGACGAACCGAGTCCTGCATGACCCGGTCCTCGGGCTGGATACATTCATACCCCGCATCGGCGAGGGGCCGTTCGAACAACCCGCCCGCCAGGGTCGCCTCGGTGCCGATCAGCCCCAGGGCGCCGCTGTCGATGTTTCGCCGCCGTAATTCGTCCCGCGTCGCTTCCACAATATGTATGAAGGGAACCGGGCAATCGCTGGTGAGTTCCTCATACCAGTAGTGCGCAGTATTGCAGGGCATGACCAGGCATTGCGCGCCCGCGCCAAGCAGCATGTCGCGCCGTGCCCGGATTGCCGCCACCGGTGACGGATTTTCGTTGGGATCGAAATAGGCGCGCGGCCGGCTGGGTATCTGCGGTTCCGACGACACGATCACCGGCACGTGGTCGGGATCCTTTTCGGCCGGCGTGAGAGCGACCAGCTTGGAGAGAAAATCGACGGTCGCCAGCGGCCCCATGCCACCGATGACCCCCAGAAGATCCGGCCGCAGCCGCGTTTCCGCGGCGCTTGGATTATTCACATCACCACCGGTCATGACGGTTTTCCGTAGCGAACCGTTGGGTCAGTGGGACAGAATCTTGGACAGAAAGAGCTGCGCCCGGTCGCCGCGCGGCGTACCGAAAAAGTCGTCCTTGGTGGCGTCCTCCTCGATGCGACCTTCATCCATGAAGATGACCCGGTGCGCCACCTTCCGGGCGAAGCCCATTTCATGGGTCACCACCATCATGGTCATGCCCTCCTGGGCAAGTTCGACCATCACGTCGAGCACCTCGTTGATCATTTCCGGATCCAGCGCCGATGTCGGTTCGTCGAACAACATGGCGATCGGATCCATCGCCAGCGCCCGTGCGATCGCGACGCGCTGCTGCTGTCCGCCGGAGAGTTGCGCCGGATACTTGTCCGCCTGATCGGCGAGGCCCACCCGGTCGAGCAGTTCCATCGCGCGGGCATTGGCCTCGTCCTGACTGCGGCCCAGCACCTTGATCTGTGCGAGGCCGATATTGTCATTGACGGAAATATGCGGAAACAATTCGAAATTCTGAAACACCATGCCGATATGCGAGCGCAGCTCCGGCAAATTGGTGCCCGGGTCGCCGACCGACGTACCGTCAACGCTGATCACGCCTTCCTGGAAAGGCTCGAGCCCATTGACGCATTTTATCAGCGTGCTCTTGCCGCTGCCGGAGGGCCCGCAGACGACCACCACTTCGCCCTTGTCGACGCGGCTCGAACAGTCCTTGAGGACGTTGAAATCGCCATACCATTTGCTGACATTCTGAATTTCGATCATAGGGAATACTTTCTTTGCAGCCTGCGAACGCCGAGCGATCCAAGCAGGCACATCACGAAATACACAACCGCCACGGTTGAATACATTTCGATCAGCCGGACGTCGCGATTGGCGACGATATCCGCCGTAACGAGGAAATCATGCAAGCCGACGACGTAGACCAGCGAGGTGTCCTGGAACAGGATGATCCCCTGGGTCAGCAGAATGGGCACCATGTTGCGGAACGCCTGCGGCAGGATGATGTAGCGCATGATCTGGAAATAATTCAGGCCGACCGCCTGCCCCGCATAGACTTGGCCCTGCCCGACACTGGCAATCCCGGCCCGGATGATCTCGCAGTAATAGGCGGCTTCGAACAGGATGAAGGCGATCAGAACCGAATAGAAGCCACCGACCGGCCGGCCGAGAAAGATCGGCACTAAAAAGTAGAACCAGAAAATTACCAGGATCAACGGCATGGACCGAAAGAAATTGACATAGCTGCCGCCGAACCAGGACAGCGCAGAAAATTTCGACAACCGGCAAAGCGCCAGGATGGTGCCGCCAATAACACCGCCGCCAATGGCGAGAACGGTCAGCAAAAGCGTGGTCTGCATTCCGGTCCAGAGGAATGGCAGATTCTTGACGATCACCTGCCAGTCGAAGCCGCTTGTCATCTCACTTGGCCTCCAGCGAAAGCATGCCCGGAACGGCGGTTTTCTTTTCGACCACGCGCATCATCGCCATGACCACGGCGGTGACGACGATGTACAGCACGGTCGCCGTGGTGAACGCCTCGAATCCCTGAAACGTGTATTCCTCGATTTGCCGGGTCTGCGCCGTGAGTTCGAGCACGCCGATGGTGAGGGCGAGCGACGAATTCTTGATGATACCGAGAAAATCGCTGGTCAGCGGCGGTACGATGATCCGATAGGATACCGGTAGAAGCACGTAGCGATAGACTTGTACGGGGGTCAGGCCCATCGCGAGACCCGCGTAGCGCTGCCCCTGTCCGATCGATTCGATGCCGGCGCGCACCTGCTCCGCCACCCGGGATGCATGGTAGGTGCCGAGACAAACCACCGCCGTGCTGTATTCCGGCATCGGCATTTCCCGCTTGACCCACATCCCCGCATCCTTGGACAGGAGTTCCGGGAATACGAAATACCAAAGAAACATTTGGACAAGCAGGGGAATATTGCGGAACAGTTCGACATAACAGGTGCCGATCGATCGCAGGATCGGCACCTGCGTGGTGCGCATCACGCCGATGACCGAACCCAGACTGATCGCGATCACCCAGGCCGCGCAGCCGGTGGCCAGGGTCCATGAGAACCCCGACCATATCCAGCCGTAATACGGTTCCTGGAGAAGGACGCTCCAGTTCCAGTTATATTGCATGCGCTAAATCCGCAGCCTACCGGTTTTCCGCCCGAAAAGCGGCCGGCGGGAGCGCGGTGCGCCCCCGCCGTTACACCGGCTAATGCGGCAGAGCCTGAATTTCGAACCCTGTCTTGAGGGTACTGCTGATCGGCATGTTGATCTTGGTCGGCCCTGGATTGAACCACTTGTCGTAGATCTTCTGGGCGCCGCCGGACCGCATCAGATCCGCGAGCACCACGGTTCCGAGACGGCGGTAGGTCGAATCGTTGCGCGGCACCATGATCCCGTACGGATCGTAGCTGAGGAAACGACCGGTTACCTGAAACTGGCCAGGATTCTTCGACTTGCTGATCAACCCGAACAGCAGCACGTCATCCGTCGCATAGGCGTCGGCCCGGCCGGTCTCCAATGCGAGCCACCCCTGCGGATGGTCCTTGACCATGACGTATTTGAGATTGATGCCCTTCGCCTTGGCCACCCGCTTGATCGCCTTCTCATTCGTCGTTCCGAGCGACAATGCGATCGTCTTTCCATTCATATCCTCGATTTCCTTGATTCCGGAGCCCTTCTTGCTCGCAAGTTTGGTTCCGGTAATGAAGGTCACGGGAAGGTAATCAACCTGCTTCTGACGAGTCAGGTTGTTGGTGGTCGAGCCGCACTCGATATCGATGGTGCCATTCGCCATCAGCGCAATTCGCGTCTGCGATGTGACCGGCACGTATTTAATTTTCAGCTTCGGCATTTTGAGCTCTGCCTTGACCTGATCGATAATCTTCATGCAGAGATCGACCGAATACCCGATCGGCTTGCCCTTGGGGCCGATATAGGAAAATGGGACCGAGGATTCGCGATGCCCCATGTTAATGACGCCCCGTTCCTTGATCCGCGTCAATACGGGCGACCCATCGGCGCCCGCGGCCTGTACGCTCGTCGCGACAAGCGCCACGGCCGATATGGCAACCGCCGCTATTCCCAGTTTTCGTAGTATCATTCCAGTCTCCCGTTATTGGTTTTGGCCGTTCCCGGCTTTGCGATCTAAAAGGGTAGTGCGATACGGGCGGAGCGGTCCAGCGGTTTCTGTCCCACGGACGCGCTATTACGGCCTAGGGCCCTCACCCTGGCTCATGCATCAGCCAGTCGGGCCAATTGATCGTAGCCCCGTCGCACTTGGCCCGGACCGCCTGCACGAGATCGTCAACATTGCGTACGCCATGGCCGCGCACCTCGGCGACATGCCGGCGGGCCTCGGCAACATTCCGTTCGCTCATATCGTAGACGCGCGGACAAAATTGAAAAAATCCGGCCGCCGCCGCCCGCTCCACGTTTTCGATTATGAATTCATCTTCCCGGACGAGCCAGCCAACGCGTTGTCGCTGCGTCAACGCCACCACCTCCGCGGCCGCATCGAAATCAAAGGATGTGATAATTGCCTCGCCGAGGACGCCATGATTATCGAGGCAATCCAGCACCCGCCGGGCCAACCCGTCGGCGGGCACCTTTATTTCTGCGTGGTAGACGAACGTATCGCCAAACGCCGTCAGGATTTCATCCAGCGTCGCCAAACGCTCGCCGGCGAATCGGCCATCGTCGAACCACCGCCCCATGTCCAGCGTCTGGAGCTCGGCCAACGTCATCTCGGCGACACGGCAGTCGGGAAAACCGTATCGGTCCAGATTCTCGTCGTGGATCACCACCAACTCCCGATCCATGGAATACTGGATATCCAGTTCAACCTCACGGACGCCCATCTGCGCCGCCAATCGAAAGGCGGCCAACGTGTTTTCAGGCGCATATCCCGAAGCGCCCCGATGGGCGATGATGCGGAAATCATGGGGCACCGTGAGTGGCAGGTCAGTCATCGTCCAAATCCTTTGCCGATATCCTCGCGCTCAGGGCCTACACGGCGCTGAACTTGTGCAATTGTCTTAAAGCACCGGCATTCCTCGGCGGGACTTCGCAATACCCTTTGGGTCCGGACGAACTCGGCCGCGATATCGTGAGCCGTCTGTTACTCACGATCAAGATCTACGTCTTCGTCGCCATCTTCGGCACGGTCATCGGCACTGCAATCGGGAGATGTGTCAGCTTTCTATCCGCCCATGCGCGGGGCCGGGTCGAGGAAACCGTCATGATGATAGTCGACCTCCAGGCCGCGGTGGCATTCCTGATTATCACGCTTGCGGTCTCGGCGTTTTTCGGCAACAGCCTGACACTCTGTTATCATCATGGGGATCAACGGTTGAGAGGCCTACTGCTGCCATATTCTGCTAAATGCTGAACTTTCCGTCCACAATTCTGCTGGAGACGTCGTTGAGCTTGCCCCGCCTCGCCATTCGGCCGCCCTTGACCAGCCTCGGTCAGATACTCGGCGCCGGCTGCAATCATCTGATTCTTGCGCGGTGGATCGCGGTCATTCCCGGCATTACGATATTTCTCACGACGTTGTCGATCAGCATCGTCGGCGACTGGCTGCGCGACCGGCTCGACCCGACGCTGCGCGGCCGTTGAAACAGCACGCGAGAACACCCCGGCGCCATGCCAAAATTGCACATCGTCCAAGTCTCCGACCCGCATCTCAGCCATAGCCACGGGTATTTTCAGGACAACTGGGACGCCTTCGTCGTTTGCATGCACATGGAACGGCCGGACTTTATCTGTGTCACCGGCGACATGTGTCTGAACGGAACGAAAAATCCCGACGACCTTGCCTACGCCCGGCGCCAATTGGACCGGCTGCCCGCGCCCTGGCGCGCCATTCCGGGCAACCACGATATCGGCGACGTCCCGCCGGACCCGCGCAACAAAGGTCCGATCACCGCACACCGGCGCGCGCGCTACCGGCGTCACTTCGGCGATGATTTCTGGGTCGAAGATCTCGCCGGCTGGCGCTTTATCGGTCTCAACGCCCAATTGATGGAAAGCGGCATCGCCGGAGAGACGCCCCAGACGGCGATGTTGGAACGCGCCTTGGAAGACGCCGGCACCCGCTCGGTCGCGCTGTTCATTCACAAGCCGCTGTTTGTGCGCGTGCCGAAAGAAACCGGGCGATCGCTTCAAGCGCTCTGGCCGAAAAGCCGCCGCCGCCTCCTCACGCTGTGCGAGCGATATGGGATTCGTTTGGTCGCCAGCGGTCATCGCCATTGCTACCACCGCACGCGCCACGGCAAGACCGCGCTGATCTGGGCGCCGGCGACATCGTTTATCGACACCAACAAGAAAAACGACGGCTTGCGTCTGATCCGGCGCACCGGCTATCTGCGGTACCAATTCGACGCCCGGCGATTCACGCACGAACTGGTGGAGCCGCCCCTGTTCGTCAGTCACGACATGCGGAACTGGATGGCGGCATTCAAATCCACCACCCGCCTGCCGCCCCGGCCGCTTGCGTAAGGGGCTAGGGCGTCCTGCGGAATCTGACTAAGCTGAGGTCACACACCAGGAGGATGGACCATGCTCAAACTATGGGGACGCCCGACATCGGCGCGAACCTTGAAGGTGTTGTGGGCGCTGGCGGAAATCGGCATCGAATTCGACTTCATCCTGGCCAGCGCCACCATGGGGCCGGACGGCAGCGTGGACAAAGGCAATCAGCCCTATGGCGTGGTCGACACGGCCGAATACCGCGCCATCAACCCGAACGGCACCGTGCCGACCATCGACGATGCCGGCTTCACCCTGTGGGAATCGAATTCGATCGTCCGGTATTTGGCGATGAAATATGCGCCCGACATGATGTATGACGATGACATCGAGACCTTTGCGCTCGCCAGCCGCTGGATGGATTGGGAAAACAATGAATTGCTGCACGGCCAGCACGCGCTGGTCATGCAGCTTATTCGACTGCCCGAAAACCAGCGCGATCCGTCGGAAGTCGAGGCGGCACGACAGGATCTGATCCCTAAATTCCAAATGATCGACGATCAACTCGGACGAACCCGGTTCATCGCCGGAGAACGCTTCACCATGGGCGATATCCCGATCGGCCTTCGCACCCACCGTTGGCATTTGTTCGACATCGAACGGCCGCCCATGGCGAATCTGGCGCGCTGGTACGATGAAATCCGCACGCATCGGGGATTCAAGGCGTGGATCGAAGATCCGGCAAACCATTTGAGCGGTTAGGCCCGTTTGAACAAGGGAGTATTGAAGAATGCCCGACGCGCATAACACGACCGCCGCCAACGTACTGTTGATCGTCGTTGACCAGTGGCGCGGAGATACCCTGCCGATCGCTGGCCACCCCTGCGTGCAGACGCCGAACATCGACCGCCTCTGCGCCAGGGGCGTTACCTTTTTGCGTCACTATTCGCAGAGCGCGCCGTGCGCGCCCGGCCGGGCCTCGATGCTGACCGGCATGTATCAGGCGAATCATCGCGTTGTCCGCAATGGCACGCCGCTCGACGCGCGTCATACAAATCTCGCGTTCGAGGCCCGAAAGGCGGGCTATGAGCCGATGCTCACCGGCTACACCACTTCGACTCCGGACCCGCGCATAGTCGATCGATCAGACCCGAGATTCCAGGTCACCGGCGGGGTAATC
>Ga0224508_10002490_pt1 | contig 15610 bp, 8 predicted proteins | sample SF_Jan12_sed_USG_4_FD_170157 | JGI IMG/M metagenome (GOLD analysis project Ga0224508, IMG submission 170157) | Sediment microbial communities from San Francisco Bay, California, United States - SF_Jan12_sed_USGS_21 | ecosystem: Environmental > Aquatic > Marine > Sediment | place: USA: California... | reverse complement strand
TCGGAGCCGGCTCCCGTTCCCGGATAGTATGGACTCTGATGCATAGACAGGTAGTACACGTCCGGGTCCGAATAGAAGATCTCCTGCGTACCGTTCCCGTGATGAACGTCCCAGTCTACGATGAGGATCCGATCGGCCAGACCGCGATCACGCGCCGTCGCTGCGGCGATCGCCACGTTGTTGAGGAGACAGAACCCCATGGCCCGGTCCGATTCTGCGTGATGACCAGGGGGACGGATCGCAGCGAACGCCGTCTGTGTCTGTCCGGTAAGCACCGCGGTCACCGCGTCTACGGCGCATCCGGCTCCCGCGAGAGCGGCTTCCCACGAGCGCGCCGATACAACCGTATCCACATCGAGCCGTCCCAATCCATCCGTATCCTGCAACTGCTCGACGGTCGCCCGGACGTGATCCACGTGCCGCTGCGTGTGCACGAGCAGAGCGAGCGAAGGGTCGAGAGCGGTACCGTCGACAGGACGAATGATGTCATGCAGTTCGGGAAGGGCCTTCGACACGGCCTGGGCGACCGCGCGCAGCCGGCCCTGGTGCTCCGCGTGGCCCCACCCCGTGTCATGGAGACTGCATGCCGGGTGGTGAAGAAACTGCAGCCGATCCATCAGGTCTCCCGTGAGCCGATGTTGAGCGGCGCCGTGCGCCACCCTAGGTTCCTCTTCGCATCATGTTCAATCTACTACCGGGAGCCGGCAATCTACGGGTATGAGGAGTCCGGATCACGCGTGATCGCGGTTATGATCCTGATCGGAATGACCGTGTCGGGGTGCGACGTCGCCTGGGGTGGCGCCAGCATTGCACTCGAGAACCCGGCACCCGCCGTCGATTCCACGGCCACCCTGCCCGAGGCGGTCGAAATCGAGGAACCGCTTCCGGCCAACAACCTGATGTACCTGGTTCGATTCACCGGTTCAGCTGGGAGCGTACGCCTCCTGGCAACGGCCGCCCTGATCGACGGTGTACCGGCGGCGATCGACCTGCCGCCGACGATCGACGACTCCTATCGCGTCCGCTTCGACTCCGCGTTCTATGCGGCGGACCGCGAACTCGGACTCCACGCCGCCGGTCACCGCATCGGCAGCATCGTCCTGGACGGGACGACGGACGCCTCCAACGGTGCATGTCTGTCGATCGCCGAGGGTCAAGCTCTGTTACTACCGGGCGCGGCCTCACCGGAGGTCGCGTTCGCGTGGGCCGGTGAAGGATCCGGGGGAAGCGTCGCTCTGCAGACGGTTCCGCAACCCGACGATCGAATGCGCACATTCGGTCCTGTGCTAGCTGAAAACTTGCTGCGGCGCGGTGGTGAAAACCGGCCGTATCTGGCGCAGCGAGTTGAACTGGACGCCGTGCCGTGGCCGGGAGACGCCCGTCCGGCGATGGCGGCGACCTACCTGGTGAATGACGACCTGGCGCGAGAGTCTCCCGCCAACGCTGCGAGTTCGCTGTTCGTCCTCGCGCGCTACACCCCTGCAGGCGGCTACGTCCCGGACTGGTCAGAAGTACGCCGATACGGGAATGGCGCGGCCCGAGAGGCTTTCACGTACCTCGGTGCCATCACCACGACGGCCGGTAGGATTGACTTTGTCACCCGGCACGGAGAATCAACCACTGCCCTGGCTGCAAGCGTTGACGCCGAAGGCGGTCGCGACATCGACTGGGTCGAGGAGGGAACCTGTTCCTCCGTGCTACTCGGTGGATCCGGCACCGCCCCCTGATGAGCGAGTTTCTTTGGACCTCCGTGGCGCTCAGCGACGTGGGTCGAGTACGGGCCGCCAACGAGGATTCGGTGTTCACCAACGTCGAATCGGGCGTGTTCGTAGTGGCAGACGGCATGGGCGGCCACGCGGCCGGTGAAGTAGCCAGCGCCATCGCGTCACAGACGATTGGCGCTAGCGCCTGTAGCGCATGCGGTACGCTCGATGCGCTGCGAGATCAGTTGGTAGCGGCGTTCCTTGCTGCCGGCGATGAGATTTCACATCAGGTCGAGCAAGACCCCACGAGATCGGGGATGGGGACGACCTGCACCGTGCTCATGCTTCAAGCGGAGGGACATTTCCTCATCGGCCATATCGGCGACAGCCGTGCCTACCTGCTCCGCGACGACGAGTTTCGACGTGTCACCCGAGATCATTCCTGGGTGCAGGAACAAGTCGACCGAGGCCTGATCAAGCCGGAACAGGCGATGGGTCACCCGCAATCAAACATCATCACACGCGCGCTCGGCACGGATCCGACGCCCACGCCGGACCTGTACTCCGGGACCTTGCAGCAGGGTGACTCGTTCCTTCTCGCGTCCGACGGACTTACCGACCTGGTGGCGGATGAGAAGATCGCGGAAATCCTGGCGAACGCCCGAAGCGCGGAGGAAGCGGCGGAGAGTCTGGTCGGGGCCGCGAACCGAGGCGGTGGCTTCGACAACATCACCGTACTGATCGTCAACGTAGACACTGCCTGACGCGAACGTCAGCCGGGATTTAGAAAGCCTTCCGCCGAGTCCGCGTCCATCCGAAAAAGCTCCAAAAGCGATCCGGCGTCAATCGGTTCCGCGCGACCCAAGGTGAACACTCGCAGCACCCGCGTGGTGTGGTGAAGCGATCTCCCGAGCCGAGGCAGGTCGATTAACCCGACCTCCCCCTCGGACGTGAGACGCTGGACATCTCCACTCCGCCGGACCAGCAGCAACCGCAACTCCAGCATGCGCGGGTTCGACGGGTAGTCCACCATCACCTCTCCCGGCAGCCTTCCCAGCTCAGCCGCGAGCCGATCCTCCACCTGCCGGACCAGGTCCCGTCGCCCCGGGATCCAATCCGCCAGATCGGTCGGGAGTTCGTCGCCGAACAGCTCCAGGGCCCGCTTCGGAAGTCGCCGCTGCGCGATTCCGTCGAGAAGGGACCCGAGTACCGGAGTTGCTTGAGGGCCTCCAGGTGCCTCCTGCATTCGCGTCGAGAGCGTTCCCAACAGCTCTTCGTCCGTTGGACCGGCAAGCTCCCCACGTCGAAGAAGACCGACTTCCAGTGATCCCTCGATCAGTCGCCGAAACGCGACGGTCGCGGCCCGCACTGCATGATGCCAGTACACGTTCCGGAACATCTGGTACTTGGCGAACATCAGGGATTCCAGTGCACTTATCCCTTTCTCCGTTACCGCCACCTCCAGGGGTCGATCAACCGATTCACGGGCCAGGGTCAGCGAATCGAGCAGGCGATCGACATCGACGGCACCGTACGGTACCCCGCAGAACAGCGAATCACGTCGTAGATAGTCGATCTTGTCCAGATCCAGCGATCCGGAAACAAGTCCCTGGAGCGGATGATCCGACGTGCCTCGAATCAGGGAGTCAACCTGATCGGCGACCCCCGATCCGACGCCGGAGAGAATTGTCTCGATCGCCGGCGCGGCGAGGAATCTCTCCGCCAATTCCTCATGATGGCCCGGGATCGCGTCGGCCTCGAGCTCCTCCATTGCGTGGGAGAAGGGATAATGGCCGATGTCATGCAACAGGGCGGCCAGGCGGACGACCGGGATATCAGCCTCTTGTTCGGCAGAGAGCTCGGCGAGCGCACCCCGCGAACGAAGGGCATCGATCGCGCGTCCCGTGAGATGGTATACGCCGAGGGCGTGAAGGAACCTCGTATGAAACGCCCCAGGATAGACGAGATGTGCGAACCCCAGCTGCTTGACGTGTCGCAGGCGCTGAAACTCCGGCGCGTCCACGATCGCGGCGGCGGTTCGATCGAGACCGATGTTCTGCCACAACGGATCTCTGACCATCCGAACGATCCCGCCCTCGTGTCCCCTCATGGCGCGCACGCTGGGGCTCCACCGACGCCTTGTCCAGCCCGCGCTTCCGGCCGCGGGAAACCCCAGTAGCTCTCGAAGGTACTTCCCATCGTGATCTCACCAACTTCTGGCGCGCCCCGGTGGCGCGTTCCGGCCGTGACCCGGCTGCTTTGCGTCATACTGCTCCTCGTCGGCGTGGGGCGTCCGCTGCACGCGTCCGCGCAGGCCACTGCGTGGAACGACGGCCGCAGCCAGGAACTCGCACGCGCTGCGATCGACGCCAGACAGGCGGGACAGGATAACGACCTCGACCGGTATTCCGCCTACGCGGAGGGTCAGGTCCACTACCTGGCCGAGTATGGCGATGAGTCAGGTGACCAGGCGGTCCGGTCGGACCGGATTGCGCTCGAGTTGCATTGGCGTCGTGGAGTCGGTTCGCGTCAAACGATCGTCGGTCGACGCGAGATGAGCTGGCTCCCGACTAACATCGAGTACCACATCGACCATCTCAGTCTCGTCGTCGATAACTTCGGGGACCGGATTCGGATCGGGGACGGCGACGAGGTGCGGGATGTCCTGAGTCCGGTGGCCCCCGGAGCCCCCCGGGTCTACGAGTACCGGCTCACCGACTCCCTGAGCATGCGCATTGGTGGGAAGCTAACCGAACTCTACAGGCTCGAAGTCCGGCCCCTGAGCGCGGACAGTGCCGGCGTGGTGGGCACGCTGGACATCGAGAGAAACTCGTTCGCCGTGGCCCGGATGGCCGTCACGTTCACTCCCGTGTCCTACGTCGATCCGACAGTTCGATCAGTGAGCGTCGATCTTCAGAATGCGCTCGTAAACAATCTCGTTTGGCTGCCTGCCGTGCAGCACGTGGAAGTGCGGCGACAGATTCGATTCCTGGATCTCCCATTCGGCGGAACGATCCGAGCCAGTTACCGCGTGTTGAGCTGGAACCTGAATCCGTCCGGGGACGTGTGGGTACCGCTGGGTCACCGCGTCGACGCGGTGGAAGACGCGGAGTTGGGCCGGTACATGGGCTGGCGCACCGAGGAGGCTGACGGAGCGCCGGAACTCCTACGTGCGGATTCCGCCCTGTTCGAGCGTATTCGTTCCGAGGCGACCCGTGTCGTGCGGGGTCGGTATCTCGGGGGGACATCACGTCTCCGGCTGCAGGCGCCGGCCACCTCATCCTTGCTCCGCGTGCGACGGGCGGAAGGCCTCTATCTCGGAATCGGGGCTCGGTTCGACCTCGACGGACACTGGTACGCAACCACCGGGAGTGGATACGCGTTCGGCGCCGATCGTGTCGAAGCCTCCGCGCTTGTGGGCGCACGGTTCGGCGAGTTCCGTTTCGGACTCGAAGGGTTCGTCGACCGTCCGGCGGATATCGGTCCGTGGCCTGCTTCCTCCGGGTTCGTCGCTACCGGCGGTGCGTTGCTTCGGGGAGAGGACTTCCTCGATCCGTTCTTCGAAACGGGCGTCCAGGCGTGGGTCAGGGCCGCGATCGGCGGCGGTACCGGCCGGATCTCCGTCGCGACAGCTCGGCAGGACGCCGCGACCCTGGCATTGAATCCCGCAGGTGGCGCTCAACCCCGCGCGCTCACACCCGTGACGACGGGCAGGGATACCCGGGTGACCGTGAGTTGGAATCGACACCTTGCACCACTTGCCGGATCCAAGATACGCGCCGACGTGACCACGGATCTCGCCGCCACCGGCGACTTCAGTTACACGCGATGGGTCGCCGAATTCCGAGCCGTTCCGACGGAGCCGGATGCCCAATGGGGATGGGAGGGCCATGGCGGATTCGCCCTGGTCACGGGAGACGTACCTCCGCAGCGCCTGCTGCTGATAGGTGGCCGCGGCACGTTGCCCGGGTACGGCTTCCGCATGTACGCGGGAGAGACAGCCGCATTCGCCCAGGTCGCATTGTCCCGCACGATGGTGTTTCCCTGGCTTCGCGTGCGTGCGTTGGGGGCGATCGGGTGGACGATGCTCGACGAGACGGACTCCGAGTTCGATCGGCTGGGATTCGCGGACTCCGACGGACCGGAGGCGTCTGCGGGTGGCGGTGTGTCGATCGTCTACGACCTGATCCGGTTGGAAGCGGCGCATGGCCTCGGAGACGACGGGGTCTGGGAGTGGATGCTCTCGATCAATCCGCAGTTCCGCGCACCACTGTAGACTTTGTTCAGCTTCCCTTGCTGAGGTACCAGCTCTCACCGACGCCAATGTCGATTTTGAGAGGGACATCGAGCCGGATCGCGCCCTCCATGCACTCACGGACGATGCCCCGCAGCTGATCGACAAAGCTCTCGGGGGTCTCCAGCAGAAGCTCGTCGTGAACCTGGAGCAGCATATTTGCCGGTGTGGGCTCCAGGTGCTCGTGCAACCGAATCATCGCGAGCTTGATGAGGTCGGCCGCAGTGCCCTGAATCGGTGAGTTGGTTGCCGTACGCTCCCCCAGCCCGCGGACGCCCGGGTTCCGTGCGCGAATCTCCGGGATGTACCTGCGCCGACCGAGAAGGGTCTCCACGTACCCGAGGGTCCTGGCCTGCTCTTTCATCGTCTCGAGGTAGTTCGCCACTCCCTCAAATCGCATGAAGTAGCTTTCGATGAACTCGGCGGCATTTGTCCGACTGATGCCCAATTGCGCCGCGAGCGCCACGGGACCCTGCCCGTAAATGGTCGCGAAATTGATCGTCTTTGCCTGGTCCCGCATACCGGGAGACACGTCTTCTGCCTCAACGCCGAAGATGCGCACCGCCGTCTCGCAGTGAATATCCCGGTCTTCCCTGAACGCGGCGACGAACGCCGGGTCTTTGCTGAGATGTGCCAGCACCCGCAATTCGATCTGCGAGTAGTCAGCCGACAGGAAGACGTGGCCATCGGCGGGCACGAACCCTTTCCTGATCTCCCGGCCCAGAGACGATCGTATCGGAATGTTCTGGAGGTTCGGGTCACTCGACGACAGACGTCCGGTCGCCGCGACGGTCTGATTGAAGCTGGTGTGGATCCGGCCGGTGGCGCGGGCGATCATCAACGGCAGCTTTCTCACGTACGTCGAATCGAGCTTGTCCAGCTCCCGGTACTCGAGGATCAACCGGGGAACGGCATGGCCCTCGGCAGCCAATGTGCTGAGCACAGACTCGTCGGTAGACGCCCCGGTCTTGGTCTTCCTGGATGCCGGAAGTTGCAGCGTCTCGAACAGCAGCGTCCGAAGCTGCGGTACGGAGCGCAGATTCACCTCACCTCCGGCCAGCGCATAGATCTCGTCCTGGACGAGTTCCAGGTCCCGTTCGAGGCGGCCATGCAACTCGGCGAAGAATTGGCTGTCGATCCGGATTCCCAGGCGCTCCATGTCGGCAAGCACCGGCACCAACGGCAGCTCGACGTCCTCGAGCAGGCTCGCCATTTCGTAGCTTTCCAGGTCCTCCCGCATCAGTTGGCCAAAGCCGAGAACTGCGGCTGCGCCTCCACCCGCGTGGGCGGCAACCCTTTGTGGATCAACTTCCTCGATCGGCATGAGAGATCTGCCCGTACCACACAGGTCGGCTCTATCGGGCACGTTCCGTCCAAGGCGCTCCAGTGCAGTACTTTCGAGGTCATGCCGGCGCTTTCCAGGGTCCAGGCAATACGAGGCGAGGGAGGAGTCAAATGACACGCCTTCCAGGCTCACGCCGGCGCCGGCCAGGGCGTGCAGATCGGTCTTCACGTCACCGCTCCATTTCGAGATCCCGGCATCCTCGAGCACAGCGCGAACGCCGGCGAGCGAGTCGGACGAAACAGGCGGAAGGTTGGGCACCGTGGTTGTCGTCGCGTCGAGAGCCAGAATCGGATTCCCCTGTTCGTCGGTCGTCGTCGCCGGGTTTCGGTGGGCGAAGGAGAGGTACCAGGCCTGCTGCTCGTCGATAGCCAATCCGAGACCAACCAATTCGCTGCGCAGCGGGTCTCCCGCCGTCACCGCACGAATCCCGATAGCCGGGGCGCTCTTCAACGCGACAACGATGTCAGGGAGCTTCGACGGGTCCGTAACCAATTCGCAATGCAGGGGATCCACGACATCCGCCGGGCTCTCTGCCACTGCCCGTTCGTCGTTCGCCGCAGCCACCTCAACCGCCCCGTATTGCCTCGCCAGGGTATGGAACTCGAGTTCGGTAAACAGGTCCCGGAGCCGCGAGCGATCCGGGGACTCTCGCTGCAGGGCCTCGAGGTCCAGGTCGATGGGTACGTCCATGCGGATCGTGACGAGTTGTTTGGACAGGCGCGCTTCTTCCGCGTACTGCTCGAGGGCTTTTCGTACTCTTCCGACTTCCATGTCAGGCGTGTGATCGAGGATCGCTTCGAGGGGGCCGTACCGCTCTATCAGACTCGGCGCCGTCTTGGGTCCGATGCCACGCACGCCCGGGATGTTGTCGGAACTGTCCCCGATCAGGGCCAGGTAATCCGTGACGAACTGAGGCGCGACGCCCAGCCGCTCACTGGCGTTCGCGGGCGTGATGAACGTCTCCTCGATGCCTGCTGCCCCACCGCGCCCGGGGTTCAGGAGATGGGTCTGGTCATCGATGAGCTGGTAGAAGTCCTTATCTCCGGACACGATGACTGTTCGAATGCCTTCGAGGGAGGCCTGCCGGGCCAGAGTGCCAATGACGTCGTCGGCCTCCCATCCGTCGATCTCGATGGCCGGAATTCGGAAACCCTCTACTACATCGCGGCAACGCGGCAACGACAGCGCCAGCTCCTCGGGCATCTTCTCGCGAGTGGCCTTGTACTCCGGAAATACTTCGGTCCGATAGCTGTCGCCGGCATCGAAGACGACCCCGATGTAATCCGGTCGGAAGTCGTCGAGGATTCGAATCAGAAACCGGGCGAGTCCGAAGGGTGCCGACGTATTCTCACCACGGGATGTGGTGAGAGGACGGCTGATCATTGCATAGAATGCACGATACACAAGCGCATGGCCGTCGAGCAGGTACAGCGTCTTCGACGGTGAGGATTCGGTCACACGGGGCGCCGATCTGTTTGCTGCGGCTGTGTCAGCCGCGGATGCTCCGTCAGGTATTCGGTCAGAGCTTCACGACGTTCATGGCCCGCGGGCCCTTGTCGCCGTCCTGGAGCTCGAACTCGACTTCCTGTCCTTCGGCCAGTGTCTTGAATCCCTCGTTGGTGATCGCACTGTAATGAACGAACACCTCTCCACCGGTCTCGGTCTCTATGAAACCATATCCCTTGGAGTCGTGGAACCACTTGACTTTGCCTCTGGACATCAGCGGACCTCCTGATCAACGGTCGGATCTCGGCGCTGCGCCCGGAATCGTCTCCGGGCATAGTTCGATCCTATCCGATGGTCAAAACCGAGTCAAATATTCTCGAGCCCGCAGTTGCCAGGGCCTCAGGAAGTGGCCGGAGTCGACCCAAGACCCCACAACCTGTTGTAGACGTAGCGGTAGGCGAAAATGGTCTTTACGTAGATCCGTGTCTCTCTGAAAGGGATGCGTTCTATCATCAATTCGGCGTCGGCTCGGAACTCCGGATACTCTCGCCAGCGCACGTAACGATGGGGTCCGGCGTTGTACGAAATGAGCGCCGGCGTCACTGCACCGCCGTAGCGATCGAGCATGTCACGGAGGTAGCGGGCCCCGAGCGTCATGTTGATCTCCGGTACCGTGACCTGTTCCTGGCGGAATTCAGGGAGCGCCACACGCCGGGCTGTCTCGGCGGCCGTTGCCGGCATCAGCTGCATGAGTCCAGTAGCGCCGACGGGCGAGCGGATGTCGCGATCGAACTGCGACTCTCGACGGATCAGGGCCGCGACGAGCGACGGATCCAGTTGTTCCTCCCGGGCGACTTGCTCCAGGACCGGGGCGTAGATCAGCGGGTAAACGGCACGAAGCAGCGGTTCGCTCCACGCCCCGCCACGGGATGCCCGAACCTGCGAGGCGATGCCCGTTCCCTGCCACGTCCAGCCGTTTTCATTCAGCCCTGTCGCGAGAGACAGCAACAGCGCCTGCGATTCACCATCACGATCGCGGCGCGCCAGTTCGCGCAGTGCGCGTCCGCGCCACCCGATAGCTCGCAAGTCGTTCATGCGGTGCACCAGCGCCACCTGCGCATCCGTCATGGTCTGAAGAGGCGGCATGCTCTGGCGGTCCAGGAAGTCCCACGGATCGATACCCAGGACCTGGCTGGCCCGGACGCCGTAATACGACAGCGGGTCGTATTCGACGGTTTCCCGGTACAGGACACGTGCCGCCGCACTGTCGCCGGCCAGGTCTCTGGCCCGGGCACTCCAGTAGATGGACGCGTGATACCAGTTGCTGCCGGGAGATCGTCGTCGGTAGGAATCAAAGTGGCCGATCGCCGTGTCCGCCTCCTCGTCCAGCATGGCCAGCATGCCCAGCCGAAACAGCGCCGTGCCCGCGTACGATGAACGCGGATAGAGGTCTACGGTGCGCGCATAGGCGGCCCGAGCTTCATCGAGGCGATCAGCGTCATGCGCCATGTCTCCGATCATGAAGGCCGCGAACGCGCCATCAGGGGCCCCGGGTATTTCGACGACACGGCTCCACAGCGCCCGCGCATCCGACAATCGTCCTCGTCGATATCGCGCCCGGCCCGCAAGAAACAGCGCGCGAGCGCTCAACTCGTCTGTCGCCGGTGCCGTTGCATTGATCCACGGTCTGAGAATCCTGTCGACAGCGATATACTCGCCTCGGCGGAAACGCGTAGTCGCAAGTTCAAATGTGAGGCGCGGTTTCTCTGAGGCGGGCGCTGAGTCGATGGCGCGCTCGTACATCCGGACGGCGCGGCCAGTCCGACCGTCAGACCGATCGGTCTCGCCAATTGTCTCCCACGTCTGCCATCGAGGATCCAGACGGGCCAGCAACCCGCCGGTCTCCTCGTCTGCCGACCCGGTCACAAGCGCACGCCGGGCCCTGGCCAGGGCGCGCACTGTGTCCCCGCGGGCCAACAGCGCCGGCATGATCCATCGACCGGTAATCGTCGCTGCGGTGCGGAGTCCGAGACTGTCCACATAGCTCATTCCCAGCGCGGAGTCGGCGGAAACAAAGCCTGCGCGGACGACTTCAATCCATATCGAGTCCCGGGGAACTGTACGATGCCTTTGCAACACGGCCGCGATCTCCAGCGCCCGCCCTGCATCGCCCGCCCTGGCAGCCGTTTGAAGAGCGGACAGGAGCAACCACGCCTCAAGTGACGGATACCCTGTCGCTGCCTCCGCGTACCGGGCGGTCGCCTCGCCGATCTGCCCGATCTTCTCGTAGGCCTGCGCCAGGCCTATCAATGCCTCCATGCGCGCCCTGCTCGTCGGCGCCAACCAGGCGACGTTCTGCGAAGCCAGGGCACGCTCGAATGAAATGACCGCCGCCCCTGGATCGCCGACCCGGTTGAGCGCCTGGGCGATCAGCAGTCGTCCCTCGCCGGCTGCGACGGTATCCAACCAGGATCGCTCGGTGAGAAGCCGGAGCACGGCCGGCCAGGCACGGGTATACGATGCGGCACGAGCGGCCAGCAGGACGTCTTCCGGAGGCGAGTCGATGGTGAGCCGACGGGCAAGCTCGCGACTCGCGGTCAGAGCAAATCCGTCGCGCAGCATGCCTTCAAGGGGATCTGCAGGCCTCGTGGACGGCAACAGCCCGGACTCGGGAGGAAGATCCTGTGCGCTCAAAGCAGAAGCCTGGAGTATTACTCCGAGCCCAAGGACCAGGACGGCCACACCAGTGCGCCCGAGGAGGGTCACAGGTCCGCCTCAAATCGTTCGGTCAAGTCGCTCTCAGTTGTGCGCGGTTCACTCATCGGAGCAAAGGCAACGGGGGGCGCTTGCCGCGGCGCCCCCCGTTGCCGTCGTCTACCCCGCCGGCCCCTGCCCGATCCGGCAGGTCTCCGGTCGGATACCTGCTTTTACTGCCTCCAGACCAAACGAAGCATGGTAAACCGTCCGAGATCCGGCGTGCCCGGGAACGAAGAATAACTATTGTCCAGAACGTTCTGAACGTCGAGTTGCGCCGTAAGGCCGCTTGATCCAGGCAGCTTGAAGCTGAAATTCAAGTCGAATACGGAGTAGCCTTCCACGTCTCCCACGTAGACGCCTGAATTAACCGGGAAGTCAGTAACAAACCGTGCCCGCGCGCCTGCGCTGAGCCCAGAATCGGCATTGCGATACCGCGCCCCAAACGAGCCCTTGAAGCTCGGAGCGTTCAACGGAACGTTCTCCGTGCCGGAGTCGAACGTCTCATCGCTCACCCAGGATGCGGTTCCGCTCAGCTCCCACAGGTCGCTTACCAGATATGTAATCGCGAGGTCGGCTCCGTACAGGTCAAAGTCGCCGAGGTTGCGGTACGTGAACAGAATGGGAGTGTCCGTGAGACCACCCGCCGTAGTCGGGACGATCGCCCCGAGCGGCACCTGGCCGATCGTCGAGGCGAGTAGAGCAGCCGTGCCGTCAGCCTCCGCCTGGCTCGCGAACGCGATTCCCACCAGCTTTGTGAACTCGGTCTGCAGGTAAGCCTGCGTGGCCGCTTCTGGCAGGAACACATTCCTCGTGATCGGCTGCAGGGCCGAAATGAAGTCGTTGACCTTCGTCCAGTATCCGTTGACCTCAACGAGCCAATTGTCTCCGAGAAGCCCTTTGTAGCCCGCTTCCAGCGTCTGCCATGTCGTTTCGACAAGCGGATCGGTGTCGAGGATCGAGGTCAGGTCAAGGATGGGGTCGATGAATCCGCCCGATCCGGGGTCGAGCAGGGCAGCCGCAACCGGAAGGGTCGCACTCGTCGGACGCTCTGTAGCTCCAAAGCCCGGAGCCCCGGAACCGAGCGCTGCGAGCAGCCCACCGGCTGCCGGGTCCCCTGCCGTAACCACCGCCACCGCCTCATCCCACAACTGACTCGTAGTCGTCGGCAAGAACTCTCTCGCGGACCCGCCGAGTAGTGGATTAAACGGCGACATGTGCATCGGAATGCCGTTGCCATCACGATCGAACGCGAATCCGCTCTCGGAAGTGCCCTGGACCCGGATGTCGTACCGGAACGGACCCGTAATCGGCAGGGACACCTGGGACAGATCGAGGAAGAAATTCAGCGTGGTCGGCGTCGTAAACGCTCGGTTGAACGTCAGCCGGAAGCTATTGCCATCGTCCGGTTTGTAGACAATGGCTGCCCGGGGAGAAAACACCGCATCATCGAGTCGGGAGTGCTTATCCACACGGGCTGCGAGTACGAGGTCAAACATGGGACTGAGGGCGCCCTCGTACTGCACATAACCGCCAACTTCATCAACAGTGTCGTCGTCCTCATGCCGTCCATTAATGGTCCCTTCCGACTGGGGGACAGTATGGAGATAGTCAAGGCCGTAAATCAGGCCGTGGTTCTCATTTAAGTCTGTGCCATGTTGCAACTGGCCGACAAACAGGGACGACTTGTCTGACAGGGGACGCCCTGATCGCAAGAGAAACGTCTCGTCGTTGCTGTTTTTGTTAAAGAACACCTGCCCGAACCAGCGCTTAACATTCGCCCGCGCCTGTCCGTAGGTCATTTTCCAATTCTGAACTTGACCACCACCAATCCCTGTCAGATCAACGCTGTTGATCGCGGATGTACGACCGCCGTTCAGAACAATGTTGACGTCTTCGGATGGTCTGAAGTCAGCGCGCAGGTCGAAGGCATAGCGTTCGAGATTGTAATCCCGTCCGCCTCCCACATTCTCCACGCGAGTCCGGATTTCGCCTGGAGTGCCCGCGTCGGCAAGGTCGAGGTCGCCCGAGAAATTCAGACATGCCGAATTCGACAGGTCGAAACCCGACAGAACGCAGGCACCCGCAAGGGTCTGCTGCACAACCTCTTCGTCGTCGGTGAAACTGTAATCCGTACCGGAGAAGTACTGGCCCGAGACCTTGAAGCCGAATTGGCCACTCGGCGCACTGTACGCATACCGGCCTTCGGCGTGGGTCACGTTCTCCGTCGAGCTTTCAAGGGATACGGGGACGACATCGTCAGGCAAGCTGTTCCCGTTCGCATCGAACGGGAGCGTTACTGTCTTGGCCGAAGACCCCTGCTGACGAAAGCCGCTTGCGATGGACAGCGTTGCACCCGGCGCATCGATCGGCGAAGTAGTCAGGTAGTGGATGACGCCATTGGCGGCGTTAGGTCCGTAGAGTGCGGACCCGGGACCCAGAACCACTTCGACCCGATCTACATCGATGTTAGTCGTCGGCTGAATATGCGCGAGGTTCACGCGAAGCGACGGGACCCGAGCGATTCGGTAGTCCGTCATGCTCAGGGTGGCGCCGGAGAAGATGTTGTTGAATCCTCGCACCACCACATGGTTTGACTGAACACCGGTCGTAACCACATCGACGCCGGCCTGCTCCTTCACGTGGTCCGTCAGAGTCGTCGCAGCTCGTTCCGCGATGTCTTCGCTCGTGACGATCTGCACCGAGGCCGGTGCGTCCACCACCTTCTCGACCTTCTTACTTGTCGTGACGCTGATCGGGTTGAGCGTAAAAGCGCGCTCGAGCAGCGAAGCACTGACACTCGTTGTTTCACCCGCGGTCACGACGATGCCAACCTCCGTTGCCTGCTCCCATCCGGTGAACAGGAAGCTCACCGAGTATGTACCAGGCGGGACACCTTCGATTCTGTAGGCACCGCCAGCACTCGTTAGCGCGGTGACGACCACGGAGCCGCCTGATCGGAGAACCTGTACCTGAACGGCGGCCAGGCCCGCACCATCGGACGATGCCGTGACTGTTCCGGCGATGGTGCCCTGTTGGGCGATGGCGGGAGTGGCGAAAGCAGCGAAAAACAGCAAAAAGGTGAGAGCCTGACGCGCAATCTTCATCGGGCGGCCTCCTGCTCCGGTGAAACCGACTGCCGGGCACCGTATCGATCGGCGTCCGAGCGGATCGAGACACGTGGAAAAATGTGGCCTAAAGCTACCGACCATTACTCGTTAGCACAAAACAAGAGGGCCCGGTATGAACCCGGGCCCTCCCAACTCCACATCTACCGACGGCCTTGCCAGACTCAGGCGGCGCCGCGTTCGATGGCATGGACAGCGTCAATCATCTTCTGCGCGCTCTCCTCCATGTCGATCACGATTCGATCGACGCGGGTGACGAAGTAGTTGTGCGCAATGTTGATCGGAATCGCGATAGCGAGACCGGAAGCCGTCGTAATGAGGGCGACCTTAATACCGCCCGCGACGAGCGTTGCCTCGACTTCACCGGCGATTTCGATCGCCTGGAAGGCCTGAATCATCCCGATGACCGTTCCCAGGAAGCCGAGCAGCGGCGCGACGTTCGAAAGCGTCGCCAACCACACGAGTCCGCTCTCGAGCTTCGATACTTCGATGGCGCCGGCATTTTCGATCGCCTGAGTGACACGCTCGGCACCCTCGTTGTAGCGCTTCAGCCCCGCGGCCAGAATCTGACCGGCGGGCGCACTTGATTCTTCGCACACAGCGAGCGCCTGGTCCAGGCGCTGCTGGGCGATCAAGCCGTCAACTTCCTTGAGCAGCTTACGGTTCGAAGCAGCTTTTCCGGTGAGGCTAAAAAACTTCCAGAAGATGATGAGCATGCCTATGCCGAAGCAGGCGGCGAGCGGCCACATCATGAAACCGCCACCCTCCCAGATGTCTTTTACGGCCAGCGCTTGTCCCTGACCCAGCGCGGGCGCTTCCTGCACCGCGATGAGTGCGGACGCATACAAGCTAACCAAGATCGACCTCCACCGAGATGTTATCCCTACCCAACCCCGAGAGTACGAAGGGGCCGCAAGCTATTTTCCGCAGACGCCCGCTG
>Ga0224508_10002489_pt1 | contig 15613 bp, 19 predicted proteins | sample SF_Jan12_sed_USG_4_FD_170157 | JGI IMG/M metagenome (GOLD analysis project Ga0224508, IMG submission 170157) | Sediment microbial communities from San Francisco Bay, California, United States - SF_Jan12_sed_USGS_21 | ecosystem: Environmental > Aquatic > Marine > Sediment | place: USA... | reverse complement strand
GCGGTGCATGAGATCCCGAGCTGGGACGACCTGAAGGGGCGCCTGGACGCAGCTGACCGGCGAGTGTTTGCTTTTTTCCATCCGCGCATGCCGGAAGAACCGCTGATTTTCGTGCAGGTCGCGCTGTCTTCGGGACTGGCAACCAGCATTCAGAGACTGCTCGATCTGGGCCATATCCCCGTCGACCCGGAGCGGGCCGACACGGCGGTGTTCTATTCGATTTCCAATACCCAACCGGGGTTGAATGGAGTCAACCTGGGGGACTTCCTGATCAAGCGGGTGGTCGATCACCTGCAGCGGGAGCTGCCACGGCTGAAAACCTTCGCAACCCTGTCGCCGATTCCGGGCTTCCGTGACTACATCAAGCGCTCATTCGCGCACAATGCCGCCACCGCATCGCTGCCCGAAGAAGAACTGGTGGCTTTGCAGATCCGCTTCACGCACACCGATATTGATCGCATTCTTGCCGAGGAAGACTGGCTGGCCGACTCGGCTGCCGCCCGGGCACTGCAAAACCCGCTGTTGCGCCTGGCGGCACGCTACCTGGTCACCGAACGCAGCCGCGGGCGCGCAGCCAACCCGGTCGCCAACTTTCATCTCAGCAACGGCGCGCGTATCGAGCAGCTGAACTGGCTGGCGGATACGTCCGCCAAGGGATTGCGTGAATCGGCCGGTGTGATGGTCAACTATCTGTACAAACTCTCCGACATCGAAAAAAATCACGAGGCATACCGCGAGACCTGCAATATCGCCGTATCCAACTCAGTGCGCAACCTCCTGCCGCAAAGCGCCTGACCCTCGATCTGCAGCGAGGTACGGGAGCGCGGACCACCGCGCCGGTGTACACTCGCGGGCATTGCAGCCATGGCAGTGAGTGCCGCCACGTGACTTTCGAGATTCGCAGCACCGACCCGCGCGAACCCGGCATCCGGTCATTGATCGATGCGCTGGACGCCTACCAGTTATCGCTGTACCCGGCCGAGAGCAACCACCTCGATTCACTGGATGAGCTCGCCGCAGCGAATGTGGTTTTTCTGTGTGCCAGCAGTGGGCGGAAAATCGTCGGCTGCGGCGCAGTGAAGGTTCTGGAAGTACCCGAACGTTACGGCGAAATCAAGCGCCTGTACGTGGAACCGACATACCGCGGTCAGGGCCTGTCACGGCAACTGCTGCACGAACTCGAGGCACACCTGCTCGACTGCGGCGTGCATACAGCACGTCTGGAAACGGGGATTCGCCAACCGGAGGCACTGGGTCTGTATGAACGCATGGGCTACCGCAAACGTACTCCGTTCGGCGACTATGTAGATGACCCCGTTTCCGTGTTCATGGAAAAGCAACTGGCGTAAGCGCGCTGCGCCTGCATACTCATGCCCGGTCAATTCCCCAGCCGCATCGTCTGCTTGACCGAAGAAACCACCGAAACTCTGTACCTGCTGGGCGCGGAGGATCGCATAGTGGGTATTTCCGGATTCACCGTACGCCCGCCGCGCGCCCGCCGCGAGAAGCCCAAGGTATCCGCGTTCCTGTCTGCAAAGACTGACAAAATCCTGGCGCTGGAACCGGATCTGGTGCTCGGCTTTTCGGACTTGCAGGCGGACGTCGCCAACGACCTGATCAAGCAGGGACTCAACGTGGTTATCTTCAATCAGCGCAGCGTGCAGGAGATCCTCGACATGATGCTCACCTTGAGTGGCATGTTGGGCATGAGCGGACGCGGTGCCGCGTTGGTTGCGGAAATGGAGACCGGTCTGCAGGCCGTGCGCGCCGCCGGTGATGCCCTGGAGCGTCGGCCGCGGGTGTATTTCGAGGAGTGGGACGACCCCATGATCAGCGCCATTCGCTGGGTATCGGAGTTGATCGGGTATGCCGGTGGCGAGGATTGTTTTGCCGAGCTGTCGCAGTCGGCGGGTGCGGCGGGACGCATCGTGGCCGACCCCGGCGAGGTGATAAAACGCCGCCCGGATCTCATCATCGGTTCATGGTGCGGCAAGCGCTTCAACGCGCGCAGCGTTGCTGAGCGCCCGGGCTGGACGACGATTCCCGCGGTAGCGAATGCGCAGCTGCACGAAATCAAATCCGCCTACATACTGCAGCCCGGGCCTGCCGCACTAACCGATGGTGTCAGGCAATTGCACGACATCATTTCTCGATGGGAATCGTCGGGCGCATAACAAACACGAGGAGAGAAATGTTACTGAAAGGCTCATGTCATTGCCGTGCCGTGAAATTCCGATTGCAGTCGCAACATCCCTACCCGTTCAACCTCTGTTATTGCAGCATCTGCCGCAAAACGGCCGGTGGCGGCGGCTACGCCATCAATCTCAGCGGTGACTATGAAACGCTGGAGATCGAGGGCGAAGAACACCTGCGTATCTATCGTGCGATTTCCGACGGTCTGCAGAGTCCCGGACAACGCAATTTCTGCGGCGAGTGCGGCAGCGCGCTCTGGCTTTGGGATCCGCGCTGGCCGGAATTGGTCCACCCGTTCGCCTCGGCCATCGACACCCCATTGCCCACACCACCGGAACGCACGCATTTAATGCTCGGCTCACGCGCCGCATGGGTTCGGGTATGCGACGCGCCGCGCGATCAGCGCTTCGACGAGTACCCGGAAGAATCGATCGCGGACTGGCATCAACGCCTGGACCTGGAAAAATAGCCGGTTGTTGACCAGATAAAACCAGCGTTCCCCGCCTAGAGACCCAATCTCATGAAGAGGACCATACGCCTGTGAATCAGTTGGGCACAGTGGCCTTCTCGCTCACGGCCCGCTCGTCCTGCTGCAGTTTCCACAGGTGCGCATACAGACCCTCGCGCGCCAGCAGTTCCGTGTGGCTGCCGCGCTCGACGATGCGTCCGTCGCGCATCACCAGTATCTCGTCCGCATCGACGACCGTCGACAACCGGTGCGCGATCACCAGCGTGGTCACGTCGCGGGAAACGCGGTTCAGTGCGGCGAGGATGTTCTGTTCCGATTGCGAGTCGAGACTTGACGTAGCCTCGTCGAACACCATGATGCGGGGTTTTTTCAACACCATGCGGGCAATGGCGATGCGTTGTTTTTCACCGCCAGAGAGTTTTAGACCGCGCTCACCGACCACACTCTGATAGCCTTCCGGAAGACTTTCTATAAAAGTGTGCACGTCGGCCACCATGGCAGCGGCGGCGACATCGGCAAACTCGCAGTCCGGACTCGCGTAGGAAATGTTGTGGAGGATCGTGTCGTTGAACAGTACCGTATCCTGCGGAACGATACCGATTGCGCGCCGCAGACTTGCCTGGGTGACTCTAGCGATGTCCTGGTCGCCGACGACGATTCGTCCGCTGTCCACCTCGTAGAAGCGAAACAACAGTCTCGCCAGGGTCGATTTGCCCGCGCCCGAGGGGCCGACAACCGCCACCTTGGTGCCGCTTGCGATACGGAACTCGACGTCGTGCAGAATCGGCCGCTCCGGGGTGTAGGCAAAACTGACCTTGTCGAAAACCACTGTCGGGTGGCGTATCTCGAGTTCGCTGGCACCGACGACATCACGTACTTCGGCTCGCTGTTCCAATAACCGGAACACCAGATCCATGTCTGCCAGCGCATAACGTAAAGCGCGATAGATTACTCCCAGAAATCCCAGCGGCATGAACAACTGCAGCATCATGGTGTTCACCAGCACCAGATCACCCAGCGACAACTGCCCTGCTGCTACCCCGCGAGCCGCCAGGAACATGATCGCGGAAACGCCGACGGCAATAACGGCCCCCTGACCGAAATTCAGCAGTGACATGGTCGTTTGACTTTTCACCGCCGCGTTTTCCCAATGTCCCAATGTGGTGTCATAACGGTCGAGCTCGTAACGCTCGTTAGTGAAATACTTGACCGTTTCGTAATTGATCAGCCCATCCATGGCGTGCCCGTTTGCCTCCGACTCCAGTGCATTCATCTGGTGGCGGAAATGCATGCGCCAGTTGGTGATGAGCAGCGTGAAGCCAATGTAGATAAACACGGTAACGAACGTTACAATCGCGAATTCGGCCGGGTAACCGCTGAGCAGGATCACCGCCACCAGGATAAATTCGGCGCTGGTGGGCAACACGTTGAAGACCATGTAGTTAAGAATCGAACTCACGCTTTGCGCGCCGCGATCCAGATCGCGTGACACGTTGCCGGTTTTACGTTCCAAATGAAAACGTAACGACAGCGAATACAGGTGCTGGAGTACTTCGTGTGATAAACGGTGCATCGCGTGGTAACGCACCCGAGCGAAAATAACGTCTCGCAATTCGGTGAATCCATTGTTCACCAGACGCAAAATACCGTAAGCAAGCAGCAGCACGACGGGCAGGGCAATCGTCGTCTGCTTACTGGTATCCAGCGTATCGACGATTTCTTTCAGCACCAGCGGAACACCTACCATCGCCACCTTGGCGGTCACCAGGCTCAGCAGCGCCACCATCACGCGCCCGCGGTAGTCCCACACGTAAACCCACATGCGCTGCAGGTTCAACAGGTCGCGGCGATTGGCGTGCGGCGACTCGGTACGGCGGTAGTGCATGATGACCAGTGGCTGGGGAAAGGCGCAATTGTACCGAAACGCCAGGCAGACCATGCGTTATCATGCAATCATGTCCGCCGAGCCGCCGCTATCGTGACGTTCGCTGCCCGCTGGTCGAAGATGCTGATCGTCGTGTCCGTCGTAACCACCGGCGTATGCCTCGTCGCGGGGTTCGCGGCCGGCCACGTGCAGCCGTGGCTGGGCGCAGCGGTTATGTCCATGCCCGCCGTGGCGCTGCTGTTCTGCGTTCGCGGCTATACGCTCAAGCCAGACCTGCTGCTGGTCAAACGCTTGTTGTGGAGCACGGAAATCCCGTTGCGCGGCTTACGTTCAGCAGACGCGGACCCGACTCTGCTGGCGGGATCCTGGCGCACCTTCGGCAATGGCGGGTTTTTCTCCGTGACGGGCTGGTTCTACAGCAGGACCCTGGGCAGGTACCGGGCCTTCGTCACCAATCGCAGCGACGCGGTGATTCTAAGGTTTGTCGACCGTACCGTCGTCGTCAGCCCCGATCAGGCAAACACTTTTGCTGAACAGGTGCTCACTTCGGCACGCTGATCTGGTTTTAGACCTCTCCTTTATCCCAATCCTTCCCGCCCAGGGAGACCTTTGCGTAATTCGCGCTTAATGCGAAAAGCCCTTCTCTCCTCGGGGAGAAGGGTTGGGACGACGGGAAAAACAAACGCAGCATTAAGCGCACGCGTTGGCGTACTCCTCGATCGACCGCAGGGGCTTTTTGCTGCGCACGAACAAGCCGTTGCCGCGGGCGACTTCACGCTCCTGGGCATCGAACGCCACCGCCTCGGCAATGAACTGCGTACGGTTCTGGTTGACCACTTTTCCGACGGCACGCAAAACGCCCTCGGATACCGGGCGTGTCAAGTAGGTGGTGAACGTGGTTGTCAGGAGGAACACTTCCTGCTCCAGTGAATTCGCGGCAAAGAAAGCCGCATCGTCCAGCACTTTGAAATACACCGCGCCGTGTATCGCGCCGGCGGCATGAAAAAAGCGTTCCTCGATCGGCATTGCAACCGTCGCCTCGCCCGCACTGACGCTGATCGACGGCCGAAAAATCCGGTTGATTGGCGTGGCGAGGTAGAAAGCCTGCAGCGCCCGATAGTGTTGTTCCGACAAAGGAGTTGCCCCTGCTGACAAAGCCCACAGCTTGCCAAGCCCGTAGCACCCATGCAACGCTAACTGAATGCAAGTTGAACAAATCCTACTCCCGGCACCCGCACCCGGCACGCAACGCAAACTTCAAGTGTTGCGCTTCGGCACACCAGGTGCGCGCCCCAAGGCCTACCTGCAGGCCGCGCTGCACGCCGACGAGATACCTGGTTTGCTGGTGCAGCATAAACTCGTACAGAAGCTGCAGACAGCCGAACGCGATGCAGCGATCACCGGCGAAATCGTTGTCGTTCCGGTGGCCAACCCGATCGGCAGTGACCAGCACTTGCTCGGCATGCACCAGGGGCGTTACGAGCAGGGCTCGGGTGTGAATTTCAATCGTGCCTATCCCGACCTCGGCGAAGATGTTGCGGAGCAGGTAAGTACGCAGCTCGGTACCGACGCGCGCGTAAATACCGAAATCATCCGCGCCGCCGCACTCGAAAAACTGCGTGAACCACCGCAGAGCGAAGACGCGGTGCTGAAGCACACGCTGATCAAGCTCGCTATCGATGCCGACATCGTTCTCGACCTGCATTGCGATTCCGAGGCCGTGCTGCATGTGTACCTGGGCACACCGTTGTGGCCCGATGCCCGGGATCTACCCGCACAACTCGGCGCGCCGTTGACGCTACTCGCCAGTGTCTCCGGAGGCAACCCGTTCGACGAGGCTTGCAGCGGACTGTGGTGGGCGCTGGCGGAGCACTTCCCACAACACCCAATCGATCCGGCATGCCTGGCAGCCACCGTGGAGCTGCGCGGCGAACGCGATGTGCATGAAGATCTCGCCGAGGACGATGCACATAACCTGTATCGCTTCCTGCAACGGCGCGGATTGATTGCTGGAGATGCGGGCGAGCTGCCGGCGCTGGCGAATCCAGCAAAGCCGCTGGAAGGTGTCGCCATGGTACGCTCGCCGCTGGCCGGCGTAGTCGCGTATGCGGTCGATCCAGGCGCCGAGGTAGAAAACGGCGACCTGCTTGCCGTGGTCAACGATCCACTGCAACGCGATGCGCAGACCGCCCGGGTGGAGATTACCTCTCCTATCGACGGGCTGCTGTATGCGCGGCGCAGTAATCGCCTGGCCCGACCAGGGCAGACGTTATGCCGGGTCGCAGGCAGCGAGCCGCTGCCGGCGCGCCAGGGCAAACACCTTCTCAGCGACTAGGGAAATCGCCAGGCCGGTTAGTCGCCCTTGCAGCGAATGTCGATCCACTCGTAGTACGCCTGCACGGGCTGTTTCGTCTGGTCGTTGTCCGTGAACAGCGCCACAGCGTACAACTGTTCATCAGGAGCATGCCCGAAGGCTTTGACGAAATCGTCGTGCATGTTGCGTCGCTCAACCAGCCACTGCCCCAGTAGTTCATCGCCGCTGCGCACGACCAGGCTGCGAACTACGCCGGGCAGGTAGGGATTATCGACGATCGTTTCCTCGGCCACCCTGTCGTTAGTCCAAGCGTAGCGCAGCGTCGGTACCGGATCCGGCGACGCCAGCATCCCGGGATCGCCGAATAACAGTAAAACCGATGCCGCGACGTCCTCCTTTGCCTTCACGCGTATGTCGGCTGCCTCCTGCAGCTGGTCGACACGCCACGACCAGACCAGCTCGTGGCAAGCGGAAACGTCGATCTCGACCTCGCGCAACAGCGCCGAGGCAGAGTCTCGCCCTTCGGCGCGCACCACGAGGCGCTGGTCGATCATCGCAATGCTGTATTCGGTGCGCCCACGCAGCACCAGTTCCTGCCAGCGCTGCTGGACTATCCGGGGGACGCGAAGCAGAGCCAGGTCACTCTCCGCGGACGCAGTGGCCGGCACGACCTGTGGTTTCACGACCGCACAGGCAATTGTGATGCTGCAGCAAATGAACAACAGCAACGTGCGCACGCCCTGACTGGGAAACCACTGGTATTGGCTGGTCATAAATTTCGGGAGTTCGGAGAAGCGATCGCCCGCCGCGCCGCCTGTCGTTCTTTCTATCGTTGCCTGCTCGCGCAGCCTACACGCGAGTGTATGTCTTCGCCAGCCACCGGCGCGACACATCACACCTGAATCAGCGTCGCTATATTCAGAATTCCGAGCAGGGCCAGCAGCGGTACGCAGACGGTTGCCAGGGTGCGTGCGAACTTCGGCCAGGACAACAACGCGCAATGCCACCGCTGCCGCCGATCAGCGAGTCGCCGGGCAGGTTGAACAGCAACACCTGTGCGGGATAGCAGAGCGGCACGTTCAAGCCGTTTCATTGGATTTAGCCTTTCTCTGACGTGTCGCCTGGCCGACGTCGGGTAGCTAGAAACAGAACCGGCGCGCAAAACACGTGGCGAAAAGCCGATGGATTTCATGCAAAAAACAACGGCTTGATAATCAATCGGTTACGAACGAAAATCAGCGGTGAGGAAATCGCAATGAGAGCCTCGATGCCATGAGCAAAGTGCAAGTCGGAAAAATTAAAGGACGCTTCACGTTCCGTACCGCGGCGGTTTTATTTCTAATTTCGGCGGTCTTCGAGGTTCTTAACTTGAACGTCGAAGTACCGCTGCTTGGCACGGTACGTGGCGGCGTCCCCGCGATCACCTACCATCTGCTCTACGGTGCGCTGTTCAGCGCCGCCGGTTTTGGCCTGTGGCAGGCAAAACGCTTCGGTTATACGGCGGTGATGGCGGGTGCCGTGCTATATACGGTAGACCGCGGATTGTTGCTGTTCGACCACACGACCATGGAGGCTTACCTCAGCGGTCAACTCGCCGCCTACGGCGACCTGGCGCAGATCATCGATATGGACAGCGTGATTGCCTTGACCATGCTCGCCAGCGTGCTGTTCATTGCGGGCTGGTGGGGATTCGCCCTGTACACCCACTGGCGCCGCGCGTATTTCCAACCGCAACCAGGCGTTGCAGAATCTGAGACCGAATAAGCTGCGACAGCACAAAATTCAGCCAATTCCCCGCATAAGCCTATGTTTTCAAGTAGTTTACTTGCCCGTTCGCGTACTTGGCGCGATACTAGCCGCATCAAAACAACGATAAACGGCTAGTCAATGGCCAACAGTGAAACGGCTCTCTTAGTCGAAGACCTGCATAAGAGCTTCGGCAGTCTGCAAGTTCTGAAGGGTATATCCCTTACTGCTCACGATCACGACGTCGTGTCCATTCTGGGCAGCAGCGGCTCGGGAAAAAGCACTTTCCTGCGCTGCATCAACCTGCTTGAAACCCCCACCTCCGGCAAAGTATCGGTGCAGGGCGAGCTGATCAGGATGAGCCAGCGAAGTGACGGCACCCCGGTTCTAGAGGACCGCAAGCAGGTCGAGCGAATACGCTCGAAACTCGCCATGGTGTTTCAGCAGTTCAACCTGTGGTCACACATGACGGTGCTGGAGAACGTTATCGAAGCGCCCGTGCACGTGCTGAAAGTCCCCAAAGCCGAAGCCATAGAGCGCGCCGAAAAAGTCCTGCAGCGCGTCGGCATGTTCGAGCGCAAAGACTATTATCCCGCACACCTGTCCGGCGGCCAACAGCAGCGTGCGGCAATCGCCCGGGCGCTGGCCATGGAGCCCGAGATGATGCTGTTCGACGAACCGACCTCGGCGCTGGACCCGGAGCTGGTCGGCGAGGTGCTGAAAGTGATGCGCAGCCTCGCCGACGAAGGCCGCACGATGCTGGTCGTCACCCACGAGATGGGCTTTGCGCGCGAAGTATCGTCTCGGGTCATGTTCCTGCACGAAGGCTGCGTGGAGGAGGACGGTCCCCCGGAGCAGGTCTTCGAGCAGCCGAAATCCGAACGCTTTCGACAATTCCAGGCCGGCACGTTGAAATAGCGCTGCGCGGCCGGTGCAATGCGCTATAGAATGCAGTTGTCAGCTTGACGTATAACAGTCCTGTAAGGAGGAGATCATGAAAAAAATCCTGACCGCCGCCGTGACGGCGGCGGCCTTGATCCTGACCGGCGCCGCAAGTGCCAAAGACTGGAAAACCATACGCATCGGCGTCGAGGGTGCGTACCCGCCATTCAGCTCTTTGACGACGTCCGGTCAGCTGGTTGGTTTCGACATTGATATTGCGCTGGCCCTGTGCAAAGAAATCGGCGCTACTTGCTCTCTAGTAGCTCAAGATTGGGATGGCATCATCCCCTCGCTGCTGGCGCGCAAATACGATGCAATCATCGCGTCGATGTCCATAACCGAAGAGCGCAAGAAAAAAGTCGCGTTCACGAAGAAGTACTACAACACCCCGGCCAAGTTTGCGCGCAAAAAAGGCTCGGGCATAGAAATCAGCAAGGCCGGCATGGCCGGTAAAGTCGTCGGTGTGCAGCGCGCAACCACGCACGACAATTTTATTACGGAGGAATTTGGGGACGCTGTCGAAATCAAGCGATACGGTACGCAAGACGAAGCCTATCTCGATGCCGTATCCGGGCGCGTCGATCTGTTGCTGGCCGATTCGGTGGCAATGGACGACGGGTTTCTCAACACCGACAATGGTAAGGACTGGGAGTTCGTCGGCCCTGGCTACAGCGAGGTGAAATACTTCGGCGAAGGTGCCGGCATCGCGATTCGCAAGCAGGACCAGGATCTCGTCGATCTTTTCAACAAGGCAATCGATGCGATTCGCGCCAATGGCACTTACCAGAAAATTAACGCCAAGTACTTCGAGTTCGACGTATACGGGCAATGATGGGCCGTTGATCCTAATGACGCCGGCTGGTGCGCCAGCCGGCATCCTCGAACCTGAATCGATGTCTGTCGACACGGCGCGATGCACGAATTCCTGACATCCCTGTTCAGCGGTGTGCTCGACGGGTACCTGTACCCCTTCATTCTGGAGGGCATGCTGCTGACCATCGAACTGGCGTTGCTGTCTTTGGTGCTGGCGCTGGCACTGGGCATGCTCACCGCGGTCGCCAAGCTCTCCCAATCCTTTGCGGCGCGCACGGTGGCCGGCATCTACACCACCGTTATCCGCGGCGTGCCCGATCTCGTGCTGATGTTCATCATATTCTTCGGCGGTCAGTTACTGGTCAACAACTTCGGCGCCTGGCTGCTGGAAGTGAGTGACGAAGCGATGGGCTGGGAATACATCGAAATCAGCGAGTTCGTCGCCGGGGTGTTCACCATCGGCGTGGTATTCGGCGCGTATATGGGCGAGACTTTTCGCGGCGGCATACTCGCCGTATCGCGCGGCGAGATCGAGGCCGGGCACGCCTACGGGATGACCAGGGCGCAGGTATTTTTCCGCATCACTTTTCCGGCGGCGGTGCGTCACGCGTTGCCGGGGTTCGGCAACAACTGGCTGGTGCTCGCAAAAGCCACGGCGCTGGTCTCGATTATCGGTCTCGAAGACATGGTGTTTCGCGCCGCCCAGGCCGGGGGCACGGTGCGCAAGCCGTTTACTTTCTACCTGGCGGTCGCACTGCTGTACCTTGTGATCACCGCCGTTTCCGACGTTGGTCTGCGCTGGTTGAACAAGCGTTACAGCGTCGGTGTGCGCAGCGCCTGAGGCATACACGCTATGGACGTCGAAGCAATCGTCAGCAATCTGCCACTATACCTGGAAGGTTTGTGGATTACGGTGCAGCTGGTCGTCCTGGCGCTCGCCGCCGGTCTGGTTTTGTCGGTTCCCATCGCTATAGCGGCAGCATCTCACAACCCGCTGGTGTATGCACTGCCCAAAACCTATATCTATTTCTTCCGCGGCACGCCGCTGCTCGTGCAGATGTTCATCATCTATTACGGGTTTGCGCAATTCCAGGCCGTGCAGGAGAGTTTCCTGTGGCCGGTGCTCAAAGAAGCCTACTGGTGCGCGCTGATCGCGTTCACTCTGAACACCGCCGGTTATACCTCGGAAATTCTGCGCGGCGCGATCCGGCAGACGGCGTTCGGCGAAATCGAAGCCGCCAAGGCCTGCGGCATGTCGGCAGCGCTTGTTTATCGCCGGATCATTTTGCCCAGCGCGTTCCGGCGCGCACTGCCGGCTTACGGTAACGAGGTGATCTTCATGCTGCACGGCAGCGCCGTTGCCGGGGTTATCACGATTGTCGATTTGTTCGGCGCCGCGCGGATAGTAAATTCCCGTCACTTCGTGCCTTTCGAATCGTTCATTACCGCGGGCGTGTTCTATTTGTGTCTGACTTTCATGATCATCTGGGCTTTCAAGCGACTGGAGAAACGCTGGTTCGCGTATCTGCGCCCACGCGAAGAATAGCAGCTAACCCTCGCTGATTCATGAGCAGCAGCCCACCGCGCGACTCCACGCAGCGATTCAGCGACAGGGTCGCCGACTACCAGCGTTACCGGCCCGGCTACCCGGCCGCCGTGTTCGATTATCTGATCGACCGCTGCCGGCTGACCACTGCCGATGTGGTTGTGGACGTGGGCGCGGGCACTGGATTGTCGACCGAACCCTGGCTGACGCGGAGTTTTCGTGTGCAAGCGGTGGAGCCCAATGCCGAAATGCGCGCCGCGGCCGCAGACTGTCTCACTGCGTATCCACAGCTGGAACTGGTGGATGGAACGGCCGAAGCGCTGCCGATGCCCGACGGCGGTGCTGGCTTGATCACTGCCGCACAGGCGTTTCACTGGTTTGAATCGGATGCCAGTAGAAGCGAATTCAAACGTGTGCTGAAACCGGACGGTCATGTCGCCCTGATCTGGAACGAGCGCCAAAGCGATGCGTCAGCGTTTCTGAAAGGCTACGAAAAGGCGATGCAGGCCTATGCCAGCGACTACAGCACGATTACCCACGAGCGCCGCTCGACCCGGCGCATCGTCGAGTTTTTTGCCCCCGACGAGGTAACCGAGCAAGGCTTCGACAATACTCAGGCGTTCGATTTCGAGGCATTGTGCGGACGCGTATGGTCATCGTCGTACGCCCCGCCACCGGACAGTCCCAACTACGCGCCGTTACGCGAACAGATGCGGCAATTGTTCGATCGCTACGCGAGCGACGGCAACGTGCATTTCATTTACCGAACCCGGGTGTTTACCGGGCGGTTGTCTTAGCAACCTCCTTCACCTCTGCCCCCCAGGGGAGAGGGGAGGGAGAACACTCAAGGATCACGCAAAAGCATCCAGATTCAGCTCAAGTATCTCACCCATCCAAAGCGCATGCCCTGTGTGGTCCTTCACTACGTCGCCGGTTTCCGGATGCACGAATACTGTCAACCCGTTGCGATACAAGGCGAGCCACGGCACCACCGATCCAAACAGTTCCGGCGAGAACGCCAGCTGGCAACTCCAGCGCGGATGCGGACCCACCAGACGTTCGTGCATGCGACCTACACGCAGCGCGAATTTTTCACCGGCGGCAACACACAATTCCCGCGCCTGCTCCAGCGATGCACTGTCGAAATAGACATGCGCGTGAAATTCGCGAATCTCACTCATAAAGTATTCTCCGCCCTGCGGGCTGCAGAAATCAGTCCACCGGTATCATTACTTCTCAATTACAAACCGGGCCTCGTCCGTCGGCCAGCGTTCGCGGTGGGAACTGGCCTCCAGGCAACAGATGAATCCGTCGGCAATCACCAACGTGAAACTGGCGCGCCCCCGTAAAGCCGGATGCCGCGCATGGGCGGTGGGCATATGCTCAGTTTTCCAGAGTGCTCTGTCGAGATGGCGGCCCACCGCATCGATGCGGAAAAACGTGCGAAACCCGTGCGTCGAATACTCGCGCTGATCGACCTCGGCGCGCGCCATCTGAGCCAGCACGATGCCGCCTTGCGCGTGAGCGTCGGCAATCCCGCTCAGCACCTGCTTTTCCAGTGTCGACAACCGCATGCTCGCGCGTTCAAGCGTCGATCGGTTTAGCCAGGCCCTCGATCACCGCAACGTTTTCAAGATGTTCGAATACGGCGGGCGAAACGACAACCTTGGTATCACGACTACCGCCGCCCAGCACGATTCGCTCCCGCGTCATCACCCGCGCATCGACCCACAGCGCCATGTCCTGCGGTAACGCCAATGGCGTCACGCCGCCGATATCCATGCCGGTCAATTCCTGGGTCTGCTCACTGCTTGCAAAAGATACGCGCCGGGATTCCAGGCGTTTGCGCACCACGTGGTTTACGTCGAGACGCGAATCGGCCAGCACTACGCAGGCGACGATGCGTTTCTCTCCGGTCTTCGCTGCGACCAGGATCGTGTTCGCCGAATCCTCCAGTGCATAACCGTAGTGCTCGCAGAATATCGCTGTGTCGGCTTTCTCCGGATCGCACGGAATCGTTTCGCTGTCGATGGGCAACTGCGATAACACTGCCTTAACTCGCTGGGCCGGGTCTGGCATCGATGTACCTGCTGAAACGAGCCGCTGACCGTTGGGTATCGCCGCGACCCGGGAACTATAATGCCACACGTATCGTGCAAAACAATCAGCTTGCAGGTGCGATTTCGCAGCGCGCCGATGCGAAATCGATTGCATCGACGGCAACCGGGCGAATAGGATTTGTGCACGCCAACACCGCTGGAGGAAGTCACAATGGCTGCCTACATGATCGTTCAAATAGACGTACAGGATGCACAGAAATTCGACAGCTACAGATCCATGGTTCCTTCGACACTGGAACCGTTCGGGGGCCGCTATATAGTTCGTGGCGGGGATGCCGAAACGCTGGAAGGCAATTGGGCGCCGGCTCGAATAGTGGTTATAGAATTCCCTGATCGAGACAAGGCGAAAGAGTGGCTGGAATCCGATATTTACAGCGAAGCGAGGGCGCTGCGTCATGCCGCGGCGCATTCGGAGGCGATCGTGGTGGACGGCGTTGGGTGACCGTGAATCAAGCCAGTCGCGCGCAAATTCTCAAGCGGCAACACTGGATATTCGACATGGACGGCACCTTGACTCACGCGGTGCACGACTTCGATAAAATCCGCGCGGATCTGGGTTTGCCGCCGGGTGAACCGATACTCGAAGCCCTGTCCAGGCTGCCGCCAAAGCTGGCGCAACCGCTGTGGGAACAGCTCGATGCCATAGAGGTGGATCTGGCGCGCCAAGCCACACCGGTGCCGGGCGTTGCCGCACTGCTGGCAACGCTGGACAGGCGCGGTTGCATGCTTGGCATCGTCACCCGCAATAGCCTCGTCAGCGTACGTGAGACTCTGCGTGCCTGCGAACTGGCGGAATATTTCCCCGAAAAGTATATAAAGGACCGCGACTGCGGTGCCCCGAAACCTGAGCCCGACGCGTTGCTGGAACTCATGCAGCTCTGGCGGGCGGCACGCGACGATGTGGTCATGGTGGGAGACTTTCTGTACGACCTGCAGGCAGGAAGGGCAGCCGGGGTGGCAACCATATATGTCGATTATGCGCACACCGCTCAGTGGTCGGAGTATGCCGACATCAGCGTGACCCGGCTCGATCAATTGCTCACCTAACTTCGCGCCCGCGAGGTAAACTGTCGGCGTCGTGTCAAAAGCCCTGTCGCACATGAGTCAGAACCGCATATCGCCCGCCGCGCAGGCGATACTCGTCACCGTTGCGCTCGTGATCACGGTTGCCGGCAAACCCGCTACCGAAGCAATTCTCGTCGCGTTCCTGCTTTCGGCCTTCATCGCCATCGTCGGCGCAACCTCGTTATTATGAACCGAACGCTGCGCGAGAGACTCGCCGACAATGGCTACGAATCCAACGAGAGTTTCGATTACCCGGTACGCTGTTTACTTTCGTACGAACCCGACGTCATCCGCACCCTGAATATCGCCGGTGATGCCGGCCGCCACAAAACCGCGTTTGCCAACGCGCTTGCCCATTCGCTGGACTATTCGCACGTGCTGTATCACGACTTTATCCAGGAACACGATCCACCGCCGCCGGTACTGCGCCCACCCTCCAAGGATGAAGAAGGCCGTGAAGAACCGCCTGTTGAGGCTTTCGATCGCATGATGAGCGATGTTTGCGCACTCAGCGAAGCAG
>Ga0224508_10002488_pt1 | contig 15617 bp, 22 predicted proteins | sample SF_Jan12_sed_USG_4_FD_170157 | JGI IMG/M metagenome (GOLD analysis project Ga0224508, IMG submission 170157) | Sediment microbial communities from San Francisco Bay, California, United States - SF_Jan12_sed_USGS_21 | ecosystem: Environmental > Aquatic > Marine > Sediment | place: USA... | reverse complement strand
AACGCTGACATCGATGACCGCGACGATCGACGCGACCGTGGCGGACACAAACGAGCTACAGACCGATTGGGCCAATGGTGGCCGTCTTGATGTGATCCTTGACGCGATCGTGATTGATACGGGTACCACGCTTGCTGGTACGTTGACTTCTGTTGAGGCGACCGTAAACGCGATTGTGGCCGACACAAACGAGCTTCAAACCGACTGGATGAACACGGGGCGTCTGGACAACATCCTGGACGCGATTGTGGCCGACACGCAAGAATTACAGACCGATTGGGTGGATGGAGGCCGTCTTGACCTACTTGTTGACGCGATTCTGTTGGATACTGGAACGACTATTCCGGCGCAAGTCGGCACGGCGGCCGGTGCGGACATTGCGGCCGACATTGCAGCCATCAAGGTCGATACCGCGGCGACCCTGATTGACACCGCAGAGATTGGGGCCGCCGGCGCAGGCCTTACCGCCCTTGTTGCTGACGTCACAAAGATCAACGGCAGCGCTACGGCAGCGGCACAACTTGCCTTGTCAGCGGACACCATTGTTTCTGGCATTGCAACGGGCACGCCAACGACAACGACAATGGCGGCAAGCGCATTGACCGAGGCCACCAATGACCATTACAACGGCCGTGTCATCATCTGGACAAGCGGCGTTCTGGCGAATCAGGCCACAGACATCACTGCATACACCGGCTCAACAAAGACCTTTACGTTTACTGCCGTCACTGAGGCGGCAGCCGCAACAGATACGTTCATCATCGTGTAATGGCACAGCAAACCGCACAATCCGTCACGGCCACGCCCGGCAGGGTCCACACCTTTGTCGCAAAGACAGCGGTTGTTGACCAGCCCATAGCGAAGGTATCGCTTGAGTGGTCAATGTCCGAAATGAGACTGCACTATGCGATGGATGAGTCGAGACTGCACTATTCAGTGAGTGATTAAAATGGGTGTGAGATTCGCCAGCCAAATCCAATATAAGACGGTGTCTGAGATTCGCAACGCGGGCGTGTCATTCGCTCTAAGGCTGGACCCTGGGGAGCTGTTCACCGGCACGCCAACCGTTGCGGAAGTAACCACAAGCGATCTGACGATCACGAACCAGGGCCTGAATACTGCCGAGTTAACGATCCTTGGCGTGACCAACGCAATCGGTCAGGTGATTGTGTTCACCGTGGCCGGTGGCGTTGCGGGCCAGAGGTACGCGATCTTGTGCAACTGTGACACCGACGCGGGCAACGCACAAACCCTGTTTGGCGGTCAGTATTTGGAAGTGGTCGCGGACTAGATGCCATGCCAACGACGCCCAAGAGCTACGCACAGCTGTGCCGGCAGGCCAACGCCGGTGCGGTGAAGCAGGCACCACGTGTGTCCCGTAGCAAGCGTGGGTACGACCGGCGTTGGTACAAATATTCCAAGCTGTACTTGGCACGCAACCCAACGTGCGTCCGCTGCTTTCATTGGGGCGACAGAGACAACCCATTGGTTGTGGACCACATCGTGCCCCTGAGCCAGGGCGGAACCAACTACGACCCTAGCAACAGTCAAACACTTTGCCGCCGTTGCAACAGCGTCAAGGCCAGGACAGAGGACCATAGGGGGGTTCCAAGTCTACAGGGCTAGGCCTGGAAACCGTTGGGCAGGGACGCTTTTTTTCTCACGGGTTAGCAATCATGCCAGGGCCACCACCAACACCGACAGCAATTCTCCGGTCGCGCGGTAGCTGGCGTGCCGATACGCGCAAAGATGAACCCAATTTGAAATTGTCGAAACCGCGCAAACCCAAGGGACTTTCGCGCAGCGCCGCGAAGAGATTTCGCAAAGTCGCGACAGATTTGTACCAAATGGGTGTGAGTTCAGAAAAGGACGAAGGCGCCCTAGTTCGGTACTGTAACTTGTGGGATCAATACGACTTGCTGACAAAAAACATCAACGAATTGGGAACGGTGTTTAGGGGCGACGACGACAATCCAAAAACAAGGCCCGAATTTTTGCAGTGGATGAAAATATCCGACGCGTTGCTCAAGATCGAAAGAGAGTTCGGGCTAACGCCGTCGGCAAGAACACGGATCCGAACCGTTGGCATTGAAGAAAAAGCAGATGACCGCCCGTCGTTGTCCCAATTCAAAATTGGCAATTAAATTACCAAAAGTGCCACGTCAATGGCGCAAATTATTTGAAGATCATTTGCCAGGGTACGACCCGATCGCAACGGCGGGACACTACGTTTTCGACCCGATGAAGGCTGACGCGAGTGTCGAGTTCTTCCCGTCGTTTTGCACACACGTCGAAGGGTCGATGGCGACAAAGCCGTTCCACCTGGCCGACTGGCAGGCCGCGTCTGTCGGTTGTGCTTTCGGATGGGTCGACCCGAAAACTCGTCTGCGTCGATACCGCAAGGTGTTTGAATACGTCCCGCGCAAAAACGGGAAAACCACCAAGATGGGCGGGCTCGTCATCATGGTCGGGTTCTGCGATGACGAGGTCGGGGCACAGATCTACAGCCAGGCATACAGCCGAGAACAGGCGACGCTCGTGTTCCGTCAGTCACGCTACATGATCGAAGCCAACAAAGAGCTGTCGGAAAACTCGGAAATATTCAAAGGGTTCAAGTCGATCAGCTTCCCCAAGCACGGCGTCTACAAAGCGCTGTCGAGCCAAGACGGTGCCAACCATGGCTTGAATGTCAGCTTTGCCGTTGTCGACGAGCTGCACGCCCACAAGAACATGGAGGCCGTCCACACACTTACAACAGGCACCGGCGCTCGGTCACAGCCGCTTATTTGGATCATCACGACCGCAGACTACGACCGGATATCGATGTGCAATGACGAGTTGAAATATGCCGAATTGGTTCGTGACGGTGCGATCGACGACAAGACGACGCTGCCCGTCATCTACGAAGCCAAGATCGATGACGACTGGACCGACCCCGAGGTCTGGGCCAAGGCAAACCCAAATCTCGGTGTGTCGATATCACACGAATACCTTGAGCGAGAGTGTAAACGTGCCCAAGAGATGGCGTCGTACGAAAACACGTTCAAGCGACTCCACCTAAACATCAAGACGCAGACCGAGCATTTGTTCATCAAGCTTCCGGCGTGGGACAAATGCGGCGGTCCGATCGACACGCCGCCCGGCACGCCCGTGTGGGCTGGGTTGGATATCGGTAGCACGCAAGACCTCACAAGCCTTTGCCTGTTGTTCCGGCTCCAAGGGTTCTATGCCGCGAGGTGGTGGTTTTGGTGCCCCGCCGACACCATGATCGAGAGGCAGCGAAAAGATCGTGTGCCCTATATCCAGTGGGAACGGGAGGGTTTTTTGACTCAGACAGACGGAAACGAGACGGACTATGACACGGTTGAACGCGACATCCTACAAATCACGGACCACTACGGGTGCCGCGATCTTGCAGCCGACCGGTTGTTTCAGGGTGCCCAATTGTGCCAGGGGCTTGCGGCCGAGGGGATCAACGTCATCCCGTTCGGTCAGGGGTTCGTATCAATGGCCGGTCCGACACAAGAGTTTGAGCGACTGGTCAATCGCGGCGAGTTTCGACATGGTGACAATCCGATGCTCCGGTGGATGGCCGGAAATTGCATGGTCGAGCGTGACGCGTCCGACAACATGAAACCATCGAAAAAGAAGTCGTCTGAAAAGATTGATGGTATTGTTGCAAGTATCGAAGCACTGGGGATTTCGATGCTCGATCAGAATACCGGATCCGTATATGACAACCCCGGAAGGATGAGCCTGACATGAATCTACTTCAATCGATCCTCACACGCGCCCGAAAGATCGTGTCTTCAAAATCTAAGTCGGTTGGTCAGTCACTGTTCACAAGGTCCGTTTCTGGCGTTCGGGTCAACGAAGAGGTCGCCTTGACCTATTCCGCCGTTTGGGCCGCCGTCCGTGTCATCAGCGAAACGATCGGCAGCCTGAGCTGGCACGTCATGGAACAAAAGGGCGGCAAGAGCCGGGTCATCGCCGATGGCGATCCAATCGATTGGATCCTGCATAACCAGCCAAACCATGAGATGGGGCCTTGCACGTTCCGCGAGACGATCCAGGCGTCGGCACTTCTTTACGGCAACGGGTACGCCGAGATTGAGCGGGACCGGGCCGGTCGACCGGTATGGATGTGGCCCCTACCGCCCGACAAGGTCATGCCCGTTCGTGCCGCGGATCGTCGGATCGTGTACCTCGTCGACGACGATGAGGGTCGAAAGACGCTTGAGCTCCGTGACGTGTTCCATTTGAAGGGGCTGGGCTTCGACGGGCTGGTGGGTTACTCGCCGATCCATATGCACCGCGAGGCGATCGGGATGGGCCTGGCCGCCGAGCGGTTCGGCGCCGCGTTCTATGGCAACGACTCGCGGCCCGGCGGGGCACTGGTCCACCCAAGCAAGCTTTCGGATACCGCACGATCGAACCTGAAAAGCGAGTTTGAGGGCATTCACAGGGGGTCAAGCAACTCGTGGCGGGTCGCAGTGTTCGAAGAGGGGCTTGAGTGGAAGACCTTTTCGGTGCCGCAAAACGACGCCCAGTACATCGAGACCCGGAAATTCCAGATCAATGAAGTCGCCCGGATCTACCGGCTGCCGCTAAACAAGCTGGGCGATTGGGAACACGCACACTTCAACAACGTCGAGCAACAGAACATCCAGTTCGTGACCGACGGAATCCTGCCGTGGGTCTGCAAATGGGAGCAAGAGGCAAACTGGAAGCTGTTCGGCCGAAACACGATGGGTAAGCGATTCTCCAAGATGAACGTTGACGCGTTGCTGCGGGGCGATATCAAGACGCGGTACGACTCGTATGCCGTCGCCCGGACACACGGGTGGCTGTCAGCCAACGACGTGCGGGAGTTGGAGGACATGAACCCGATCCCCAACAAACAGAACGGTGACCTCTACTTCGTCCAAGCCAACATGACACCGTCACAAAAGGCCCTTGACGAGCCAAAGACGCCCGAACCGATCCCGCCAACCCTGGTCCAAGAACCCGACCAACCCGACCAGGGCGACGAAAGCGACCCCAACCCGATCGCCCAGATGCCCAAGGCTGCTAGTCTCCGAAAATCGGAGACTAGCACGGAACACGAACCGAATATCGTTCCGCAGCGAACCGTTGAAGAGGTCCGGGGATCGTTCCATCAGATCTTTTCGGACGTTCTACGCCGGTGCGTTGGCCGAGAGCGGGCGAGGGTGCCGGCACTGTCGACCAGGGAAAAAATGGACACGTTCTACGTGGAACACGGGCTATACCTGGTCAGGTCACTGTCGGCACCGGCAAAGGTCTATGGCGACATCGTTGGCGACGGTCCCGCAAGCGTACGGCACGATGCGATCCGTGGGTTGCTGCTGGCGTTCGTCGGGGCCTGGTGCAAGCAGGCAAAGCACGAGATTCGAGACGCCCAGACATCCAATTCAGTTGGTGACCTTTGTAATCTTTGGGAAATGTCAAAGCATGGATCGATGGCCACCGAGCTGACGCACCTATTGACAACCACTTGTAGGAGCACGAGTAATGGAAAATGACATCCAATTCCGAGATTACGCTTGTCGGACGCTGGTCGTCGATCGAACGTCCGGCGACAGTTCGGACAGATCGCTTGAGGGTTACGCCGCCGTGTTCGACCAGCTGTCCGAGCGGATGTTCGGGTTTGTCGAGAAAATCGCGCCTGGTGCGTTCACACGGGCGATCAAAGAGAACCAGGACGTCCGGGCACTTGTGGACCACGAACCGTCGAAGCTGCTGGGACGAACCAAAAGCGGCACGCTCAGTATTAAGCAAGATGACCACGGCCTGAGCGTCAAGATCGACCCGCCGGACACGTCCACCGGCCGGGACATCGTCGAATCTGTGCGACGCGGCGACGTCGATCAGATGAGCTTCGGGTTCGTCATCAGGGATGAGTCGGTTGAGCGCGGGGCCGGCCCCGACGGGCTGGACGTTCGAACCATCAACGACGTTGATCTGTTTGACGTGTCGGTCGTTACGTTCCCCGCGTACCCCCAGACCGATGTGAGCTTACGCGGCAAACCCCAAATCTCTTTGGGGTTACAGCAATTTAGGAGCTGGGCGAAAACAAACAGGTGTGCCAGGGTTACAGCAATTGTCGATCGCGCACGCGAGCTGCTTCTGCGTATGGACAGACCCCCCACTGTCCACGGCAAGAGCGGTTAAAAGGTGCGCACCTTTTAGGCACCTTTTAGGCACCTTTTAGGCACCTTCCGTAACCTGTTGTTTTATAAGGGTTTTCAGGCTAGCCTGAAAATCATGGGTGAAATTTTCAGGCTAAGCTGAAAATCATGGGTGAAATTTATGGACAGTCCCCCCACTGTCCACGGCAAGAGCGGTTAATGGGTGAAATTTTCAGGCTAAGCTGAAAATCATGGGTGAAATTTTCAGGCTAAGCTGAAAACCCTTTGCGTGCGGTGCGTGGGTGTTGCGGTTAGTGTTGCGTTGCGTCGGTATTTGACCGAACCACAAGATTAGGTAGGATAATATTAGATAACCAAGACCAGCCGCCGGTGTGTCTCACTTTGCCAGCATTGTGAGCCACAACGGCGAGACTGACTTGAAGCCTTCGCCAGCGAACGCGGACAGTCAAACGCACATTAACCTTGTGCGGTTGACGGCCCGCGTTTTTTTATTGGTCTAACGCTCCCGTGACCGCACGGAGCCTTAGCCATGAAAACACTTGATCAACTCAACGACAGACGAGAAGAGCTGCGGACGGCCGTTGCGTCGATTGTCGAGCTATCCGACACAGAAAAACGTGACCTGACCGAAGACGAGTCGGCACAGATCACAAGCCTAGATGCTGAATTTCGGAACATTCAAAGCAACATTGATGCCCGCGTCGCGCTGGATTCAATGTCCGCACAAGAAGGTCGAAAGACCTCTGGTGGTCAGCCAACCCAATCACCAGAAACCAGATCGGCACCCAACAGGGTCACGGGTGGCGATTACCGAAACGATGACCAGCGTCGCAACGGATGGAACAACTTCGGCGAGTTCAGCCTTGCCGTCCGGTCGGCTGCTACCCCTGGCCGCACCACCGATATCGATCAGCGGCTGTTGACCCGAGCGTCCACGACGTTTGGCAGTGAGGGCACAGGTGCCGACGGCGGCTTTGCGGTGCCACCGGCGTTCAGAGAAGAGATCCTGAGCCGGGTAAACGATGAGTCGAGCCTGCTGTCGTTATGCGACAAGTTCTCGTCATCGACCAATAGCCTGACCTTCCCCAAGGACGAAACCCCGTCGTGGAACGCGACCGGTGGCGTCCAGGCCTACTGGGAGGGTGAGCACGACACGATCACCCAATCCAAGCCGTTGCTCAAGCAGTCAACCGTCCGGCTCAACAAGCTGGCCGTGTTGGTGCCGATCACGGAAGAGCTGATGGAAGACGCACCAGCCGTAAGCCGGTACCTGTCCAACAAGGCACCGCAGGCGATGGATTTCAAGATTTCCGACGCGATCCTCAACGGCACGGGTGCCGGGATGCCGCTGGGCATCATCAACAGTTCGGCACTTATCAGTGTTGCCAAGGTCGGCAGCCAGGTGGCCGACACCGTCGTTGGCCAAAACTTCATCGATATGTACAGCCGGATGCCCGCGTCCGCCCAGCGGAACGGCGTGTGGCTTTACAACCAGGACATCCAACCCCAGATCATTTCGCTGTTCAAGGTCGGCAAGCTGGACACCGGCGCCGTCGATACGGGCTGGGGTTCGCTTCTGAACGCCGACTTGGGTGCCGCACCCAACAGCACGATCCTTGGCCGGCCCGCGATCGCCACGCAGGCGTGCCAAACGGTCGGCGACAAGGGCGACGTGTTCTTCGTTGACCTGAGCCAGTACATGGCAATCGAAAAGGTTGGCGGGATCCGGGCCGAGACGTCGGTCCACCTTTGGTTCGATAGCGATGAGGTCGCGTTCAGATTCATCTACCGGCTCGGCGGTCAGCCATGGTGGAATTCGACGATCGCCGCGAAGAACGGATCAACCACCTACAGCCCATACGTGACACTCGACGCGAGAGCGTAAGTTATTTATACGCAGCTATTAACGGCAATAACCAACAGTTAGATCGGAGCAAACATTATGAGCATCAACGCAAAACCATCGGAGCTTGTCGCTGTGCTGGGGACCATTGACCCAGACGCCCAGGCGGCCGGTGCCGTGACAAGCGATTACGTCAGCCTCGGCGACTTCAACGGCGTCATGGCGGTCGTTCAAACGGGAATCCTTGGGACTTCGGCGACGGTCGACGCTGTTTTGGTCCAGGCGACCGACAGCGCCGGCACCGGGTCCAAGGCGATCACCGGCAAGGCGATCACCCAGCTGGTCAAGGCGACCAACGACGACGATCAGGCAATCTTGCAAGTCGTCTCTGAAGAGCTGGACACCGATAACGGCTTCACCCACGTGGCTTGCACGTTGACGGTCGGCACGGCGACCAGTGACGTTGGCTGCACGCTGCTTGGCGTCAACCCACGCCACGCACCGGCATCGGACAACGACATCGCGTCCGTCGTTGAGATCGTCTGAACAATACCACCCCCGATTCGCCCGGCCCACGCGAAAGCTTGGGTCGGGTTTTATGGCTGACGAAAAAAGAGAGATCGTTTTTATCCAAGATTGCCCCGGTCCGGGCCACGCGTCGTTCATCGTTGGGCACGTCTACAGCCTGACGCCCGAGTCGGCGTTTCGGTGGGTGCGCCGCGGGTACGCCGAGTACCGGGAGCACTTCAAGGGCGAGATCGTCGGCGGCAAAGAGGTCACCAAGGATCGATCGTTCCCCGAGTCGACATCCATCACGCCGCCGCAAAAGGCCGTCATGGCACGCGCCAAGCCCAGAAAGAAGGGTTGATCAGTGGTATTGACCAAGACCGTCGACCCAACCAGCCGCCCGGTGACACTGCCCGAAACGAAGCTGCACCTGCGTGTCGACCACGATGACGAGGACCAGTGGATCGACGGCGCCATCAATTCAGCGCTCGGCGAGCTGGAGGCCGAGACTGGCCGGCAGTTCATTACCGCGACGTACACCATGACGCTTGGGGCGTTCCCAGCTGTGATCAAGATCCCCAGACCGCCGCTCCAGTCGGTGACGTCGATCACTTACATCGACCTGGCCGGCGACAGCCAGACCGTCACAGCCAGCGACTACACGCTGGTGCTTCAACCAGACGCGCCCTACGTCCTGCCGTCGTTTGGCAACGCGTGGCCCAGTACACGCGACGTCCCCGAGGCGGTGACCGTCACATTTGTCGCCGGGTATGGCCTTGCCGCCGCCGTACCACAAGAGTTGAGGCAGGCACTGATGATGATCGTCGCCGACTCTTACCGGTTCAGGGGCCAAAAAACAGAGGTCAAGTTAATGAATAACGAGGCCATCGACCGCCTTGTCTGGCCGCACCGGGTCACATTGTTCGCCTAATAGGAGCCACAGCCAATGTCGGTATCAGTCAGCTACAACGCCAGCGTGTCGACCACCGAGACGATCGACACCAACATCCCCGCGGTGGAGTCGGCCAAGGCCATCATCACCCACGACCAGTACAACACGACCGCGAGCCTGACGTCGGCTACGACCGTTCCGGTGACCAAGGCGGTCTATTTCAGCCAGGCACTCACGGCGGGTGCCGCGACGGTCGACCTGACGGCACTTGTCGGCGTCAACAACATTGCCGTGGACGGTACGGGCCTGAAGGTCCAGGTCCTTAAGTTCAAGAACCCTGCGGGCAACGCCGCGATGACACTCGATGTGGGTGCGTCAAACGGCTACACGCTGGGCGGTGCGGCGTTCCAGATCACGCTGGATGCTGGCCAGGAGATGCTGTTCTACGGCAACGAGGCGGAAGCCGATATCAGTTCGACCGTCAAGACGTTCGACCTTACGGGCACCGCGACCGAAGCGTGCGAACTATCGATTGTGATGGGGTGATCCATGGTTGAGATCGGCACATTATCACGACGGTTCGAAGTTCAGAAGCCCACACGGACCCAAAACGACTTTGGCGAGACGACCGTCACGTGGACGCGTGTCGCCAACCGGTGGGGTTCGCTGCGGGCAATCACCGGCAACGACCGGCTCGACGCGGCCCAGGTGACCACCGAGGTGACGCACCGGGTCGTGATGATCAAAGACGCAACGCTTGTGATCAAGCCCGACTGGCGACTGACCAGTTCGGGCCGGTCATTCGACATCGTTGAGGTCTTCGACCCGGACGATAGCGGCCGGATCTGGGAGATCGAGACGTCGGAGGTGATCGCAAAATGAGTGACGGCGTTTCCATCCGAGTTCAGGGCGTGCCCGAGCTTCAAGCGCGGTTCGACAAGGTGCGAGACCAGTTCAAGACCACTGAGGTCAAGAGCGCGTTGGCCCGTGCGGCCAAGCCGCTGCGGATCGAGATGCGGAAGCTGGCACCCAAGGGACCGACCGGGAACCTCAAGAAGTCGGTCAAGACCAAGCGGCTCCGCGGCAAGCCGGCGGCGGTATCGGTTCGTGGCGATTTCTCCAAGGCGCCCCACTTCCACCTGGTCGTGCGGGGCACGGTCGAGCGGTTCCACGCCAGCGGCAAGAGCGTGGGGATCATGCCGGCAAACGAGTTCCCGGCCGAGTCGGAGCGGTCAACGGCTGGCCAGGTCAAGGGACTGATGAAGCAAGAGTTTCTAACCATGCTTAAGCGGGTGGGCGGATGAGTTCAAACGTTGAGAAACATCTAAAGACCATGCTGTGTGCCAACGATAGCCTTTACGGGCTGGTCGCCAACCGGGTGTACCCGATATTTAGCCCGTCCAATGTCGACCTGCCCTACATCACGTACCAGCGGCAATCGACATCGTTCATCAACAGCCAGGCGGATTTCACGGGTACCGGTGTCGCGTCGATCACGGTGTCCAGCTGGGCCAGTACCTATCTGGGCTCCAAAGAGCTGGCCGACGCGGTGCGGGAGGCGGTGCGTGGCTGGTCTGATACCGGGCTGGTCCCAAAAATCGACATGGCGATGCTGGTCGACGAATCCGACGCGTTCATCAACCCACAAGACGGCAACGAGTTCCCCGAAGCGTACGGGGTGATCCATCAAGTTGAAGTCACTTTTGAAGAGAGGTAGCAATCATGGCGTTCGGATTTAACACAACGGCGGTGACATTCACGCCGGCGATCGGAGAGCTGATCAGCGCGAGCTTCGACAGTGAGGCGCCGATATTCAACGTGTCGAATGCGGCCGATACAACGATGATCTTTGAGCGTGGCCAGGTGGACTACACCGCGACGGCCGAGATCAACGGGTCAACGACCATGACGCCCGAGACGGCGGCGGCGACGTTTTCGATCGCGTGGACGGACGGCAACACCGACTCACTGACGACCAGCGGCATCCTGACCAAGGTCGAGACGCGTGGCACGCTGAATACCGGGATCACCACGACACTGACATTCAAGCTGAGCCAGGCATGAGCGATAGCCCGCTACGGCAACAGATCTTCGAGTCGGACGACATCGGTGAGAAGGTGGTCCATATGGCGTGTTGGGACTGCAATGTGGTGGTTCGTGCGATATCCGCCGGTGAGCGTGAAGCGTGGGAGGCGTCGCTCGTGTACAACGACAGCGGCCGCCCGGACATGGTCGGGTTGCGGTGCCGGTTCCTTGTCAAGTGTTTGTACGACGAGGACTACAACCGAATATTTGAAGACGACGATTGGCAGCTATTGCAGGCCAAGAGCTCACACGCGATCGACGAGCTGTGGGCCATTGCCGACCGAATCAACACGGTCACCAACCCCTGGGTCCAGCGTGCCGAGGAAAAATCGGACGGCGACCCATCCGACGCTTCATGTTTGAGCTAGCGATGAAGCTTGGCATGACGGTCGGCGAGATGGGTCGCCGGATGAGTGGACATGAGCTGATTGAATGGATGGCCTTTTTCGCGCACCAGCACAAGGTGGCGAACGCACCACCACCCGAAACGGGTACACGCGAAAAGTTTGCGGCAATGTGTGCCGCGATTAACCGGCAGCGGAAATAATGGCAGGACTCGGCGTCTTAAGCGTGACACTTGTGGCCAACACGGAGCAATTCCGTGGCAAGATGGGTGACGCCAAAAAACAGATGGGCAACTTCACCGGGTCGATCGGCGTGGCGAAGAACGCGCTGCTTGGCCTGACGACCGCGTTCCTTGGTCTGCGTGGCGTCAAGGCGGGGTTCGACTCGATCAAGGGCGGGTTCGAGCGATTGGAGTCGGTCACCCGTGCGGCGAACCGGTTCGGCATCGCGGTTGAAAACCTCCAGGTGCTGCGTGAGGCGGCCAAGCGATCCAGCGTTGAGGTCAGGGTTTTGGACACCGGCATCCGCACGATGCTTGGCGGGCTGGGCGAGGCGCAGGGACACGTCGGTCTGGTTGCCGATGCACTGGCGGATATGGGCGTTAGCATCGGCCGGCTCACAAAGCAGACCGCGCTACAAAACTTTGTCGAGCTGCTTGAACGTGTCGCCAATGTCGCAGATTCGAGCAAACGTATCGAGCTGGCCGAAGCGTTCTTTGGCGGCCGAGGCACGACCCTGCTGGACATGGTGGAAAAGGGAACACTTGGTTTCGACAAGCTAAAAAAGTCGATGGACGCTGCGGGTCAGCTGATCACGCAGGATCAGGGCGACAACATCAAGACAGCGACCAACTCGATTCGGGAGGTCATCGCCCGTGGCGAGGCGCTGGCGGACGACCTGGCCCAGAGCGCGGCACCGTTTGTGACCAAGTCGATGAACGCGATCCAGACCGCCCAAGACCAGTTCAGGGGCCGGGGCGTGGGTGCCGCGAGATCGATCGCCAGGATCGCCGGTGGGTTTGGTGACCTTAGCGAGTCGGCATCCTTGCAGGTGGAGGCCGGGTTCAGCAAGAAGCTGGCCGAGCTTTTCAGGACACCGATCACCCAGGGCGGCAACCCGTTTTCCGAGGCGTTTAACAGCCTGGCAAACCAACTCATGAGCCAGGCCCAGGCCGAGCGATTCATTGAGCTGCAGCGACTCCAGCTTGAGGCGATCCGATCAATGCAGCCGGGGGCTCAATAATGGCAGTGATCATTGACGACACACACGACAACCTGACCGACGGCCTAGAGATCGTCGAGCGTGGCGGGTACCCCCAAGAGGTCAAGAAGCGAATTGTCGTGAAGTCGCTGACCAAGGGCACCACCCAAGAGACGATCCTTGCTGCATTGGCCAAGCAGCACGTTCCCAAGGACGGTGACCCACTGGTCAAAGCAACCCACAACGACGTCCGGGTCTGGCGACGCACGGCCAGGATCCTGACCGTCGACCCGGCAAACGGCAAGGCACTTGTGGAGATCGATGTTTTCTACAAATGGATGCCGGGCACCAAAAGCGATCAGGGCACGAGCAAGGGCCGTGTGATATCCGGGGGTTCCGGCACCGAGACGGTCAGAACGACCACGGACAAGGACGGTGCCGACCTGATGGTGACGCTTGGTAGTGCCGCGGGCGTTGGCGGCAAAGAACAGATTCTTGAAGCCAACAAGCTGGTGCCCACCACGAGCCTATCCGTCGAGATCTATAGCGCCCTAAAGCCGCAAGCGTTTCAGTCGATCTATGTCGGAAAGCTTAACCACGAAGCGTGGCAGGGCGGTGCGGCAAAGACCTGGCTGTGTAGCGGTGCCGAATTTAGGCGGGAAACAAACATCGATGACGAGACGATCGGTGGGTTTCACCGGTACGTGTTCAACATGCACTACAAGGCTGCGACGTGGAAGTGGTCGGGCATCTTTTACGATCCAGAGACGGGCCTGATCCCAAACACGCAGGACCAGTATTCCGAAAAGGACTTTGAGATCTACGACACCGCAGACTTTACGGGCCTGCTTAACGCGATCTAGCCATGTCATTAACCTCAAGCAACCGCCACTTTTCGGGCCACATCATCAAGGGCACGGTGCTGACCGCCGACCAGATCAACGCGATCGCGGCGAGGATCGTGGCGTCGATATCCAGCAATTCGATACACGTGAGCCACATCGGAACCGCGATCACGATAGACGTTCCGCGGGTGCGGGCCGGCGTTGGGGCCGCGCGGACCTTCTTGGCAAAGATCACGGGTAACTCGGCGATAACCGCCAACAGCCGATGGAAGTATGCCTGGTCCGAGGTCATTATTGATTCAGACGCCGACGCCGTTCTGACCGGTGGTCGTACGGGAACAACATCGACCGACTACGCGTTAAACCTTGTCGAGATCAACAACGGTGCGGCGGGCGTTCTTGGTGGCGACGGCGTCAACGCTGCGGGCGCGGACTACCCGGCGGGCTTTAAGCGGCGACCGATCGGTGGTGGCGGAACAACGGACACCCACACCAACGACGTCTTGGTTGTCATGCACGTTGTCATCGACGACGACGACGACAAGCGCTTCGTCTTTTCCCAACCCAACGCACACGACGGGACTTGTGACGCTTGATCATCAACCCCATATGTCGCCGGTGCGGTGGTATCAAGCCAGAATACAAGCGGTTGAACGCCAAGCGTATGGGGCTTTCCTATCACCGGGCTTGCTGTTGTCTGGATCCCGAATGTCCCAGTACGTCACCCTTTTTAATATCGGAAGAAGAGGGACCGTGGAATTGTTGTTGGGGGCCACTATCGCGCGCCGTTGCTACTTGGCCAAACACTAGATTTGGGTCTCCGTGTCCCACAGACTGTTTGGAAACAATGTGCCCGGGGACGCATACCATGTTCCAGAACCCCGGCTTCCCGTGTAACTCGACTTGGTGCAGCCACGAATTGGGAGATTGCGACAACGGTTCGGGGTCTGAAACATATGTTATCGAGTGGGGGCCACAGGGGGCGGACGATTTTCGTATGCGTTGTGGATCGCCAAGTCATTTTACCGAGGTTACGTGGCGGAACACGACCGGATCAGACGCGTTCGATTGTCTCGGTATGAAAAAGGGACCATTTAACGAAAGCGGGAGTGCGTGTTATGACCGTAACGACACGTATGACCTCACATTCACTTGGGGCGGATGCTGCTACGATCCAACGTGGAACGACGACCCAGAGAATCCAACACAGGAATGTATTGAAGGCACGCACGGCTTAGACGGTGAGTGCGACGGCATATGATTGGAGTGTCATGGGTTGTTGCGACAAAGCAAAATCTTCAATCCGGAGCATGGCCCACGGCGCCAAATCGATCAGCAAGGCATCCGCCGGGATTGGCCGGGCTGACGAGGCGGTTGTGGCCGGCCGTCGCTCTATTTGCCGTTCGTGTGACAAGGCAACGAGGTGTAAGAATAACGTTACGATGTTTTGCAAGTGTACCGTTTGTGGTTGCATGTTGAAGGCGAAAACGTCTTTGGCGTCTGAGCGGTGCCCATTGAAAAAATGGTGACGCGTGACGGCTGCGACCCGGTCGACAAGAGGCTAGACAAACCATGACGTTAGACGATCAACAACATTCATGTAGCGAAAAGTTGGCCGAGGTGTTGATTCAACAAACGAAGATCACCGATCGGCTATCGAATCTTACAGCCCAGTTGGAGCTGGTCGTTGAGAAACAAAACATGATCATTGAGTATGGGATCCGCGACCG
>Ga0224508_10002487_pt1 | contig 15618 bp, 12 predicted proteins | sample SF_Jan12_sed_USG_4_FD_170157 | JGI IMG/M metagenome (GOLD analysis project Ga0224508, IMG submission 170157) | Sediment microbial communities from San Francisco Bay, California, United States - SF_Jan12_sed_USGS_21 | ecosystem: Environmental > Aquatic > Marine > Sediment | place: USA... | reverse complement strand
GATGATTGATCGTTACATTCTTGTCCGCGACCGTGCGGCAGACACCGGCCAGGAAGGCGGTGAGCCCGGCGCGCGCGCCTGAGGATAGATCAAGTCCCGAGAGTGGTTGGCGAACCGAGGCTGAGGTAATGTTGACGATCCGGCCGAATTGCTGCGCGCTCATATGGTCGATCACTGCTCTTATCAGCTCAAGCGGTGTCACCATATTCATAATCACACCGTCAATCATCGCGTCGCGATCGATCTCGCGATAGTCGCGGCGCGGCGGCCCGCCATTATTGTTGACCAGAATATCCGGCGTCGGACAGGCGGCAAGCAGGCGGGCCTGCCCCTCAGGCGTCGATATATCCGCGGCAACGGCAACGACTTCAGAACCGGTCGCCTGGCGAATTTCCTCTGCCGTGGTTTCAAGGACTTCTTCATTGCGTGCGTTGATGACGACCTTGACCCCGTTTTCCGCGAGTGCCATCGCGCAGCCTTTGCCAAGCCCCTTGCTGGAGGCGCATATGATTGCCGTGCGTCCGGCGATTCCTAGATCCATCTTGTTACCCTTTGTTGCCGCTGGTCAGGATGTGGGTTCATTAGCACGTCGCCATAGCGCGATTGAAGCGGGCTTTGTTGCGCTAACTTGAGGGTGTCGCACCGGCAACGCCTGCCGGCATGTCTGCACATGGTCGATACGCGCCGTGCGCTAAACACGCCGTCTAGGCAAACGGTGCATTCTTAGGAGAGCGGGAAATAGCCGGTGGCCACCGGGTGTTGGAATAGCAGTGAGCCGAGTCTGCCGGGTCCGCTGCCGGATGGAATGGGAAAGGGGTCGTGGCGTGAAGTATCGCAAGTGCGCGCGCGGGATATATTCTAGTCGTTCTGCGGCTGCGCGCTTTCCACGAGCTCATTTTGCAAAGCATCTTTCGATTTCGGTCCGTTTTTGCGCTCGCCATTCTTCAAGGGCTTGTCGTCGGGCAAGCTTTCGGAGTCCGTAGAATCCTTGGCGATTGAATTTGTTGCCGGCTCTCGCTTTGCGTCTTCGACCAGCTGCCTGATGGCATCGCAGCGCTTTTGTCGTCTGCTGCGCTCCATGTACCACTCCTGAATCAGGAGTTGAACCAGGGCAATGAGCAATTTCGCTTCGTCGACGGTGGTGTCGACCATCATATCCCTGTCCTGAGACAGCTGAGAGTCGATCGAACCGTATTCGCGGATGCATTCTATCGAAGAGAGGGTTTCCAACGACAGACGATCCGAAATTTGTTTGAACTCCGACGACAGCGTTCCTTTCTCGTCAGCGGAAAGTTGCCAGAAGTCGTGAACCATCTGCTGCAGGCAATAGCGCGAAAGCGCACCCGATGCTCTTGGACTACGCTGAACGAGAAAATGGGCTTGCGCATATGCCTCACGGGCATTCTCCGGCACGTCGGCGGGGAGGCTTGGCCGTTGAGCCTGCTGATCGCATTCCTTGGCCTGCTCTGAGGCTCCAAGGTGAAACAGATTTTTTAGTCCCAGTCCGGTCATGCTTGGTTCTCATACTCGAAATTGCACAAATTTCAGGGCCTCGAGACGTATGCCTGAAGAGAGGCCGGGCCCGGAAACGCCAAACAGTACGACCTGTTTCAATATGAGCAGAAAACAATCCAAATGTTTACGTTAATATAACTCATATATTAATGTCACCACGGTCCGTAGATTTATGAAGTAGATCATAAATGTAAGATTCTTGATCGTTAGCAATAAAGATTAACCTTAATGGGTCGTGATTAAATATATATTCTGTTTTTGCATGATTTTGCGCCCCTCACGTGTCAGAAAATTTTTACTGCGCGCACAGCGAAGAATGTTGTGAATGTCGCAGGCAGTCTTCAGCGGGAGCATGAATGATGGAAATGCAGCCAGGAACGACGGCGCTATCGAGGTTCGACATGCACGAAGGTAGTGCTGGTACGAGCGCGACCCGGGAATCGGGATCGCTACCGTTCGACCTCGGTCCGCAAAGCAGCGGTGAGGAAATGCGTCTTCTCAAGCTCGCCGGAACCTTACTGGCGCGGTCACGCGATATGCAAAACCGCATTGCGGCCATAGAGACTGCCTCGCAGACCTGCAGGTGCGCAAAAATCGTATCGGATTCCGTTCTCGATATTCTGGAAAAAGCAAAAGTGCTTCTTTTCAAAATGAAAGAGATATCAGACCCCAGGGGGCGACGCGTCCTCGCCGGTTCTTTCAACAATATTCTCGCCGAGATCGATTCGATCGTCAAAGAAGGCTATTACGACCGCAAGAATCTGGCGATGAGTGAAGACATCGTCATTACGACTGATGACTCAGGTAGCCAGGGTTTCTCGATCGCCGGCATCGACATGAGCAGCAGCGGCCTTGAACTGCAGCCTTTGGAAGGCGAATTGATTTCGAATTCAGAGATTATCGACCGCCTGACAAAAGTAGAATCGGCGGCTGGAGATCTGACTGCCCATTCCTACAGTTACGACACCATTGCCTTCCTGCTGCAATCGCGGATGAGGTTTGCGCGAGGAATGATCGACATCCTTGAAGATGGCAATCATCAAATTAATAACTCACGTGGTGGCCACGACGCCGTTTCGCAGATTTTGTCCGAGATTTGCAGAACGGTATCCCAAGACAACGACGCCGGAGGCTTGCCAAAGCATTCCGCAGGTGCCGAGGAACGTAGGTCTCCTCAGGCATATACGAAGCCTGGAGCAAGCGGGCCCGGAAATGCTGCCTACAGGCACGACTGACGTCGAACGGGCACGATTTGCGATATTGAAATAATCCCTGAGCAGAGAAGGCGAAAATGGCACATGTAGTAGATTTTGGGGAAGCCTCCGACGCACCGGAGCGTTCCTCGGACATAACTGGTGACCGTCGTAATAACGGCAGCCGCGCAGACCGGGACTCGGCAACTCGGGCGGGTGTTGAGCCGCATGGGCATGCGACAGGCGTCGCCGGCAATGACAACCTTGCAAAGGCGACCAATTGTGAGGAAAGCGCCCAGAGGCTATCTTCTCGCATCAATGAAATGGAAGATTCCATCCGCTTGACCCGGATGTTCCTGAGTGCGTCGTCCGCGATTGAAGAGTTGCTTGTCGAGTCGCGCCTGATGCTGGAGAAGGGCCGGGGGTTTTCCGATCCATTAAGCCGCAAAGCGCTCGCCGACACCTATGCGATCATCAAGAACCAGATCAACGACATTGTTGCAGAAGCTGAATTCAACGATCAGAATCTGGCCGCCGGCGACCTGATCGAGGTGGCGTTCGACGAAACTGAATCGCATGCGTTTCAAATCGGCTCCAACGCCCTTTCAATCAGCGCGCTTGGCCTGTCGGAGCACGCCAACAAACTTGAAAGCGACGCGGAAATCATCGAAACGGTCGTGAAATTGGAACACGCAATAAACACCGTCAAAACACGGCGCACGGTGACCGAGATGGCCCTGTCAGTACTTGCGAGTCGCGCCAAATTTGCCCGTGACAAGGTCGACTCCCTGCGAAGCACCAGCCAGTTTTTGACTGAACAGGGTAAGGCGTATGGCGCGATCTGCGAGATCGCGGCGAGCCGGGTGGCGCGTGAGACGACACCAAAGCCGAACCAGCACCGGTCCGACGAGCCGTCGATGCCTCGCGGCGCTGACATGCCGCTTCGGCGGGCATCGGACAGGGTGCCGGAAGAAGCGAATGTCCCGAGCGGAAGTTCGGAGCGAGCGGCGCCGGCACAAGTCAATAGCATTGTTCCAGCGACAGGCGATATATCACACGGCGAGCCGGTTGATCGGACCTACAACGACGAACTGGATCAGCTCGCAAAAGAGCTTGCCCGCTTTCTGAAACAGGGTTCCTACCTTACGCGTTGGTTCAAGTATGAAGAGGGTGAGACCGGCACGTTCACGCATCTTCTCTCCCAGTCCTATAGCCCCGAATTGATCGAAGAGACGGCGCTGAAATATAAGGAAGATCAGCAGTTCAAGGATCTGGCGGATCGATATATGGCCAAATTTGAGGCTTGGCTCGATCAAGAGGTGGCCGACGATGAGCCCGACCGGAAAGAAAAAATCGACGCGTATCTGAAGACGGAGCCGGGCGTAATCTATATTGCTCTGGCAAGAGCCTGCGGCCGGGTTTGAAATTCAGATATACCGGGTTTGCCGCCAACAAGGATTTGAGTTGGCGATAATCGCCGTCCGTTCCGCCCGCCTGGGGTATTTAGCGGACGGGCGGAACACTCGTTCAGCCGATGCCCGGTTGTGAGTGCGCGGCCTGGTTTCGCAGGCGCGCGGCATCTTCTCTCATATAGTCAGAAAAAATAAAGGCTCGGCGGGAAGCCGAGCCTTAAGGGGGATCAAAATTAAGCGTCCGGGGGGGAACGCTTGGGGGAACTCCTTGGTCCTCCTTGACTTGGGTCGCTGTACAGGGGATTTCAAGTCTTGAGGGAAATTTTTTTGCAAAAAAATATCATGCCTGACGTCGCACCACCTGAGTTTGGCGATATTCTTGACGCCGCTGACCGCCTGAAAGGTCTCGCGGTCGAGACGCCGCTATTGGAATCCGCATTCCTGAACGAGAGAGTATCCGGCCGGGTGCTGATCAAGCCGGAAAGCTTGCAGCGCGTTGGCGCGTTCAAATTTCGTGGCGCCTACAACATGATCTCGCGGGCTTCAAAAGACGACTGGCCAGGCGGCGTGACCACAAGCTCGTCCGGCAACCATGCCCAGGGCGTGGCGGAGGCGGCGCGGCTGTGCGGCCTGCCGGCGACGATCGTAATGCCGGCCGATGCGCCGAAAATGAAACTTTTCCGCACCCGGCGCTCCGGCGCGGAGGTGGTCGAATATGATCGCGAGACCGAAAACCGCGAGGAAATAGCAGGTGGAATAGCCAAGGAGCGGGGCGCTTTGTATGTGCCGCCCTATGACAGTCCGGAGATTATCGCGGGCCAGGGTACCGCCGGCCTCGAGTTGATGCAGCAGGCAGGTGAACTCGGCGTCGAACCGGACAGCGTTCTTGTCCCCTGCGGCGGCGGCGGCTTGAGCTCTGGCGTTGCGCTGGCAGTCAAGCATCTGCGCCCTGATGCCGATATCTACGCCGTAGAGCCTGAAGGCTTCGACGATCTCGCACGGTCGCTGGCAAGCGGCAAACGCGAGACCAATCGGGCGCTCGCAGGCTCTATTTGCGACGCCCTGCTTTCGCCGACGCCTGGAGAACTCACATTCGCAATTCTGTCCCAGAAGTTGTCCGGGGCGCTAACGGTCTCCGACGCGCAAGTCAGGGCGGCAATCCGTTTCGCCTTTGAAGAACTGAAACTTGTGGTGGAGCCGGGCGGCGCGGTGGCGCTTGCGGCGCTTCTCGCCGGCCGCTTTCCGGCAACGGGCAAGACGGTCGCGATCATCCTGTCAGGCGGGAATATCGACCCCGCCCTGTTCGCTGAGATATTGCGGGAAAGAGATCAGGAACGCGCCGCTAGCTGAACAGCGCATCGGTTTTGCCCGTATCAAGATCGCCGAGGGCGAGATCCTGCGGGGTTGTGAAATCGTCCGCAGTTACCGTATCCGATTGAGCGGCTGCCGCAGTCGCAAGTTCGGCAGGGGCCGGTTGGACCTGCTCGACCGTTTCGGCGCGCGCTGGGCTGGCCGAAACCGCCGGCGCGGTGTCGGCGTAGTCGATTTCGGCCGTAATATCGGACAGGTCTGTTTCAGGCGTGCCCACCGATATCGGGCTCGTGGCAAAGGCGGCTGATGAAGAATGTGCCGCCGGTAAACGCGGCGCTTTAGCCGGTGGTTCGTCCGGCAATACCTGCGGCTGACTTGGCGTATCGGCTTGAGGTGATGGCGGTGCTTCCTGCTGCATCTGCGCCGGAGCTTGGCCAACCGTTGGCACGGGGTCGGAGGGAACCGTTGCTGGCTCCCGCTCGACGGCTGCGAACTCTTCGCCTTCGACTGAAATCATGTTGTCGATTTCGAACTGTTCGAGCCCGTGTCCGTCCAGTTGCGGCCCGTTGAGCAGACCGTCGTCGGGACGGATTTCCTGAGGCGGAGCGGGGCGGATTTCAACGTTTTCCAGGCCCCAGATATCGATCATCGAGTTCACGCGGTTTTCAAGGTATCGCAGGATGTCGACCACCTTGCTGGTGCGCTGGCCGGTTATATCCTGAAACGAGCATGCCGTATAAATATCCGTGGCGCGCTGGTCGAGCCTGTCACAAGTCTCCTCTTCAATACCATTTTCGCGCAGCACCCAGGCCGTTTCCTGAACATCTTCAGCGGCCTCCAGAATGCTGGACGTCGCTTTTTCGGTTGCCTCCACGATAGCATCGAGCTCTTCCGTGGCTGTGACCAGCCGGCTGTCGTCTTCGGAAGATGTTATCGCCGCGATTTCCTGCCGGGTCTGGGCAATCGACTCGCTCATTTCGATCAGCCCGCTGCGAATCCGGTCGTCGTTGTCGTCATTGCCGCCAGGGCGCATAACCACCGCTTCGAGCTTGGTGATCGCATCCAGGAGCATCTGGGTGTCGGCGGTCCGGTTCTGGCGTGAATACTCGCTCAGGAACCAACGTCCCTGTGCGCTGTCGAGCAAAGCTTCTTCGATCGCCTTATAGTCAGTTTGGCGAAGAGGCGATGGAGGATTTATCTTGTTCATGTCAAATTCGCTGTGCGCGCCACCCGCTTGTTGTTTGCAGGAAAATCTAGCGTGATTCGGGCCTGTTCTGCCCAGTTTCATTCAAAGGTATTATGGAATCGTTAGCCAACAACCACGGCTCGTCCATCAAGCCGACGCGCGCAGGCCCCGGTCGCGGATTTGCGCTGCGGCTTTCACTGTTTTACGCCGCGATTTTTCTCTACGTCGGATGTTACTTGCCCTACTTTCCGGTCTGGCTCGACGGGCGGGGGTTTTCCGCCAGTGAGATCAGCATCATTCTCGCTGCCCCGCTTGCGGTGCGGATTTTTTTTACTCCCGTTATCTCCTTTTCCGCCGACAGGGCCGGCAACCGACGCCTGGCGCTCATCGTTCTCGCCTGGGGTGCGTTTGCGGGCCTTGTTCTGTTCGTGGTGAGCGAAGGGTTTTGGCCGGTTCTGCTTGTTTCCATTGCGGTCGCGTTATTCGGGACCAGCATCATGCCGCTGACAGAGGCGGTCGCCATGGACGGCGTGCGGCGGTCGGGTCACGACTACGGGCGGATGCGGCTATGGGGATCGCTGACATTCATCGTTGCCAGTTTTGGTGGTGGCATGGCGATTCAATATTGGGACTCTCCGGCGGCGTTGTGGATGATAATAGGCGCGGCTTTCTGCGTCATTCTCGGTGCACACGCCCTGCCGCGCCCGGTCGGCAAGGGGCGCCTCAAAAAAGCGACCGCGCTGCCGCAAATCCGCCTTGGCGACGCTTTGGCGCTTGTCCGCTCGCCATTATTCCTGCTGTTCCTGTTCACAACCGGCGCCATCCAGAGCGCCCATGCGGTCTATTACGCGTTCGGGACCCTGCATTGGCAGGCGCTGGGCATATCGGGAGGAATTATCGGCTTGCTCTGGGCGGCCGGCGTGGTCGCCGAGATCGCTCTATTCGCGTTTTCCGGCCGGGTCGTTATTCGCGTCGGTACCACGACGCTGATCTGGATTGCCGCCCTTGCCTCAGTCCTGCGCTGGACGATCACGTCCCTTTCGCCCCCACTCTGGCTGTTGTTTCCAGTGCAGCTCTTGCACGGCCTGACATTCGGTGCGGCCCATCTGGCCGCAATCCATTTCATTTCCGATGCCGTGCCGGAGGAGGCGGCAGGCACCGCGCAGGGCCTGTACGCTGCCTTTGCGGCCGGCATCGCAATGGGCACCGCGATTGCCGCCGCCGGGCCGCTGTATGCCGCCTTTGGCGGGCGCGCCTATCTGGTCATGGCGGGTCTGGGTCTGATAGCCGCGGGCGGCGCTTTCATATTGAAGCGCGCATGGCACGGAAAACATCTGATCAGGCTGCGCCCGACATGAGAAAACATGAGATCGGAGGGTAACGCGGTCTCCTCATCACACCTTTTCTTTACCCCTGATTTCGGGCACAAATTGGCTTGGGCCCCCTGAAATCTAAAGATTGGGCCGCTGGTCCGACTGACTTTCGTGCGAGTACGCAGATGCTGAAACGCCATTCCGGGCTTCTCCTTCCGACCCGCGCAGCGGCGCCCGGTTTCCGGATCGAGCTGCGGGGAACGGCTTTCTGCCTGATCGCGACCGGATCGTGGACCGTACGCGAGGCGGCGGACCTTGACCGCGGACTGACCAAGCTGCGCGTGCCGATCCCGCCATCGCCCGATTTCACCGGCGAAATGGATATTTCCGGGATCGAGCAACTGGACACGGCCGGTGCTTGGATGCTGCAGCGCACCGCGCGGACGTGGGACGCCCGGGGCCTGAAAACCACCTTTACCGGCACGACGGAAGACTTCGATATTCTGCTCGAGGAGGTGCGCCGCCGCAGCGGGCAGACGCGCCCCGGTCAGGACGCAACCGGAGCGCTTGCGCGTCTGGTTGAGGATGTGTTCAGGGCGACCACCGCCATCTGGCGCGAGGCCATTCTGCTCACCGGCTTCCTCGGCGCGCTGACCGCCACGCTGGGGCGGTTCTTTGCCGAGCCGTGGCGGTTTCGCCCGGTCTCGTTCATCCATCACCTCGATCACGTCGGTTTTCGTGCGGTGCCGATTATCGCGCTCATTTGCGTGCTTATCGGCGCTGTGGTCATGCAGCAGGGGGTCGTGCAGCTGCAAAAATTCGGCGCCGAGACCTTCGCCGTCAACATGGTCGGCATTCTGTCATTGCGTGAAGTCGGCGTGTTGCTGACCGCCATCATGGTGGCCGGTCGTTCGGGCTCCGCTTTCACCGCCGAAATAGGTTCGATGAAGATGCGCGAGGAGATCGATGCCATGCGCACCCTCGGCATCGATCCGATGGAAACCCTGGTGGCGCCGCGTATTCTGGCGCTCATCGTCGTCCTGCCGCTCCTCACTTTCCTCGGCGATATGATGTGCCTTATCGGTGGGGGCATCATGGCCTGGGTTTATCTGGACCTGGATGCGGCGACCTATCTCGACCAGTTGCACGGCGCGGTCGACATGCGGCATTTTTTCGCCGGCATGATAAAAGCCCCGTTCGCGGCGCTGATCATTGGTCTCGTCGGGTGCATGGAAGGGCTCAAAGTTACCGGCAGTGCAGAATCTCTCGGGACACATGTTACCAGCGCGGTGGTGAAGGCGATTTTTCTGGTTATGATTTTTGATGCCCTGTTCGCCATGTTCCTGTCCGGGATCGGGATCTGATCCATGTCGGAAGTGATGTCGAAACAGGTTACAACGACCACTGATGCCGAACCGGTTATTTCGGTTCGCGGGCTGGCCAAACGTTTCGGCACCCAGCAGATTTGGGACGATCTCAACCTTGACGTTCACCGGGGCGAGGTTTTGGGTGTCGTTGGCGGGTCGGGCCAGGGCAAATCGGTGCTGCTCAGGGTTATCACCGGGCTGGTGAAGCCCGATTCGGGCGAAATCCGCATATTCGGCCGCGATGTACGCGAGCTTACCCGTGAGGAGCGGGTCGATATGGAGGCCCGCTGGGGTGTCCTGTTTCAGGACGGGGCGCTGTTTTCATCGCTGACCGTGCTGCAGAATATCCAGGTGCCGATGCGCGAACACCTGGAGCTGCCGCAATCGATCATGGATGACTTGGCCTTCCTGAAGCTGGCCATGGTCGGGCTTCCCGCCAACGCGGCTCACAAATTTCCGTCCGAACTCTCCGGCGGCATGCGCAAACGGGCAGGGCTTGCGCGCGCGCTTTCGCTGGACCCGGAGATCGTCTTCCTCGATGAGCCGACAGCGGGCCTCGACCCGATCGGGGCGTCGGATTTCGACCAATTGATCAAGAAACTGCAGCGAACATTGGGCTTGACCGTCTATATGGTAACCCATGACCTTGATAGCATCTTCACGGTCTGCGACCGTGTCGCCGTGCTTGCCGACCGGATGATCGTCAAGACCGGATCACCGGAGCAGTTGCGCGTTAAACCGGAGCATCCCTGGATTGAGGAATATTTCTGCGGTCCCCGGGCACGTGCCGCGACACCGTAAAGGACGAATTAGTGGAAACAAAGGCTAATCATCTTGTTATCGGCGCATTTGTGCTCGGCGTCATAACCCTCGGATTCGGCTTTGTTTACTGGATGCAGGGCTTTGGCTCGGGAAGCGGCTCGAAACAGTTTTACATCCTGTTTCGTGGCTCCGTTTCGGGGCTGAACTCGGCCAGCAAGGTACTGTTTAACGGTATCAGGGTTGGCCGCGTCGCTGATCTGGGTATTGATCCGCAAGACGCCCGGCGCGTGCGGGTTCTGATCACGGTTGCGCAGGACACGCCCGTGCGAACCAACTCCCATGCCAGCAAGGAATCGCTGGGGCTGACCGGCGGGTCGGTGATCCAGCTATCGGCGGGATCACCCGACAAGCCGCTGCTTGTTGCCGGCGCCGAGGGCGAAATTCCCGTTATTGTGGCTGAGTATGCGGCCGATTCTTCGCTTCTCGAATCAGCGCCGGAAATCATGGGAAGCGCCAAGACCTTGCTGCGCCAGCTCAACGATGTGGTGGCCGAAAACAAGGATTCGATCCGCACGACAATGGTCAATGTGGAGAATTTCACCACCATGCTGAACGAGCGCAGCGAGGATATCGACGCCATCATCCGGGATGCCAAGACGCTGACCGCAGATCTGCGGCGCATGGCCGACAAGATCGAAACCACGGTCGACAAGGTTTCCGGCTATGTCGCGGATGATGGCGCGTCGTTTCTGGCGCAGGCCCAGGACGCGGCCAAGTCGTTCAAACAATTGGCAGATAAGCTGGACCGCTCGATCGGCGACAGCGCTGACGGTCTCGCCCGGTTCGCCAAAGACGGCTTGAAGGAATTTGAGCTTTTCATGCGCGATGGCCGGCGCGCGGCGCGCAGTTTCGACCGGGTAATGGAGCGGATAGAGAGAAATCCGCGGAGTTTCCTGTTCGGAGGCGACACTGTTCCTGAATACAGCCCCGCCCAGTGATAGTGGTAAATAGGCAACTGTAGCGGGCTAATATCCTGTGAAGGCTTTACCTATTGCCAAGGCACGGATATCTTTGTGGCAGAAATGCGATCTTGGGGATCGATCGATTCATGCGCTTCAATGCTTTCATAACTGCCGCATTGACGAGCCTGTTGCTGGGCGGATGCGCTGGTGGAGGGGCTCCGCCGGCGACCTTCGATCTGCTGGCGCCAAAGGTCATGACGCTCACCGCGCCGAAGCCGGCAACTTTCCAACTGGTCGTGAACGAACCGCGCGCGGTCCGGTCGCTGGAGAGCGACCGTATTCTCGTTAAGCCCGGCCCGGCTCAGATCAGCTACTACAAGAACGCCGTGTGGAGCGACCGGCTGCCGCGTCTTCTGCAGGCCCGGTTTGTCGAGGCGTTCCAGAATGCCGGGCTGGTGAGTGCTGTCGGGTCGCGTGCCGACCGGCTCGATGCCGATATCGAGATGGCCACGGAGGTTCGTGCCTTTCAGATCGATATCGACGGCGGTCAGGCGCAGGCCCACGCCAGCCTTTATGTGAAGGTTATCGACGGCAAGAACGGGCGGATGATCGCGTCCCGTGGCTTTGAATCGCAAACGCCCACCAGTGCCACCGATGTGAACCAGATGGTCGTGGCGCTCAATCAGTCGTTCGACAAGATCTTGCATGATGTGGTTCCCTGGGTAGCCGCGCGCCGGCGCTAATACCAGGACGCGGTCCCTTAAACACGCAGCCAAAATTTGCAATCCCTCTACCGTGCTTGATGCGAGGGGCCTGCCGGAATACGAACCCTTGGTAGATATGATCACTTGCGCAAACTATTTGGCGGAGCGCGAAGATGCCCTTTGACGATCAGCTTGCACGTATCGCCGCGCTAAAGTCCGACAACCCGCAAAATATTGCGATCCAGAGCTTCGACGCGGCCTATTTCGACACGCTGGACGAAGCCGGGCAGGCGCGGCTGATGACCTGCCTGAACTCGGGTATCGAGAATCCGGACAGCGAGATGGGCTGTTACGCCTGCCAGCCTGGCGACTTTGATGATTTTCGGCCGTTCTTCGCACGGGTTCTGGCGCGTTATCACAACGTGGCGGAAGATGCGCGGCACGTAAACGACTGGTCGCTTGAAGGCGCGGCGGGGCTGCCGGGCGATCGCACCCTCGATCTCGCCGCACTTGGCCTGCCCGCACTTTCGATGCGGGTGCGGGTGGGCCGAAACCTGGCCGATTTCCCGCTTCCCGGCAGCATGACCCGCGAGGACCGGATCGCGCTGGAAACCCGGATGACGACGGCCTTTAAGACGCTGATCGCCGATCCTTCCTATGGCGGCGGCTATCACTCCCTGACACCCGGCAACCCGAACGAGATCGACGAGGCGGCCTATAAGGCGCTGGTCGATGATCACATCATGTTCAAGGACATGAGCAGCGACCGCTACCTGACCGCCGCCGGCATTGCCGCCGATTGGCCGTATGGCCGCGGCTGCTATGTCTCCGACGATCGGGGCTTTGTTATCTGGGTTGGTGAGGAGGATCATCTGCGCATCATGTGCATGAAGCGCGGCGTTATCCTGAACGAGGTCTTCGACCGGCTGAAAACCGCTCTCGACGTCGTGTCGGGGATCGACGGACTTGATTTTGCGATATCGCCGGATTACGGCGTCGTGACCTCATGCCCGACCAATCTCGGGACCGGGATGCGCGCCTCGGTCCACATCGCTCTGCCGAAGCTGACCGCGGACGGCACCGACGCCCGCGCCAAAGAGATCGCGCGGCCACTCGGCCTGTCCGTGCGCGGTGTTGGCGGCGAACACACCCCCGTCGGCGCCGACGGCACTGTCGACATTTCCCCGTCAGCCCGGTTCTGCATCACCGAGGCTGAGATCATTATTGCGCTGTACAAAGGGATCGCGTTGTTGAAAAAGGAGGAAGACAGCGTCTAGGTCTTGAACCCATGCCGGCAGAAATAACCGATAGTTTCGCCATCGCGCTTGCCCAGCTCAACCCGCATGTGGGCGATATCGAGGGTAACGTGAAAAAAGCGCTCGCAGCCCGCGCCGAAGCGGCCGCGCAAGGCGCCGATATCGTCGTCTTCACCGAGCTTTTCCTGTCCGGCTACCCGCCGGAGGATCTGGTGCTCAAACCGGCCTTTCTTGATGCGGTCGCCGCCGCCCTTGAATCGCTCGCAGCAAAAACAGGCGACGGCGGCCCGGCCATGCTCATCGGTGCGCCACTGGGCGACGACGGCAGCACCTATAACGGTGTGGCCGTGCTCGATGGCGGGGAAGTGGCGGCGGTGCGCTACAAGCATGATCTGCCCAATTACGGCGTGTTCGACGAAAAACGCGTCTTCGCTGCAGGCCCCATGCCGGGCCCGGTCAATTTTCGCGGGCTCAGGATCGGGGTTCCGATCTGCGAGGATATCTGGAACGACGAGGTCTGCGAGTGTCTGGCCGAGACAGGTGCCGAACTGCTGATCGTTCCCAACGGGTCGCCCTATTCCTCTGGCAAGCCGGACGCCCGGATGAACGTAACCGTCGCCCGGGTCACCGAATCGCGCCTGCCGATGGTCTATCTTAACCAGGTCGGCGGCCAGGACGAGCTGGTCTTCGATGGCGCCTCCTACATTCTGAATGCCGACGCGTCGCTCGCCCTGCAGATGCCGGGGTGGGAAGAGGGCGTGCAGGTGAGCCAGTGGCGCCGCACGTCCGATGAGGGCTGGCGCTGCGAGCAGGGGCCGCTCAGCACCCTCGAAGAGGGGGCGGAAGCCGACTATCTCGCCTGCGTTACGGGCCTGCGGGATTATGTCACCAAGAACGGGTTTCCCGGTGTGGTTCTGGGGCTGTCCGGCGGGATCGACTCCGCGCTGTGTGCCGCCATGTCTGCCGACGCGATCGGCCCCGACAAGGTGCATTGCGTCATGCTGCCCTACACCTTTACCAGCAATGAAAGTTTAAACGACGCGGCCGCATGCGCCGAGGCGCTCGGCGTGCGTTACGACATCGTGCCGATCCACAAACCCGTGGAGGGGTTCGGCGACAGCCTGAAGCCTTTGTTCGATGCCCTTCCTCCCGATACGGCGGAGGAAAATATCCAGTCGCGCGCGCGCGGCACATTGCTGATGGCGGTCTCCAACAAGTTCGGCTCCATGGTGGTCACGACCGGCAACAAGTCTGAAGTGTCGGTCGGCTATGCCACGCTTTATGGCGACATGAACGGCGGCTTCAACCCGATCAAGGATCTCTACAAGACTCAAGTTTATGAACTGGCGCGTTTCCGTAACGGTGCGGTCCCGAAGGGGTGTCTTGGGCCGGGGGGAATCGTTATCCCGGAAAATATCATTACCAAGGCGCCGACGGCGGAACTCAAAGAGAACCAGACCGACCAGGATTCGCTGCCGCCCTACGATGTGCTCGATGATATCCTGGAGTGTTTGGTGGAGAAGGAAATACCGGTTGGCGACATCGTCGCCCGGGGCCATCCGCCCGAGACAGTCGCCCATGTGGAGCGGCTGCTCTATATTTCGGAATATAAACGCCGCCAGGCCGCACCGGGTGTCAGGATTACACGCAAGATTTTCGGCCGCGACCGGCGCTATCCCATAACCAACCGCTTCCGCGAACGCCCGTGAGCGGCAGCTTGCCGTCACATCGCCCCGGTTGACCTGCGCGCGTTTCCGATGCAACAATTTACAGGTTAGTGGTTCTCCAAAATCCACACTGGTGAGGAGACTAAGAGGGAACGCGGTGCGGCGTACCCATCAGGGACCAAATCCGTGGCTGCCCCCGCAACTGTAAACGGCGAGGCATCGCGCATTCGCCACTGGGAAGACCCGGGAAGGCGCGCGATGCTCAAGACCCGAGAGCCAGGAGACCTGCCCCTGACAGTCGCCCATCTCATGCGCGGGGCGCGCGTGGGTACGGCCTGTCCGTCGTGGTGACTGAACTGTCGTTAGACATGTGCCACGGAGGACATTATGGGCAACGCACTTTCACATCTGAATTTTCGTATCTTTTCTCAAGCCGCGACCGGATTTGGCGCATGCGCCACGCTCGCCGCACTGGTGGCGATAACGCCGGCGCACGCTTACGACGTCAATGACAAGCTGTCTGTCGGCGGCGTTGTGGCGGGCGTCGGGCAATGCCTCGAAGTTGAGAATGACGCCGGCGCTTTGGACACCTGCAAAAGCGCGATCGCGTTCCAGCCGGAGATCACCTTCAACGGGGAAGGGCTGAACACTGGCTTCGTCAAGCTCGGTTTCGCCGGGGGTAACGGCCTCAACCCGGTGTCGCCTTTTGTCCTCAGCCCCTGGGCGGCGGATTTGCAAGGAGATGTCGAAAACATCAATGGGCGGCCGCGCGACCATATCCTGACGGCCTGGTACCGCCGCCGGGTCCGGTTAGGCGAGAATGCCGAAGCCGGGCTGACCGGCGGCATTATCGACGCCACCGATTATCTGGACGACAACGCCTTCGCCAACGACGAATACACCCAGTTCATGAACGAGGTGTTCGTCAACGCGCCGATCGCCTCCCTGCCCTCCTACGACTGGGGCGGGG
>Ga0224508_10002486_pt1 | contig 15618 bp, 17 predicted proteins | sample SF_Jan12_sed_USG_4_FD_170157 | JGI IMG/M metagenome (GOLD analysis project Ga0224508, IMG submission 170157) | Sediment microbial communities from San Francisco Bay, California, United States - SF_Jan12_sed_USGS_21 | ecosystem: Environmental > Aquatic > Marine > Sediment | place: USA... | reverse complement strand
GGATGTAAATGTAGACCAGAGCGCCAAGGAAGCTTATTTTACCGCTGGCCAGGGGCAGTTAATCTGGTCCCGGTTTAAAAAGCAGCGCGCTGCGATGGTCGGCGCCGCGGTGCTGATTATTTTAGTCCTGTCGGGATTGTTTGCGCCTTTCCTGACCCCTTATGACCCGACCATCGAGGGCCGCAATGCCGACTATCAGAACGGCGCACCGAATATCCCGAAGTTCTGGGATGAAAACGGTTTTTCCTTCCGGCCTTTCATCTATAGCTATGAAAGAACCCGCTCGATCGAAACCAATTTCCGCTGGGTCACCAAGGTCAATCGCGACAAGCGTCGCTACGTGGTGCTGTTTCCGGAAGGGGACAAGTACACGCTGGCCGGTATGACCTTCAGGACGCACTTGTTTGGCGTCGACGAGGGCAAGATCCACCTGTTCGGCACCGACGCTACCGGAAAAGATATTTACTCGCGAACCTTCCATTCGATCAACACCTCGCTGGCGGTGGGCACCATCGGTGTCCTCATCGCCTTTGTGCTGGCGTTAATCATTGGTGGTGTCTCCGGATATTATGGCGGCTGGATCGACTCGGTGCTGCAGATGATCACCGATGCGGTCCGAACGGTCCCCGCGATCCCGCTATTCATGGCGATTGCCGCATTTATTCCGGATACCGTGAGCTCCGAGGGCCGTTTTTTTATCATTTCGATAATCCTCGGTTTCATCGGTTGGCCGACGTTGGCAAGGCGGGTACGAACACACCTGCTAACCGAGCGCAACCAGGAGTACGTGCTTGCGGCCCAGCTGTGCGGTGCCTCAGCCGGCCATGTCATCCGACGCCACCTGCTACCGAGTTTTACCAGCTATATCATCGTCGACCTGATCATTTCGTTCCCCTACATGGTGCTGTCCGAAACCGCGCTCAGCTTTATCGGCTTAGGGCTGAAGGAGCCGGTTAACTCGCTCGGGGTTATGCTGCAAAACGTGACCAAGGCGGATGTGCTGCTCAATTACCAGTGGAATTTTATCCCGGTCATATTCTTTATTACGCTGGTGCTCGCCTTCGTGTTTGTCGGCGACGGGCTGCGTGATGCCGCCGATCCTTACGCGGATACCAAGAAATGACCAGTCCGCTGATTTCCGTAAAAGATTTAACACTGCGGTTCAAGACTGATGAGGGCCTGGTCACCGCCGTCAACAACGTGTCTTTCGATATTGCACCGGGTGAAGTACTCGGACTGGTAGGGGAAAGCGGTTCCGGTAAATCGGTGACCGCCAAGGCATTGATGATGTTGAATGCCGATAATTCGGTTTACGATGATAACAGCCATATTACGTTGAGCCTGGATGGACAGGATATCGAGGTGCTGTCGCTAAAACGACCCCAGGACCAGATGATCATTCGTGGCGGCGCAATCTCGATGATCTTCCAGGAACCGATGGCGAGTTTTGCGCCGGCGATTACGATCGGTGACCAGATGGTAGAGCAGTTGCTGATTCATTCGAACATGACTCCGGCCGAGGCCAAGGAAATTTCGATCGAAATGCTAACCCGTGTCGGCATCCCGGAACCGGCGCAGCGCTTCGGTCAATACGCATTTGAATTTTCGGGCGGCATGCGCCAGCGCGCGATGATCGCGATGGCCCTGTCGACCAAGCCCAGGTTGCTGATCGCCGATGAACCGACAACCGCGCTTGACGTAACCATCCAGGCCCAGGTCATCGAATTGATGAAAGACCTGGTCGAAGAATTTCATATGTCGATCCTGTTCATCACCCACGACCTCGGTGTCATCGCGCAAACCGCGGATCGCGTCGCGGTCATGTATCTCGGCAACCTGGTCGAAACCGGCACCGTGCGCCAGGTTATCAATTCGCCCGCCCATCCCTATACGCGCGGGCTGTTAAATTCACTCCCCAAGCTGGATGATCTCGAGGCCCCCCTGACCCCGGTACCGGGCGATATACCGTCGCCGCTGGATCGTCCCTCGGGCTGCGTGTTTCACACGCGTTGCGTCGAATCGGGTGCAATCGCCGAAAGATGCCGCACCGAGATACCGGTCTATACCGCCGATAGCGCTAATCACCAGGTGGCCTGCCACCTCGCGACGCAAGGGGACCAGTCATGAGTGATGTGTTAATCGCGGCGCGCAACCTGTCGGTACACTTCCCGTTGCGCAGACTGGGATTCGGCGAACGCCCCGTGGTGCGCGCCTGCGAGGGCATCAACATCGAAATCGAAAAAGGCAGTTTCTTCGGATTGGTGGGTGAATCAGGGTCAGGCAAGACCACGCTCGGCCGCGCGATGCTCAAGGCGGCACCGATCAGCCTTGGAGAAATCACCTATTCAGACGCCGATGTCACCTATGACCTCGGTTCGCTGAAGGGCCTGGATCTCAAGGAATACCGTAAGCGTTCACAATTGATATTTCAGGATCCGTACGCGGCACTCAGTCCCAGGATGACAGTACGCGACATCATTGCCGAACCGCTTGAAGTCATGGGTATCACTTCGAGCCGGGCTGAAACCGACGAAAAAGTGCGCGAAATCGCGGCCAAGTGCCGACTCAACCTCGAGCACCTGCGGCGTTTCCCGCACGCGTTTTCGGGTGGACAGCGCCAGCGCATCTCGATTGCACGCGCGCTGGTGTCGGATCCAAAATTTATCGTCGCCGATGAAAGCGTAGCGGCACTGGATGTATCGATCCAGGCCGACGTGCTCAACCTGCTGAACGCAATCCAGGAAGAAAGCGGTATAACCTTTCTGTTCATCAGCCATGACCTGAGCGTCATCGCGCACACCTGTAACTTCGTCGCGGTCATGTACCTCGGGCAAATCGTCGAAGCGGCGCCGACGCATAAATTGTTTTCAGAAACTGCTCACCCTTACACCCGGGCCCTGCTTTCGGCGATTCCGTCGCTTGATCCTGACGTTCGCGGGCATGCACAAAAGCTCGAAGGTGAAATTCCGAGCCCGATCAATCCCCCGCCGGGCTGTCGTTTCAATACGCGCTGTCCGCACGCGCAGGAGCGTTGCCGTACCGAGGTGCCCGAATGGCGCGAGATGAGCAGTGGGCACCATGTCGCCTGTCATTTCTCGGAAGAGTTGAGCGCAAAATTCGGTACCTGATACCCAGGGGTTAATTCTCTTTTGCCCGCGGTCACAGCATGAACATCGAACCCATCCATCCGGAATTTGGCGCGCGTATCTCGGGGGTTGATCTTTCCCGTCCACTAGACGAAACCTCTTTTGCTCAAATTGACGATGCGATCAATCGTTACTCGATTCTGTTGTTTGAAGATCAACACATGAACGACGAGGCACATCTTGAGTTCACGCGGCGTTTCGGGCAACTGGAAGAAGAGCACGTCAGTTATTACAGCCGCGGCGAAGTCACCTACATCGGGCGGGTTGGTAATATCGATGACGACGGCAACAAGGTGTCGGCGCGCCAGATCAAGGCCTCGACCGGCAACGAGATGTGGCATTCGGACAGTTCGTTTCGTGAAATCCCGGCAATGTATTCGATGCTGTGCGCTTACGAGGTTACCGACGAGGCCGGTGAAACCGAGTTCGCAAGCGCACGTGCGGCTTACCAGCGGCTGGATCAAGAAACCCACCAGCAAATCGAAGACCTGGTTGGCATCCACGACTACATTTTTTCACGCACCAAGGTCGGCGAAGACGCGGTGACCCAGAATCAGCGCACCTACATGCACCCGGTGCGTCAGCGTCTGGTGCGACAAAACCCGGTGACGGGTGAGCGAAATATTTTCGTCGGTTCCCATGTCAAGGAGATTGAAGGAATGCCGCCGGAGCAGGCGCGACCGCTAATCGATCGACTGATTGCTGAGGTAACGCGTCCCGAATCGGTGTATCGCCATCGCTGGCGGGTCGGCGATTTCATGATCTGGGATAACCGATGCATCCTGCACCGCGGTTGTGGTTACGATGCTAACAAGTACCGCCGGCGCATGCACCAGACCCGGGTGCGGGGGTGCTGCCCGTCGATAGCCGAAAGCGTGAACTAAACCAGGGGACAGTATACTTAATTCGCCAGCGGCGAATTAAGTATACTGTCCCCATTAATCTTTATCGCCGCCCGGTACCGGGCGCGGGCGACCGTCCACGCCGAGTGCGACAAACCTGAATTTGGCCTCGGTCACCTTGACCGTGTTGCGCGATCGATCGCGTTGCACCCAGGCTTCGACGTGAATATCGATTGATGTATGGCCAACATCCTGGATTTTAGTGTAAACACAGAGTACATCGCCGATCTTGACCGGGCGGATAAAGTGCATGCTGTCCAGTGCCACGGTCACGGTACGACACTGTGCGCGTTCACTCGCACTGATTCCCGCGGCGATATCCATTTGTGACAATACCCAGCCGCCAAAGATATCTCCGGCCGGGTTGGAATCGGCCGGCATCGCGATGGTGCGGGTGGTCAGTTCACCGGTAGGTTTCTTGGACATGGTTTGCTCGATGGAAAATGTTTGAAAGATGCATTATATAGTCCAGCCGGCACGGGAAGCCCGGATTTTTCAATTTCAGGGTGCAACGCTCACGGAGTTCATGCGAATACCCAGGGGCCCGCGCGCCAGGTAGAGCTCTATGATTTCGCCATCCCGATCTACCTCAACCGCAATTGTTTCGCCAATCTCGCCGGTCGAAGTCGCATCGCGAAGCTCAAACCAATTGTAAATGCGCTGGTTGTCATAGCGGATGATATGGTCGCCTGGCTCGATGCCCGCGGTTGCGGCCGGGGCACTTTCAAGCACGCTGGTTACGGCAACCCGGTTGGTCTGGCCCGAAGCGTAGAGATATGAATCGTATTCGGATTCGCTCAGCTGGTTCTTGAGCTCATCTTCTTTGCTGGTGAGTGCCTGCTGCGCCTCGCGATATCTGTCTCGATCCCAGCCTTCGCGAATCGACTGGTCACGCAGGTAAAGGCGCTCGAGTTCCAGCTGTTCGAAGTTGATCTTTAATTCAAGGGCCTGGCTGTGATTCATGCCATTTTCGATCAGAGCCTGTTCATTGAACCATCTTTGATCAGAGCCGGGAAGACCAGATTCATCTTGATCCTCGGCCTTTGCTGCGAGATTACTATCGTCGGCTAGTTGAGCATTACGGTCCAGGTCAGTGATTTTACGGTTCAGTTCGGCCAGCTTTTTTTCGAGCGCTATACGGGCGTCAATTTCCTCTTCGAGTCGCTGTTCCAGTGCGATGAGACTATCGCTCGCAAGATTAGAGCTGAAAACCTGTCCGGTTGTCTGATCGGAGGCAACAAGGGCCTGATCTTGTTCGGTTACTGATACGGATACATCCGGTGTATCAGGATCGAATTGAACGAAAATGCCGATAACGACACCAGTCGCCAGGGCCAGGCTTGCAAGAATTAAGGAATTTTGCATTTTTCAAATCCGGAAATATCAGCGCTATAAAATCAACCAGCGAAACCAGTAGACTAACAGATGAATTGAGAGTTCTTGGCTGGAAAGCAGCAATAGGGCAATTATTGGTTAAATACCAGCGGCCGCTTTAGCTCGTTTATTATTTACTCTACGCCGGGATATTCCCCGATTTTACACAAGGGATTCAGTATTTCTTCAGTTTCGACACCTAGGATGATCTTCCGAAGATCTCACGATGCCAGTGTGATCGTTTGATTCACCAACTTCTAGTGGGAGTGACCGATGCCCAGAACAACTCTACTCATGATCTTGGTTTTTTCGCTGCCCCCTGTATTTGCGCAATCGCCTGAACTTGCCGGCAAAACCGGGTTAAGTCTTTATGGCGGATTCGATTATCAAGGCCCCAATGGAGATAATATTTATCTCCAGGTGAGTTACGGTTGGTTCCTGCTCGATGATTTACTGATTGGCGGGGAGTTCCAATGGGCACTTATTGAAGACATTGCTCCGGGAGAAAACGATTATCGCTCACAGCAGGCGAGCCTGGTGGCGGAAAAGCTGTTTACCGGTGATAGTGAGCTAGTGCCCTATGTTGGCGTAGAAATTGGTTTTCGAAATACCAAATTCAAAGATAGTATCGAGTTAAAAGATCTCGATGAATCAGGATTGGTAATCGGTGGTCGTGTCGGCGTTCAATATTTTTTAACTGAATCAGTTTCCATCGATGGCTCGCTCAGCTGGCTGCTGGCCGACAAGGAAGTTTTCATCGTCGATTTCGAGGCCGAAGATCAATACCTGTATCCGAGCATCGGAATTAATGCGGTATTTTAATGGATAGAGATTCGGGGGTTCTGGTATAAATTTGACGTTTGCGGAAGTACAGCTAGATTTCGAATTCCTGGTCCAGCGGGAATATCGGTCGTTTCACGTTTCGGTACGATAATTTTTGGTAATCGGGCGTGCACAGCGCGCCGCTATCACAGACGATTACCCGGCTGGCGATCGGTTCGAAATCGGCTCGGAAATGCTGCATTGATTTGAGTGCGACGACCTGTTTCGATTCCGGGTTAATTCCGAAACTTTTAAATTGTTCAAGATCCAGAAGTTGTTGGGCAATGGTCGTAATCAACACTTCGATTCCCCCCACATTAACCACGGCCGTTGGCCCGAAACTGTGTTGCAACCCACCGATCATTTTGCCACCGCCCACGTAGTGCCCGTCGCTTTTGCGCAGCAATTCAACCACCAGGTCAAGTGGGCCACCACCGATTTCTGGATCGATCTTTCCACCCAGCTTGACAGGAACCTTTGCGCCGATCTCATGCTGGTGCAATTGCTGTGCGGTTTCGCCATCGACCATTGGCCCGAAACAGGCATCGCTGACGCCGGCCTCTAGCAGGGCGCGCAGTAAATTGGTTGAATCTCCGTAACAGCCGCCGCCCGGATTGTCGGCATAATCTGCGATCACGAGTGGGCCACTGGCTGAGTTGAATTTCCTCGCGACTGCCGCGGCAGCGTCGACATCGAGGTATTCGTTTAATACCTCGTGACGGCGGTTCCAGATATCGTCGGCCAGGCTCTCGGCAAATGCTCGATGCTCGTCCAGATCACCTTCAGCGGTGACGAGGACCGTGGGGCCGACCTCGGCGATGTCGGCGCTGGCAAAACCGCCGTTGATGCTGACGGCATAGACGTCGGGGCGCTGCTCCCAGGCTTTTGCAGCCTCGATTCGTTTAAGCATTGGACCAACGTCGGTGCGTGCGCCGTTGATCTCTTCGAGCATTGGACGGTGCACGCGAATTGTACTCGGTTTGATCTCTCCCGCGAGACTGCGCTGCAGGATTTCACCGGCCTGGCATGCGCGTTCGCGCATATCGATATGCGGGTAGGTTTTATACGAAACGATAATGTTGGCAAGCTTGCACATCTTCGCGGTGACGTTGGCATGAAGATCGAGCGTGATCGCTATCGGCACTTCGTTGCCTACGATCTTGCGCAGTCGCTGCAGCAATTCGCCTTCGCCATCTTCGCAGAAATCGGTCACCATCGCACCATGCAATCCCAGCAATATGCCGTCGTATTTACCGGATTTTGCCGCCGCAACGATGGGATCGACCAGCCAGTCAAAGGCTGTGGTAGTCACTTTGCCGGAGGGGCCGGCATTGGCGCTCAGAATATGATCAAGCTGCCAGTCATATTTCCTGGCGCTATCTAAAAATCCGGCGAGTTCGGTGTTGTGATTACCGCGGGCCGCGATGGCGTCGTCACCGACGAGGAAATAGCCATTGCGAAACGCCTGCTCGTCGGTTGCAATACGGCTGAAGGTATTGGTTTCGTGTGCGACTTCCGCGGTCAGAACTCTATAGCGCATCGCTTCGTGCCGATTCTGCATCCTGTCGTTTTTCGTCGGTACAGAATATCATGACCCAGGCTTGGTTAGCTGGGGAAAGACCAGGTAAAGTGAATATCGAGCCAACAGTGCGGGGCACCGGTGGCTCGAGTATAAGCTAGAATTTAACGTCTCAGCAGGTCGCGGATCTCGCCCAGCAGCACTTCTTCGTTGCTGGGAGCTGGTTCGGGTTCGGGCTCAGGTGCTGGCTCTTCTTTTTTCATCGAATTCATTGCCTTGACGACAAGGAAGATCGCGAACGCGATAATAATGAAATCGACTACGGTCTGGATAAAGGACCCATACTTGATCATTACCGGGGCCGTTTCACCGACAGCGTCCTTCAGCATAATTGCCAGGTCGCTAAAATTTACGCCACCCATCAACAAGCCGATTGGCGGCATCAAAACGTCAGCAACGAAGGAAGATACGATCTTTCCGAAGGCACCACCGATGACGATACCTACTGCCATGTCAACGACATTGCCACGCATGGCAAAGTCCTTAAATTCACTCATCATACTCATGTTTTTGTTCCCCTTTTAAAACGTTTTTCGTGGCTAGTGCCACTGTTATTATGAGGGCCGGTTGGGCCTCATTTCTGTTACTAACTTAATCGCAATTTCTGTAGCGCGCGCAATGATCCAACAATTAGTTGCGTTTTGCAACAAATAGAATGGATGCGGCTACGATGATCATGAGGGTGACTACCTGTATCGGTGCCCACGCGCGCTGCCATCCAGTTGCGGCGATCGATTCGCAAAATCCCATCGACCCGAATGTCGTTGTTTCCAGTGCGGACAGGATCGGACTGACCGCCAGCGGCACCAGAATAATCAACGGCAATGCCAACCATTTCAGGTAACCAACAACCGCGGGTAACTTATGCGCGAGTCCGAGCAGCAGGGCGGCGCCAATCGCGATCGGGCTAAAACCCAACGACAATCGATATAGTTCATCGCCTTCAGGACCGCAGACGATTTGAGGAATGACTCCCAGCCAGATGCAGTGGCTGTAAATGATCATCCAGCCAACCAGGTTGCACCCCAGTCTCAAAAAAACTTCTGCAAGTCGCATATCAGTTCTCTTACTCGTCAGGAATCCCGGGGTTCGATAACCGGTCGAAGAATAGTGACCTGCTCTACAAAAGTCTATCTTTAGAACCCGGCCCGCGACAACAAATTCCGATTTTAATTAGAATTGGTGCATCCCCTTTTACTACAGAAACTGTCATCATGAACAGGTTACCCAACTGGATATGGGAGATGGTCATGATTTGGCTCGAGGCGTTAAGTTACGTGGTTACTATCCTCGGTTTCCCGATTGCAATTATTGTGTTCGTTTACGAGCGAAGACGCAGCCTTCAAAATGAAGAAAGCGAGCTGCACCGGCATCTGTCAGAGGAATACGATAACTTTCTAAGACTGGTGCTGGACAATGCCGATCTGTTGCTGTTGAGAGTCCCGGCTACACCGGTAACACTTTCGGAGGAGCAGCTCGAACGGCGCGAGATTATCTTCATGATGCTGGTATCCCTGTTCGAGAAAGCATATATCATTCTTTACAACGAAAACATGAACAAGGATGCAAGACGTCGGTGGATGTCCTGGGAAGACGATATGAGGGAATGGTCCAGGAGAGAGGAGTTCGTGGCCTTGCTTCCCAAGTTGCTACAGGGCGAAGATGACGCCTTCAGTCGACACTTTATTGGAATTGTGAACAGTAGTGATATGCCCGTCGAATCGGCCGCAATCGCGTAGCTATTAGCAGGGCGTGGCACCCGGGTTAATATTCGAAGCGCTTATCTTGATGAAATAATTGCCCGCACTCAGTTTACCGCTTTTGCGCCGGAAGCCGTCACTTTAATAAATCAGCCCTGGGTATCAGGGCTGATGTCTTCATCAAACCATACGTAAAATTCAAGTTCCTCGAGTAATTCCAGCTCGTCCTCGCTAGTCAGTATCGCAAGCTCGTCGGCTGCTACCTGCGGCAGTTCGAATTCGTTGATACCTCGATATAGAAAAGCACCGATGACAACCAGTGCAATGCTGGCCAGGGCCGTGGCGGGTATCCATCCCGGTAGCGGCTTGCGCGATCCGTGATCGAGCGCAGCAAGCCTGGCTGCATGCAGGGCATCCCTTGTTTCCGCACTCAAGGTCTGTTGATCGAACGTGTTTTTTATATCGTTTTGAAGTTTCGTGTCTTTATCCATCGGGTTCTCCCAGTAATTGTCTGAGGTGATGCGTTGCACGCGCATAATGCGTTTTAACACTATTTTCAGAAATTGACAGCGCGAATGCTGTCTCGCGGGTACTGAACTCCTGCCACGCGCGCATCAGGAATGTTTGTTGCTGGCGTAAGGGTAAATGTCGCAGCGCGTCCATGACGCGCGCCAGTTCGTCATCCAGCAATACCTGGTTCTCGGCTGATGCTTCAACCTTGTCGCCCGCCGAATCAGCTTGCCAGGGCATTAGTCCCAGTAAAACCTGGCGAAACTTCTGTTTCCTGAACCAGTCTTTTATCGCGTTTTGCAGGATGCGGTAAAACAATGGGCCCCATTCGCTCGACTCGCGATGGCTATATTTTTGCACCAGTTTCAGCATGCTCTCCTGTACCAGTTCGAGCGCGTCCTGGCGATCATGGGTAAGCGTGATTGCCATTAAGTAAGCCTTCTGCTCGGCTTCACGAAAGAAGGTATCCATCGCCTGGCGAATTTGCGGATCCATAATGCTAAAGCACCCATCGCAGGCCCAGCGTTATTCCAATGCTGTCTCCCGGTACGGGTATGGAGGCCGAAAACAGATAGCCAAGTTGCTGATTAGCCCAGTGCTGCCAGCTTAGGAGCAGGGTTTCTTCCTTGCTGTCGTCGATAGCGGATTTGTCCTGGTATATCGAAATTGAGTAGTCATTGTCATAATCTGCGTGACCGAGCAGCACCGAGGTGCTGCGAGATATCAGCAGGGAACTATGCGTCAACGCCGATGACTTGAAGATAAACTGGGCAAAAAGGCTACTGCTCAACGGGGTTAAATCTTCCTCGTAATCAAATCGCTGATAACTGATCTGCCAGTACCAGGGATCAACCTGCCGGCCCAGCGCCAGTGCGTACGCGGAAACGTCGCTATCAAATCGGTCGGGCACAAATCTATCCAGAAAGTCGCGGATATCGTTGTTTGTAAAAATAAGCAGATCGCCATCCTCGAGCTGCACACGAAAGTTCCAGTCTCCCCGGGTCAACGCCAGTGACAGCCCGAGCGTTTCCTTTTCCAGTTCGTCGGTATTGCCCTCGAAGAAATGTTGAACTTCGAGCTCAATTAATTCCGAAAGCTCAAACCAGATTACGGTTGCCAAAGTAAGGCTGTCGAATTCCTGCCCGTCATCGGAAAGCTCTGTATTGCCATAGTACCCATAGTACCCGGCACTATTGCCAAGGGGTAGGCTCAAAAGAAATGCAGCACTTAAGTCTTCCACTTCATCCCGACCCAGATCGAATCCGATCAAGAGCGGTTGCTCCGGTTCCAATCCGAGCCACTCATCGCTTGCCGTCCCCGATCCGGAGACGATAGCGAGCACGAGCGCCAGGGTCGCGGGTAGTTTCATGAATCATTATTTCGCTTGTCTCTGAAATGCTGCAACCAGCGTTTTCGTTGTGCCGGGGTCATGCGCCTCCACTGTGCCCTGAATTTTTTGCGTTGGTCTGCAGGCAGGCTCTTGAAACGTTTGAAAGCCTTGCGTATGCGGGCTTTTTGATCGGGGGAAAGCCCTTGAAATTTTTTAAACCGATCCTTGATCGCATCTCTCTGCTGCTGAGTCAGCTTTTGCCAGCGTTTGAAGCGCTGTTTCATTTTTTGACGCTGCTCGGGCGACATGTTTTGCCAACGTTCGGCACCGCGCAGCAGGCGACTGCGCTTCTCCTGATCCAGGGTCGACCATTTCTTTTCAAACGGATTCAGAATTTGCTGCTGCTGCGGGCTAAGCTCGTCCCAGGTCTGTGCGGTTACCGAAAGGGGAATTGCCAGCAGCGTCAGGAGGAGTAATTTATGTACAGTATTTCCGGTAAGTTTCGCTAACGATTTCATTCGCTGTTTACCTCTTTGTTTTCTGCCACGTCTTTTAACGCGTGATGTTCGAGCAGCCGCCAGGTTTCCTCGTCCACCGGTTCCAGGTCTCCCAGGAACTCAAGCATTGCGGCGGAGGGTAAGTCGGGATCGCCTTTGGGCTGGTGTGAATCGGCCAGTGCCGTTAGCACGCAACTTGTAGCCAGTACTAGTGTTAATACGAATCGCAAAAACAAATCCCCCATAGCAGGATGGGGGAATTGTATCAACCAGGCGAAAGTATGCGTTGTGATCTATTTACTCCGTAATGCGAGTGACGACCTGGCGTGCCGATAGCAGCAGCTCGGTTGGGCTGTAACGGCCCTTGGCAATGACGAAAACCACTTTATAACCAGTGCTCAGCTTGTCGTTCAAGGTTTTCTGGTAAGCCTCCCAGTCGAGGTAAACATGAACTCGTCGACCCTGGCTGATTGCGTAAAGGCCCATGTTAGCGCCGGGCTCGATGAAGGGCACCTCCGCGAGCGTGGCGATATCGGTGATCACACCACCCTGTTTCAGGTGGTGGCGTCCGGTGGCCGAGGCCAGGTCGAGTAGCATGCCGTTTTCATCGAGGCTGACGATGGCGGTTTTGCTGCCATTCGTGCCATAGGACATCAGCATCCTGGTCGGCAATTCGCTCAGGTCAATGATGGTTTTGGCGGTAAAGTCGGGTGGAGCGACGCCAAATGGGGTTGGAAATCCCAGCACCCGGACCGGTTCCGCAAGGCCTAAGCTGCTGAGGCTGAGCAAGCCGTTATCGATCTCGTAGTAATCTGGATCCGCGTCATTGTCTGGCGTAATACCGGTGCCGGTAAAATCATAACGCGCGACTAACCGACGGTTAACATGCTGAAGATCGACCACAAGTGGGGACACTGACGCGACCAGTCCCGACACGTGGCTGTAACGCATGCGTACCAGACTGGCTTTCAAAGATTTACCATCGTCGGAAACCTGTCCCAGCGCGGTAATTTTCTGGCCCACGCTGATATCACCGATTCGGTGAAAATTGTCCGGATCACCTTGCTTGGTGACCCTGGTATTTTCATCGACTAACACCTCGATCTCGTCATTGAAGCTATAGTGACCATCATCGAATTCGATGGTTGCGCCTAGCACGGTCAGGGTATTGCCGTTGCGCGCAATGACGCTGCCTTTAAGGGCATCCTTATCGCCCCAGGGTACACTGCTACCGGCGTAAACCTGGTGTGCGAGGAAGCGTCGGTCGCCGTAGTTAACGGTCCCCAGCGCCACCAGCGGCGTGATCCCGCTTTGTTGCGCCAGTACCTCGAGACCTTCAAGCTGCCGATAGGCGACACCATCGATCTCGAATACCGTTTCTTCACTGGTGTGTGCGGTAATTTTGCCGAAATCATGGTGACGGATTCGAAACGGGCGCAACTTGACGTTAAATGTTTCCCGTTCAAGATTAACCCCGGAGAGCAGTCCACGCAGGCGCCGTGTCTTATCGTCTTCGATACTGGTATTGGCAATCAGGATTGGATTCACGACGATCGTTGCCGAGTTGCCATTAATCGTCACTTCGTTGGATGCCTCGAGATCGAAATCGAGGATCAGGGCCGCCGGTTTTCCAGGCCTAATATTGAATCCATTGTGTTCGTTGATCATGACTTCGAGCGTAATAACGGTCAGCAGATTTCCGTACTCATCAAATGCCTGGGCCGGAATCGAGTTACCGTTCTCATCTTCGACCGTGATGACAGCGTTGCTGTAATCGAGCGTAATTTCGGCCTTTTTATAACTACCCACAGGTACCGTCGCGGTCGACAGGAATTCTGTTACTTCGACATATTGGGAAAAATCGAGGCGTGCAGTATTGGGTAAGGTTTCTACTACCGCGCCGTTGGCTTTGTATAAATTGATGCTAGTGACATCGATCGTGTACTGGTTGAAATCACCCTCAGCGTCGGTCAGCGAAATCGTCAGATCGCCAAATTCTTCGTTGCTACTACCGCTGCCACTTGAGCCATCACTGCAGGCTCCTAAACCCAGAGCGCCGATCGCGATTAAGAAAATCCAGAGGCCCTGCCTGATATTTGCGAAAGTCATAGCTGTACCCGTTTGTTGGTTATCGTTACCCATTAAAACGAGTGACCCCGAATTCGGTTGACAGGATAGTTAAAAAAATTTGAGAAAAGTGGCGATAACCGGGAAAAATTGATCCAGAAAAGCTGGTTTATACATGCGACGCACCCTATGTGTTGGCACAATCGATGGCGCTAGCCCTGACGCCGGGCCTCATGGGAATTTTTCGGGTTACTCGTCTTCGGCCAGCATTGATAAATCGTGAGCGGCCTCGCGCAGCAATGGCAGGTAGCGTTCGCTGTCGTCAACCGAGAGGCGAGTGGTCGGGGCCTGGATCGCGAGGGAACTGTAAAAGCGGCCCTGCCGGTCTTTAATCGGCACCGCGATCGCGATGACGTCATCGTATAGTTCCTGGTTATCGATCGAAACCTGTTTTTGTTCGATCTTGTCGAGTTCTGCGAGCAATACATCGGAATCGGTAATCGTGTTCTTGGAGTGAGGAACCAGCTTGAGCTTGTGGATAACCGCCTTGCGGCGGGCTTTTGGCAGGGTACTCAGGTAAAGCTTGCCGCTGGCGGTACAGTAAAGCGGCACCCGCATTCCGATCGAGAACTGCAGGCGCAGGGGTGCCTTGGTTTCAACCCGGTCGGAATAGGCCATCGAGAGCCCGTCCGGGTAGGCGATATTGCAGGTTTCGCCGACCTGCTCCGACAGTGCAGTCAGGATTGCGTGGCGGGTAGCGCTAAAGCGCGCGTTGGCAAGTACCCCGACTGCAACGTCATACAGGCGGTTGCCTGGCTGGTAGCTTTTGCCGTTGATTCTTTTTAGCAGGTAGCCCCGCGCATCGAGTTCGGCGCAAAGCCGGTGCGCGGTGGCCTTGGGCAGGTCCAGAACCTTGTTAATCTCGGTGGCGCTGAGCGGCGTCGGCGACATGGCAACGGTTTCGAGAATATCGAGTACGCGCTGAATGGTCGAGCCGCGTTCGCGTTTCATTGCACCAAATCCTGAGACTCATGATTGGTCGAGTACAACGCCTGGGGAGCCTTAACTGTCAGGATAGATATCAGCATGCCGGGCGCTTGCCCATGACAAGGTAGATCGAAGGAGATGCATCATGATTTACCCACCAGACATTACTCTGGGTAGCCAAAGCACCAGTTGCGGGAAGGAAAACAGCAGGATGAGACCGAGGAGTTGAATCATCATGAACTGCATCATGCCCAGGTAGATGTCCTTGAGATCCCAGGTCGGCACGACCCCCTTCAGAAAGTAGGCTGACAAGGCCACAGGTGGGGATAGCCATGCGGTCTGCAGGTTTACCGCGACCAGAATGCCAAACCAGACCATCAGGTCGTAGCGATCCAGTCCGTGGACCTCCAACGCCTCGACCGTCGGCAGCAAAATTGGCACCACGATCAGAACAATAGGCACCCACTCCAGTGGCCATCCCAGAAGGAAGATCAGTGCCATAACCACGATCAGAATGAGGTAAGGCGACATTTCCATGCCAAGTAGCATTTCAGTCATCATCTTCGGCGTGCCCAAAGCACTGAATTCGGCGCCAAAGAAGTTCGATGCGGCAACCAGGAACATGATCAAAACCGTGATCTCCAGGGCTTTGACCAGACTGTCAAAGAAACTGGGAAAGGTGAACTTGCCGTAACCAAGAGATA
>Ga0224508_10002485_pt1 | contig 15623 bp, 11 predicted proteins | sample SF_Jan12_sed_USG_4_FD_170157 | JGI IMG/M metagenome (GOLD analysis project Ga0224508, IMG submission 170157) | Sediment microbial communities from San Francisco Bay, California, United States - SF_Jan12_sed_USGS_21 | ecosystem: Environmental > Aquatic > Marine > Sediment | place: USA... | reverse complement strand
GGTCGATCCGCTCAAAGCAGCCGAGCTCGCAGCCGAAAGATCGATGGTGATTTACACCATCGGCGTTGGCGCAGATTCTTTGACCGTGCGCACGCTGTTTGGTGAGCGGCAAATCAACCCGTCTGCAGATCTCGATGAGGGCGCGCTGCAGGCCATCGCCGACATGACTGGTGGGCGTTACTTCCGCGCGCGAGATACGGCCGAGCTCGCCGAGATCTACGCAATTCTCGATGAGCTCGAACCGGCGGAAACCGATGAATCCGGATTTCGCCCGGTTACCGAGCTGTTCTACTGGCCGCTCGGCGCGGCTTTATTGTTGGTTCTCGGGGCCGGCATTGGGCTGACGGTATTTCCGCGCATGAGTTCGGGGAATCAGCGCGATGGCTGAGTTTCACTTCTTGAGACCCGAATGGCTGCTCGCTTTGCCGGTCGCCGCATGGCTCGCGTGGCGAATCGGTACGGGTCGCGGGGGCGCAAGCGGCTGGCTTGCCGTCGTTGAAAAGAAGCTGCAGCCTTATGTGCTTAGCGACGGCGAAAATATCAGTCAACGTCGCTGGCCATTGTTTGCAGCGCTCGCCGCTGCTTTAATTTCGACGCTAGCGCTCGCGGGGCCAAGCTGGGAACGCCAGCCTGTGCCCACTTTTAGATCTGACGAATCGCTTGTCGTCGCGCTCGACCTGTCGCGTTCAATGGATGCAACCGACCTCGAGCCGACCCGGCTGGTGCGCGCTCGGCTCAAGGTTCTCGATTTGCTTGAGCGCCGTGGAGCCGGCCAGACCGCGTTGATCGTGTTTACTTCACATTCCTTTGCCGTGACACCTTTGACGAACGACACCGAGACGATTGCTTCCATGGTCAGTGCGCTCAGTACCGACATCATGCCGAGTCAGGGCAGCCAGATTGAGGTCGGGCTGGAACTGGCTGCAGATCTGTTGCGTCGTGCCGGAGCGGGTCGCGGCGAAATCTTACTAATTACCGATGCAACCGCATCGCCACGAGCGTTCGATATAGCCGACCAACTACGCACTGATGGGGTAATTACCAGCGTGCTTGCTGTCGGAACGCAGGCAGGCGCACCGATCCCTGAATTGGGCGGCGGATTTCTAACCGACAGCCGAGGCCAGGTCGTAATGCCGCAAGTAAACTTCGACAACCTCGAACGTCTCGCGCTTTCCGGCGGGGGCCGCTTCGCGCAGCTCGCTGCAGGCGATGCAGACCTTGACAACTTATTCCCTGGCGAAGGCATCGGCCGTGTCGTTATGAACGAAGGCGCAAGTGGAGAAGAAGCGGAGATCTGGCGCGATCAGGGTATCTGGCTGAGCCTGGCCTTGTTGCCACTCGTTGCACTCGGTTTTCGGCGCGGTTGGGTGTATGTCCTTCTGGTGGGCCTGGTCCTGCCGCCACAACCGGCCAATGCGTTCGACTGGAGTGACCTTTGGTTGCGTCGGGATCAGCAAGGGATTCGCGCGTTGGAGCGCGATGCGCCGGACGAGGCTGCTGCTTTGTTTTCAGATCCCGAATGGCTGGCTGCCGCTCGCTATCGGGCTGGTCAATACGATGCCAGTGCCTTCGCGCTCAGCAGTATCGATTCGACAACCGCTCACTACAACCGCGGCAACGCACTGGCCCGTGCGGGCAAGCTTGCCGAAGCTATTGATGCCTACGATTTAACCCTGGAGCTGATGCCCGATCACGCCGACGCGATATTCAACCGCGAACTCGTGGCCGAGTTGTTGGAACAGCAGGAACAGAACCAGGAATCTGAGTCGGACCAGGGTGAGTCGGATGAAAGCGGCGATTCGCAATCCGGGGCCGATGAAGAACAGTCTGGCCAACAGCAGCAGGACGATTCGACCGGCAGCGGCGAGCAGCAACAACAAGCCTCCAACGAGGAACAGGATCCCGGCACAGATCCCGGTGAAGCGTCCGACGAGCAGGAAGCCGAGTCGGATTCCGAGCAGGCCGATTCCGATGAGTCGGAACAGACGGACGAAGGGGAGTCTTTACAGGCCGCTGCGAGCCCCGATGATGTCGAGGACTGGGCGTCTGAGCAGGCGGCCGATCAGTGGTTGAGACGAATTCCTCAAGATCCCGGTGGCTTGTTGAGAAGAAAATTTCTGTACCAATACCAACAGCTGGGACGCGACCAGGCCGGCAACATCATCATGCCCGGCACCGATGCGGAGCCCTGGTAATGGCCAAGCGGCGCCATCTTGCCGTGCTGTTTTTGTGGCTCATGCCGCTGCTTGCGGCATACGGTCAGGTAACGAGTCTGGTCGCTTCGGTAGACCGTGAGTTGATTCGGGCTAACGAGTCGTTTTCGTACACGCTCAGAGCCGAAGGACGTTTCTCGGGCCGGCCCGACTTGAGTGCAGTGACCCGTGACTTCGACCTGGTGCAAAGTGGGTCGTCTGCGAGCATCGAAATCGTTAACGGCCAGACCGCCCAGATCGCGGAATGGAAGATCGAACTGATGCCGCGCGGCACCGGTGAGTTCGAGCTGCCAGCAATCGAACTCGGCGACGCGCTTTCCAATGGCGTCAGCCTTGAAATTCTGCCGGCCGCGACTGACGATGAAACCGGAGCCGACGTTTTTCTTGAAGTCGAGATCGATCGGTCTGAAGCTTATGTGCAAGCCGAGGCAATCTATACGCTGCGGCTGTTCGTTGGCATTACGATCGGCCGTGAAGAGCTGTCGGGATTACCAATCACGGGCGGCGAGGCAATCGTCGAGAGGCTCGGTAGCGATAGCGATTACCAGATCGTCCGCGGCGACCGTGTCTACCGCGTCAGAGAACGCAAGTTCGCGATCTTTCCGCAAACAGCAGGTCAACTGTCGATCGGTCCAGTCGAATATCGAGCGACGGTAACGCCGCGCCTCGGGTTCTCGCGCCGGCAAGATCTGCTTTCCGATGTCGTCGAACTGACCGTCAAACCGGCCGTGTTGCCGCCACCCACTCATCCAAATGCCGTCTGGTTGCCGGCTCGCAATGTCAGAATCGAGGAACAATGGCGCGACGGCGTCATTGATGAACAGGGCGTGCCGCGAACCCGCGAGTTGACTATCGTCGCGAACGGTCTGCTTGAGACACAACTACCCGAGCTCGAACTCGCCGCATCGGATGGCCTGCGGCAGTATGTCGATCAGCCTGAACTCAGTCGCCAGATCACCGACGACGGCATCGAAGCGCGGCGATCGGAACGCTTCGCCGTCATTGCACAGCAGCCGGGAACGATCGAGTTTCCAGCCGTCGAATTGCCGTGGTGGAATGTCGACGAAGAGCGCTGGGAAATCGCACGGATCGATTCGACCTCGGTCGAAGTTGAGCCCGCCTTCGATGCCGAAGCGCCGGCAGCGACATTGCCACCGCCTGGTTCCGCGCCGACCGTCGAGTCGACCCGTGATTTTTGGCCGTGGCTTGCCGGCGGTCTTGCACTGGGATGGCTTGCGACCGTCGCGGCCTGGGCATTCTCGCGCCGAGATCGCCAACGGATTCATGCCAGCCGGTCCAGGCCAAGAACCACTTCGGCGCGAGCGCTGCAAAAACAACTCAGCGCAGCCTGTCGAGTTGACGATGCTCAGCGCACCCGGGACCTGCTGATGGAGTGGGCCGCCCGGCAATTCGCTGATGATCCGCCACCAAACCTCGGCGCTCTGGTCGGGAGGCTCACAGGCCCACTCGCAGACGAGATAGCGACCCTCGAATCAGCGCTCTATGGGCGTAAGAGCGGCTCATGGAGCGGGCAGCAGCTCGAGCAACTGCTGAAGAATGCGCAGTCCGTGACCGTCAGCCCGGGTGCTGAGGGCGAGAATCCACTGGTTCCACTCTATCGGTGACCCTTAGATTGTGACCCGGGTACGGGACTTTCGGCCGGGATCCTAGGATCCTGCGACGATCTATTTTTGCCTTCGGACCCGATGCCACTCGAGCAAATTAATCGCCCTGATCTCGATACCCAAGTATTGAGGCAGCTGGAGACCGGAACTAACGATTTCCGATTTACGCCCCTGCTGGAAAAGGAGTTCCGGGACTTTTGCCTGACTCAGATGGTGACGCGTGGGCGGCTTGCCGCGTCTGTCGCGTTCATGTTTGTGCTGGTTATCACCAGCATCGAAATCCTTCTGCCCGGCACGATGAGCATCGACATGCCCAGCGTTTTTCCGGTCGCGATGGTAGCGCCGCTGTTCGGCATGATTCTGGTTGCGACTTACATACCTGCGCTGGCGAGGCACTACGAGATCATCGCGTCGATTGGGATTTCGCTGGCTGGGCTTGGCACCATCTATATCGCTCAAGTGGCGTCACTAAATGGCGCGTCTTATCTGCTTGCGAGCGTCGTGTTGGTTAATCTATATGCCTGCCGCTTTCTCGGCTTTCGGCTTTCCATCGGCGTGGCGGTTGCTTCGTTCCTGGTGCTGGCGCATTACGTGTGCGGACTATTTGTCGGTCTTCCGATGCGCGAGCTGCTCTACATGACGGCGATTCTCGGTGCGGCAACAGTCATAGGTACCGTTTCGAGTTACAACTGGGAAAATACGCTGCGCAAGGCCTTTGTCGAGCAACGTATGCTCAATGAGCTGGCGCAGAGAGATGGGCTAACGGGGCTGTATAACCGTCGAATCTTCGACGACTACATCCAGCGGATCTGGCGGCAGGCGCGCCGCGATAAGGTCACCGTCGAAGTCATATTTATCGACATCGACCACTTCAAGATTTACAACGATTTGTACGGCCACCAGGCTGGCGATGATTGTCTTCGCAAGGTCGCCCACTCGATTTCACGTGCGGCGAAGCGGCCGTTCGATTTCACTGCCCGTTATGGCGGCGAGGAATTCGTTCTCGTGCTCTACGGGCCACCCGAGGATTACGCTCGATCCTTGCCGGAGCAATTGCGCCAGGAGGTCATGGACCTCGCGATTCAGCATGAAGGCTCACAGGTTGCACCGCTGATTACGGTCAGTATCGGCGTTGCACTTGCCGACCCGAGTTCAGGCCGCAGCCTGACGGGTGCGATTCAAGCGGCTGACGAAGCGCTTTATGAAGCCAAGCAATGCGGTCGCAATCGTGTGATCTTCAAAGACGCGAGTGATTCTGAGGTCGAAACCGGCAACTTCCGCACGGCGTATCGCTAGCGCCGCTACTCAGGCAAGCGAAGCGCCGCCGCAACGACTGGCGGATTACCAGTGTCCCGTATTGGCCATGGAACTCCAGGGTTCCTGCTGTTCGAGCGCTTCACCTTTCTGTAACAGTTCGACCGAGATATCGTCCGGCGATCGGATGAAGGCCATTCGCCCATCTCGCGGCGGCCGGTTAATCGTGACGCCGGCGTCCATCAGCCGCTGGCAGGTCGCGTAGATGTCGTCGACTTCGTAAGCCACATGACCGAAATTGCGGCCTTCGCCGTACGCTTCTGGGTCCCAGTTATGGGTAAGCTCGATCGCGCAATCTTCCTGGCCTTCGGCTGCGACGAATACCAGCGTGAACCGGCCAGCCTCGACATCGACGCGTTTGACTTCTTTTAGCCCGAGCTTGCCGCAGTAAAAGTCGAGCGACTTGTCGAGATCGCTGACCCGGACCATTGTGTGCAGATATCGCACGGCCTATCCTCCCCGCCTCTGATGGCTGTAACGAACCGCGACTATACCGATTCGTGAGCAAAGAACGCATCATTTACGTCACCGGCATGAAGCCGAAACCCGAACCGGCTCTGCACGAGCCGGAGCTGTTGCGTGTTCTCGATGCCGCGCTTACCAGGGCAGACCCTCGCGCGGCAGCGTGGTTGCGGGCGCGCGCGGAGAACTTCAATCTCGTTTCCTGGACCTCGCTTGCGTATCCGGAACGGTCAGATATCGCAATTGATCTTCCCGGCATCGAGCACTTGCTCGAACAGCCTTCGCCTTCAGCGCGCGACAAGCGCGAAGCCGACGCGATCTGGCGCCGCCTGTTCCGAGTATGGCATCTGATCGGTGACTCCTACCCGTGGCTGTCCCGCCTGGTTGCTTCGCCTGCCCTCAATGTCACGCTGGGCGACGTGCGCCGCTATCTGGGAAATCATGATGGCGTCGCGGACCGAATTCGCCAGAGCCTGATCGATCAGCTGACCGAGGCCTGGGACGCCGGCGACCGGATCCTGCTGATCAGCCATAGCCTGGGCTCGGTCATCGCGTATGACAGTCTCTGGCAGTTGTCGCGGGAGGCCGGTCACGCCGGGCGAGTTGAACTTTTCTTGACGATGGGCAGTCCGCTTGCGACGCGCTTTATTCGTAAAGGTTTACTGGGTGCGAATCTGACTGGAGCAGAGCGCTTTCCCAGCAACATCGATCACTGGGTCAACCTGGCGGCGCGCGGCGAGATGGTCGCCTTGCATCGAAGAGTGAAGCCGTTCTTTTCAGCAATGCTGACGCACGGTGCCGCGCAGTCGATTGACGACATACCGGATATTTACAACCACTTCCGCCGAGATGGGCAGCTCAACGTCCACAAGTCATACGGATATCTGAATCATCCGATCGTCGCCGGATTGATCTGCGATTGGCTGGGTTATTCGAGCTCCGGCTCGATGCGAACATCGATACGGCGATTCCGTTCTCGCCCCTGAGGGGTGTCATTGTTCGCTATGGGCTGCGTTTCGCCGTAACCGACCGAGCTGCTTCTAAAGGCCGGAATGCCAAATTCATCGGTCAGATAGGTGCTGACGGCTTGCGCACGCTCGCGCGACAGATTCATATTGGTGTCATCGCTGCCGTATGAGTCGGTATGGCCTTCAAAAACAATTTGCGAGCGCGGGAAAACCGCGGCAGCCTGAGCGACTTTCTGCAGCAGCGCGCGATGTTGCGTTTCGATATCTGCACTACCGCTTGCGAACGACAAGCCAACCAGGCGCAAAACGAGCTGGTTGGCTTCTCGTGACACGCGAGCTTCCTCGCGGGTAAACAGGTTTTCGATGCTTGCGAATTGCTCGCGGATTCTGGCTTCCGCCTCGAGCCGCTGAACAAGCGCAACACGTTCCTGCGAAACGCCACCGAGTTGCTCATCGAGTTCGCGCATTTCGTCCTCGAGTTCAGCGATTCGAGTTCGCGAATCTGCAAGGTCGATTTCGGTCTGGTCGCGTTCTTCCCTGAGATCTTCGATGAATAAAATGAGCTCGGTTGTAATCGGATCGGTACCCGCGTCCAGTGGAGCAACGCGGTCGGCGGCAGCAGCGATTTGGGTCAATGAATCTTCATAGCGAAGGATCAGGTCTTCTGCTGTGAACTCGCCTTCGTCGATTCTTTCGATTTGTCCGGCCAGAAAAATCGCGTGGCTTGCTTCGTAGTTTGCCTGTTGCGCCAGACTCCGAGGCAGGTCGGTATCGTATCGATTCTCGTTCAGCTCGGTTTCTGCTTGCTGCAAAAGTGCCTGTGCGCGTCCGAAAGTTACTGGCGCATACCGAGGAACGCGTTGCTGCTCGGCCTGTGCCAGAAGTGCCCGCGTACGACTCAAATACTGGTCTTTGATTGCCGTGAGCTCGGCATCGCGAAATACGTTTTCCGCTTCGGTGCTGATCTCGCGCGCCGCTCGAATATTCCCCGACTCGAGTCGCCGCGCTGCTTCATCGAATAATTCTTCGGCTTCTGCCCAAAGCGCCGCTGACACCGGGTAGGTGGGTGCATCGGCGTTAAGCGCATCCTCGCGAGTTTTGATCATCGAAACGAGTGTGATTTCCGCTATCTCGGCGGAATCGATGGCCTGGCCCAGGAAGCGAATAACCTCGGTCAGCCCAAAGCGGATTCGATCGATATTGCGTCCGCGCTCGAAGTCTTCCGATGCCTGGCCATAGCGGTCCATTGCCCGCTCGTAGTCCCCTGGGGCCAGCAGCTCGACATTGGCGGCCTCGGCCTCGGCCAGGCGTTGGTCCGCCTCCTCGAATAGCGAGGCGCGCAGGGTCTGGGCAAACACCACAGGGACCAAGGCCCAGAGGGCTATTGCGACCGCTGCTGCACCGATTTTTGCTCGAATTTTCAACGCTTTTCCGTGCTCATTTTCGCCCTGTTGTGTGCGCCCAATCACAGACCGCCTTCCGGCCCTTTTTTAGACTTGGGCCATGGGTGTCAAATATTACACGCACTTTGTGCTGACGGGCGATACCGCTGATGGCGACGACCAGGAATTCAGCGGGGTTGTCGAAGTCAGCCGCCCCACAGAAGTCGAGTATGAGGTCGATGAAATCGAGGACCTTCTAGCGCGGAACTTCGACCTGAAGTCGAGTGACGTCAAGCTGATCAACTGGTCGCGGCTGCAATAGCGCTGCTTTTTCATTTTCCCCTGTGATTCGCCCGGTGCACGCACCGGGCTTTTTTTTGCCGGGCCGATCCCTCCAAACAGCGTATCGTGAGATACTTTTGATATCCCGATCTGGTTTCTTGATTAAGTGAGCGAATTCCGCGGCATCCCGGTTGTGCGTTCCGGTTCCAAGTTCCGAACCGAGCAAGGCTTTTCCGCCATCAAAGATGGCGTCAAGCATCGTGCGGAGCGTGCGCAGGCCGATCCGCTGCCGAAGCCTCCCTGGCTCAAAGCGAAGATTCCGTCCGGTACCGGTTTCACCCGGCTCAAGGGCGTCGTCGACGAGCATCGGCTGTCCACCGTGTGCGAAGAGTCGATGTGTCCAAATATCGGCGAATGCTGGAATCACGGCACCGCGACATTAATGCTGATGGGGTCAGTCTGTACCCGGTCCTGTCAGTTTTGTGCCGTCGATACGGGCAACCCCAATGGCTGGCTCGACGCCGAAGAGGTTGAGAATTCCGCCCGCACAGCCGCGATCATGGGGCTCGACTATGTCGTTTTAACCTCGGTCGACCGGGATGACCTGGCCGACGGCGGTGCGCTGCACTATGCGGATTGCATTCGTGCGATCAAGGCTCGCTGTCCCGGCATCAAAGTCGAGGCGTTGACGCCGGATTTTTCCGGCTGCGAAGCCGACATTGAAACGGTCCTCGCCTCCGGCGTCGATGTCTTTGCACAAAATCTAGAAACGGTCGAACGATTGACGCATGTCGTTCGTGATCCACGCGCGGGCTATTCGACAACCTTGAATGTACTCGCGCATGCCAAGCATGTTCGTCCCGACGTTCTGACCAAGACATCATTGATGCTTGGGCTGGGCGAAACTGACGAAGAAATTCTGCAGGCGATGGATGATCTCAAGGCAGCCCAGGTCGACATTCTGACCTTTGGCCAGTATCTGCGGCCGACCAGGAACCATCTTCAGGTCGTGCGATATGTGAGCCCTGAAGATTTCGATCGTTATCGAAGGCAGGGGCTGGAACGAGGCTTCCTTGAAGTCGTGGCCGGGCCCTTAGTTCGGTCGAGTTATCGTGCTGAGCGTGTTTTCGAACGAAACAACGTGGGTCTTTGATCGATGCAGTCATTTTTGTCCGAATATGGAATTTTTCTGCTGGAGCTTCTGACTGTTGCGATCATCGTGGTCGTTGGTTTTCTGATCGTTTTTTCTGCGGCCAGGAAGCCGCATGAGCAAAGCCACCTTACAGTCGAGCACATCAATAAGTCGGTTGAGCAGCGCACCGATGCGATACGGCGAACGATTCTGGGTAGGCGCGATTCGCGCAAACTGGTTCGCGAGCGTAAGAAAGAAGAAAAGCAAAGCAAGAAAAAAGACGAATCCGAGAGCAGGCGCAAACGAATTTTCGTGCTCGATTTCAAAGGCGATATTCGCGCAACCGCGACGGCTTCGCTGCGCGAGGAAATATCGGCTGTCCTCGAGATCGCCGAGAAGGACGATGAAGTCCTGGTGCGCCTCGAAAATGCGGGTGGCGCAGTCCACGATCATGGTTTGGCCGCTTCGCAGTTGCTCAGATTGCGGGCGCGGGGCATTCCGTTGACGATCGCCGTCGATAAAGTGGCAGCGAGCGGCGGGTATCTGATGGCTTGTGCTGCGGACAAAATTATCGCGGCGCCATTCGCGGTGATCGGGTCTATCGGCGTGCTACTTCAAATGCCCAACTTTCACCGCTTGCTGGACGAGAAGGGCATCGATTTCGAGCAGATTACGGCGGGCCGTTTCAAGCGGACTTTAACGGTGTTTGGTGAAAATACCGACGAAGGCCGCGAGAAGATGAAGGAAGAGCTGGCCGAAGTGCACGATCTTTTTCAAACTCGGATAAAGGAACTCCGGCCCGCTGTCGATATGGAGCTGGTTGCAACGGGCGAGCATTGGTATGGAAGCCGGGCGCTCGAACTGAATCTGATCGACGAGATCGGGACCAGCGACGACTTTCTGCTGGGCGCGGCCGAAACAGCGGATCTTTTCAAGCTCAGTTTCAAGCGCCACATGAAATTCATCGAGCGAATGCTGCATGGCGTCGAGGGCCTGCTTTACCGTTAGTTCGGCCTTATGTTGAGTCTCGCCTAAGGCCGGTTCAGATTGCCGCATAATCATTCCAGGTTCCGACCAATAAGATCAAGGAATGACGGCACCATCACAGATTCGAGTCTGGCTCGGGTCGATCATCGTTGCGATTTCATCGGTTGCGCTCGCTGAGCGCGGGCCTGCGCTCGACACTCATCAGGTCGTTGCCGATCACGACGATGGCTACGTTTACCGATTGCCGTACGCGGATGCCGTTAGTTATTCAGTACTTCAAGCATACGGTTCGCCACTGAGTCATCGTGGCGCCGAGTACTACACGGTTGATTTTGGTATGCCTGAGGGCACGCAGGTTTACAGCGCACGTGAAGGCCGAATCGTTAGAACCGAGGACCGGTTCGAGGCGTCCTGCTGGCGCGCAGACTGCGATCGCTACGCAAACTTTGTCGAGATTCGCCATCCCGACGGCACCCTGGGAAAATATTTTCATCTCCAACAGGGCAGCGTGACAGTGAAGCCCGGCCAATGGGTCGGTCGTGGTGAACCCATCGCTCGCTCGGGAGATACGGGCTATTCCAATGTCCCGCATCTGCATTTTGGCGTGTATCACGAAGTACGCGATGGCGCCGGGCAGTCGATAGCCGTTCAATTTGCCGTGCGCGGCGGTTTGGTCGGCCAATTACGGACCGGAGCGCGCTACACGAACTCAGCGGAGTGACCTGGGCGAGTCTTGGCTCAGGAAGGGTTCGCAGCTGGGGGTTCGAGCCGGTATCATGTGGTTTTTCGTCGTACGGTTCGCATGGCGATCGAAACACTCGATCATCCGTCAAGCCGGCTCGCCCTTCCGGAGCGGGGCTCCTATCCCATTCCCTTGAATACCCCAACCACTGCGGGGTTCCTGGGCCGCGCTGAGCGTGGCCCAACCAATGAACCCGTCTTAGTCGAAAGTTTTCCCGAGTACTGTCGATACTTCGGCGGGCACTTTGCGGACGGCGCCGTTTCGTATGCGGCGCACGATTTTTTTCTGCAAGGCGGGCGTCGAGCCGTCATCGTCCGCGTCGCGAATCGCGCGAGTCGAGCCTGTATAGACATTCCCACAGACGGCGAGGTCCTGCGACTTCAGGCCCGGCATCCCGGCCGACACGAGATTCTGCGTGTGTCCATCGATTACGAGCAGGTCGAGAACGACGAGTGCCTGTTCAATCTTGTCGTACAGCGGCTTGGCGCTTCGGAAACTGGTCTTGTCGAGGACCAGGAGCTTTATCCGCTGATCTCAACACGCCCAACCGACGCGCGCTTCATTGCCGGCATCTTGAAGGACTCGCGTCTAATTGCACTCGGCGGGCCGCCACCGGCAAGTCGGCCGCTTGCGACGCCGCCTGATCGCCCGGGCGATCCGGTTCGCTATATCAATCAAACGACTGTCGGTGACGATGGCGATGAGCTGACAGACTACGACATCATCGGCTCAGACCGCGACGGAACGGGACTGTTTGCTTTCGCGCGGGGTCCAGGAATCGACTTGCTGGCGATACCGTTGCCGGCAGAGCGCGAGCTCGGCACGACCGCGTTTGTGGCGGCAGCGCGGTTTTGCGAAAAGAGTCGCGCGTTGTTGGTCTGGGATCCTCCGCATTCCTGGCAATCTGTTGATGCTGCAATTCTCGGCGCGCGTCGACTCGATTTCACCAGCAGTCACGTCATGACCTATTTTTCGCGCGTTCGTCCGCGAGGCTCGCGAGCGCGATTTGTCGGGGGCTTGCCGGCATCTGGCGCAATCTGCGGAATGCTGGCACAGCGCGATCGACGCGGATTATGGGGTGAAGACGTTGACGTCGATTACACCCTGCGGGCAGCGCTTACGCCGGTAGTCGATGTCACCGCGCGCGAAGCTCAGAGGCTGGCGCGCTCGGGAATCAATTCTTTCGTGCATACCATCGGCGGTGCGATGCGCCTCGTCGGACGTATCACATTAGGCGCAGCCGGACTCGGGCCAGGCTCAAGATCGAGTCTTGCCCGGCGGCGACTCAAGTTCTTTATTCTCAATTCCTTGCAGGAAGCCTCGACCGCCGCGGCGACGCGTGCAGATCTCAATTCAGGTTTGATTCGTCTGGAAGGGCAGATCAGACGGTTTTTCGATGACCTCTATCTGCACCGTGCATTGGCTGGCAAGAACCCTGGCCAGGCGTTTTATCTGCACACGCAGATTGCCGGACCTGCCGCTGGAGCCTCAATTCGTTTCGGCTTCGCACTCGATGAGCCGGGCCGATTCATCGAATACCAGGTCGACCTTGACCTCGACAGCGATCAGCCGGGCAAGCTACAGCGTGTTCGGGCAATCGAAGCGCAACAGCTATTCAGCTAGGAATAATGGTGCCAGACCTAAATGGTGTCTGACACCATTTAGGCTGGGTCTGCTGTGCCGTATCCACCGCCGCCCGGTGTTTGTATGACGATGCGATCGCCGCGCTCAAGTGACAGCTCGGCGGTTGGTGCCACCGCTTCATGAGTGCCGTCGTTGCGAATGATGTAATCGCAACCGGGCTTGGCATCGGCGCCTCCTGCGAGACCGAAAGGGGCAACGGACCGCCGATTCGCGAGCAGGCTCGCCCGCATCGGCGCTAAAAACTCGATTTCTCGAACGACGCCGTCTCCGCCTCGCCACTTGCCTGATCCGCCGCTGCCTGAGCGAATCGCAAAGCGCGTGACGCGAACCGGAAACCGCTGTTCGAGTACTTCGACGTCGGTCAGCCGCGAATTCGTCATGTGTGAATGCACGCCGCTCGCTCCGTCGAAGCCCGGTCCGGCGCCGCAGCCTCCACAAATCGTTTCATAATACTGGTGTTGGTCATCGCCGAAAGTGAAGTTGTTCATCGTGCCTTGCGATGCGGCCGCTGCGCCAAAAGCCCCGAGCAACACGTCGGCGATGCATTGCGAGGTTTCGACATTGCCACCCGCAATCGCTGCGGGCGGCACCGGATCGAGCAAGCTACGCTCGGGGATTATCAGTTCGATCGGCACGAGGCAGCCGGCATTGAGCGGAATGTTGCGTTTGATCAGGGTTCGCAAAACATAGAGAACGACTGCGCGAACGACCGAGCTCGGCGCGTTCAAATTGCTGTCGCTGATTCCACTGGTCCCGGAGAAATCGATTCTGGCTTCGCCAAGCTCTCGATCGATTGAGACCTGAACTTTGATTTGTTCGCCGGAGTCCATTCGCGCAGAAAAACGCCCGTCGTTGATGGAGCGAAGTGCCTCGCGAGCACAACTCTCAGCGTTGTCACGGACATGCCGCATATAGGCACGCACGACACGATCGCCATAGCGCTTCAGCAAGCTGCCGATTCCGGATGCTCCTTTCGCGTTGGCCGCCAGCTGAGCTTTGAGATCAGCCAGATTCTGGGCCGGATTCCTCGCTGGATATTCACCGCTGCGCAAAAGCGCATGGATCTCGGCTTCGAGCAAATTACCGTCGCGCAGGATTCGCATCGGTTCGATGACGATGCCTTCCTCGGTAATTCGGCGGCTGAAGGCCGGCATCGAGCCCGGAGTGACACCGCCAATGTCCGCATGGTGCGCGCGACTCGCGACAAAGAAGTCAGGCCCCCCGGTTGTTCCCTTGAAAACAGGCGTGACCACAGTGATATCCGGCAGGTGAGTGCCGCCGCTATACGGCGCATTCAGCATGTAGGCATCGCCCGGCCGGAAGTCCCGAGCGCTTTGAATCACTTCTCGCACGCTATCGCCCATCGAGCCCAGATGGACCGGCACATGCGGGGCATTGGCGATCAGTTCACCGCCTTGATCGAATAACGCGCAGGAGTAGTCCAGCCGCTCCTTTATATTCACGGAGTGCGCCGTTTGTTCAAGCACCACACCCATCTGCTCGGCAATGTGCATGAACTGATTGTTGAAAATCTCGAGCATGATCGGATCGGCTCGAGTGTCGACCAATTCCCGACCGCTCCGCGGTCGAACACGGCGCATGATCAACATGCCCCCAATATCGACAGTCGCCGTCCAGTCGGGCTCGAGAATGATCGTTGCGTTGTCCTCCGCGATCATTGCCGGGCCTGCAATCGAAGCGCCGGATTTCAAGTCATTGCGGCGATGAACGGGTGTTGCAATCCAACTGCCCGCAAACCGGATTTCACGCTCGCGTTGCGGCGCGTCCCGCGCATTGCCGTTGGAGATTTCGCTTCGAGTCGGAAGTGGCGTCGACGCGATCGCTTCGACCTCGATCGACTGAAGAATCAGCACATCGGAACTTGCGTCGAAACCGAAACGACGACGATGGTGCAGTGTGAACCCTTCGATCAACTTCTCGCAGCTCGATGCTTTGCCGATCGGGATGGCGAGCAGCGTATCGCTGCCACCTGAACGCATAAATGCTCGGCACTCGAATCTCGACCGCGTATTGAACTCGGCTTGAAGTTTCGAACTGAGTCTTGCGATTTCATTCTTGGCTCGACCCAGACTCGTTTCGTTGAGCTTGGCGTGAATGCCAGCGCCCAGTATCGACCGCCTTTCGGCGACGCCGATTCCATAGGCCGACAGCACGCCCGACAGCGGGTGGATCAATATGGTCTCGATGCCGAGCGCATCGGCAACGCCGCAGGCGTGCTGGCCGCCGGCACCACCGAAGCACGCCAGGGCAAACCGCGTGACGTCGTGACCACGCTGGACAGAGATCTGTTCAATGGCCGCTGCCATGTTCGCGATTGCGATACGGAGGAATCCCTCGGCAAGCTCAACCTCCGTCAGTTTCGGCCCGCCCTCGGTTGCGATGCTTTGGCTCAGGCTGGCGAATTCTGTTGCGACCGCATCGGCGTCGATCGGTTGATCAGCATCCGGACCAAACACACTCGGAAAGTATTCCGGCTGAATTCGGCCGAGATAAACATTGGCGTCGGTCAGTGTCAATGGCCCGTTGCTGCGATAACAAACCGGGCCGGGATCGGCGCCGGCCGACTCAGGACCAACCTGAAGGCGCCCGCTACGGTAATTCAGCAGCGAGCCGCCGCCAGCCGCCACGGTATTGATCTGCAACATGGGCCGCGCGATTCTGCTGCCGGCAATCCGTGCCACGGACGTTCGTTCGTATTGGCCGGCGAATACCGATACGTCGGTTGATGTACCTCCCATATCGAAACCGACGACTTCGTCAAACCCGGCTTCCATTGCGGTCGTTGCCATTCCCACCACGCCGCCCGCTGGCCCGGAAAGAACGCAGTCGCAACCGCGAAATCCGTCAGCTT
>Ga0224508_10002484_pt1 | contig 15626 bp, 12 predicted proteins | sample SF_Jan12_sed_USG_4_FD_170157 | JGI IMG/M metagenome (GOLD analysis project Ga0224508, IMG submission 170157) | Sediment microbial communities from San Francisco Bay, California, United States - SF_Jan12_sed_USGS_21 | ecosystem: Environmental > Aquatic > Marine > Sediment | place: USA... | reverse complement strand
ATCCAACCCCGTGAATACACGCTCGGCGCGTCTGGCTGGGTCCGCACCATCTCCGGCATCCAGTCGTTACTCAGCGTTTATCTGCTCGCCATGTGGGCGTTGACGTATTTCGGCAGGCCGTTTGAGTGATTTGTTGACGTTTAGAGGGGGCAATCGAAGTATGAAACCAATTCGATGCAAAGCACTTGTGATCGCAGTGGTGGCGACGGCGTCCTACGGACTTGTCGTTCATGGAGCGGACCAAGCTGATGTTCAGAGATTCTTTGCTAAGAACAAAGTAGGACGGTCTCCGGATATCGCTGTTATGAAGAACGGTACAGACCATCTCATGACAATACATGGGTACATGGACGATCTCGCCGTTTGCGAGCAGCTCATCGAGCCGTACAACCAAGATTCGTCGCTCTCAACGCTGCCTGGTAGTTACTCGTGTGTGCCGCTAAACCAATAGTTCTGGTTCAACTGTCGGGTTTCAAGAATGCTGGAGAAGGGGGTGAGGTTGACCATCGACTACAGTGAAAACGACGGGCATACAACCAAACGAAGTACATAAGCTAAACCCAGACCTATCAACACATTTGACAGTGTTCCTACCCAAAACCGGTTCAGAAGCCAAGTCCCCCAAGCCCGTCGGGCTATCAGATAACTGACTTTGTCTTCAACCAAATCTGGAGGAACCTTTACGACGTGACTCCATACCTGCCACTTTGAACCGACCTTGAACGCCAGCCATGCTGCGATGATTAACGGTGCAGCATAGTAGAACGCGATAAAGCTCAGAACTCTCTCCAATGTGCCAATCAGCCCGGCTCCAGCGCCGGGCCCTGCTGCCCGATTACCACTCTCGACGATAGCTTTCCACTGATCCTCCGAGACGCCCTCGGGACAATCTAGATTCACATCGGAAGCACGAGCCAACAGCCATTTAACTAGATGGCCGAGGAAGTAGCTCGCAACTATTCCTATCGCTATACCAATTGTTTCCATGGCAGGAAATTATAAATCGCAAACGGTTCAAGACCCGCGTTAGTGCTCTATCTTACCCGTTGTTATTTCGAATAATTCCGCCGCCAATGTGGGGTTGGCTTTGACGAGTGTTTGAATCCGTTCCTTGATCTCCGCGTAGGTCAGCTCCGGCTCCGGCTTGGTGTGTTCGACACTCTTGAGGTCGGGCAGTGCTTTGCTCAGCAGTGTATTCCCAGCCTGTAGTTGCTCGCGGGTCATGGGAGATACAGGGCGTTTCTTGCCGTTCTCGTAGGTGTAGTAAAGATCGCCGTTCTCATCCGGTTCCGCCATTACAAATTGCTGCATGCGGGTGATGATATTGGTGGTCTTAATTGCCGCCCTTGAGTTCTCCGCCTGGCGGCGCGTCAATTTGGGTACTGCGTCGGGTTTAGCCATACGCAAATTATACTGTATATTTAACCAGTAGTCTCCTTATGGCCATTTTCGGTGTCGGAAGCACTCACTGTCCAACAACTGCTACTCAGGCTACGCGATTACGCCAGGTCGTAATCTTGATGCGGGACGGCCGGAGACAAGGTTGAGTCAAAACGAACTCGATGGATGAACGGGACGAGCGTGCAATAATGATGCGACGGCATCCAACAAATGTTACCAATGACCATGGCGGCTAATGACAAGCTATTTGCTGAAGCGCCGCAGAATGCCTGTCCAGCGTACACGAACCTTCGGAATGCCACGGACGGCCCATGTCGGAGCGGGAGAGAACACTGCGAGGACCTATGGAACGATTTCGCGCTGCTCGCTGACAAAAATTTTCTCGTCGAGTTTCCCGTCCGTTTTCATCAGCGTTGGTTCGAGATGTACTTGACGGTAGCACTGATGCGGCTTGGAATGGCAGTTCAGTGTCCAAAGCCTGGTCCGGACATATTGGTGACGGTTGACGGCCGACGGGTCTGGATTGAAGCGGTTTGCGCCTCTCCGGGTGCGGCCGGTAAACCAGATTCCGTGCCGGAACCGGAGTACGTGCGAGCAGGTGATAATCCCATCGTCAGTAGTGTTCCAAAAGATCAAATGGTGCTCCGACTACGTAATTCACTTGCAGAGAAACAAACGCAGTATCAAAGGTATCTTGACAGTGGGATCGTCAATCAAGACGACATTCTTGCAGTGGCAATAAATGTCCATGCCGTTCATGGCCTATGGGCAAATATGGGCGACATAGTGATGAGAGCGCTTTACGGTGTCGGTGATCTTGTGGTCTCCCTTGATCGAAATACTGGCACAATCGTGAGCAGCCATCACGCCCAAGTTAGTTCAATTGAAAAGAAATTGTCGGGCGCACAAGTCGGAGTTGAGCCGTTCACTGATAGCAGTATGCCGCACATAGCTGCCGTGCTTGGATCACGAGCGGACGCTGTCAATCTTCCTCAACGACTGGGTGACGACTGTGCCCTGTATCCGAACCTTTCTTCAATGGTTTCATGGCGTCCGAATACAATTCGTTTTGGTGAAGAATGGACATTCGTTGAATCTGATGAAGGGTGGGATGGCAGCCGTACAAGTCACAAAGATTGATGACCCTTATTCGGGTTACAAAGTGACTCAGCGTATTGGAGTCGACTCACAATCCGTGTCATACATCATTGACGCTATGCAGAATGTGGTAGAACCGAAAGGACGACTAGCGCCAGAAAAAACGGCACTGTTTCGGATTTATCTATACTTGCCGGGCACGTTCTTTGTTACGCCCACGGTCATCAGTGAATGTTCCCTCATCCCGGACACCAAACGCCGTGAGCTTCACGATAGCTTCTTTACGGTATTTTTTGCCGAAGTCATCGTCGAAAACCAAAACACTGTTGACCACCGAGCTATGGAATTGACCAGGCTTCATCGAGGAGAAAATGATTGTCGAATTCTCGCAGAAGCAGAACACGGCAACCTGGATACGCTGCTCACATACGACACTGAAATGATTTCGCACCTGGCGGACGTATCGTTAACGACTAGGCTGGCGAGGCCAACGGAAGTATGGGCCACGCTGGGAGTACCGAAGGGAGCAAAGCCCGATAAAGTTCCACATTCTACCAATCCGCTCGGTCGCGAGGCGTGGTGGAAATGGTAGGGGTGTGAAGCGTAGTTGGGTTACCTCTGCGCCACCCTCGTAGTCTTTGGGGGTGGCAAGTCGATTTTAGCCATGCTAACGAAGCTGCAAGTATACCCCGTGGTATACCCTGGGATTGAATTGGTTTTATTTGAGCGAGATGGTGAGGCGTAACTTATTGATATTATTGGTGGAGCTAGACGGGATCGAACCGACGACCTCTTGCATGCCATGCAAGCGCTCTCCCAGCTGAGCTATAGCCCCACGCAGGACCGGGAAACGTATTAAATCACCGCTGGGTTGTCAAGATTCCGCCCCGGCAGTGCGCGCGGCGACATATTCCTGGGCCTTGCTCAGGCGTGAGAGCGTGCGCTCGCGCCCAACCAGTGCCAGCGTTACGTCTATCGGGGGCGTGGCGGCGCGCCCGGATATTGCCACCCGCAGCGGTTGCGCGACCTTGCCCATCTTCAGCGACAGCGCCTCGCTCACCTGCGTGACCGCCGCTTCCAGCGGCGGCCGTTGCCAGTTTTCGACCTTGCCCAGGCATTCCTGCAGGCGCTGCAGCACGGGCGCTGAACCTACCGTGAGATGCTTTTTCGCCGACTTTTCGTCGAACGCGTCAAATTCGCTGTAGAAATAGTCGCTTGCGTGCGCCATATCCGCCAGTGTGGGGGCCCGCTCGCGCAACGCTTCAACTGTCTCGGCCAGTGGCGGGCCGTTGGCGGCGTCCAGCCCCAGCGCGTCGAATTGCTCCGACAACAGCGCCTGCAGACGTTCGCTGTCCGCCGCTTTGACGTAGTGCTGATTCAGCCACCGCAGCTTGTCCTGATCGAACACGGATGGGGCACGATTGACGTCCGCCACGTCGAACAGCTGCGTCAGCCGATCGAGGTCAAAAATCTCCTCGTCACCGTGCGACCATCCGAGCCGAGCCAGATAGTTGAGCATGGCCTCGGGCAGAAATCCCTCGTCGCGGTACTGGGTAATCGAGACGGCACCGTGACGTTTGGACAGCTTTTTGCCGTCGCCGCCACGAATCAACGGTACATGGGCATACTGGGGCACGTGCGCTCCCAGGGCCTGTAGAATGTTGATCTGCCGTGGCGTATTGTTGATGTGATCCTCACCACGGATGACGTGGGTAATGCGCATGTCCGAGTCGTCGACCACCACTGCGAAGTTGTACATCGGGGCGCCGTTTCGGCGGATCAGCACCAGATCGTCCAATTCGCTGTTGGCCACCGCAATCCGACCGAACACCTGATCGTCGAAAACCACCTCGCCGTCCAGTGGGTTCTTGAACCGCAAAACCGGCGTCACACCCGCAGGTGCCGCACCATGGCGGTCGCGGCAGTGCCCGTCGTAGCGGGGCTTCAAGCCCTGGCTGCGGGCAGCCTCGCGTACCGCATCCACCCGTTCCTGGGAACAGTAGCAATGGTAGGCGAGACCCTCGTCGAGCAGCTGCCGGGCGATTTCACGGTAGCGCTCGAAGCGCTGCGTCTGGTAATAGGGGCCTTCGTCATAGTCCAGACCCAGCCACTGTAGACCGTCCAGAATCGCCTGCTCGGCAGCCTCTGTAGAGCGCTCGAGGTCCGTATCCTCCACGCGCAGAACGAACTTGCCACCGAACCGACGCGCGTACAACCAGCTAAATAAAGCCGTGCGCGCGCCGCCAACATGGAGGTATCCCGTTGGGCTTGGGGCAAATCGAGTACGAACAGTAGTCATGTGTTATACCGTTGCAGGCGTGGGCGGCGAATTCTACCAAGCCTGGTCCAGGCGCGCAGAAGCGTAGTATTTGCACCGATATGTGATCTGTCGCACACACGCATGGCGCTGAAATTGCTTTTAAGTCCAATTTAGAAAAACTGGCTGATTGATTTTGACCAATTCGAACCACAGTGACTTTGATTGGATGTCATGCGCTTTGACGCACGTCGGTCACGTGAGGACAACCAACGAAGACGCGTTTCTGGAGTCCAACGAACTGTGCCTGTGGGCGGTGGCCGACGGCATGGGAGGGCACGCGGCGGGCGATGTCGCGAGCAAAATGGTGGTCGACTGTTTGGCCTCGTTCGCGCCGTTCGACCACGTCTCCGACAGCATCGACAGTCTCGAAGACCGCCTGATAGACGCCAATCGTGAATGCTTGTCGAAGGTCGAAAACGACGCCATTCACCAGGGCATGGGCAGCACCGCGGCGGTACTGTTCGCCAGTGGTAAGCATTGTTTTGTACTATGGGCCGGGGACAGCCGCATCTACCGCTTGCGCGAGGGCCAGTTGCAACAATTGACCGAAGACCACAGTCTGGTGCAGGAAATGTACGCGCTGGGGCATCTTACCGAAGAGGAACTGGCGACCCACCCTTCCGCGAATATCATCACCCGCGCGGTCGGAGTGGCTGAGCATTTGTTCGTCGATATCGACTACAGCGAGGTGTATGACGGTGACCGCTTTCTGTTGTGCAGCGACGGGTTGACACGCGATCTGCGCGACCCCGACGTGGAAAAGCTGCTCGCCGAAGGCAGTCCGACGCAAGCCTGTGAGGCGTTGCTGCGAGCGGCGCTGGACCGGGGTGGCGGTGACAATACAACCGTCATCGTCGTCGAATCCGCGGGCCTGTAACGAGCCCAGCAATGACGCCACAACAATCGACGCTTCGCATCAGCGCGCTCTATCACGCGCGCGGCATGATCTCGCAGAGCGATTACCGCGACTTTCGCTGCGAATATCTGCGCGCAGTGATCAATGGCGGCGAGCTACCGGAATTGCCGGATGCCTGGCATCACGTCGCGCCGGGGACGCACACCGCAACCGCGGACGACGACGAGTCGACGCTGACCACCGGCCCTCGCAATCTGCCACCACTCGTGGTGGCCGTTGCGCTGGCTGCCGTAGTGATCGTCATCGGCGGCTGGATCCTTATGATCAACATGGGCTGATTGCACTAAATATTTCCCATCGCCCGGCCGCTAACTGATCCGTAGCGCCTTGCAACCGCGCTCACACCACTAATTCAACGGGTCAACACGTGCCGGAGACGAAAGTCGCCAATTTAGCCGATTCACGCTATGCCGATGCGCAGCGGCTGCGCCAGCAATACGTTGCCGCGTTATCCCAGTTTATCGCCAAATTGTCGCTGTCTTCCGACGCCTTGCAGCGCGTTAAATCCTGCCTGGCCAACGCCCGTTCGTCGCCCGTGGAGGCGCTACTCGAACAGCTGGCCACCGAGCTGCAAATGCGCGAAGGCGACACCAAGGGCGCCGCGACGGTCGCCGATTCCAAGGCCATCGAGAACGTGCTGCTCACGCTGTTCGACCGCATGACCCTGGTACCAACCACGGAGAACGAAGCCAAGCGCCACAAAGAAATCCTGCTGGCCGGCATCGCCGCGGAGCAGTTGCCTCGCTTCGTCAACGATCTGGCAGAACTGATCAACCAGAGCCTGATACTGACGCAGCGCGAGAAAAAGGAACTCGAGGAATTTGTCGAATCCATCGTCGGCAAGCTACGCGCATTCGCCAGCTTCGTGGAGAGTGTGCAGTCCGACCTGCGTGAATCGCGCTCCAATCAGGCCGATTTGCGGGAGAGCTGGGATGCACAGGTACACCTAATGACTCGCGATGTGGCGCAAGCGACGAATCTGGACGGTCTCAAACGCGACGTCAACGCACAACTCGAGCGCATGCGCGAGAGCATGACCACCTTTCGCGAAAAGGAAACCGATCGCATTCGTCGCAGCGAGGATCGCAGCGAGCAGCTGCACGGCAAGCTCCAGGAAATGGAAACCGAGGCTGCGGAGCTGCGCAACCAGATACAGGAGAATCGCGCCCAGCTGCTGCTCGATGCGGTGACCGGTGTCAACAGCCGCTTTGCTTACGAAGAGCGCATGGACCTTGAATTCATACGCTGGAAACGCTTCGCGGCACCGTTGTCTTTCCTTCTCTGGGACATCGATTTTTTTAAATCGATCAACGACACCTTTGGTCACCAGGCCGGTGATCGTGTGCTGCGTCTGGTCGCGCAACTGATAAACAATCGCATCCGCGAGAGTGATTTTTTCGCGCGCGTGGGCGGCGAGGAATTTGCCATGCTGTTGCCCGGCACCGGCGCCGGAGACGCACAGCGCATTGCCGAGGAAATACGCGCCACCGTCGACCAGTCGGGATTCAACCACAAGGGCAATCCCGTGCAGATCACCGTATCTTGCGGGCTGACCGAATTCCGCAGCGGCGATACACCCGAACTCGTGTTTGAGCGCGCCGACGAATCGCTCCACAAGGCCAAACAGTCCGGTCGTAACCGCGTAGTCGCCACCTGACACGGCGCTTGCGGCATTCCGAGATTAGCCGGCATGCCGGGCAGCTGCCCTCCTGGCGCGCGACTTGTCGCTACGCCACGGCCTCGGTGGCCGGCATTGATGAGAACTGCAACTCACCGTCACCGGCATCCACGCGCACCCTGTCACCAGGTACGACGTGCCCGGCAAGAATCGCCTGCGCCAGAGGATTCTCCAGACGCTGCTGAATCGCGCGCTTCAAAGGACGCGCGCCGTAGACCGGATCGAAACCCGCCTCGCCGAGTAACGTCAATGCGGCGCCCGACACCTCGAGCTGCAGATCGCGACCCGCCATGCGTGATGCGAGATCGGCGATCTGTATTTCGGTGATCGCCTGGATCTGGTCGCGCCCCAGCGGATGGAACACCACCGCTTCGTCAATACGGTTGATGAATTCGGGCCGGAAGTGCGCCGCCACGATTTCCATCACTGCGCTTTTCATCGCTGCGTAGTTCTCCTCACCGGCCAGTTCCTGGATCACCTGGCTGCCCAGATTGGATGTCATCACGATTACCGTGTTACGAAAGTCCACGGTGCGTCCCTGACCATCCGTCAGACGTCCATCATCGAGCACCTGCAGCAGCACGTTGAAAATATCGGGATGCGCTTTTTCGACCTCGTCGAGCAGGATGACCGAGTAGGGCCGTCGGCGAATGGCTTCGGTCAGATAACCGCCCTCCTCGTAACCCACGTAACCCGGCGGCGCGCCGATCAGGCGTGCAACCGCGTGTTTCTCCATAAACTCGGACATATCGATGCGCACCACGGCATCCTCAGTGTCGAACAGGAATGCCGCCAGCGCCTTGGTGAGCTCGGTTTTGCCCACACCGGTCGGTCCCAGAAACAGGAACGAACCATTGGGGCGCCGCGGATCTGACAAACCGGCACGGGCACGCCGGATGGCATCGGACACCACACCCACGGCTTCGTCCTGGCCGACCACACGCTGGCGCAGCATCTCCTCCATGCGCAGCAGCTTGTCCCGCTCGCCTTCGAGCATTTTTGTCACCGGTATGCCTGTCCACTTGGAAACGATTTCCGCGATTTCTTCTTCCGAGACTTTGTTACGCAGCAGTTTCATATCCTGCATCTCCGCCTGCGCGGCCATATCCAGCTGCTTTTCGAGTTCCGGAATGCGCCCATATTGCAATTCGGACATGCGCGTGAGGTTGCCGGCACGGCGCGCCGTCTCCAGCTCCTGGCGGGCGCGTTCCAATTCCTCCTTGATGTGAGTCGTACCTTGCACCGCGGCTTTTTCGGCGCGCCAGACTTCTTCGAGGTCGGCGAATTCACGTTCGAGTTCGGAAACACGGAGCTCCAGCTCCTCCAGCCGCTTGCGCGACGCGTCGTCGTCTTCCTTGCGCAAGGCTTCGCGTTCAATCTTCAACTGGATCAGGCGCCGCTCCAGCTTGTCCATGCTCTCGGGTTTGGAATCGATCTCCATACGAATGCGTGAAGCTGCCTCGTCGATCAGATCTATGGCCTTGTCCGGCAGCTGCCGATCCGTGATGTAGCGGTGCGACAGGTTCGCCGCGGACACGATTGCGGGATCGGTGATATCCACGCCGTGATGGACTTCATAGCGCTCTTTCAAGCCGCGCAGAATCGCGATGGTATCTTCGACGTTGGGTTCGTCGACCAGCACTTTCTGGAAACGCCGCTCCAGTGCGGCGTCCTTTTCGATGTTCTTGCGATACTCGTCCAGTGTCGTGGCACCCACGCAATGCAGTTCCCCGCGTGCCAGCGCCGGTTTCAACATGTTACCCGCGTCCATTGCGCCTTCGGCCTTCCCGGCACCGACCATGGTATGCAGCTCGTCGATGAACAGGATCAGATTGCCCTCCTGTTTGGCGACGTCGTTCAGCACCGCTTTGAGTCGTTCTTCGAACTCGCCGCGAAATTTCGCCCCGGCGATCAACGCCGCCATATCCAGTGACAGCAGCCGCTTGTTTTTCAGACCTTCAGGTACCTCGCCGTTGACGATGCGCTGCGCGAGGCCTTCGACGATAGCGGTTTTACCTACACCAGGCTCACCGATCAGCACCGGGTTGTTTTTTGTCCGGCGCTGGAGCACCTGCGTCACGCGGCGTATTTCGTCGTCGCGCCCGATCACCGGGTCCAGTTTGCCCTGCTCGGCTCGCTCGGTGAGATCGACGGTGTATTTCTCCAACGCCTGGCGTTGCTCCTCGGCATTGGGATCCGTGACCGGAGCGCCGTCACGTACCGTATCTATCGCCTTTGCCAGCGCCGTTTTTTCCGTGCCGTGACGGCGCAGCATTTCGCCGAGCGCACCCTTATCCTCCACCGCCGCGAGCGCAAACAGCTCCGAAGAAATGTAGTCGTCCTTGCGCTGCTGCGCGAGCTTGTCGGTAACGTTGAGCAGTCGTCCGAGGTCATTGGACAAGTGCACGTCGCCCGCCGCACCCTGTACGCTGGGCAGACGGTCCAGCGCTTCGCCGAGGTCGGCGCGCAAGGCATTGACGTTGGTGCCCGATTGCACGAGCAGATGGCGCACGCTGCTGTCGCGCTGGTCCAGCAGCGCGGCGAGCAGGTGAACCGGCTCGATGAACTGATGATCGCGGCCCACGGCCAGCGACTGGGCATCGGCCAGTGCCAGCTGAAACTTACTGGTGAATTTGTCGGAACGCATAGCGAAAAAATTCCTCGTGTTCTCGATTCATTGGCACAGAGTGAGGTCCAACCTGCCGATTTCAAGGCATTGGCGTATGCCAACCACGCGCTGCGTGCGGGTCAGGTGAGGGCTGCCAGCAGCCGACGGAAATCCGCGGGCGGCTCGGCCTCCCACAGCAGCTTCTCGCCGCTTGCGGGATGTTGTAAACCCAACCGCGCCGCGTGCAGAGCTTGACGCGGAAAAGCATCCAGCGCGGCGCGTAACCCGGGACTGGCGCCGCGCGGGTAGCGTGCCCGGCCGCCGTAGGTGCGATCGCCGACCAGCGGCATGCCAAGGTGCTTGAGATGTACGCGGATCTGGTGTGTGCGCCCGGTTTCCAGGCGCACGTTCAGCAAGGTAAATCCCCGATAGCGTGCTGCCACCCGGTATTCGGTCACCGCGGATTTGCCGCCCGGGCGCACCGCCATGCGTTTACGGTCCACCGGATGCCTGCCGATAGCGGCCTCGATGCGCCCGCCGGCGACCACTTCGGCGCCCACCAGGGCCAGATATTCGCGCTTCACACTGCGCTCGGCGAGCTGCCGGACCAGTGAACTGTGCGCCTGCAGGGTCCGCGCGACCACCAGCAATCCGCTCGTATCCTTGTCCAGGCGGTGCACGATACCGGCACGGGGTACCGTCGCCAGTGCCGCATCGACATGCAGCAGCGCGTTTTGCAGCGTGCCGTCCCGATTGCCCACCGCGGGGTGCACTACCAATCCCGGTGGTTTGTTGATAATCAGCAACTGCTCGTCACGGTACCGGATATCCAGGTCCATCCGTTGCGCCTCAACCGGTGAGTCCGGCGGCTGCGGCGTTGCCCGCAATTGCACTTGTGCACCTTCGGCAACCTGCGCCCGCGGGGTCGTGCGCTTGCCGTCCAGCAACACCTGGCCGTCGCGGATCCACTGTTGCAAGCGGTTGCGCGAGTACTCCGGAACCAGCTGTGCCAACGCCCTGTCCAGGCGCTGACCGGCAAGTTGCGGAGGAATCTCCAGGAAGCGCGTGTCGCTCATTACGGTTGCGGTATAAAGCTCTGCAAAGCAGCTAATTCCTAATACAATAGCGCGCGGCCACAGATGTGAAAACGTTAACCGGATTCAGGAAGGCGGTTGCATAGCCTATACGTTTCCAACTAAATCAAATTTTTAGGTAGATATTTATGCAATGTTGCCCGGTTACAGTTTGTAACGATTCGTGAAACATGCAGGTTAAACCCATGAAACTCAGCGGCGCTATTCTGTGCCTGGTCCTGCTGGCCGGCTGCTCCGGCTCGTCCAAGGATCCCTACGCGGATTGGAGCGCCAAGGAAATTTACGACAGCGCCCGCTCGGCAATGAACGCTGGTGAATTCGGCGAAGCCGTCAAGCTGTTCGAAGCGCTGGAGGCGCGCTACCCGTTCGGGCGCTATGCGCTGCAGACGCAACTGGATATCGCCTACGCCTACTACAAGTTCGACGAGATGGAATCCGCAATCGCGGCCGCCGATCGTTTTGTCAAGTTCAATCCGCGCCATGAACGCGTGGACTATGCGTACTACCTCAAAGGCCTGGCGCATTTCAATCGCGGACGGGCACTGTTCGAACGCATGTCACCGCGCAAATTCGAGAGTATCGATCAAAGTCAGTTGCGCGATTCCTACCGCGCCTTCGAAGAACTGCTGCGCAGATTTCCGGATAGCAAATACGCACCGGATGCGCGCCAACACATGGTGTTCCTGCGTAACAAGCAGGCCGAGCACGAATACCTGGTGGCGAGTTATTACTTTCGCCGTGCGGCCTACGCCGGCACCGTGAACAGGGTCAAGTACCTGATAAATCGCATGGACGGTGCGCCTGTGGTAGCCGATGCGCTGGTGTTAATGGTGAAGGCCTACCGCAAGCTCGGCTTGCTGGATCTTGCTGAAGACACGCTGACCGTGCTGAAGGCCAACTACCCGGAGCACCCGGAGCTGGCCCAGTTCGTTGCTGCAGACCCGACGAGCTGACAACTGCAGTGCGAACCCCGAACCCGGACAGCATCGCTGCTGGCCGAGTGATCGCAGAAGCTTTTTGGTGAGGTGTTACCCTTGTCGCTGGGTAACTCGAGGCGCACGTTCAGGTGGCACGGGTAAAGCGGCTTGCCAACGGCCTCGCGGCAGTCTCTGATTGACCACTACGCGCGGTCGTAGCCCGAAGTAATGGGATAACGCCGGTCACGACCGAATGCGCGCGCCGTGATGCGCACGCCCGGCGGAGCCTGGCGGCGTTTGTACTCGTTGCGCACCACCATTTTGATGACACGCTCCACAGTATCGCGCGCAAAACCCTGTTCAGCGATGCTCGCGGCCGGCAGATCGTTTTCCACGTAAGCGCGCAGAATCGCATCCAGGTCTGTGTACGGCGGCAACGAATCCTCATCGACCTGATCCGGTGCCAGTTCCGCGGACGGCGGCCGTTCGATGACACGCTGTGGAATTACCGGGGAAATTCCGTTGCGGTAATCAGCCAGACGATAAACGAGGGTTTTCTCCACATCCTTGAGCGGGGCAAAACCGCCGGCCATATCGCCATACAGCGTTGCATAGCCGACCGCCATTTCGCTTTTGTTGCCGGTAGTCAACACGATACGCCGTTTTTTGTTGGAGATTGCCATCAGCAGCACGCCCCGGCAGCGCGCCTGGATATTCTCCTCGGTCGTGTCGACGGCGGTACCTTCGAACTCCTCGGCGAGCGCCCCCAGAAACGCCTCGAACAGCGGCTCGATGGAGATGACCCTGTAGGCAACGTTCAATCGACGCGCCTGCTCCGCGGCGTCTTCCACGCTCATACCGGCCGTATAACGGGACGGCATCATTACCGCCTGCACACGTTGCGCCCCCAGGGCGTCTACCGCGACGGCCAGAGTCAGGGCCGAATCGATACCGCCGGACAGACCGATTACGGCGCCCTCGAAACGGTTTTTATTAACGTAGTCGGCAACCCCCAATGTGAGTGCCTGATAAATCTGCTGCAACTCGTTCAGCGTTGCGGGATTGTCACGCACCGCTATCAGCCGACCCTCCTGCGTGACGTCGATGGGTACCAGATCCTCGCCGAACAATGCGCCGCGCGCCACGCACCCGCCTTGGGCGTCCAGCACCAGAGAATCGCCGTCGAACACCAACTCATCCTGGCCACCGAATAAATTGACGTAGCAGACCGGCAGCCCGGTTTCCTGAATCCGCGCGCGCAACACCGCGCGCCGTTCCTTCGCCTTACCGCGATGATAGGGCGAACCGTTGATGTTCAGCAGTATCTGCGCACCAGCCTGCGCCGCCGCCCGCGCCGGCTCCGGTTCCCAGATATCTTCGCAAACCGTGATGCCGCAGCGCACACCCTTGATCGCGACAACGCTCGCTTCTCGGCCCGGCGTGAAGTAGCGTTTCTCGTCAAACACACCGTAGTTCGGCAGACACTGCTTATGGTACTCCGCCAGAACCTCGCCACGCTGCAGCAACACTGCCGCGTTGTACATGCGTGCATTGCGGCGCAGAACCGTACCCACCAGCAGCGCGATGGGTGGCAAGCGCTCACGCAACTCGAGCAGCGCCGCCTCTACGCGAGTGTCGAGTTCGGAGCGCAACAGCAGATCCTCCGGTGGATAGCCGAGCAATGCCAGCTCCGGCACGATCACCAGATCGGCACTCAATTCCCGGTATGCGCGTTGTGCTACGCTGATGATCAAGTCGGTGTTGCCGGGAAGGTCACCGACCAGCGGGTTGATCTGCGCGAGCACGATGCGGAGTGGCGAGTGGTTCACTATTGCGTGGCTGGGTTAAGATTCCGGGCGTGCATTCTCGTCCAAAATGCGGCGTGCAGGCAAAGTTTCAAGCCGCCACCTACCTTGCTCCGGTCATTGTGAGTAGCCGATGCCACTGACGCCCACCGTAACGCTGCCCCGCCGAGCCATCAGCCTGGACCCGGACGCCTACACGTGGAAGCCACTGCGCCTGCTGAATGTGTACCGGGTATTCCTGGCCGGCGTGCTGCTGCTCATGAACGCCAGCGGCTACATCCCACATTTGATCGGACGCGCTTACCCGCAGTTGTTCCTCGGCGTAGTGCTCTTGTATCTCGCGGCCGGCGTGGGAGCCTTGTATCTGGGTTCCCGGCGGCAGCCGCGCTTCGAAACCCAGGTATACGTGCAAAGTTATATAGATATCGTGGCGATCGTGCTGCTGATGCACGCCAGCGGCGGGTTGGAAAGCGGTGTTGGCATGCTGCTGCTGGTCACCATAACCGCCTCCGGATTGCTGGTCACCGGACGCATCGCCATTCTGCTGGCGGCACTCGCGGCGCTTGGCATTCTCAGTCAGCAGCTTTTTTCCCAGCTGATGCTGGGTCCGTCCGCGACCAACTACCCACAAGCAGGCCTGCTGGGCGCCACACTTTTCGCAACCGCGTTCCTGGCATTGCTGTTGAGCCGCAAAGGGCGCGAAAGTGCGGCACTCGCCGAGCAGCGCGGCATAGATCTGGAGAATCTCGCCGAGCTGAGCGAGCACATCATCGAGCACATGGATTCCGGCATCGTGGTGGTCGATGCCAAAGGGCGCATGCGCCTGGCCAACGAGAGTGCCCGCCAGACCCTGGGCCTGCCGGCCTATACCCGCAACCCGCCACTGGAATCCATGGCCCCGCGGCTCGCGTACTCGCTGGACAGCTGGCGGCAACATCCCGACGAGACGCCGCCGAGTTTCAAGGAGCCCGATACCACAGCGGAGCTGCGGCCGCAGTTCGTGCCGCTCGGTAATCAGGGAACGCTGGTTTACCTGGAGGATGCGTCGTTTATCAATCAGCAACTGCAGCAGCTCAAGCTGGCATCGCTGGGACGGCTCACCGCGAGTATCGCGCACGAGGTCCGTAATCCGCTGGGCGCCATCAGCCACGCTTCGCAACTGCTGTCCGAATCCGCGGAGCTGGCCGAGCCGGACCGGCGGCTGACGCAGATCATTGACGAGCACTGCCGACGCATGAATACGATAGTGGAGGACATCCTGCAATTGTCGCGCGGCGGCAACGTGAAACCGGAGTTGCAGGTCCTGAACGAGGAGCTGCCGCAGCTCGCTCATCAGTACTGTACCGGCGAGCGGCTGCCACTCGAACGTATATCGCTGGAACTGCCGAAAGAAACAGTGCGCGTCTATGTGGATGCAAACCACTTGCGCCAGGTGCTGTGGAATCTGTGGACCAACGGGTTCCTGCACGGTGCGGGCGATGATCCGCCACAGGTGGTCAACATCACTACGACGCTGGGTCGTCTCAGCGACACCGGACATCCCTACGTTGACGTCAAGGACGACGGTCTGGGAATAGACGCGGCGCAGGTGGAAGAGATTTTCGAGCCGTTTTTCACTTCCAGCCGCAAAGGCACGGGCCTGGGTCTGTTCCTGGCGCGCGAATTGTGCGAGTTCAACAACGCCAATTTGAGCTACCTGCCGACCGAATCCGGAACTTGCTTTAGAATCGCGTTCAATAAAGGCACCAGTTGAGCCGCTAACCGATTGTAATCGCCGGGTTTGTGCGAA
>Ga0224508_10002483_pt1 | contig 15630 bp, 14 predicted proteins | sample SF_Jan12_sed_USG_4_FD_170157 | JGI IMG/M metagenome (GOLD analysis project Ga0224508, IMG submission 170157) | Sediment microbial communities from San Francisco Bay, California, United States - SF_Jan12_sed_USGS_21 | ecosystem: Environmental > Aquatic > Marine > Sediment | place: USA... | reverse complement strand
CGGCGGCACCGAAACGGCGCCCTTGGCGGGGCCGCCCTGGACCCGTCGCGTGCCGCCGCCCATCAGACCTCCCGCCGTTCGCCCAACCACTCGATCTCCCGGGTCCGGAACCAGGCGTCCAGGAGCCATACTTCGCCGGCTTCACGGGTCCAGCGCTGCGGCTCGTGAAAATGCCCAAGCAGAAGAACCTCGTGACCCTCGGCCAGCCGCCGGTCGCCGTATGTGGTGATGGCCTGCTCGGGGATCTCGGTCTTGTGTTTGAAGTTGGTTCTTGCCAACCGGCTTTCGGTACCGTAGACAAACCACCGGGCAAGCACTGCCGGAAGTGCGCGAGCGGCCAGCCGACTCATCCGGTTCTTCGACAAGAAGCGCCAGAAACGGTACTGGTAGTCGAGGTTGTCCAGGCCGTCGCCGTGGACGGCCAAAAACCGCTTGTCACCCGTTTTGAACGCGACCTCGTTACCCACGAAGTCGAAGTGGGACTCGTAGCGGCTACCGACAACAAAAAAATCCCGATTGCCCTCGACATAGTCGACATGAATCCCTTTCGCGCGCACCCTGTCGAGTGCCTCGGCGACCTGCCGGACCTCCGAGGTCTCGAAGCTCGGCAACGCCACCCAGACGTGAAAAAGGTCGCCCAGTAGCAAGAGACGTTCGCAGCGGGGCACCGCCAGGCTGTCGAGCTGCTCGACCAACGGTCCGGCGGCGCCTCCCGGCCCACCGAGGTGGGCGTCGGCGATAACGGCTACGGCCATTGAACAGCCTGTGGTCTAAATTCTGGCGTTGCGAGCGTCATCTGCCGATCGGGGCTAGATGCAAGGCTCTGCGACGCAGGCGATGCTGGAGCCTCGTCGAGGAGCGGCCATCTGAAGGTGGAAGCGGATGGCCCAGTCCTCATCAGACAAGCGCCGCAGCTAGAAGATGGAGAGTTTTGGGGGCTGCTGTTTCGCGGTCTCCGAAACCACACGCTCGGCGAGGCTCTTGAAAGACGCCGCATGGGGCCCCTCGCTTTGCGAGACCACGACCGGAAGCCCGGCGTCCCCGCCTTCCATGATCGCCGGATCGAGCGGAACCCTGCCCAGAAACGGACTGCCCAGAAGCTCGGCGGTCTTCTCACCCCCGCCGCGTTTGAAGATGTCGGTCGCCTCCCCACAATGTGGGCAGACAAAAGTCGACATGTTTTCGATGATTCCGAGAACCGGCACGTTGACCTTGGTGAACATCGCCAGCCCTTTGCGCGCGTCGATCAGTGCGATGTCTTGCGGAGTGGTGACGATCACCGCACCCGAGAGGGGCACCTTTTGCGAGATGGTGAGCTGCGCGTCCCCGGTCCCCGGAGGCAGATCGACCACCATGTAGTCGAGCGCGCCCCACTCGACATCACCGAGCATCTGCTCGATCGCTTTCATCACCATCGGGCCGCGCCAGATCACCGGTGTGTCGGTCTCCAGAATAAAGCCAAGTGACATCACCCGCACCCCATGCCGATCGAAGGGGTGCATCCGATTGTTCTCGACCACGGGACGTTCGGTAATACCGAACATCATCGGCATGGACGGCCCGTAGATGTCGGCGTCGAGCAGACCGACACTAAAGCCGAGTTTGGCCATGCTGACAGCAAGGTTGGCGGCCACGGTCGATTTGCCCACGCCGCCCTTGCCACTCGCCACCGCGACAACGTGCCGGACCTCGGGGATGAGGTTGGCGTCCTGGGACACCGCCTGCTGCGCCGGCGACGGCGGCGCCATGACCTTGACCAGGACTTCCGCAGGCGGCAGCCCGGCGACGACGGCCAGCGCCCGCTCGACATCCTCTTTCACGGCCGCCGCGGCTTCCGGCCGGGCCGTCGTCAGGACAAGGTCCACCCGCGTCGTCTCGTCGTTGACCATCACACGATCGACAAAACCAAACGACACGATGTCTCGGCTCATTCCCGGAAACTTGACCCCGCGCAGAGCGCTCCAAACTTCCATTTCTCGTTCTTTGCTCATTCTTGCCTCACCGGCGTAAGGACTCGATGCGCCGGCGCACCTCCTCCATGAGTTCTTGCTTGTCCCGCACGGCGTAGTCCCCCACGTCGATCGGGAGGCCGTAGTGTACCCGTATCGGCTGCGGCCGGATGGCGAAATTCCCCTTCTTTTGCACTTTGGCGCTGCCAGTGATCCCGACCGGAACGATCGGCAGCCCGCTCTTGAGCGCCAGGAGGAACCCGCCGCGCTTGAACGGCAGCATTTCTTCTTGGAGCGATCGTGTGCCTTCGGGAAACACCAGTAGCGAAACACCCTCGTCCAACCGGTCGATCGCCGCCGAGAAGCTGTCGCGTGCGGCGCCGAGGTTCTTGCGGTCGATGTTGACAAAACCACCCAAAGTCAAGGCCCAGCCGAAGATGGGGATCTGGAAAAGACTACGTTTGGCCAGGAACCTGGTTTGCGACGGCAGGGTCGAAAGCAGCACCGGGATGTCGAAGAGGCTGGTGTGGTTTGCCATGAACACATAGCTCGCCGCTGGGTCCAGCCGGCCTTTGAACCGCACCGACGTGCGCACACAGCTCGCAAGAAGCACACCGCGGCCCCATACCCGCGCCACCCAGAACACCAGGTTGCCGCGCGGCGGAATCCAACCGATCAGGAGAGCCAGAGTAGCCATTACCAACGTGCCGACGATGAGATAGGCGCTACCGGTCACGGTGGCGACTGCGGTCGCCACGCTCCCGGGCCCCTTCGGCCGCCCGTCTCTGCGCGTGTCACTCACGGCGGTCAGCGGCCTGTTTGCGCCCGGTCTCTGGCGCGGTCTCGGGCGTCATCATTTTCATCGGGAATAGGGCTACAATGCCGGCTCATGCTTCCGAGTCGGCGAGCGTTTGCATTCTATCGTTGGCTTGGTGCTGCCGAATCGGACCTCTTCGGACTCATCCACCTCGCGGTCCGGCATCCATGACCGAAGGCGGATTGCTCCGGCGCAGCGTCGTCAAGACCGGCCAGCTGGGAATCCTCACCGCCCGCGGTTTCTGGGCGCTGCTGCGCCCACCCTACGAATGGCGGGTCTGGATCGTGGAGATGGAACAGGTCGGCTGGCGCTCACTCGGAGTCGCGGCCATCACCACAGTGTTCACCGGCATGGTGCTGGCCCTCCAAACCGCCTACAGCCTGCCGGCCATCGGGGTGAAGTACTACATCGGCACGGTGGTCGCCAAATCTATCGTCCGCGAGCTGGGTCCGGTGTTGACAGCCCTCATTGTCGGCGGCCGCATCGGCGCCGGGATGACCGCAGAGCTCGGCACCATGAAGGTCACCGAGCAGATCGACGCTCTGCGCTCGATGGGTACGGACCCTGTCAAGCGCCTGGTGGCGCCCAAAGCGGCGGCAAGCCTGGTGATGCTGCCGGCGTTGACCATCATCGGAGATCTGCTGGGAATCCTGGGCGGGCTGGTGATCGGCGTCTTCCAGCTCAACTTGACACCGGGTTTCTACATCAACGACGTGCTTGACGCGGTGACGATCAACGACGTCTGTAGCGGTATCGGAAAGTCGTTCTTCTTCGCCTACTTCATCACCATCATCGCGTGTCACAACGGATTGACGGCTCGCGGCGGGGCCGATGGAGTGGGCCGCGCGACGACCGATACCGTGGTCCTGGCCTCGATCATGGTGCTGGTTTCTGATTTCTTCTTGACCAAGCTCTTCTACATTCTGTTTTGACAACCTCCACCGACACGCTGTTTGTGATCGAAAGCATCAGCAAGAGCTACGGACCGCGGAACATCCTGCGGGATCTGAGCTTCGAGATCTTTCGCGGTGAGTGCTTTGTCATCATGGGTCGCTCGGGGAGCGGCAAAAGTGTCACGTTACGGCAACTCAACGGACTCGAGAAGCCGGACGCGGGACGGGTCGTGTTCGACGGCACCGAGATTTCGGCTTTGGAAGAGCACGAGCTCTACGAGACCCGCAGACGCATCGCCATGCTTTTTCAGGGCGGCGCCCTTTTTGACTCGATGACCGTCTTCGAGAACATCGCCTTTCCCATGCGTCAGCACACCGACTACAGCGACGAGCAGATCGGGCGCCGGGTTGCCGACCGGTTGAGCCGCGTCAAACTCTCCGCGGTCGAGGAGAAAATGCCCTCTGCACTTTCCGGCGGTATGAGAAAGCGCGTCGCCCTGGCTCGCTCGCTGGCGCTCGAGCCGGAAGTCGTGCTCTTCGACGAACCCACCACCGGGCTCGATCCGATGACCTCGGCCACGATTGGGCACCTGATCCGCCGGATCCAGGCCAAGATGGGCGTCACCGCAATCGTCGTCACACACGATCTGGCCCTGGCGCGGCGGGTGGGTGACCGGATAGCCTTTCTCGAAGACGGGCACTTCAGCTTCCAGGGGAACTGGGAGGAAGCGGACCGCACCACCAACCCTCTGCTGGCTGCGTTTCTGGCTGGGCGGGAGGAGGACGAATGAAGCGAGAATTCAAAGTCGGAATCGTCATTCTCGCTGCCGTCGCCGTCTTTGCGGCGGGAGTCTTTCTTCTCGGCGGCCGCAGCAACCTCTTTACCCGGAAGAACAGTTACTCGGTCCGCTTCGAGGCGGTCCTCGGGTTGGCGGCCGACAACCCGGTGCAGTTGAACGGCGTCACTGTGGGAAAAGTCCAGAAAGTCGTTCTCCCAGAGAGCGTCGAGGAGAAGCTGCTCAAGGTTTGGGTCACGATCGACCGACGTTTCGAGCAACGCGTGCGGCAGGACTCGGTGGCCCGTATCAAGACCTTGGGTCTCCTCGGGGACAAGTACATCGAAGTGGTCTCGGGCTCCCCCGGAGCCGCCGTGATTCCGTCAGGAGGGGAAATCCCGGCCGCCCCACCGACTGATGTGGATCGACTGATCGCGACCGGTGAGGACATGGTCGACAACATCGTCGCCATCTCGAGCTCGATGCGCTCGATCCTTACCCGAATGGAGGCCGGCGAGGGCTTGCTGGGCGACCTGCTGCGCGAGAGCGAACACGGAAAGATGGCTAGAGACTCGATCCTCGGGACCATCGATTCGGTACGCAACATCAGCCGCCAGCTCGAGAGTGGTCAGGGTACGCTCGGTGCCTTGATCAGCGACCGTGCCCTGGCCGATCGGATCGAACATCTGGTCGATCGGTTCGAGTCGCTGGCCGTCGGGCTCGAAGAAGGAGAGGGTACGGTCGCGGCTTTGCTCTACGATCCGGCCCTGCGAGCCAAGGTCGAAGAATCGTTCACCGGACTCTCCGAAGCGGCCCGCGAGATGTCGGTCTTCGCCGCCGAGTTGCGCGAGGGCACGGGCCTCGTCAACAAGCTGCTGCACGACGACGAGTACGCCGATTCGGTAACCCAGAACCTCGAAGCACTGCTGAGAAACCTCCAGGAGATCTCGGCCAAGCTCGAACGTGGAGACGGTACCCTGGGCCAGATGATCAACGACCCCGCCCTCTATCACGCGATGGACGATGTGGTCGTCGGAATCGATGAGTCCAGATTCCTGCGCTGGCTGATTCGAAACCGCCAGAAGAAGGGCATCAAGAAGCGCTACGACGAGGCGCAGGAGGAATCGACCGAACCGACCGAACCTGTCGGTACCGAGTTCTCCGGAACGGCCGAGGTGGGCGATCCATCCAAAGCGGCCGGCGGAGACAGCGTTCCCTGAGCTGTTGCGATTCTTGTTTTACCGTGGTACATTGGTACCACCATGACCCCAACAAACAAGACGTCCGACGACGACCGAGCACTGGTGCGAGATCTCGAGGCCTGCGCGATTGGCGCGGGTCAGTTTCACCACTCCGACCACGTCAGGGCGGCCTGGACGATGCTCCAGGAATCACCGCTAGACCGGGTGATCCCGCGGTTTGCGCGGGCATTGCGAAGATTCGCCGCTCACCACAACGCACCCGACCTCTACCACGAGACGATCACCCGGGCCTTTCTTGTCGCGATCGACGAGCGGGTCCGGAGCTCTGCCAGTCTGGCCCGCTGGTGTGAATTCCGCGACCGGCACCCGGAGCTCCTCGAGGACTTCAGGCTCTTCCTGGAGCGCCACTACTCACCCGAAATACTGTCGTCGGAGCTCGCCAAGCGGTCCTTCGTACCGCCGGACCGTGAACCACTCACGACAGCCCACCCCAGACGGGTCGGCACATAGGGAGAACTCTTATGGCGAACAAACTGACCAACGAGAGACGGCTCGTTGAGCGCGTCCAGACCGGTGTTCGGATCGAGAAACGGCTCCTCAAGGTGCTCAAGGGTTTGGCGGAATACCACAACATCTCTCTGGGTGACCTGCTCGAGGGAATCGTTCTTCACGTTTTCGAGGGCAAGACGCCGTTCGGAGACGAGTCGCTCGAGGTCGTCTCCCGGCTGCGGGAGATCTACTCGCTGGACCTGGGCGCCGAAGACAGTCACGTCCTCCAAGAACACGCATAGCAGCCCGTGGTAGAAGTCCTCACGGCGTCGAGCCGCCACAACCCGTTGGGCCACGAGGACTTCTACCACGGGCTGCTCGGACTCAGGCCTCGGACCAGCTCTCGACGGTGTAGCGCCGGAACTCGGTCTCCGGCGGCGCCGCCGGAGGCGGCAGACCGGCCTTCTTGACCAGCTCACGGACAAAGGCATCGGGCTCGGGAAGACTTCTCCAAACCTGAGGCAGAAACGTCGCGCGGTGGCTCCCGCTCTCCACCACGACACCGTCCACCCCGGGCCGCAGCGACTCCAAGAGCTCGGTGCGATCCCCCGCCTCGATCACTTCTGAAGAAGACAGCACCGAGACCTCGATCTTCATCCGACCCAGCTCCTCCGCGGTCAGCGAGGCGAACCTCGAGTCTTCGAACGCCGCTGCCACGGCGTTTGCGGCAACATCCTCGGCAAGCGGTCGCCGCGCCTCCAGAGTGCCGATACAACCGCGCAGCATGCCGTCGACGGTTATCGTGACAAACGACGCCCCAAGGCGCTGCAAAGCGGATTTCTCGCATCCCTCTCGGTCGTTCATCTCCGTAGACTTTTTGGGAAGTGAATCAGAAGGAGAATGGAACTGGGAGCGGACAGCCGACTCGATAGCGGATCGCGCAGCTGCCAGAAGGGCCGAACGCTGGCCGCTGCCGAGCTGGCTCAAGCCGCCGTCCGGAAGCTGAAAGCGCCGTAGCCGACAACCTCGGAGCGGCCCGCGGCGGTGTCTCCCGAGTTGCGAAGATCGAGAAGCTCGGCCGACAGACTCCGCTCACCCGCCGCCGCCAGCAGACCGTTGACCGCTCGAGCCCCGCAAGCTTCATACGGCGACAAAGTGGGGCCGAGCTCGAGGATCTTGTCGGCTGTTTTCGAGTCGCGCTCGCACGCCTCCTCGTACGAAAGGTAGTGCGAGAGGTCGGAGCTGATGACGATCAGCGTCTCCTTTCCACCCCAGACGCGATCGAGGACCTGAGCCACTTCCGTCGGCGCCGCATCGCCTACCACCAGAGCGAGAAGCGTGAACCGGCGGAGGAGGATCTGGAGAAACGGTATCTCGACCTCCAGCGAGTGCTCGTCCGCGTGGGCTCCGGGATCCACCGACACCTGAGGAAGATCGAGAATCTCGCGTTCGGCCTCGGCATCCGCGGCCACCGACCCCAGCGGTGTCTCGAAGGCGTCAGCTCCCGCAAGCGCCAGCCCGCGGAGCGCCACACGATGCGCCGGGCCCAGGAGAACGATTCGCTTGATTCGGTCACCCTCGGAGGCAATGGCGGCAAACGCGGAGCCCGCCACCGGACCCGAATAAACATAGCCCGCGTGCGGAGCGATGAGAGCCTTGACCGGCGGCTTGTCTGCCGCATCTTCGATCCTCGCAGCGGCCGCCAGGTGCGCTTCGACATCGCTTCGCAACACCGCCGGGTCGGCCGGATAAAACATCCCCGCCACGGCAGGCGGTCGGACGGTCTCGTGGGGCATTTCGACGGTTCCTGTGGAAGGGGCCCATGCTAACAGCAGTGGCAGTCCCCGGGCACCGCCTTCCCGGGCGGCGGGTTGTTCGCCGCTGCCTGAAACGCGCGCGGTTTCGGCCCAGCCGGAGTCTCCGCAGCCCGGTGAGTACGCCGACAGAAACGCTGTAAGCCTGCGCCGCTCCGAACCTCGCAGTCCGTTGCCGATCCGAGCCGGCGAACAACGAGGCGCGCGCCAACCCCGGGAGCACGCACAGCGAGCGCCGTTTCCAGCCGGGCGTTCGACCGGGCTGCCAAGAGCCGGCCCCCAAAAACGAGGCCACCCTCTACTTGGGCTGCGGAACGACCCGGATATACGGCAGCGGCTGCTCCCAGCCGTCCGGGTACTTCCTTTTCGCGTCCTCATCGGACACCGCCGGCAAGATGATGACGTCATCCCCTTGCTGCCAGTTCGCCGGCGTTGCCACCTGTTGCGTGGCCGTGAGCTGGCAGGAGTCGAGCAAACGCAGAATCTCCGGAAAGCTCCTCCCAGTGCTCATCGGGTACGTCAACGACGCCTTGATCTTCTTGTCGGGACCGATGACGAACACCGACCGTGCCGTGGCATTGTCCATCGGCGTTCGACCCTCCGACGTGTCGCCGGAATCGGCCGGCAGCATGTCGTAGAGCTTGACGACCCGAAGCTCCGGGTCCCCGATGAGCGGATAATTCAGAGCCGTGCCTTGAGAGGCCTCGATGTCTTTTGACCACACATGGTGATCACTGACGCCGTCGACACTGATCCCGATGACCTTGCAATTGCGTTTGTCGAACTCCGGTTTGAGGCTGGCGACAGAGCCCAACTCGGTCGTACAAACCGGCGTGAAGTCCTTGGGGTGGGAGAAGAGAACAGCCCAACCGTCCCCCATCCATTCATGGAAGCTAACGGGCCCTTCAGTTGTTTCCGCCCTGAAGTCCGGAGCTTCGTCGTTGATTCTCAATGCCATGTCGCGCCCTCCTTTTCGCGTCTCTTATCCGCCCTATTTGATTCCAACCGCCAGCTTACCCATCGGTTTGGCGAGCACGAGAAACGCCAATCCGGCGATCCCGACGATCGTCGCCACGGTGCCAAAGAGCTGGGAAAGCGGCATCGCCTCGATATATCCAGCCACCAAGCCGGCGATCAGGTTGCCGAGGGCCGCCCCCATGAACCAGGTACCCATCATCTGGCCGACCAGCCGATCGGGAGCCAGCTTGGTGGTGCTCGACAAGCCTACTGGTGACAGACACAACTCGCCCACCGTATGCAGAAAATAGGTGGCGATCAGCCAGCGCATTCCCATCTTGCCGCCCTCGACCACCTCGGCCGAGGCCCAGGACATGACATAGAAACCCGCTCCGAGAAGAACCAGACCGAGACCGAACTTGATCGGGATCGAGGGGTTGTGCCTGCCCAGCCACACCCAAGCCATGCCGATGATCGGCGCCAGCACGATGATAAAGAAGGGGTTGACACTCTGTAGCATCCCCGCCGGGATTTCCATTCCGAACAGAACCCGGTCGGTGACATCGCGGGCCACGAGGTTCATCGACGAGCCGGCCTGCTCGAAACCGGACCAGAACATCGCTGCGCCGACAAACAAGAGAGCACACAAGCCGATTCGTTTGCGCTCGGTGGCGTCGCGGCATACGAAGGCGATGACATAAGCGAAATACGCTGCCGCCAGCACCACAACAATCGCCCCCGTTGTCTGAGCAAAAGTCACCAGGGTGATCGGCAGGTACCCCGCCGCACTGAGACCCCACGCCGCCAGGATCGTGACGACAACCACCGCCAGACCAGTGGTGAACTTCTTCTTCGCGTCGGCGAGATTCTGCGGCTCCGCCGAGTCGTCCTTGAGCTCACCGGCCCCGGCCAGGTACTTGCCACCGACAACGTATTGAACCAGCGCCAGGGTCATCCCGATCCCGGCCAGCGCGAAGCCATAGTGCCAGTTGGTCCAGGTGGTGCCGCTGCGGGGCTCACCGACCAGAGAGCAGAAAAAGGGGCCGGCGAGGGCACCGATGTTGATCCCCATGTAAAAGATCGAGAACCCCGCGTCGCGGCGGGCGCCTTTTCCTTTGTAGAGATCGCCGACGATGGCGCTGACGTTGGGCTTGAGCAGCCCGGTACCGATGACGATCAGCGCCAACCCGAGATAGAACGTGAAGGTGCTAGGCACGGCCATCGAGTAATGGCCTGCGGCAATGAAGACGCCGCCATACAACACCGCCTTTCTTTGACCGATCAAACGATCGGCGATCCACCCACCCGGCAGAGCCAGGGCATACACGCCAAACGTGTAGAGACCGTAGATCGCTCCGGCCTGCTCGGGCTTGATCCCCATCCCACCGGCCACGGCATCGGTCATGTACAGGATCAGAAGGGTGCGCATGCCGTAGTAGCTGAAGCGCTCCCACAGCTCGGTAAAAAAGAGTGTCGACAGGCCGCGCGGGTGGCCAAACCACTGTTTATCGGAACCCGGTCCGATATTCGTATCCGCGGAAACAGCTTGATCCATCTGGGTTCCCCCTCGAAGTCGGAGCTAATCGATCTTCTCGTCGCCGGCAAGGATAGAGCAACCGGTGCTAGGCCCGCAAGATCGCAACTTGTAAACCGGTGCCGGGAGCGGGCGATGACCCAGAGTACGGAGCTTGACGTTCGGCACCGCTCGATCTACTGCTTGGTCTTGCGAATCCGGCACCGGGTCAGGTATTCTCCGCTTCCCATGCGGCCGGCACCGGTCGTTTTTCGGTGTCGGAGTTTCTTCGGGGCGTAGCTCAGCCTGGTAGAGTGCACGGTTCGGGACCGTGAGGTCGGAGGTTCAAGTCCTCTCGCCCCGACCAACTTCCCACGACACTGCGATACACTACGTTCGCTTCTCTGCACGCCAGCAAAGCAGACCGGTGAGCGAACCGATCCACACCATAAACGACATCTTCCGCAAGGTTGCGGAACACGATCTCGCTGATTGCCTGATGCACAAGATCGAGGGTCGGTACGTGTCCGTATCGACCGCTCAACTCGTTGATCACGTCCACCGTCTGGCTACGGCGCTCGACGCGCTGGGTGTGCGCCGCGGCGATCGTGTGGGCCTGATGGCCGACAACGGTCCGCATTGGCCAGCCATCGACTTCGCGACCCTGGCCATCGGGGGCGTTCTCGTCCCGATTTACCCGACCTTGACCTCCGACCAGGCGGCCTATGTGGTCAACGACTGCGGCGCCGAGGTCGTCCTGGTTCAAGGAGAAGACCGGCTGACCGGTCTCCTGGGCGAACGCTCGGGTATGCCGAATGCAAAGGCCTTCGTCTCGATCGGCGACATCGATAGCCAGTCGCCCGAAACCGGCATCCCGACGTTGGCCGACTTGCTGGCGGACCACGAGCCGATGGAGGCGGGGGACTTCGCCAACCGCAGCGGTGAGTCCGGTGTCGATGACCTGGCGACCTTTATCTACACGAGCGGCACAACGGGCAACCCCAAGGGGGTCAAGCTCTCGCACGGCAACATCGCATCGAACGTCGCAGCCGCGCTCGACTGTCTGGATATCCGCAAAGGACAGACCGCCCTCTCCTTCCTGCCGTTGTCGCATTCCTTCGAACGCACGGTCGACTACACCTACTTTTACGTCGGGCTGACCATCGCCTACGCCGAGTCGGTGCAAACTGTGGCGCAGAACATGGGCGAGGTGAAGCCGCACGTTTTTGTGTCGGTGCCACGGGTCTACGAGAAGGTACTGGCCCGAGTGCGTGAGAACGTGGCCAAGGGTTCGCCGCTCAAAAGAAGACTTTTCGAGTGGGCCGCGCGGACTGGCCGCGAGGCACTCCCCTACCGCCTCAAACAGCAGGCGCCGGCGGGGATGCTGGGGCTCAAGCTCAAGCTTGCCGACAAGCTGGTGTTTGGCAAACTACGTGGCGCCCTTGGCGGGCGCTTCGAAGCCGCCACCTCGGGTGGCGCCCCGCTGGCGCGGGACGTCGCCGAATTCTTCTGGGCTGCCGGCATCGAGATTTACGAGGGGTACGGTCTCTCCGAGACATCGCCGGTCCTCACGGTCAATCGAATCGGCGCGGTCAAGCTCGGCACCGTCGGCAAGGCGATCGAGGGGGTCGAGCTACAAATCGCCGAAGATGGAGAGATCCTGGCCAAGGGCCCCAACATCATGAAGGGTTACCACAACCTGCCCGAGAAGACCGCTGAGGTGATCGACGACGAGGGTTGGTTCCACACGGGCGACATCGGCGAGATTGACGACGAGGGTTTCCTCAAGATCACCGATCGCAAGAAGGAGATCATCGTCAACGCTTATGGCAAGAACATTGCTCCGGCACCGATCGAGAACGCCCTGAAAGCCAGCCGCTTTATCGAACAGGCAATGGTCATAGGCGACAAAAGAAAGTTCCTCTCGGCCCTGCTGGTCCCGGACTTCGCGACCCTCCAGGTGTGGGCGGACGGCCAGGGCATCGACACCAGTGATCGCGAAGCGCTGACCTCTCACGAAAAGGTGCGGTCTCTCTTCGAAGCAGAAATCGCCGATGTCAACAAGAACCTCGGCAAGTACCAGCTGGTGAACGCTTTTGGCCTGCTCGGTAACGAGTGGACGATCGAGACCGAAGAGCTGACGCCCACACAGAAGATCAAGCGCCGGATCATTTCCAAGAAATACGCAGCTGTGATCGATAGCGTCTACGAGCGTGCCGAAGCGCAACGATCGGGCTAGCAGCCGCAACAAGGACAGTCGACATGGCCAAGGCCTTTCACCTCCACGTCGAGCCGGACGGGCTCGGAACGCTGACCTTCGACCTACCTGACCGAAGCGTCAACGTTTTCACGCGCGAATCGGTCGAGGAACTCGCCGAGACGATCGACGAGCTTTCGCGACGCGAAGACGTTGATTGCCTGGTACTACTTTCCGGCAAACCCCGGAACTTCATCGCCGGCGCCGACATCGAGGGCATCGCCGGAGTGACGGATGCCGCAGAGGCCGAGGAAGGCTCGCGTGCGGGGCACCGTCTGTTTGGAGACTGGGAGAGTCTGCCCTTCCCAACGATCGCAGCGGTTCGCGGGACCTGTCTGGGAGGCGGTACCGAGATCTCCCTGGCTTCCGACTTCATCCTGATATCGGACCGCGAAGATGTGCGCATCGGATTGCCGGAGACCAAGCTCGGCATCCTCCCGGGCTGGGGCGGCTGTGCGCGTCTGCCTCAAAGGGTAGGGATCGCAGAGGCTCTCGATGTCATCCTTGGCGGTAAGGCACTGCGTCCAAAGAAGGCTTTCAAGCTGGGTCTGGCCGACGCTCTTGTCCCGGACGCCAACTTTCTCGAGGAGGTTCGACGATTTGCTGACGCCGTGCGAACCGGCAAAAAGCGCAGCTCCCGGGACTCCGACTTCAAAGAGATCCTGCTCGAGAAGAACCCTCTCGGACGACGGATCGTCTTCGACCAGGCCCGCAAACAGGTCATGTCCAAGACCGGGGGACACTATCCGGCGCCGCTGCGCGCGATCGAGGTCGTGCGGTCCGGTGTCGAGCAGGGCCTTGCCGCCGGCCTAGACGCAGAGGCCAGGGCAATCGGCGAGCTGGCGGTCTCTCCGGTGGCAAAAAACCTCATCCATCTGTTTGGGCTGATGGAGGCGTCCAAGACAAACGGCTTGGTGCCCGGCGACGACCCGCTTCCGGTCCGCTCCGCCGCGGTGCTGGGTGCCGGTGTGATGGGCGGCGGTATCGCGCAACTGATCGCCGACAAGGGCCTCCCGGTGCGGATGAAGGACCTTGGACCGGAGCCCTTGGCAAAGGGAATGGCGCACGCCGCCGGTCTGTTCGGACGTGCCGCCAAGAGACGCTGGATCTCGCGGCCCGAGGCCGCTCGCCGGCTCGGGCTGATCCACCCGACGCTCGATTTCAGCGGTTTTGGCTCGCTAGATCTTGTCGTCGAGGCCATTATCGAGAACCTGGAGATCAAGCAGAAGGTCTTTGCGGAGCTGGCAACCAAGGTAAGTGACGACACCATTCTGGCTTCAAACACCTCTTCGCTGTCGATCGACCTGATCGGCAAGAACACACCAAAACCCGAACGGGTCGTTGGGATGCACTTCTTCAATCCGGTCGACCGGATGCCTCTGGTCGAGGTCGTGGTCGGCGAAAAGACCTCGCCCGAGGCCACCAACACTGTCGTCGCCTTTACCCGACGGCTGGGCAAGACACCAGTGGTTGTCAAGAACGGTCCCGGGTTCCTGGTCAACCGACTGCTCGCGTTTACGCTGGCCGAGGCGATGTGGCTGCTCGACGAAGGCATGGCAATCGAGGATCTCGACCGCGCCGCGACCACCTGGGGAATGCCGATGGGGCCATGTACGTTGACCGACGAGGTGGGCCTGGATGTCGCGGTCAAGGTCTCGCACATCATGGGCGAAGCCTTCGGCGACCGGCTGATCTACCCGCCGTGGATGGACCGGATGCTCGAAGACAAACGCTTGGGCACCAAGGTCGGCAAAGGCTTCTACAAGTACGAGAAAGGCAAACGGACCGAGCCCGACCCGCAGGTCTACGCACTGCTCGGTCTGGAGCCACGTATAAAAGACGCCGATGCCGGCCGCATGGTGGACCGGATCATGCTGCCGATGGCCAACGAAGCCGCTCGTTGCCTCGACGAAAGCGTCGTCGCCTCGGCGGGCAAACTGGATCTGGCGATGATCCTGGGAACTGGCTTTCCACCCTTCCGCGGCGGGCTCTGCCGCTGGGCGGATGCCCAAGGTCTCGACAAGCTGGGTACCGAGATGGAGCGCTGGGCGGCCAAGCTCGGCAATCGCTTCTTGCCCTCGGCGGCCTTTGGCAAAGCCATCGAGGCCGGCGGCTTCTACGCGCTCTGGGGCTAGCGCTCCTCGGGTACGACCCGGCGTCGGCGAGAGGTCGGGCGAGAGCCACAACTCGCGTTGTTCTTGGGGGTGCTAAACGAATCTCGCATCCGACCTTTCACCTCTCGCGCCGTCGGCCGGCAGTTCGCACCACCCCGCAGCTCACCCATTCCCGTCTCCGGCCACTATACTGACACTCAACGGTCGTTCGAGACCTCCGTCTGTTCGCGCATGGAATCGCCATGCTGAAGCAAGAAATCGTCGCTCTGCTGGCCGGTATCCACCCGCTCGACCTACTGGACGAGCAGGAGCTCACCGAGCTGAGTTCAGCCGAGCTCGACTATTACCCTCGCGGGACGAACATCCTGACCCAAGGAGGTGCGGCGAGCGAATACCTCTATGTGATCAAGAGAGGGACGGTGAGGATGGGTCTGAGCACCGAGGACGGACACGAGGCGGTACTCGACTATAGGGGAGAAGGCGAGTACTTTGGCCTGATCTCGGCAGTCAGCGGCGACGCACCGCGAGCCGGCGCCACGGCCGAAGAAGACACGATCGGTCTTTTGATCCCCAAGGCAAAGCTCCTTGAGGTCCTGGAGGGCAACCCCGCGGTCTCGGAGAAGCTCCTCCGTTCGTACTTCATCGATTTCATCGACAAGGCCTACGACGAGACCCGCCGCAAGTATCACAACGTCTCGAACAACCACCGGATTCTTTTCGCCTCCGCCGTCAGCGAGCTCATTCGACGCCGCCCGGTCACCGCCTCGATCGAGGCTTCGATCCAGGAGGGGTCTCGGCTGATGGTGGAGCAGGGGATCAGCTGCGTGGTTGTGGTGGACAGCGACGACA
>Ga0224508_10002482_pt1 | contig 15636 bp, 11 predicted proteins | sample SF_Jan12_sed_USG_4_FD_170157 | JGI IMG/M metagenome (GOLD analysis project Ga0224508, IMG submission 170157) | Sediment microbial communities from San Francisco Bay, California, United States - SF_Jan12_sed_USGS_21 | ecosystem: Environmental > Aquatic > Marine > Sediment | place: USA... | reverse complement strand
TCAATCAGCGGCTCGCCGATGGTGAGTCCCGGCCAGCTGTCAGTGCGTTCGAAATTCTCGAACGGCGCCAGGTGCGGCGCGAAGGTATTGGTTTCATGCTGGAAACCGCCGACGGCGATCGTTTTCGAGGCAGACATGAATCATCCTGTAAACCGTAACGCTCCACAGGGTAATCGTTTGCACGGAAAATAAAACCCCGGGCAACCCGGTTGGCGCGTTTTCGGGTTATTCAGCTTTCCAACGCATCCCGTTTCTTTTTGCGTTGGCTAACCAGGTAAAGCGAAACCACCAGCAACATCACGCTCAGCCAGATCAGCGCGCCGGGGCGCTCGCCGAAAATGACCATGCCCCAGAGCAGGCCGCTGGCGACCATAAAATAGTTGGCATGCGAGGTGAAAATCGGGCCCTTGATGCGAATCAGTTCGAAGTAGAGCCAGATATCGACCAGCGAGATCAACGCCATCACCAGAATCGCGCTATGCCCCTGATTCCAGGATTGCACATCCTGCGCCTGCCAGTGAAAAGCGGCGATCACTATCATCAACAGGCTCGCGTAGAGCGCCTCGCCGCAAGCGACCTGGTATGAATCGGAATCGCTCGGCCAGAAACGGGCGGCATAGTTGTGGTGAATCGCGTAACAAACCGGGACCAGCACCGTCAGCAGCAACCAGCGCCAGGCGACCGCTTCGCTGCTGTGCACCTCGGGCATCAGCACCGCGAAAATCGCAAACGCGCCCAGTACCACGCCGGCGACGCGGGCCGGATCGATATTGTCGGATTTCATCATCCACGCGATCAGCAGGGTCGCCAGTGGCGACATGCTGACGATCAGAGTCATCACCCCTGCCGGCATGTGCCCAATCACCCACAGTTCGATCATCATTGGTAACAGATAACCGGTTAATGCGCAGACCAGGTAAAACAGGTGATGACGCCGACTGAAACCGGGCTTGCGCCCTCGCAGCAGCGCGATCGCGCTCATGCCGATGCCGACGCCAATCGTGGTCAGAGTCAGGATGCCGACGTAGGATATGCCCGAGCTTTCCGCGATTTTGATCAGCGAAAAATAAAGCCCCCAGCTGGAGCCGAGGACTAACAGGTAAAAAGCCGGGCGTAGCGCCGCGAATGAACTCATTAAAATCTGCCGGATTGAGCAGTGCGCTAGCCTACCTCAGGCCATGCTTGTTGAATACCGATAAAACGATTGCGGGCCCTGCCGTTCCCCGCGGCAGTCGCTTCAGTAACCCAGTTCGGGCCGCACCACGTTCATCAGAGGCTCGCCAGCGAGATAGCGCTGCAGGTTGTTAAAGAAGAGTTGCAGCGTGATCGGCACGTAACTGTCGCCGTCGTCGGCCGATACGTGCGGCGTCACGACGAAGTTGGGCGCCGCCCACAGCGGCGAGTCATGCGGCAATGGTTCCTCGTCGAACACGTCGATGACCGCGCCCGATAAATGGCCGCTGGCGAGCAGGTTGGCGAGTGCATCGTAGTCGAAAGTGGAGCTGCGGCCGACGTTGACGATGCCGGCGCCGGCTTTCAATGACTGCAGGCGCCGTGCGTCGAACAGGCCCACGGTTTCAGGTGTCGACGGCAGCGAAACGAAGATATAGTCCATCCGCGGCAGCACCGCATCGAGTTGGTCCATCGCCACCATTTCGTGCACGTGCGGATGCGGCTTTCCGTGTCGGCTGACGCCGATGATGTGTACCGGCATCTTGTCGAGTTGCTCTGCCGCACCGCCGCCGATGCTTCCGACCCCGATCAGGCCGACGGTTTTGCCCTCGATCGGCGTCGAGAACAGCGAGTTCCAGGCGGCGCTACGCTGATTGCTCAATATCGCCGGCATCTTGTTGTGCAGCATCAGCACAGCCATTAGCGCATACTCCCCCGCCTTGGCGGCGTGAGCACCCTTGTTGTTGGTGATGGTCACGCCCTCGGGTACCCAGTCCATCGGGCACAGGTGCTCGACGCCGGCGCCGATACAATGAATCCATTTCAGCTTTGGCGCGACTGCGGCCAGGTTTTCAGTCGGCAGATTCCAGGTCAGCAGGATCTCGCTTTCGCGCATCGACTCGACCCAGTGATCGGTGTCCCAGTCGACGAATACCTCGAGCCGGTCCGCCAGATCTGGAAACAGCCCGGCGGCCTGCTGGTACTTGTCCATCGAAATGGTGAACACCGGTTCACTTTCCGGCGTCGATGGAAAGGTATCGGGCCCGGCGTGATTGTTCTTGATATGAAGTTTGATCGTCATTAGCCGTAGGTTGCCTCGAGTGCCTTGAAAGCGTCGATCACCTGCCGGTCGCGGGCATCCCCGACCAGTGCTTCGGCATCATACTGGATCTGCATGACCCGTTCACCGACCTCGTTCAACAGCGCCGCGTCATCCTTGCCATCGGCAGGAACACGCACTACCGTGTCACCGCCGTAGGTCGGTATCGGGTTTTTCCAGATGCCGGTGACATGTTCCGGCTTGATTCCCTTTTCGAGGTCGCGGCATAGCTTGCGCAGCTTCTTGCGATATTGAATGATGGCCTTGTCGCTCGGCACCAGGTGTTCCATTTTCTGGTCGGCGATACGACCCATGCCCTCGACCGCCTCGGCGTCACCCGGAAAGCGCTGGCGTTCTTCGTAGCTTCGATCCAGTCGCTCGCCCTGCTCGATCATTTCATAACCCTCTGGCGTGTTGTACTTTTCCGGGTCGGCGCGGTCACCGAAAATCGCCCACGCGAAAGCTGTCGTGTTTTCATCGTCGACTGGCACAACCCAGCGCGAAAACGCCGTGCGTCCGTAGTAGACAGGCCGCGTGCCGTCGGCCGAGAAAGCGGCGCCGGCCTGGGTATAGTTAGGCAGCACCAGTTCGTTGACGCGTACCCAGACATTATCGCCGACGCGGCGCACGTTGGCGCCGAGGAAACTCATTTCGCGCTGGTAGAACAGCAACTCGCCGATCTCGGCCATGCCCTCGGAAAACTGCGCGCGGCTCATGCGCGAATGCAGGAAGGTGGTATGAATCGGATCGAGGATGGCGTCGAGCACCTGCAGCCAGTTGCAACTGTAATCGGCGCGATACGGCTCCAGGGTCTGACCCTCGATTTCGAGGGTATCGTAGACCGGAAACTCGGGCATGTCCTCGATCGGGCCGAGATAGGCAAATATCAATCCGCGAAATTCCCGGACTGGATAGGCGCCGAGACTGGTTTTCTGCATCACCAGCTCGGCGTTCGCCCGCGGCTGACCGGGGATTTCGAGGATGCGGCCGTCGACATCGAACAACCAGCCGTGATAACAGCAGCGGATGCCGTTGTCATCGCAGACGCCAAACTCCATCGACGCGCGTCGGTGCGGACACTGCTTGTGCACCAGGCCGTAACGCCCCGACTTGTCGCGAAACAGCACCAGTTCCTCGCCGAGTACACGTATCAGCCGGGGTACGTCCTCGACTTCGCGAGTCAGCGCCACCGGCTGCCAGTAACGACGCAGGTATTCACCGCAGGCGCTGCCGCGACCGGTGCGCACAAGGATTTCGTCGCTGGCGCCGCGATGCGGTTGCTGGTAACCCTGATAACCAGCAGCGGTGATGGATTCAGGTTTCGACATGAGCTTGATCCGCCGGGTAAAAGCCGGAGTTTGTCAGAAAATTTACCTTGATCAGTAACGATAATTATTTAATATTGATGTGAAAAAAATTTACATCAAATAATGAAACGACGCAACCTGCAGTTCAACGCGCTACGCGCCTTCGAAGCGGCCGCCCGCCACCTGAGCGTCTCCGGCGCCGCAAAGGAGCTGTCGGTGACGCACAGCGCGGTTAGCCATCAGTTGCGGCGGCTGGAACAGGAGCTCGGCGTTCGCCTGTTCAAACGCACCAATCGCGGGCTGGAAACCACCGCCGAGGGTGAAGCTTTGGCACCGGTACTGAACGAAAGCTTCGACCGAATTGCGGCGACGATGGAAAACCTGCGCCAGGCAAGTCAGGCTGACAGTATCCGCGTTACCTGCACTCCCACCTTCGCCTCCAAATGGCTAGTGCCACGGCTGGTCGACTGGTATGCATGTCCGGGCGCCAGCCGCATCAACATACAACCCGGCCTCGAACTGCTCGACTTCGATGCCGATCGTATCGACTTTGCCATCCGTTGCGGGGTTCCACCCTGGGGGGACCTGTGCCACGAGTTACTGATGCCGATACACCTGATCCCGGTGTGCAGCCCGGGTTATGCCAGCGAAAGCGAAGCGCTGCGAGAAGCCGCAGATGTCCTGCGTCACGCCATGATACATGCCGACGTTGGCGATCATGGACAGGGTGACGAGTGGCGCGACTGGCTGCGCGGCAACGAAGTCGATATTCCTGCCGATCTGCCCGGACCATCGTTTCACGACCCTGGGCTCGCGATGCAGGCCGCCGCCGACGGCCTTGGGCTTGCGATCGGCTATCTCGAACTCATCGATCGGGATTTACTCTCGGCAAGGCTGGTGACGGCTTTCGACCGCGCGATTTCCCACCCCTATTGCTACTACCTGCTCTACCGCGAATCGAGTAGAAACGACAGCGCGCTCGAACAGTTTCGCGGCTGGATATCGAGGCAGCTTACAGAGACAAGATCAGAGAATTAGCGATCGAGAAAAGGCAACCGGGAAAGGCTTGCGCCCCGCGCTAACTGGATCGAACGATCCTGATATTCGGAGTCTTCCTGGTCAGATCCCTGATGTCTTGTGCAGCAACGGGCCTGCAGTAATAGTATCCCTGCACCATGTTGCAACCGAGTTCCGACAGCAGTGCATCCTGCTCCTCGCTCTCGACCCCCTCGGCAATCGTCACCAGTTCCAGCCCGTGCGCCATGTTGATAATGGTTTCGACCAGGCGGCGGTTGTTTTTGTTGTTGACGATATCATGGACAAACGAGCGATCTATTTTCAGCGTATTAACGGGAAATTCGCGCAGGTAACTGAGCGCTGAATAGCCGGTGCCAAAGTCATCGACCGCCAGGCGAATACCCATTTTCCTTAAATCCGAAAGCACTTCCCGAATCCGTTTATCGTCATCCATCAACAGGGTTTCGGTGATTTCCAGCTGTAGTTTATCGGCCGGAAAACCGGTCTGGTCGAGTATTTTCAACAGCTGTTTTCGATCGAAGCCACCCTTGAACTGCCGCATCGAAATATTTATCGATAGGTAAAATTCAGGGTGTAAATCATTCTCCAGCCAGGGCAATGCTTGCTCACAGGCGCGACGCAAAACCCACAGACCGATGTCTTCTATCAAGCCTGTTTCTTCTGCGACGGTGATGAATTCATCGGGCAGAACCAGGCCTTTGTCTGGGTGCTGCCAGCGCAGCAGGGCTTCGACGCCCACCAGCGTCTTCTTCTCCATTTCGAGAATAGGCTGGAAATGCATCTGCAGTTCATCCTGAATAAGGGCGCGCCGCATTTCCTTGTCCAGTTCGAGGAACTGCCGCGCGCGGTCAGTCATCTGCGAGGTAAAAAAGCGGAACGTATTTCGTCCCTGATCCTTTGCCTCGTACATCGCCATGTCCGCGTTTTTCAACAGTGTCATGGTATCGGAACCATCCTGTGGACATACCGTTATGCCGATGCTGGCGCCGGAGTAGACCTCGTGGCCAAACAACTGGAATGGCCTCGACAACTGGTCGAGAATGCTTTTGGCGATAATAGACGCGTGTATCTCGTCGGTCATGTTGGCCAGTAACACGGTGAACTCATCGCCGCCCAGGCGCGATACGACGTCGGTTTCACGAATCGCCTTGCGTATTCGGCTGGCAACCTGCTTGATCAATTCGTCACCGTAGTCGTGGCCGAGGGTATCGTTTATGGTTTTGAAGCGATCGAGATCGATAAACAGCAAGGCAATCTGACCCGGATCGCGTCGACCGCGGGATATCGCTTCGCTCAGGTGCTCGATAAAATTCAGACGATTCGGCAGGTGCGTCAGCGAGTCGTAGTTCGCCCGATATCGAATCTGCTCTTCGCTTTCGCGCAAGGCGTATACGATGCTCTGCAATCGAAATCCAAGCATTACCAGGCCGATCGCCATGATGCCGAGCGCGGTCAGGGTAACAATCATGATGCCGCGAAAATTGTCTATCCTAAGCGATTGCTCTGTTAGTACATCGATTGCCGTTTCCCCCACCTGTCGCAGCAGGATTTCGGCTTCCTGGTGCGCCTGTTTCGCCCGCGTCTCAGCCAGTTTCATGGTTTGAGCGGAGGTCGGTTCGAAATTAAACAGACCGGCGCTCAGCCAGTTCTTGATATCGACAATGGCGGGATTCAGTTTTGCATGTATCGCGGTGGCGCCGAGCACATCGTTGAATAGATAGTTTTCCCTGACTCGCTCGAGATGGCTTTCGATCTCGAGCGTTTGCCGGAAAACCACCCTGAATGACTTCGCTGACTGGTCCGCGCGAGCAAAGCCGATGTTCTGCACCAGTGCGCCCATACTGTTTACCAGTACCCGGATATCGCGTTCCTGCTTCGACAGCGTGATCGGCAGCGCCTCTTCGATTTCCAGCAATGTTTTCTGAAAGTAGATAATCACGCTGGAGGTACCGAACAACAACAACACCACGAGGGCAACAGATACATAAGGCCGCATCAACAGACTGTTGTTGAGGAACTTCAAACCGCGATCAACCGAGGATTGCCAAAAAAGCGTTCATAGTGAATTACTCCAGCGAGATACCGAGTTCCCTGTAGTAGCGTTCGGCACCGGGATGCAGCGGCACCGCGATGCCCTGCAGCGCGGTTTGCAGGGTAATGTGTCTACCTTTGACATGGCCGTTGTCGAGCAACTTGCGAGAACTCTCGCTCCAGAGCGTTTTGGTAATGCCGTAAACAGTCTCCACATCCACCGATGCGGAGACCAGCCACTGGGCACCGACGTTAACCGTCTCGACACGATCGATGCCCTGGTAAACGCCCTCGGGAATAGCTTCCCGCGCAAAAAAACGGTAGCGATTAACCAGTCGATCCGCCACCGGGCCATCGATGGGCAACAGCTTTATATCGGTGTCGGCGGCTAGTTCGCTAACAGCTCTTGCCGGATATCCGGCAACAAAGAAAAATGCATCCAGTTTATTGTCCTTGATGCGTTTGACGGCGACATCGGGCTTTAGATACTCGACCTCGATATCTTGCCGCGAAATACCGTATTCGTTTAATACCAGTTGCGCATCGATCAAGGTGCCTGATCCGGGCTCGTCGAGCGAAACACGTTTACCGATCAAATCCCTGACGCTGTCGATGCCGGCTTTGTTACGCGTAACGATATGAATACTTTCGGGGTAGAGGCTGGCGATACTGCGCAGTTCGGTAATCGGTGGGCCGCCGCTAAAGGTTCCGGTACCGGTATAGGCCCAGTATGCGATATCGGATTGAACGAAACCGGACTCCAGATTTCGTTGCCGCATATCTTCGACATTCGCCACCGAGCCATTAGCCGATTGTGCAATCGCGACCAGACCGGGCGGACCGCAGCTACCGCCCTGGTCGCAGGGCCGGTCGCCGGGTGGATTGCTGACCGCATGGGCGATCATGCCGCCGATTGGATAATAGGTCCCGGCAACCCCGCCGGTACCGATACGGAATATTCGCAATTCCTCGGCCTGGCCAACGGAAAAAGGATTACCCATGAGCAGAATAATCCCGAGTGACAGTAAAAATGTTCGCATGCTACCCCATAAAACGACACTAACGATGAAAATTCAAACCCGGGAATGGCTCTGCAGGTTGTACTGTCTAGTCAGCAGCAACAAGCCTGCCCGTGTCTCCTCGATCTAGCTCGGCGTATGGTAAATCCTGGCAGGTTTTATTGATATTTTCCGGTTACCGTAACCTGTAACCACACCGAATACGCCGTTATTACCCGCCAATTACATCATTTTAGTAAGATATTGGCTATTTACTGGTTTTTTTTGGGGAAATTTTTCCCACGACTGTAATCCTCGACGGACAGACCGCCGGTCTCAGGCCAGCAGCGCACCGTAGCAGAGAGAATTTAGTTCGCGTCCACGAATGCCGCCACTAAACCGGCTATTGCCCGGATTCAGATTCGAACCCGCCAATCGTCTGCTTGATCTCGTCGCTCAGCCTGGTGCGACTCTCCTCGGAGGCGAAAAACCAGATCAGAATCCAGCCTGCCAGCATCAGCATCGCCATTAATTTCAAAAAAGCGGAAACCTTTGCATTGGCCTTGAACCTGGCTATGCGGGCGCGGTTGGCCTGGTAGCTACGGTAAAAGAAGCCGATAACCCTGATAAACGGGCCGTAGAGGAAGTTAATCCATTTCGAAACTGACTTTTTCACAATTTGTAACGATTAGGAAAGCCACTATCGGCTAAGGCAACGCTGCATTCTACCCGCGGCATCGCGCTATTGGTAGAAATGCCGGCGGCATATCGGCAATGAATTCGATGCCAACGATGTCTATCTCAGGTCCACAGCAATTAGTCTCGCCAAATAAACCTTTCGGTATCGATATTCGAAACACTTTCGATAAAGCATTGTTATACGGCCCCTGGGCACTATGCTTGCGCCTATTTAATTTATTCGTTCGGAGCGACTCGCAGATGCGTTTGTGCAGCAATATACGCTTGAATATCAGGCCTGGATGGTGCACGACCCATTGTTGCACAGGGCTGCTATATTAAGGACTAATGTCTTTCATCCCCGTTATTGCCACCATAGTCACGGTTATCCTTATATCCGCGGTAACCCGTCTCGAAGAGGCCCTGTTGTTCGGACTCGTTGTCGCGCTGGTTTCAAGCCAGCTGGTGCTGCGCGGCAGGTTCAAAGGAATGCAGAATCAAATCGATCGGCTGCGTGAACAGCTTGACGAACTGAGAGCGGCGGCGGCCACTGCCGTAGCCGAGGCGGAAGCACCCGAAGCAGTCACCTCATCACCCGTCGAGGCAGCGGAAACCACCAAACCGCCGCCGCAACCCGAGGAACAGGAAGCGACGGAAACTGTCGATGAACCGCCGGCGCCGGCAGTCGCTGCCGCAAGCATGCCGGCGGCAGCGGCGAGCATTCGAGCCGAAGCAGAACCACGCGCGAAAAATCCGGCCGATCATTTCGAGGACCTGGTTCGTCGTGTCGGCAACCTGGTCGTATCCTACTTCACCGACGGCAATATCTTCGTCCGCGTCGGCATCCTGATCCTGTTCTTCGGCGTTGCCTTCCTGCTCAAGTACGCCGCGGAACACTCGCAAATCCCGATCGAATTCCGCTTCATGGGCGCCGTCTTCGGCGGACTTCTGCTGCTGGTGCTCGGCTGGCGCCTGCGGGCGAAAAAACAGATTTACGCGCTGCTGTTACAGGGCGGCGGTATCGGCGTCATTTACATAACGATCTTCGCCGCCTTTCGACTCGCGGACCTGCTACCGCCGGCGCTTACCTTTGTGCTGCTGGTGTTTTTCTCGGCCTTCACGGTCGCGCTGGCCATTCTTCAGGATTCGCGCGCGCTGGCGATCTACGCTGTGCTGGGCGGATTCCTGGCGCCGTTTCTGGCGTCTAGCGGCAGCGGCAACTATATCGGCCTGTTCAGCTACTACTCGGTGCTGAACGCGGCAGTGTTCGCAGTTGCCTGGTTCCGTGCCTGGCGCGCGCTCAACCTGATCGGTTTCATATTCACCTTCGGCGTCTTCGTGCTGTGGGTGGTGTTCGATTACCGCGACGAATTTCTCTACCCCGGGCTCGGCTTCCTGCTGCTGTTCTTCCTGATGTACAGCCTGATTGGCGTGCTCTACGCCCTGCGCCAGCCCGAGCAGCTGACCGGCCTGGTCGACGGCACCATGGTCTTCGGTACGCCGGTTATCGTCTCCGGCCTCTTGATGCTGATGCTGCGCGACTACGACTACGGCATTGCCGGCGCCTGCGCCGCGATGGGCTTTTACTATATCGCGCTGGCGCGTTACGCCTGGCGCCACATCGGCGAGGAATTCCGCCTGCTGGCGGAAGCAATGCTTGCCATCGGCGTGGTGTTCGCGACGCTGGCCATCCCTTACGCGCTCGACGGACACTGGAGCAGCGCGGCCTGGGCGCTGGAAGCAGCCGGCATCCTCTGGGTCTCGATTCGACAGCAGCGTTTTTACGCGCAATGTTTCGCCATCGCACTGCAGGTCGGCGCAGGCGTCCTGTTCTACCTGAGAAACATCGGCGACCTGGGCGACAGCGCCTGGCTCAACCCGGCATTTCTCGGCGGCAGCTTCATCGCGCTGGGCGCTTTCATCTCGGCGCGCATGCTTTACCTGCAGGCCGACAGCTTCAAGCTGCGCGTGCTGCATATTCCGTTCTACATCTGGGCCATGGGCTGGTGGCTGGTCAGCGCCCTGGTGCAAATCGAGGAGTATGTACAACACGAAGTCATGGCGCTGCTGCTTTTATTCGGCGCAACCGCGTCGCTGCTGGTTTACCTCGATCGCCTGCGTCAATGGAACTGGATGCCGGCGGCGATCAATGCCTCGCTGTTACTGCCGATGCTGGTACTGATTTCGCTCTACTCGCTGTTCAACGCCGGGCATGTACTGGTGACACCGGACCTTTACTTCTGGATTGCGGCCCTGATTGCAAACTACTGGATCATCAGCCGTCTCGAGTCGGTAAGCTGGCCCGAATGGATCAACATTGCCGCGCACACCGGTTTCGTCGTATTCGTGGCCCTGCTGCTGTCGCAGGAACTGGTGTGGATTTTCGATACAGAAATTAACGCCGACGGCGAGGGTTATTACGCAATTCTTGCGCTGATGCCGTTGATTGCGATGCGCCTCGCGCAGGCGGGTCGATTTGCGGCCATTGCGCGTCTTGGCAGCAATTTGCAGTTGAGCATCATCGGCGCGCTTTCGGTTTTCCTGTGCTTGTGGAGCCTGATGATCAATTTCACCAATAGCGGCGATCCCTCACCCTTGCCCTATCTGCCCTTCCTCAATCCGGTCGATCTGGCGCAGATCGTGTTCTTCCTGCTGCTGCTCGGCAGCCTCAAATTGCTGCAGGCTTCGATGGCGGTGCAGCGCGATCATATTCTGATCATACTGGCCGGACTGATGTTTGTCTGGCTGACCGCGGTACTGATCCGCAGCATGCATCACTACCTCGCGATCCCGTTCGATATGACCAACATGCTGAGAGATACGCGCGTTCAAACCGCGATTTCGATCCTGTGGACCCTGATCGGCATGGGCGCGATGAACTTCGCATCGAAGCGCCTGATGCGCCCATTGTGGATCATCGGCGCGGCGCTGGTCGGCGTAGTTTTGCTAAAGATGTTTTTTATCGACCTCGGCGCCAGCGGCACGGTAGAACGCATTGTCTCGTTCCTGGTGGTGGGCTGCCTGCTGGTCGCTACCGGCTATTTTTCACCTATCCCGGATAAAAATACCGGTACCGATACGACAAAGGAGAATTCCGCAAATGCCTAGAGCCGCACTCTCCCTGTTGTTGTTAGTCTTCGGCGTTCAGGCGCAGGCGGCCGAAATTCGTGATTACGCCTATCAGGCCGTGATCGATGTCAGCGATGAAAAACTGCAACGCCTCGAGTTACCGCTGGAAGTGATGCTGACCTCAACCAGTTCCGCCCTTAACGATCTGGCCGTATTCAACGCCGACGGCAAACAGATGCCTCACTCCGTTGCGCGGACGCCCGCTACGGTCATGGGCCGTACTATGGAATTACCGTTTCATAAATTCGATCGTTTCTTACGCCAACAAACAAAAATCGTCACCACGCGCGAGCAAAACCAGCAGGCGAACTCGAGCTCGGAACTCGAAACCACCGAAACCGTGGCGGTAGAGGAGGTACGTAACGACTACCTGATCGAACTTTCCGCCGACGAGAGCAAGCGCTCCTTCGATCGCCTCGAACTGCAATGGCGTCACCAACCGGCCAGCCAGATCCTCGAAGTCAGGATCGAGATCGGAAACGAACTCGATCATTTGCGTACCATTAATCCGCGAAAGAGTCTGACCAACAATCAGTCGGACGACAGTGGCTGGCGCAGCATCAAACGCATCCCGGCGAACAACCGCTACCTGCGCCTGACGCCGGTCAACGATGTCACCAGTTTCGAACTGCAGCGGGTAACCGGCCATTACAGCGAAACCCGACCCGCACCGACCCTGGCGTACGAAATTACGCCTGAGCTCGTTGTCGATGAGGATGGCGAGTTTTTCTCATTCGATTATCCATCGGTGTTCAGAGCCGAGACCATGCGAATTATTCCGCGCGACGAACACAGCATCATCGTCGGTGATCTTTATGTTTCCAACTCCAGCGAACCTGAAAAACGGCGCCTGGTTGAGCGCGGTTTTCGCCAGCACAACATCAGTGACGACGAAATCAGGCCAAGCCGACCGTTCAATATGACCCGACTGTATCCCGCCAAAGTCTGGTTTTCGTCTAACACCGAGCAATCGACATCTCCCCGGGTGGAGCTGGGCTATGCGCAATACGAAGTCGTATTTCTCGGTGACGGCAATAAACCCTATCGCCTCGCCTGGGGCAATCACGCGGCGCATCAGTCCGCCAGCGTCAATCTGGGCGATCTGCTGCAGGAAAACCTGCGCGATACGCGGCAACGTGGCGAACTGGTAAGGCTTGGCGCTACCGAGGAAGCAGGCGGCGCGGAACGGCTCTCGCCGCGGGCAACGCTACCCTGGAAAAAGTGGCTGTTATGGGCATTGCTGGTACTGGCGGCGTTGGTCACGGGTCGCATGGCGTTACGCCTGTACCACGAGATGAATTCCAGCACCGCGGTATAGTAAGATAAGTCCTGACCCGGCCGCCAGGCAATCGGGCTGATACTTTGACCAGGAAAAAAAATGAGTACTAAACCAGTAGTACTGGTAACCCGCAAGTTGCCTGACGCAGTTGAGAACAAACTGACAGAAGCTTTTACGCCCATGCTGAACCCCCAGGACAAACTTTATGACACCGAGGAATTGCTGCGCCTGGCCGCGGATGCCGACGCGATACTGCCCTGTCATACCGAGAAATTTTCCGCCGAAACCATTGCCCGATTGCCATCCCGGATCAAGGCAATCGCCAATTTTTCGGTCGGTGTCGACCACGTCGATCTCGAGGCGGCAAGGCAAAAAGGCGTGATCGTCACCAACACGCCCGACGTGCTGTCGGATGCGACCGCGGAAATCGCGATGCTGCTGATGCTGGGCGCGGCGCGGCGGGCGAGCGAAGGCGAGCGCCTGATGCGCAATCAGCAGTGGAAGGACTGGAGTCCGGCCTTCATGGTCGGTCGGCAGATTACCGGCAAACGCCTCGGCATCCTGGGTATGGGCAGGGTTGGACAGGTCGTGGCGCAGCGCGGTCGCGGCTTTGGCATGACAATCCATTATCACAACCGCAATCCACTGGACTCGAACCAGGCGACCGGCGCGATATACCACGACAGCGTCGAAACGCTGCTAGCCAATATCGACGTTTTGTCGATTCACTGCCCGGCCTCTGACGCAACCCGCGGCTTGATCGACGCGCAACGCCTGGCGGTGATGCATCCCGACTCGATCCTGGTAAACACGTCGCGCGGCGCGGTCGTCGATGACGACGCGCTGGTCGACGCGCTCAAATCCGGGGGCATCGCCGCCGCCGGCCTCGACGTTTACAACGGCGAACCGGATTCAATCCACCCCGCATACCGCGAACTCGACAATACCTTCCTGTTACCCCATATCGGTAGCGCAACGGTAGAAACCAGGGATGCGATGGGCTATCGGGCGATCGATAACCTGGTTGCCATATTTAGAGGCGAGGCGCCCGCGGACCGCGTCGCATGAAGCCTGTCCGTACCTTGAACATCATCAAGGTAGTCGAATCCACCTGATTGCAGTACTCCTGATGTCGATCATGCATGCCTTGAACATACCGATGCACATTAGCTTTTGTTGGTATACAATATACCGCGCATTAACGCTCCGGCACTCCATTTTAGGCCAGTAATAATGTAGTATTCGTCCGGGAAACGGTGGCTATGGATAAACAAACAAAAAAACCGTTTCAAATGCAAATAACAAATAAACCAAGATTCGTTGTTCGAAATCACGTCTACACAATTGAGGAATAAAACAATGACCGAAGAAGCGAAAACATCACGTCGTAAATTTCTAACCACTGGAGCCGCGGCAATTGCCGGTGGCGCCGCCGCGGCCTCTTTTCCCAATATCTCCGTGGGGCAGAGTCCCACTGTCCTCAAGGTGCAGGCAGCCTGGGGTGGTGGTATTTTTCTCGAGTTCGCCCAGGATTACGTCCGCCGCGTCAACGAAATGTCTGGCGGCTCCCTGAAAATCGACCTGCTCGGTGTAGGCGCGGTCGTTAAAACGGCTGAAATGCAGACCGCGGTACACAAAGGTGTACTCGACGGCGCGCACCTGGTAACCGCTTACTGGTACTCGAAGAGCCCGGTGGCCTCGCTGTTCGGCACCGGACCCTGCTTCGGCTGGTCGGCCAACGAGCTGATGGGCTGGATTCAGTACGGCGGTGGCAGAGCACTGTATAACGAGCTGATGGACGCTCTGCGACTCGACCTGGTCGGCTTCTTCTCCGGCCCGATGCCGGCGCAACCGCTGGGCTGGTTCAAGGAAGAAATCAAGGGTAGCGGCCAGATGAAAGGCCTGAAGTATCGCACCGTTGGCCTCGCCGCGGACGTATTGCAGGAAATGGGCATGTCGGTAGTACAGTTGCCCGGCGGCGAAATCCAGCCGGCTATGAAGAGCGGCCTGATCGATGCGGCTGAATTCAACAACCCGACCTCGGACAAGGATTTCGGTATGCAGGATGTGTCCAAGCACTACCACCTGGGCAGCTTCCACCAGTCGCAGGAGTGTTTCGAAATCATCTTCAACAAGCGACGTTTCAACAAGCTGGCCAAGGAACACCAGGCGATCCTGGAATACGCTTCCGAAGCGGCCTCCGCCGACATGGCCTGGAAGGCGATGGAGCGTTACTCGCAGGATCTGGTGACGCTGCAGGAAAAGCATGGTGTCAACGTCTACAAGACTCCCGACAGCGTCATGCAAGACCAGCTAAACGCCTGGGATATCATTGTCGAGAAGTTCAACAAGTCCGATCCGTTCTTCAAGAAAGTCATCGATTCTCAGAAGGCCTGGGCGAAGCGGCACGGTTCTTACGCGTTGAGAAACTCGCCTAACTATGCCGGCGCTTACGAGCATTACTTCGGCAAACTGTAAGCAAACGCAAATGATGTAACCATCCGGGGCGGTGTTATATGATGCCGCCCCGATTGGTTTGGTGACGGTTTTCAATACCCTTTTGGTGATTTGCCATGACACGTATTCTTCATTTCATCGATAGCCTCAGCGCCTGGACGGGCAAGGCCTTCGCCTGGTGTATCGTGATTTTGACCTTTTCGACCTGCTACGAAGTATTCGTGCGCTACGTGCTCGATTCACCGACGGTATGGGCCTTCGACATGAGCGTGCAAATGTACGGCGCCCTGTTCATGATGGCCGGCGCCTATGCCCTGTCGCAGGACGCACATGTTCGAGGTGACGTCATCTACCGCCTGTTCAGCAAAAAAACCCAGGCCAAGATCGACCTCGTACTCTATATCCTGTTCCTGATGCCGGGGGCACTTGCCCTGATATACTACGGTT
>Ga0224508_10002480_pt1 | contig 15646 bp, 16 predicted proteins | sample SF_Jan12_sed_USG_4_FD_170157 | JGI IMG/M metagenome (GOLD analysis project Ga0224508, IMG submission 170157) | Sediment microbial communities from San Francisco Bay, California, United States - SF_Jan12_sed_USGS_21 | ecosystem: Environmental > Aquatic > Marine > Sediment | place: USA... | reverse complement strand
GACGACGGCTGCATCATCTACACCTCGGGCACCACCTCGCAGCCCAAGGGCGTGTTGCACGCCCAGCGCACCCCGGTGCTCCAGGGCCAGCGCTTCGCCGACTTCATGCGCTTCGGACCGGAAGACTGCGTCTACACCACCTACCCCTTCTTCTGGACCGCGGGCATCGCCATGTCGATCTGCGGCGTCTTCACCGCCGGCGGTCGCCTGCTCACCCACGAGATGTTCGAGGCGGGCGCCGCGCTCGACCTGATGGAGCGCGAGCGCGCCACCGGGATCCACGCCTGGCCGCACCAGCAGAAGGCCCTGGGCGAGCACCCGAGCGCCGCGGGGCGCGACCTCTCCTCGCTGGCGAAGATCGAGCTGGGCTCACCGCTGGCCGCGATCGCCGGCGTCGAGAAGGACGTCTACGGCGTGGGCGCCTCCTACGGGCTCTCGGAGACCTTCACCATCTGCAGCGCCATCCCCGCCGACTCGCCCGTGGAGCAACGCCGCGCCTGCAACGGCCGGCCCTGGCCGGGCATGCAGCTGCGCATCGTCGATCCCGAGAGCGGCGCGCCGCTGGGCCCGGGCGAGGAGGGAGAGATCGCGGTGAAGGGCGTCACCCTGATGAAGGGCTACTACAAAGTGGCCCCCGAACACGTATTCGATGCCGAAGGCTACTTCCGCACCCAGGACGGCGGCTCGATCGACGCCGAGGGCTTCCTGCACTGGACGGGGCGGCTCTCGAACCTGATCAAGACCGGGGGCGCCAACGTCTCGCCGGTGGAGATCACCGAGCTGCTCGAAGCTCACCCCGAGCTGAAGCTCGGCATCCCCGTGGGCCTCGAGCACCCGACCCTGGGCCAGGTGATCGTGCTCTGCGCGGTGGCGGTGGCGGGGGCGGAGCCCAGCGAGGCCGGCGTGCGCGGCTGGCTGCGCGAGCGCCTGGCGCCCTACAAGGTGCCGAAGCGGGTGCTCTTCTTCCGCGCCGACGAGCTCTCCTACACCGGCAACCAGAAGGTGCAGACCGCCCCTCTCGCCGAAGCCGCCCTGAAGCGGCTCCGGCAGGAGCGGGCCGAAATCGACGGCTACGTCTTCGAGCCGGCGATCTAGCTCGGAGTCGAGGCTTCCCTCTTCGAGCCGGCGACCTGGCTCGGGTCAGTCGCCGAAGCCGGGCAGCTTCCAGTCGAAGGCGCTCTGCCAGCCGAGGATCAGCCGCCACTGGGTGCCCAGCTGCGGGCCGTCGAGGCGCTGGTAGATCGGGCGGCCGTACTCGATGGCGAAGCGGTGGTTGCCGGCCTTGCCGAAGGGTACGGCCAGGTTGATGCCGAGCAGCCAGTCGAGGCGCCGCCCCTCGCGGCGATCGGGGTCGGCCGTCGGGACCACCGCCGGGTTCAGGCGGCGGTCGCTGCCGTGGATGTCGTCCCAGGCGCCCCAGGCCAGGCGCGCCGAGGTCGAGATCCAGCTCGCCCACTGGTAGGCGGTCCAGGCGGTGAGATCGACGCGGTCGCCCAGGCGGTACTCGTGGCGATTCCTGCCGGTGCGCAGCGTGCCCAGGGCCTGGGCCCCCCAGCTCAGGTCGCCGGTGTGTCCCTTGTAGGTGGCGCCGGGCAGCACGTCCCAGGTGCCCGAGCCGAGCTGCATGGGGTAGGGCAGGCGCTGCCGGCCCATGGGCGTCTGGTCTCTCACGCTCGTCGAGCCGGTGGGGAAAGAGAGGCCCACGTTCAAGTGGGCCTTGTGGGCGCCGGTGTCGAACAGCCGGATCAGGGCCGAGGCCCGCACGTCTCCCAGGCCCGAGGCCTCGGTGGTGAAGCGCCCACCCGGCCGGGTCAGGTGGTCCATCTCGAGGCGAACCAGCGGCACCATGGCCATCAGGGTCACGGCGTCGTGGGGCGCGAACATGGCGCCGAGCATGTGCATCTCCATGGTCATGTGGGTGGGCACCACCATGAAGTTGCCCGGGGTCGCCGGCGTGCCCACCACGTCTCGCGCGCTCTGGCGGTGGGTGCCCTTGTAGTTGTCGTCCATGGACATGCGCGCGTAGCGGTACGAGAACATCAGCTCGCCGGCACCGTGCAGGTGTTCGCCCATCACCCCGATCGGGGCGTGTGTGTCGGGGCGCGGCAGGCCGGTGTCGGCGGCGGAAAAGGAAGGAGTGGCCCACAGCGAGAGGGCCAGGAGCAATCGGATCGCGAAGTGCATCGTCGTCTCCAGGTGCGCGCGGGGGCGCGCCGACGGCCGCGGCGCACTGCGGTGCGCCCGCGCGAAGCGGTTCCAGAGCCAGCGGGGGACGTCGCCGCGGCTAGATGGGAACGCGATCGCGTGTCGTGTCGGAGCCGGCCGGCGCCGGTGCCCGGGACGGGTCGGTGGCGGCCCGCTCGGGGGGCGCCGCGAGGGCGGCGGCCTCGCAGGGCAGCGCCGCCCCCACCCGCGACGTGTTCCCGGCGTCGGGCGGCGCCGCCTCGCAGCCGCAGGGGCAGGGCGCCGCCAGGGTGACCTCGGGCGCGTGGGCGTCGTGGCCGGCGTGATGCACATCGTGTCCGGCGTGATGCACGTCGTGGGCGTCGTGGACGTCGTGGGCCTGCTGGCCGCGATCGGTGGGGTGGGCGCCCGGGCCCGGGTGGCCGTGGGCGATCGGCTCGGCCCCGCGGTGGATTGCGACCTCGGCGGAAGCCTGCAGGCTCGGCGTACAGGGCAGCGCCGCGGCGCTTCCGTGGGCGCAGACGAGCAGCAGGGTCAGCGTGCGGCGCAGGTGAGACACCACCAGCACCTTAGGAGAGGTGTCGAATCGAGGTCAAGGAGGGCTCGCTGGGTCCGGAGGGCTTCACTTCGAGAGCCTAAAGGTCTGGAGGAGACCACTCGAAACGAATGACTCAGCGTTCGGTCGACGATTCGCCGTTCCCGCGCTCCGCCGAGTCCCATTCTGCAACACCTTCCCCGATCGAGCTGTCCGTGACCGGCCGCGTGCTGGTGGTGGACGACGTGCGCGCGAGCCTGGCGATGCTCGAGTCGCAGCTGCTTTCCGAGTACCTCGAGGTGGCTACGGCCGCCTCGGGCAGCGAGGCGCTCGAGATCCTGCCCCGGTTCCGACCCGACGTGGTGCTGTTGGACGTGGTGATGCCGGGCATGGACGGCTTCGAGGTGTGCCGGCGCATCAAGTCGACGCCCGAGACCAGCCACGTGCCGGTGGTGATGGTGAGCGGCCGCGACGATCCCGAGCTCCGAGTGCGAGCCCTGGAGGTCGGGGCCGAGGACTTCCTGGCCAAACCCGTCGACCCCGAGGCGCTGGTGGCCCAGGTGCGCAGCCTGGTCCGCTACAAGGTCGCGATGGACGAGCTGATCGCCCGCGAACAGGCGGGGCGCGACTACGGTCTGGCCGACGCCGACCGCAAGACGGTGCTCGGCGTCGACGTGCGCGACGGCCAGGTGCTGCTCGTGGACGACCGCGACGAGGTGATCGACGAGGTGCGGAAGGCCCTCGGCCGGGCCCACCGTGTGCACGTCGAGAAGGACGCCAAGAACGCCCTGCTGCTCGTGCACCGCGCCGACCTCGACCTGATTCTCGTCGGCCTGGGGATGCACGGCGCCGATGGCCTGCGCGTGTGCTCCCAGGTGCGCTCCGGAGAGAGCTCGCGTCACACGCCGCTGCTGGCCCTGGCCGGGCACCAGGACCACGAGCGTCTGATGCGTGCCATGGAGATCGGAGCGAACGGCTTCGTGAAGACGGAGTCCGACCCCAAGGAAACGCTGGCCCGGGTCGAGTCGCAGATCCGCAGCAAGCGCTATCGCGACCTGCTCGGCCAGAACATGCGCCGCTCGCTCGAGAAGGCGGTGCGCGACCCGCTCACCGGCATGCACAACCGCCGCTATCTGGACACCCACCTGGATCCGGTCGTGGCCCTCTGCGTCGAGAGCGAAAGGCCCGTCGCGCTCCTGATGCTGGACATCGACCACTTCAAGGAGATCAACGACCGCTGGGGTCACGACGTGGGCGATGGGGTGCTCTGCGAGGTGGCGCAGCGCCTGCAAGACAACCTGCGCGGACTCGATCTCTTCTGCCGCTACGGCGGTGAGGAGTTCGTGGCGGTCTTTCCCGGCGCCCCACTACGGCGCGCCCAGAAGATCGCGCAACGTCTGCGTGGGTCGGTGGCGGACGAGCCCTTCTCGGTGAGTCTCGGCGACGAGCAGCTCAGCGTATCGGTCTCGATCGGCCTGGCGATGACCCAGGGCGTCGAGGACACCTCGGACCAGCTGCTCAAGCGCGCCGACCAGGCCCTCTACCGGGCCAAGAAGGAAGGCCGCAACCGGGTCGTCGACGAGATCTAGCGCGCCCACTAGCCTCCGCGCGTGAAATGGACGGATCGACGCGGGGCGCTGTGCGCGTGGGGGCTGGGGGTGCTGGTGCTGGCCCTGCCCGCCGCGGCGCACAAGCTGGCGCCCTCGCTGCTCCAGCTCGAGGAGCGCGCCGACGGCCGCTACGACGCCAGCTTCAAGACCCCGCGCCAGCGGCCTTCGGGCGTGGAGATCGCGCCGGTGCTGCCCGAGCGCTGTCGCGAGGTCGAGCCCCCGCGTCTCGAGGCCGACGCCTCGAGCGTGACCCTGCGCTGGGTGGCCGACTGCGGCGAAGCCGGCCTGGTGGGGGGACGCCTCGCCGTGCGCGGCCTGGCCGAGTCGTCCACCAACGCCCTGGTGCGCGTGGCGCTGCGCGACGGGCGCCGCGTGCAGGCCGTGCTCCACGCCGAGGCCCCGGACTTCGAGGTGCCGGCCCGCGCGCAGCCGGGCAGCGTGCTGCGCGACTACACGCGACTCGGCGCCGAGCACATCGCCACCGGCTTCGACCACCTGGCCTTCGTCTTCGGTCTGCTGCTGCTGGTCTCGGGGGCTCGCGCCCTGGTGGCGACGGTCACCGCCTTCACCCTGGGTCACAGCGTGACGCTCTCGCTGGCGGCGCTGGGGTTCGTCGGCTTTCCCAGCGGGCCGATCGAGCTGGTCATCGCGGCGACGATCCTCGTGCTGGCCCTGGAGCTCGCGCGGCAGCCGCCCCGTCCCGACAGCCTGCTGCGCCGCCGCCCCTGGGCCGTGGCCGCCGGCTTCGGCCTGCTCCACGGGCTGGGCTTCGCCGGTGCGTTGGCCGAGGTGGGTCTTCCCCAGGAAGAGATCCCGCTGTCTCTGTTCGCCTTCAACGTCGGCATCGAGCTGGGCCAGCTCGCCTTCGTGGCCGCCGTGCTCGGGCTGCGCGCCCTGCTGCGCCCGGCCCTCGAGCGCGCGCCGGACTGGCTGCACCCGCTGCCGGCCAATGCGCTGGGAGCGCTGTCGGTCTACTGGTGCCTGGACCGCGCGGCGGGAATGGTGGGCGGCTAAGCTCCCCCCACACGAAGGCAGGAGCCCCCATGAGCGATCGCGTCGAGAAGAGTGACGCCGAGTGGAAAGAGCAGCTCAGCCCTGAGCAGTATCAGGTGACCCGCCAGGCCGGCACCGAGCGCGCCTTCACCGGAAAGTACTGGGACTGCAAGGAAGACGGCATCTACCGCTGCGTCTGCTGCGACAACGAGCTCTTCGACGCCGGCACCAAGTTCGATTCGGGCACCGGCTGGCCCAGCTTCTGGGAGCCGCTGGCCGACGACCGCGTCCGCATCAAAGAGGACGTGAGTCTCGGCATGCGGCGCGTCGAGGTGCTCTGCGCGCGCTGCGATGCCCACCTGGGCCACGTCTTCCCCGACGGGCCCAAGCCCACCGGCGAGCGTTACTGCATGAATTCGGCCGCGCTCGGCCTGGCCAAGCGCGAGGGCGGCGAATGACGCGAGTGCGAATCGCGCTGGCCGGGATCGCCTGTCTCGTGCTGGCCGCCTGCGGCGGCCCCTTCCTGGCCATCCCCGGCGGTGCGCTGCGCGGCGAGCTGGTGAGCGAGCCGGTGCGCGACTGGTCCTTCGCCGACGACACCTTCGTCGATCTCGAGGTTCGCCCGGAAGACCCCTACTCGGTCGAGCTCAACTACTTCGTGCGCGAGGGCCAGCTCTTCATCGATCCGGCCGAGGGCCGCACCTGGTTCCAGCACCTGCGCGAAGACCCGCGCGCCCGGGTGCGCTTCGACGGCAAGGTCTATCCGGTGGTGGCGGTGCAGGTCGGCGAGCCCGGCGAGATCGACGGCTTCGACGCCGACCGCTACGTCTACCGCCTCGACTCGCGGGAGCCCTGAGCGTGCCCTGGTGGGGTTGGCTGGCCGTGGGCGCGGCGCTCCTGGCGGCCGAGGCCGCCGTGCAGACCGAGTTCTGGCTGGCGCTGATCGGCGCCGGCGCGCTGACGCTGGGCGCGGCGCTGTGGCTCTTCGGCTTCGAGGTGCCGGTCTGGGGGCAGTGGCTGGCCTTCGCCGCGCTCTCGATCGCCTACATCTTCGTCTTTCGCCGCAGCATTCTGGATCGCTGGGTGGGCTCGGCGCCCGGCATGGGTCCCGAGCTGATCGGCGAGGCCGGCGTCGCCATAGCCCGGATCGCCCCGGGCGCGGTGGGCCAGGTGGCGCTGCGCGGCACCACCTGGAAGGCGCGCAACACCGGCGCCGCGGCGGTGAACGCCCGGGCGGCGGTGCAGGTGACGGGCCGCGCGGGAATTCTCCTGGAGATCCAGGGCGAGGAGGGCTGAGATGGAGTCCCTGATCGGAGTCGGCGTGATCGTGGCACTGGTGGTCTTCGTGATCGCCAAGACCGCCATCGTCGTGCCCCAGCAGAGCGCCTCCGTGGTCGAGAACCTGGGCAAGTACAGCCGTACGCTCCGGGCCGGCTTCCACGTGCTGTTCCCCTTCGTCGAACGCATTGCCTACAAGCACTCGCTCAAGGAGCGCGCCTTCGACATCCCCGAGCAGGTCTGCATCACCAAGGACAACGTGCAGGTTGGCGTCGACGGAGTGCTGTATCTGCAGGTGCTCGACCCGCAGCGCGCCTCGTACGGCATCGGCAACTACGAGTTCGCGATCGCCCAGCTCGCCCAGACCACGCTGCGCAGCGAGATGGGCAAGATCGACCTCGACCGCACCTTCGAAGAGCGCGCCCTGATCAACGCCTCGATCGTCACCGAGCTCGACAAGGCCAGCGACCCCTGGGGCGTGAAGGTGCTGCGCTACGAGATCAAGAACATCAATCCGCCCGCCGACGTGATCACCGCCATGGAGAAGCAGATGCGGGCCGAGCGCGAGAAGCGCGCGGTGGTGCTCGAGAGCGAGGGGCGGCGCGACGCCGCCATCAACACCGCCGAGGGCGAGAAGCAGAAGGTGATCAAGGAGTCCGAGGCCAAGCGCCAGCAGCAGATCAACGAGGCCGAGGGGCAGGCCCAGGCAATCCTGGCCGTAGCCACCGCAACGGCCGAGGGCCTGGGGCGCGTGGCCACCTCACTCGAGGCCCCCGGCGGCGACGCCGCCATGCAGCTGCGCATCGCCGAGCAGTACGTGGGCGAGTTCGGCAAGCTCGCCAAGGCGGGCAACACCTTCGTGGTGCCCTCGAATCTGTCGGACATCGCCTCGATCATCGCGCTGGCCACGGGCGTGGCGAAGGGAGACGGCAACTCCGGCGGGCGACCGCTCCCCCCGCCGCCGTTCCCGGGCCCCGAGCGCAGCTGACTCTTCGCGCGTGATCCCGGGCTCCGAGGCTCGGGCGCTTCCGCCGTCGCGAGATCGGTCCGCCCTGGAGCCACTCGGAACCCGTCCGCAAGGTGCCGCTGCTGGTCGCCGGCTCGCTGGGACTGTTCGCAGTGCCGGCTCGAAGTCGGCGATTCAGGCGAGCCCTTCGAGCTGCTCGGCCAGGGCGACCAGGCTCTCGAGGTCGGAGGCGCCGACGGGCAGCTCGGGGAAGGCGATGGCGAAGCCGGCTCCGGCGCGCTCCGCCAGCTCTGCGCGCAGCGCGGCGTGGCGGGCGGCGGCTTCGGCTTCGGGCGCGGCGAGGACTTCGAGCTTGGCGAGGGCCTGGCCGGCGAGCTCGACACGCTCGGCGGGCAGCTTGGCCTCGCTGGGGAGCGCGCGTCCGGCGGTCCAGGCCAGGCTGCGGTTGAGCACGAAGCCGGCGCGGGGCAGGCGCAGCTCGCGGGCGCGGCGCTCGAAGTAGAAGGCCTCTTCCAGGGCTTCGGGCTTGGGGCTGCTCACCAGCACGAAGGCCGCGGCGTCGCTCTCGAAGAAGCGCCGCATCTCGGCCTGGTTGCCGTTCAGGTAGCCGAGCACGCCCTGGATGCTCGCGAAGAACTGCTGGAGGGTGGCGCGCGACTCGGCGCCGAAGGCCAGATCGAGCATGCCCTCGACCAGGCGGGTGGCCGCGCGGCGGATGCGATTGCCCGGGCCGGGGACGATCAGGCGCAGGATGCGCGCGTCGACGAAGGCCCGCGCCTTCTCGGGCGCCTCCAGGAAGCGCAGCGCGTCGCGCGAGGGCGGCGTGTCGAGCACGACCAGGTCGTAGCTGTCGTCGCGGATGAACTCGTGCAGGGCCTCCACCGCGGTGTACTCCTGCATGCCGGCGACCACCGAGCTGAGCTGTTGGTAGACGGGGTTGCGCAGCAGTCGGTCGGCGTTGGCCTCACTGCCCGCCAGGTTGCGCACGGTGCGGTCGCAGACGGCCTGAGGGTCGAGCATCCAGGCCGAGAGGCTGCCCGGCGGGCGCACGCCCACCGCCTCGAGGCGTTCGAGCGAGAGGGTGGCCGGCTCGTCCTGGTGCGCGCTCACGCCGAGCGTCTGGGCCAGGCGCTTGCTCGGGTCGATGGTGATCACCAGCACCCGGCGCCCGGCGCGGGCGGCGGCGAGCCCGATCGACGCGGCGCTGGTCGTCTTCCCCACGCCGCCGGCCCCGCACACCACGCAGACGCGCTTGCTCTCGAGAATCTGCGTCAGGCGGTTCACGGCGACTCCATCAGCGCGGCCAGGCGCGCGCGCAGCGCGGCGCGCAGCGCGTCGGGCGAGTCGCCGGGGCACTCGGCCAGCTCGTAGACCGGCAGCTCGGTGCTCGCGCGCAGCAGCGCCCGGGCCTCGCGGGCCGCACCGAGGCGGCGGAAGGCCAGCTCGCCGTGCAGCGACTGCTCGGCGAAGAGCTCTTCGAGCACCTCCTCCTCCTCGGGCTCGAAGGGATCCTCGGGGACGCGGTTGAGCAGCAGCCCGGCGGTCGCCACGTCGGTGGCCTCGAGGCCTTCGACGAGCTCGAGGGCTTCGGTGACGGGCAGCAGCTCGGGCAGGGTGACCACCCAGGCCAGACACAGCTTGGGGTCGTTCAGGTAGGCCTGGCCCTGGCGCATGGTGTCGGGGATCGGGCCCGAGGGCAGCACCGAGAGCAGCACCTCGGGCAGGCTCGTCAGGCCCAGGGTCTGGCCGGTGGCGGGCATGTCGACCACCAGCACCTCGTGGAGGGGGCGCCCGTCGGCGCCCCGGGCCTCGAGCAGCATCAGCAGGTGGTAGAAGACGCCGAGCTCGAAGAGCGAGGGCACCGCGTCGATGAAGCGGCGCAGCCCCTTGGAGCGCAGCGCGGCCCGCACCATCGGCCCGGCGGGAATCACGCTGCGCACGAAGAGCTCCTGGCCGCGGGTCGCGCTGAGCTGGCAGCCCTCGAGGCCTTCGGGCCCGAGGCCGACGGGGTCGGGGCCGAGGCTTTCGCGGCCAAAGCGGCGGCCCAACGTCGAGGGGCCGCCCTCGGCGTCGGCGATCTCGCTGAGCAGCACGCGCTTGCCGAGCCCTGCGGCGGCCTCGGCGAGGGCGGCTGCCACGCTGCTGCGCCCCACCCCGCCCTTGCCGCAGACCAGGTGGATGCGGCGCGAAGCGATGGGCATCGGTCTTTCTACTTCGCTCACGCCGGGTGCCTCGCGAGAAAGTCGCGCATGCGCGCCGCGATCTCGTCGCCGACGTCCTCCAGGAGGTAGTGGCCGGCGTTCGCGAAGCGGTGCACCTCGGCGTGGGGCCAGGTCTTCTCGAAGACCTCCAGCACCTTCGGCGGCAGCACGCGGTCGCGCATGCCCCACAAGAGCAGCGTCGGCGTGCGGGCGAAGAGGGCGAGGCCGCGCTCGACCTGGCAGAGCGCCTCGTAGGAGGGGTGCGCCGGATCCAGCGGGACGTCCTGCACGAAGCGCAACGTGGCGCGGCGGTGGTCGGGAGTGTCGTAGGGTGCGCAATAGGCGCGGCGCACGGCCCGCGGCATGCGCCGAGCCGGGGCCAGCCAGGCGGCCGCGCGGCAGAAGAGGTTCGCGTGAAGCACCGAGAGGGCGCCGAGGCGCGAATCGCGCAGGAAGCGCATCGAGGCGGGCACCTCCAGGCCTTCGGGAAGGCGGAAGGCGGCGGTGTTCATCAGCACGAGGCGCGCCACGCGTTCGGGGTGTCGGGCGGCCCAGGCCATGCCGATCAGGCCGCCCCAGTCGTGGCCCACCAGCGTCACGCGCTCGCCGGGCGCGATCGCCTCGAGCAGGGCCTCGAGGTCGTCGGTGCGCCGCGCGAGGGTGTAGTCGTAGCGGGTGTCGTCGGGCTTGTCCGAGAGGCCGCAGCCGATCTGGTCGGGGGCGATCACCCGGTGGTCGTCGCGCAGTGCCAACACCAGGTTGCGGAAGCAGAACGACCAGGTGGGATTGCCGTGGAGCATCACCAGCGGGGGCCCCGCGCCCTCGTCGAGGTGGTGCAGACGCAGTCCGTCGCGCTCGAAGAAGCGTCCTTCGAAGGGATACAGATCCCGGGGGATTCGGACCGCCGCGTTCACCAGACGACTTCTCCCACCGTGCAGTTGAGCCCGGAGCCGATGCCGGCGAGCACCACGCGGTCGCCGCGCTCGATGCGGCCGGCCTCCACCGCCTTCGAGAGCACGATCGGCACCGATGCGGGGCCGATGTTCCCGAACTCGGCGACGATCAGCAGGGCCTTTGCGAGATCGATCTTGAGGTTCGAGGCGAGCTGCTCCGCATGGCGCATGCTCACCTGGTGCAGGCAGTACTCGTCGACGTCGGCCGCCGAAAAGCCCAGCTCTTCCTGGGCCAGCGACCAGGTGGTCTCCGAGAGCCCGATGCCGGCCAGCAGCAGGCCCTTGGTGTCGGTCAGGCCGCGCTCGAGCTGGCCCGTGCACAGGCGGTTGTGCTCGGTGGCCGCCCGGCTGACGCTGCCGCAGAAGCGGTGGCCGTCGGGCACGAGGTCGGCGCGGGCCAGCAGCATGGCTACCGATCCAGAGCCCGTGGTGAGTGAGGCGAACTCGTCGCGGAAGGTGCGGGCGTCGGTTTCGGGCCGCTTGAGGCGCGCCACGGTCTGCTGGGTGAGGAAGCGACTCGACTCGCCGTCCACGACCATGGCGTAGTCGATCTGGCCGCGCTCGATCATGTTGCCCGCCACCTCGATCCCGTTCATGAAGGCGAGGCAGGCGTTGCCGATGTCGAAGTTCATGCACGAGGTCGGCAGGCCGAGGTTCCCGTGCACGATGCAGGCGGTGGAGGGCTCGACGTAGTCGCGACACACCGAGGTGTTGATCAGGACGCCGAGCTTCGCCGGGTCGAGCTCGGTGGCCTCGAGCAGGGTCCGGGCCGCCAGGGTGGCCGCGTCGCTGGGCTCGGTGCCCTCGGGCCAGAAGCGCCGCTCGCGGATGCCGGCCACCGACTCGAGCAGGTCGTGGGGCAGGCCGAGGCGCTCGAGGGTCCCCGCGAGCTCGGTCTGCAGCGCGGCGGAGCTCACCCGCTCGGGCGCGTCGACGTGCTGCACTCCGGCGATCACCAGGTTGTCGAACTTCATGGACACCTCTGGGGGCCGGCGAGGGGCACCGGTTTCGCACCGCGATCGCATAGGGCATCGGCCGGTCGCCGGCACCAATCGCGGGTTGTTTCCCGACCGATAACCCTACCGTATCGCAACGTCCTGAAATTTTTGAGGAATCCAGCCAGGGTCGAATGTGATATACCGTCAGATTCGATGCCCGAGCCCGTCGCCAAGCCCTCGCCCGAGAGCCCCGCGCCCGAGACGCGGGAGCGCCGCGAGCTGGGCCCGCGGGCGCAGCGCACCCGGGGCCGCCTGCTCGAGGCCACGGCCACGCTGCTGGCCGAGCAGAGCGTGCGCGACGTGTCGGTGGTGGACATCGCGCGCCGCGCCGGCACCTCGCCCGCCACCTTCTACCAGTACTTCGCCGACGTGAGCGAAGCGTCCCTGGCCCTGGCCCTGCAGGCCGCCGAAGAGATGCCCGCCATGGGAGAGATCCTCGCCGGCTGCTGGCAGGGCGCGGCCGGGCTGGCCCGCGCGCGCCAGCTGGTCGAGGCCTTTCTCGCCCATTGGGATGCCCACCGCGCGGTGCTGCGCGTGCGCAACCTGGCCGCCGACGAGGGCGACCTGCGTTTCCTGGCGGTGCGGCAGAAGGCGATGACACCGGTGCTCAAGGGCCTCGCCGAGCAGGTGCGCGGCGCCCAGGAGGCCGGCCGGGTCGACGCCGAGATCGTGCCGCGCGCCGCGGCGGCGGCGCTGGCCGCCGTGCTCGAGCGTCTGGCCGCCTATCACCGCGAGCTCGAGCTGGCGGGCGTGTCGCGGGCCGACCTGGTCGAGACCACGGCGCGTCTCGTGCTTCAGGCGGTTCGTGGCCGTCTCTGAGATCGTGGTGCGCCCCGGCAGCGCCGGTCCGTCGTGGTCGCCGCGGGCGAGGCTGCGCGCCTTCGCCGACGCCGGGCGCGGGCTGGTCGGGCTCTTCGCCGACGAGGCCCACGCCTGGATCCACCTGGCCGCCAGCGTTGCCGCGGTAGCGCTCGGGCTCTGGCTCGGCCTCGGCGTCCGCGACTGGTGTTGGATCGCGCTGGCCATCGCCCTGGTCTGGATGGCCGAGGCGCTGAACACCGCACTCGAGAACCTGGCCGACGCGCTCCACCCCGGCGAGCACCCCGGCGTGGGCCGCGCCAAGGACCGCTCCGCGGCAGCGGTGCTGGTGGCGGCGCTGGCGGCCGTCGTCATCGGCGTTCTGGTGCTGGGGCCGCCGCTCTGGGAGCGGCTGGCGGGGTGAGTGACAAGCCCTTTCGCGTGCTGCCCCGCGTCCACGCCGGCAACGAGCACTTCTGGCGCGGGGGGCGCGAGGGACGGCTCCAGTTCCGGCGCTGCCGCGCCTGCCAGACCTGGATCCACCCCCCGTCGCCGGTGTGTCCGTCCTGTTACGGCAAGGACCTCGGCGTGGAGGCGGCTTCGGGCCTGGGTACCGTGGCCAGCTTCACCCTGAACCACCAGCCCTGGGTGCCCGCGCCCGACCACCCCTACGCCATCGCCATCGTCGAGCTCGACGAGCAGCCGGGCCTGCGCCTGATGAGCAACGTGGTGAACTGCCCGGCCGAGTCGGTGCAGATCGGCATGCGCGTGCGGGTGGTCTTCGAGGAGCACGGCGACGGCGACGTCTGGATCCCGCTCTTCGAGCCCGTCGAGGCTTCGCCGTGAGTCTCGCGCTGGAGGGGCGCGCCTCGATCAGCGGGGTCGGCCAGTCCGAGGTCGGGCGCCGCCTGGGTCGCGATCCCCTCGAGCTCACCCTCGACGCCTGCCTGGCCGCCATCGAGGACGCGGGACTGCGGCCCGAAGACATCGATGGCCTGTCCACCTATCCCGGCGCCATGGCCGGCCAGCCCGGCTTCACCGGCGCGGGCGTCACCGACGTGCACGACGCGCTGCGCCTCGAGCTCGACTGGTTCAGCGGCGGCATGGAGCGGCCGGGCCAGCTGGGCGCCGCCATCGACGCCTGCGCGGCCGTGGCCACCGGCCTCGCCAGGCACGTGCTGGTGTTTCGCTCGGTGTGGGAGGGCACGGCCCAGGGCAAGGGCGGACGCCAGGGCATCGGCGTGAGCGGTGGTGGGGGAGGGGGCGGCGGCTATCGCGCCTCGGGCCCGCCCATGGAGTACACGCTGCCCTTCCGGGCCTACTCGGCGGCCAACTGGATCGCCATGAACGCCCAGCGCCACTTCTACGAGTTCGGCACGACGCGCGAGCAGCTGGCCTGGATCGCCCTCAACGCCCGCCGCAACGCCGAGCTGAACCCCAACGCGATCTACCGCGACCCGATGAGCCTCGACGACTACCTCGCCGCGCGGATGATCTCGACCCCCTTCTGCCTCTACGACTGCGACGTGCCCTGCGACGGCGCCACCGCCGTGATCGTCTCCCACAGCGAGCTGGCCCGCGACCTGCGGCGCCGCCCGCTTCGCGTCGAGGCGGTGGGCTCGGCCCTGCGCGGCCGACCCTCCTGGGACCAGTTCGACGACCTGACCACCATGGCCCTGCGCGACGCGGGCCGCATGCTGTGGGAGCGCACCGATCTGCGCCCCGCCGACGTCGATGTAGCCGAGCTCTACGACGGCTTCAGCTTCATCGCCCTGGCGTGGCTCGAGGCCCTGGGGTTCTGCGGCAAGGGCGAGGGCGGCCCCTTCATCGAGGGCGGACAGCGCATCTCCCGCGACGGCGAGATCCCGCTCAACACCCACGGCGGCCAGCTCTCGGGTGGACGCCTGCACGGCTACGGCTTCCTGCACGAGGCCTGCGTGCAGCTCTGGGGCGAGGCCGGCCCGCGCCAGGTGACGGGCGCCCCGCGCGTGGCCGTGGCCGCGGCCGGCGGGGGCCCGCTGGGCGGGTGCATGCTCTTGGTGAGGGACTAATCTCTCGGGCGGAGCGCCCTTGAAGTTCATCACCTCCGAACTGGCCTACCTGCTCACCCAGCAGGAAGCGCGCCGCAACCTGAAGGCGTTGCTGCAGTTCCTGGTCTTCGTGGCGGCGATCGTCACCGCGTGCTCGCTGGCCTTCCACGCGATCATGGCCTGGGAGGGCCAGGATCACAGCTGGCTCACCGGCTTCTACTGGACGCTCACGGTGATGAGCACGCTGGGCTTCGGCGACATCACCTTCCACAGCGATCTGGGACGGGCCTTCAGCATCGGCGTGTTGCTCACCGGCATCGTGCTGCTGCTGATCCTCTTGCCCTTCACCTTCATCCGCTTCTTCTACGCGCCGTGGCTCGAGGCCCAGCTGCGGCTGCGTGCGCCCCGCGGCCTGCCCGAGGGCACGCGCGACCACGTGGTGGTGGGGTGCTACGACGAGATCGCCCGCTCGCTGCTCGGGCGCCTCGAAGACCAGGGCATTCCCCACTGCGTGATCGAGCCCGATCCGGCCAAGGCCGCCGAGCTCAACTCCGATGGCGTGAGCGCGGTGCTGGGCCAGTTCGACTCCTCGGACACCTACCGCGCCGTCCACGCCCGCGACGCGCGGCTCGTGGTGGCCAACCTCGACGACGTGCGCAACACCAACCTGATCCTAACCGTGCGCGAGGTCTGCGGCGACGTCCCGATCGCCGCTCTCGCCAACCGCGAAGAGTCGGTGGACGTGTTGGGGCTGGCCGGCGCCAGCTCGGTGCTGTCGCTGAAGCAGCGGCTGGGCGCGCAGCTGGCCTCGCGCGTGATGGTGGGCACGCCCAAGGCCCATCGGGTGGGTCGGCTCAAGGGCCTGGTGATCGCCGAGTTCCCGGTGCACAACACTCCCCTGGCCGGTCGCACGGTCGCCGACGCGCGACTGCGCCAGCTCACTGGGCTCAACCTGGTGGCCACCGCCGAGCGCGGCCTGATGCGCCCGGCACGGCCCGAAACCGTCCTCAGCGACTACAGCATCGCCGTGGTGGTGGGCACCGAGAACCAGGTGGCCTCCCTGGACGCGCTGTTCGTGATCTACGAGCCCAACGAGAAC
>Ga0224508_10002479_pt1 | contig 15647 bp, 21 predicted proteins | sample SF_Jan12_sed_USG_4_FD_170157 | JGI IMG/M metagenome (GOLD analysis project Ga0224508, IMG submission 170157) | Sediment microbial communities from San Francisco Bay, California, United States - SF_Jan12_sed_USGS_21 | ecosystem: Environmental > Aquatic > Marine > Sediment | place: USA... | reverse complement strand
ATGTAACCATTGAAAATAAACCTGGCATTAGTGATCCTGAGGGAGATACGATTCTAAATGATTTGGTCTTAAAGGGCACTCACAAAACTGTCTCTAAAATCAAAACTGCAAAGATGCTAAAATTTACAATTAAAGAAAAAGACAAGAATTCTGCTCAATCAAAAATACGTGACATCTGTGATGAACTGAGAATCTACAATCCTATGGTGAGTAAAATAACAATAGATGTGTTTGATGTTTAGGATTCAGACTCTATATTTTCTATAGTGCTATTTATCAAAATCTTACTTCTCAAAAATTCTGTCATATTTGTTTGGGTTATCACTCCAACCAAATCTTCATCTTCTAATACTATTAGACGTCTGATGTTATTATTTAGCATCTTTTGAACTGCATCTTCAACTGATGTGTTTGGTTCTACCCATCTGAATTTCTTTGACATTATCTCCTCAAGTGGTATTTTTGATGCAGTGAGATCTTTTGCTGCTATTTTTTTTACAAAATCCCTCTCTGAAACAATCCCTATTGGTTTGGAATCTTTCATAATCACTAGAAAACTGATCTCTTTTTCTTTGAGTATTGTTGCTGCATCAAGTGCCGTTTTCTCATGTTCTATAGTAATGACATTTTTTTCCATGATGTCTCTTACTTGAGTCATGGGGGTAAGGCTATTTTTTCACATATAAGAGCTCTCGTTTGCCTGTTTTAGCATACTTTTTCCTGACTAGATTCAAATTAAATATCTCTGAATGTGAAAACAATTGTGAATGTTGGAGTTGTAGTTTTTCCTGGTAGCAATTGTGATCGCGATATGTATCATGTTCTAACTGATGTCTTTAATCTTGATGCGCATTATTACTGGCATGAAAAGTCATTGCCAAAAAATATTGATGCGATAATTCTTCCCGGAGGATTTTCCTATGGTGACCGATTGAGAGCAGGTGTGATTGCAGCACATAGTCCCATTATACATGATGTTGAAAAGATGGCAGAAAAAGGAATTCCTGTATTGGGTGTATGTAATGGATTTCAAATTCTTGTAGAATCTGGATTACTTCCAGGAGTCTTGTTGAAAAATGAATCTCTTAATTTCATGTGTGAGTGGACAAATTTGATAGTGGAGAATAACAAAACTCCTTTTACAAATCAGTTTAAACTAAATGAAAAAATTCCAATACCCATTGCAAATGGAGAAGGTCGATATTATGTTGATGATGATATTTTAAAACAACTAAAGAAAAAAAATCAAATTGTTTTCAGGTATAGTCAGGTTGTAAATGGCTCTTCTAATAGAATTGCAGGTGTATGTAATGAGGAAGGAAACGTTGTTGGCATGATGCCTCATCCAGAAAGAGCTGTTGAGTCTGAAATTAATCCAACTGATAACCGACCTTCTTCTCTTATTTTTGAATCATTATTGGTAAAAATGGGTGTTAAAAATTGAGTCTTGAATCCCAAGAGCTAGATGAACTAAAATCAAAAATTGGTAGAGCGCCAACATCCACTGAATTACAGATTATAGCTGCAGAATGGTCTGAGCACTGCTCTTACAAATCATCAAAGAAACATCTCAAAATGTTACCTATGGACGGCCCACTTGTAATTAATGAGAAAGGATATGATTCTGGTGTTTTGGATGTGGGTAATGGTTATGTTGTAACTGCTCATATTGAGAGTCATAACCATCCTTCAGCTGTTGAGCCTTATGGTGGAGCTGCAACTGGAGTCGGCGGAGTAATCCGGGATATCTTGTCTGCTGGAACTAGACCTATTGCAATATTTGATGGCTTACGTTTTGGAAATATAGAAAAAGATCAACAGGCTAGATGGCTTTTCAAAAATGCAGTTACGGGCATAGCTGCATATGGAAATTGCTTGGGCATTCCGACAATTGGAGGGGAAGTTGAATTTGATGAATCATATCAAAATTATGCTCTAGTTGATGTTGCGGCAGTGGGATTTGGTAAAAAAGAAAACTTGATCAAAAACCATGCAAAAAAAAATGATTTGGTTGTATTGCTTGGAGGATCTACTGGTAGAGATGGCATTGGTGGTTCTCAATTTGCTTCTGATTCATTAGAATCTGAAGACCGCTCTGCAGTTCAAATTCCAGACCCCTTCATTGAAAAATTAATCATAGAGGTAATTTTAGAGGCAAGAAACCAGAATCTAATCCATGCTATGAAAGATCTTGGTGGTGGTGGTTTGTCTTGTGCCGTATCAGAGACAGCTGATGCATTGGAGATTGGAATAGAGATGGATGTAGAGAAAGTCCATACTAGAGAATCAGATATGCATCCTGATGAAATCATGGTATCTGAGTCACAAGAAAGAATGTTGATTGTTACAAGCAAGCCTAAATTAAAAAAACTAGAAGAAATCTGCAACAAATTTCGTGTTGGTTGCTCCGTAATTGGTCGTGTAAAATCTGATAATTATATGCATGTTAAAAAAGGCAAAAAGACGTTTGCAAATCTACCAACTGATGTTGTTGCAAATGCAACCTTACTTGACTTACCATCAAAAAAACCATCTTACTTGGAAACAATTCAAAAAGAAAAAAAATTTAAACCTATTTCGAATTACTCTAAAACTCTGATGAAATTACTTGCATCACCAAATATTGCAAGCAAGATTTGGGTTTATGGTCAATATGATCATGAAGTGGGAATCCGGACTGTAGTAAAACCTGGAGGTGATGCATCTGTATTAAGATTAGATAATGGGAAATTCCTTTCTGTAAAAATTGACGGAAATCCAAAACAATGTTACATTAATCCAAGAGAAGGTGCTATAGGATGTTTTGAGGAGGCATGCAGAAATGTTGTTTGTACTGGAGCTAAACCCATTGGAATGCTTGATCATCTTCAATTTGGAAATCCAAAAGATCCTGAAATATTTTGGACATTCTTAGAATCATTAAAGGGATTAACTGATTTTGCCAAGTATTTTGAGATTCCATGTATTGGAGGAAAAGTTAGTCTGTATAATGAAACTCCTGCAGGCCCGATAAAACCAACTCCTGTAATTGGTGTGCTGGGATTAATTGAGAAAACTCCCTTAATCCCTCAAAAGATTACTGATGGTAATTGTCTTGTAATTGTTGGTGATACCAAAGATGAGATGGGCGGTTCTGAATACTTTGAATACATTCACAAGTTTATTGGAGGAACATGTCCTACTGTCGATTTCTCAGAATCAAAGAAAAATATGCAATCCGTCCTGAATGCCATTAAATCTCAACTCTTGACATCTGCACATGACTGCTCAAAAGGAGGACTGGCAGTTGCAGTATCTGAATTATGTATGACTAATCATATTGGCTGCAATGTGTCATTGGAAAAAATCCCTGGCGAGAAACTTGATATTGACAAAGTTTTATTTTCTGAGAGTCATTCTAGATACCTTTTGACTCTTGAAAAGAAAAACCTCAAGAAACTTGAAACCATTCTCAAAAAGAATAAAATCTCATTTTCTACTGTTGGTTACTTTAAAGATAATATGATCCAATTTATGCATGGAACAAAATCTATTGTTAATCTAAGAGTTGACAAGGCAGAAAAAACTTGGTTAAACTCGTTAAGGGATTTAGTACTTCATGGTTAAGGTAATCTCCTTAGAGTTTATTGTGGAACCATTCCTTGATATTCTCAATGAATGCTGAGGTTCTGAGGACTTTTGTTACGGAATATCTGACGTCAAGGTTCATGACTTTGACAAGCCTTGACTGGGTAAGGCTGATATGAGATAGTTATTGAAAATAAATAGATTTATTCTTTCTAATTTCATTGCAGATTCATGTCCATATTAGAAAATCCTAAAATGAAATTTCTTTTAATCATACCAGTTATTCTGGGAATCATTTTCTTTGGAACTAGTTTAAATGAATCTGATATTCCAAATGATGCTGAAAAACGAGAATGACTTTTGGCACAATTTGCGATAAACTATGAATCAATGATGACTGCATGTAGTGAAGATGATCTTACCTCTGATGAACTAAAATCATGTCTTGATGCATTTGATGAAGTGAGGGAATTTTGTGTCCTTGAAAACGCAGAACAATGTGGTGACAAACAAATGGAACCGTTGGAGCAGAAATTATCTGATATCTAATTTTTCTTTACATCTACAATCTTCATGTAATATTTGATAGTGACACTTAAAGATCATAAACTCAAAAATGATACAATGTATGAAAATTCTCACTCTTGGAGAAAAAAGTTAAGATTACAATCTCTAGTTGACATTGCAAGAACAGAAATAGAGTCAGGGAAAAATTTTGAGGATTTTTCTCATATGCTGGAACAAGAAATGAAGACTAGGTGGAGACTGGTACCAAATACTAGAAAGCAATATCTTGGTACCTTGAGAAAAATACTGGATAATCACATTGTTCTGATACACTAACTTCACTGTAGTGCTGGTTTAGGGAGCAGTGTTGATTGCGAGAATTTTTTGTGATTTTGTTCTATGATGATATGATTATTGAAGTATCCTTGATATCTTTACATCTCCTCTCAATTCAATTATTGGATAGTTCAACACAAAAATATTAAATTGATTGAAAAATAAACATAGTAATGACTTGTAATTGTGAGAACCATTTAGAACAATTCACTTGTTCGGGAATTGATTGTTTAGTATGTGTGTTGGGAGAGGAAAACTATATTGAAAATCCGGAGTTTCCAGAAGAACGATATTGTCTAAACTGTGCTATGAAAAAAGCTGGTTTTACAACGGAAGAGTTGTGGCAGATGAAGATGGCAAATCCTGACAATAATTTTCAGTGTGGCGATAAATTACATTAGAGGGAATAATTTGATTTTGCAAGATCTTAATATTTGATTTATCTGGAAAAATACATAAAAAAGAACAAGCCCATGCAAAATCCCGTTTGATTTCCTTTAGAGTTTTTTACTCAGGGGGTAGAGGTGAACGTGTTCGTTACCTATACTGCATTATGAAACTTAAGCATGCTTATGAATTTCTTAGTTAAAGAATGATCGCTACAATTCTTCATCATGATCGATATCACTTTTAGCTTTAATGATTCAAATGCTGTTACTCCTGATGAATATTCTTGAAAGATTGTAAGGAAGGCTATATTCACAGCTTTGCATGGTTTGCTATACAGAACAAGAAGATGTGCGTTCATTGTATGACTGAAGCCTGATCGCTTGACCTGATTAGCGTTTTTATTATTAGAAATCACACCAATTGTATTGATGACTGACTTTTCAGTGTCTGATTTACGGTTTAAAATATGGATACGATTAGGGGGTGAAATCAGTTTTGGTTAAGGAAAACTGTGGTGTTGTTGGAATTTATAGTCTGAGTGGAACTAATGTCGTTCCTATGGTAATTGATGCTCTAAGGGCACTTCAGCATAGAGGGCAAGAAGCATGGGGACTTGCCATTCCAAACAAGGCCCCATTGAAGAAAATTGGGTTGGTATCCTCTGCGTCATCAGAATTTAAAACAATCACAAAAGAATACGCATCTCCTGCTGTAATTGGACATGTACGTTATTCTACAATGGGAAAAAGCTCTCTAGAAAATGCTCAACCCCTCAAAGTAAAGGATCTTTGTATTGCACATAATGGAACCATCGCTAATGTTCAAGAATTATCTAATCTTGTTGGAGGATGTTCGTTTACCCCTCAAAATGCTAGCGATACCCTTGTTGCAGCACAAAGACTAGTTACATTAATCTCTGAGAATGGGCAGATGGGAAAAGCATTGTCTATTCTTAAAAACGAAATGATTGGGTCTTACTGCTTTACTTTTATTTCTGATGATAATTCTGTTTATGCTGCACGTGATCCAAAAGGATTTCGTCCAATGGTCTTAGGGCATAAAGAAACAGATGATACATACATTGTTGCATCTGAATCCTCTGCAGTTTCTGCTGTAGGTGCCAAACTACAACGAAATGTGAATCCTGGAGAACTTATTAGATTAAGTAAAAATGGGTTGGAAACTGAACGCTTTTCTGATGATCCTACACGTGCTCACTGTTCTTTTGAATTTACTTACTTTGCTCACCCGTCAAGTAACATGGAAGGAACAAACATCTATGTTGCAAGAAAAAATATTGGAAGATTTTTGGCAAAGAAATTCCCTATAGACGATGCTGATTTGGTGATACCTGTTCCAGACTCTGCACGACCTGCTGCTTTAGGATATGCCCGAGAATTAGGAGTGTCCTTTGATGAAGGATTGCTTAAAGATAGATACAGTAAGAAAGGCCCATTAAGAAGTTTCATTGAGCCTCATCAGAGTGACAGAATTGAGATTAATCGATGGATTATTCCAATCAAGGAGATTATTGATGATAAACATGTTGTTGTAATAGATGATAGTCTGGTTAGAGGTACAAGTTCCAAGGCAATTATAAAAGCTCTCAGACGAGCAGGTGCTAAAAAAATTAGCATGTTAATTACTTACCCTCCAATAAAATTTCCATGCTATGCTGGAATCGATTTTCCATCTCAAGAAGAACTTGCAACATTTTCTGATGGAAAAGACATGACTCAAGCTGAAATTACAGAAATGGTGAGACAAAGTATTGGTGCGGACTTTTTAGGATATAATGATGCTGAAAACCTTGCAGATGCAGTTGGTATTCCAAAAGACTCTATGTGCTTTACATGCTCTTCAGGCAACTATGAATCCCTTGGAATCACCCCTGAATTTAGAAGCAGAGCCGAGATGAAAGGCGAATAAGTACAATCTTACTAGTTCAATGAATTTTTAATTTTAATAAAATAAAAAATGCTACAACTAATTGGGGATTTTTTTAAATAGCCGATGTTGAAATGATTTTCATGCAAGCAATCTGGAATGGAACTGTAATTGCTGAGAGTGATAATACAGTTGTAGTTGAGGGAAATCATTATTTTCCAATTGATTCTATAAAAATAGAATATTTTCAAAAGACGGACCAAACTAGCTTTTGTGGTTGGAAGGGAATGGCAAACTATTATTCTGTTACAGTTGATGAGAAAACAAACAAGGATTGTGCTTGGTATTATGTAGAACCAAATGATGCTGCCATGAAGATAAAGGGAATGGTTGCTTTTTGGAATGGTGTTGAAGTAAGATAATGAATCCCAAATTTTATTACCTCTTTTATCTGTCCTAATTGTGTGATATTATTCAATTAATATTACCCGCTATTTCTGAGAAATTCATGTTGTCTTACATGTTATTGAATTGTAGCCCTGGCTCAGAAACAGAGGTGATATCTGAAGTCGGATCAATTTCAGGAGTAACTGAAGTTAACGGGGTTTTGGGGAAATATGATGTATTTGTAAAGATATCTGCTGAAAATCCTGATGAAATGGAGATGAAGGTCGCTCAAATCAGAAAGATCAAAATGCTTAGCAGTTATACTCTACCTGTAGTCTATGGACAAGGCGGAACAATTGATTCTGAAATAAACTAAATTCTATAACATCTGAACAATCTTAATTATTAGAAAAACAACGTACCATTTGTGAAACAGTATACTGTAATTCTTGCTGTAGGAATTGGCGCAATTGGAATTATGGGAATAATTTTTGGAGCTGATATTTTGAAATTATCTGTATCTACACAAGAATATGACATATTTGTAGACCCAATTCTGGATAAACAAAGTCTGTTTGTAATGGGAAGAGTTACAATTCAAAATACTGGCTCTCAAGAATTAACTAACGTTCATGTAAATTTTGGAGCAGGGGACACGCTTGATATTGAGAAAATTAAAGTGGGACAAAAAATCATTGTTTCACCTCCTCCTGAGAATCCAATGGAATATGTAATGATTACTGCAGATAATGACGTCTTTGTAAACAAGGCATATCGTGAGATGCCAAAAATGGTTGGAATGATGGGTTCATAGATGAATGTTTTATTTTTTGAATCTTGATGAAATAATTTGAAACAACTACCGTTCTAAGTTAGGTACATCTAACTTTCATATTATTTTTAAACCACATTACATGCATTTTATCTTAAGGAGCAAAGATGAAAAAATCAAATGCCATAATTAAAAACATCACAGTAGCAATTATCACTCCTGCTCACACCAGAAAATCATTTGATATGGGGCTTGAGATTGCAAAAAAATTTGATGCTGAATTGACAATAATTGAATGTGTTTACAAGATTCAACCCAAACTCTACTTTTTTGAGACAAAATCTGACAAGAAGATTGCCCAATCCCAGATTTCTAAAATAAAGACAGAGCTTGAGAATTGGAAAAAAATTGCCCAAAAAGAAGGTATCAAAATAAAGACAAAATTTGCATTAACTGATTCTATAGCACATTGGGTAGTTGATTATGTAAAAGACCATGAAACTGATTTACTGATAGTAGATTACCCAAAACTATCCATGGTAGAGGCGACACATTATGATGATATCATCAATACGATTCATCACAAATCAAGATGCCCTCTCTTGACTATGAAATAATTTTTTGATTCTATAGATGTATCTTATACATGACAGAAAATAAATAAATAATTCATTATGTCATGATAATTTGAAATGGATTCTGATAAAAAATTTGCAACTGCAATTAATTGCATTGATGGAAGAACCCAAATCCCCGTCTCTGATTGGATTAAGGAAAAATATGCAGTTACCTATGTTGATATGGTGACTGAACCTGGTTGTGATAAAATAGTGTGCGGTGAGGATCAAAATATTGTTGAGAAAATAAAGTCCAAAGTTCTAATTTCAGTTAATGCTCACAAATCTTCACTAGTTGCAGTTGCGGGACATCATGATTGTGCTGGAAACCCTGTTACAAAAGAAGAGCATCTGGAGCAGATAAAAAAATGTGTTAGTACCATAAAATCCTGGAACTTACCTGTTGAAGCAGTTGGTTTATGGGTAAATGATCAATGGCAAATAGAGCAAATCTAGATGTTGCGGCTTGGAAATACATGTCCAAAGGTATGCGTGTCATTATTCTGAGATACGTTGATTGGAATGGGTTTTGCATCAGAGCGAAGTAATTCTAACACCTGATTTTTTGTAAACCACTGACTAAAGTATCCGAGATTGTTTTGAAATGCCAGTTTTTTCTCATCAAACGAGTCCTCATCAATCTGTTTTACCATGTTTTTCATTGGGATGTATATCCTTGGAGCTGCAAATGCAAAATCATCTCCGTTAAATGCTGAAACCAATACTAATCCATCTTTTCCTGATAATCTTGTCATGCTATCAAAGAATTGCTGTCTTTTGGCAACATCAATTACACCTATGGTGTTGTATACGCACATTACAATCTTTACAGAATCATCATCAAAGAGTTTGTCAATTGCGGGGTCTGTAACATCATGGTTTAGAAATGAAATGTTACTGCCTATCAAGGTAGACTGTTTCTTTTTGGATAGTTCCACCATGGGTTTTGATGATTCAAGACCGCAGTATGATATGGAATCACCCAGAATTTGATGCAGTGCAAATAGTACTCTACCAGTACCAGAACCCATGTCAATTATTGTGTATTTTGTATCTGGTTTGATTATTTTATTACACAGATTTGCTATTATCTTGATTTCTTCAGATATGTAGCCTGATATTATCTGATCAGAATTCTTCTCCACATTATTGTCGTATTCAGAGGACATGTCATCCCATGCATCATTATTCATAAGATGTCTAATTCAAATGATGATATAATTTCAATCTTTTAATGTGAATTGTTTGATTTGGTGTTTCTTGAATTCTTAAAACGTGAAAATCACCTACTTTTAATAACTACTTAATGAAGTTGTAACTTTACAATTATCATGAATAAAAAATTGATTGGACTGGCCATCATTCCTATTGTTGGATTGATTTTTATCATTTTAACACCTAATTCTGAACTTAACATCTCTGATGATAAAACAACAGAGCATTCAATTTCTATCTCTGATGAATCGCTTGAGATTCCTACATCTCAATATTCTCTTCAAGAATGTTCCGGAAGTACCAAATGTTTTGTTGGAAATGTAACGAAAATACTTGATGGAAATGCAATCCATGTGGATGATCAATATGTGCGATTTGCATTGGCATCTGCTCCTGGACTAAATGGATATGGGGGAATGGACTCAAAAAATTTCATTGAAACTATTTGTCCTGTTGGCTCTCAAGTTTTGGTTGATGAAGATGATGGACAACCTCCTGAAGGACACAGTAGAATAATTGGAGTTATTCATTGTAATGATATGATCTTAAACAAAGAATTGCTTGACTCCGGATTGGGTTACCTTAGCAAACGATTTTGTGATTCTAGCGAATTTGCAAGTTCATTATGGGCACAAAGACATGGATGTGAGGATTTGTTTTCTGAACAAGATACAACATCTCAAAAATCTTCAAATCAACAATAATAATAAAAAACAGATCTGAAGTTTCTGCAGTTTAGGATTTTCTGAAAATAATTTTATCTATGTCTTGCGTTGGATCTTTAATTCCATGAACCTGTTCTGAATGTTCATTAAATTGAGCAGCTGCATTTTTGGATTCTCCAGATGTAACAAAATAGCACTCCTAACCATAATCTGAGCATTTCAGTTGTGTCATAAAGTAAATTTTTCAATTACAGTATTTTATGGACGAACTGGTCTTCATACTGGTAATCATTTTTATGACTAGTGTTAAACAATCAACTATTCTGCAACCCCGCATACAATTTTCATTAAAAATTAACCATTATTATCCAAACAAGATTACTTGGCAGATCAGACATTTTATTTCTCTTAGAGATTATCATCATGCAAAAATTAGTAGAGATCTTTATAACCTATAAAAATTGGAATTCATTACTTGTCTAAACTTTCAAAAGCCAAAATTACAATTCCAATATTAACTGCCGTGAGCATTTTTGCAATTACCATGATTCATTTTCTCCAAATTATGTTGATGCTGAATATGGTCAATTCGAAATACCCGAAATTTCTGGAACTATAACAATTATTGAACCTGCTGATGATTATTCTGACAAAGCACAAATTTCACTAAGTGTTGCAATGGGAGTAGCTGAAAATTCTGTTGAAAATGGAAAAGCAATGTGGGGCAAACTCGATGTTGTTCAAGGATTTTTAGTCTACAAAATTGGTGTTTTAGTAAATGATGATACTTACCACAAAGTTCTAGTTGATGCTGGAAGTGAAGAATCACTGTATGTTTCAGATGGAGTGTCAAAAGATAACTGGAAACATTCCAAACATTCTGATGATAAATCCCACAAAAAATGGAAAGATCATTATGCTGATTTAACTCCTGAAGAGAGAGAAATTAAAAAGCAGCAATGGAGTGAAGTAAAAGATGCTTTCTTTGCATTATCCCTTGATGAGAGAGCAAAGATGATAATGCATTTTATGTCCATGAAGGTGCAATTGGAGTTATTATCTGAGGAAGAAAAAGAGGCAAAAAAACAAGAAATGAAATCCATGATGGAGGAACTATTGCCATTATCAGTTGAAGAAAAAACTGAAAAACTACGTCAATACGTAAATTCACTTTGATTTAGTTTTCAATAGTTAGTACTTTTTATACTATCCAAAATTTGTAATATAAATAAAGATTCATTATTTCCCTATCGGTACAAAAATCAAACACCTAGGTTTTCATCTTTAGTAAGGTCAAGATAGACTTTGTCTCCTACAGAAAGATTCATCTCTTTGTATTCGTGCATATCAAGCTTTAGCGATGTGCCTCTAGACATTATTCCGCCCATACCTGAAAGCATCTTGTTTAGATCTTTCACCATATCTCCCATTTTGGAAGGATCCATCATTTTTGAAGGATCAAATTGGGATGAATTTTTGTTTCCATCTTGAAAATCTTTTGCAGATGTCAATGAAACTATAACATAGGGTGCACCATCAGGCGAAGCATCAATTCTTTTTATTACAAATTCCTTGCGCATGTAATAAACTTGGAATCGTATGTTTATAACTAATTTTTCTTATTCGACGGGGTATGATGCTTAGTATCTGCATCTAAGGATAAATATCTAATAGAAGAATACTAGCGTGACTTATAGACAACTCCGAAATAATTTTTACAGGAATGAAAACACAATACAAGATATTGCTATACCGCAAAGTCTTTTTGAATGTGAACTGTTGAACCATTCCCTCAGAGTTAACCAGACACAAACCATATCGGTATGTTTCGATGTCAAACAAAAGTGGTCAAATGAATCACTTGATTTGAACGGTCCTAAATCGTATTATCTAGTTATGATGGATAACAAGTTTACAACATCCTGTCCTAACTGCAAGTCTGTCTTACTAAACGAGTATTACAATAATCATATCACAGAATCAGAAATTTCAGGTTATAATATCCCTGAAGATCTTTTGTCGTGGTTGGATATGTTGGTAGTTTGGCGTGAAAATTCTATCATTTCAGATCAAGAATTTTCAAATGCCATAGAGTTTTTGATAAAGCGAGGAATCATTGAAAAAAAAGGCAAACGAAAACAACACAATTTTCTTGGAACCTGAAGTAAAAAATCAGACGATTCTTGCAATGGTTGATTTTAGGCAACCTCGCTTTAATGAAGGTCAGACCATAGTATTTGAGGGAAAACTGACCGATGATTCTGGAAATCGAATTTCGCAAATGCCTATTCTGATAAAAAGTGATGGTCCATGTCCTACCAATCAAACAATTGCACAGGGAATTACAGACAAACATGGAAGATACAAAATTTCTACAAAAACCCTTCTTTGGGACGAACACGATGGATTAATTACAACATTTACAGAATTTCCTGGATCTGAAAGTTTTGAACAGTCGGTTTCGGATCCACAGTTGGTTGTTGTCTATTCCGTAAAGGGTGAAAAATGCATCGGGTAAAATATCTTCATTTCTATTTGCGTCCAATTTATTCCTCAAATTGATGGACAAATACCTGTGAATCTGAATCTGTAATTAGGACCTTGAATCAATTTAGGATTATCTTAATGGGGAGAAATTTTGAAATAATTTTTACGCCCAATTATTATTCAATGTGATCTTTCCACATGGGTCTGATTTTATCTCCCTTGGTATATCTCCTTAATGTTATTCTTTTGGTATGATTTGAACCGGAATTAATGCAATATTCTCATAAAAAATGATTAAATTGTAAGAAAAAATAAAAAACATTATTGAAGTTTGTAGGCTCTGGCAAGGTAAAAGACCTCTATGATCTTGAAGATGACACTCTAGTTTTCAAGTTCTCTGACAGGGTGTCTGCATATGATGTTAAATTCAAAGAAGATATACCAAACAAAGGTAAGGTTTTGTGCAAGTTTGCAGAATTCTGGTTTGACAAATTGACAATTCCAAATCATTACCTCAAAACAAAATCTGACACCGAAATTGTTGTAAAAAAGATGCAGATGCTTCCAATGGAATGTGTTGTACGAGGTTATTTTTATGGCAGTCTGGTGAATCGATGGAAAAAAGGAGAAGTTACACTCCCAGAAAATACTGATACTACTTTAGCTGCAAAACTAATAGAGCCACTATTTGATCCTACAACAAAATCTGAACGTGACATACCTGTTGACAAACAAAAAGCACTGGAGATGAAACTTGTTACAGAAGAACAATACACATGGCTTGAGAGAACATCAATTGAGATTTACAAAAAGATGGCAGAGATTGCAGATGATGCCGACTTTATTCTAGCTGATTTGAAATTGGAATTTGGATTATTGGATGGAAAAATTACTTTGGGTGATTCAATTGGTCCTGATGAGTATCGTCTGTGGCCCAAAGACTCCTATGAAATCGGAAAAACACAGGAAGCATATGACAAGCAAATTCTGCGCGACTGGCTTTCTGAAAACGGATACCAGCAACAGTTTGATGAATTCAGAAATCAGGGAAAAGAACCAGTACCGCCATCAATCCCAAAAGAGATTATAGAAAAAATGACCATGCGATACATTACAGCATACGAAAAGATAACACGGCGTTCTTTTTAGAATGATTGACTACATGTTGACTCTTACTTATCACTAAACACCACTTCAACTCGAATCATTATTTCTCCAATCATACATCTTTTGCCCTATCTTACCAAATGGTTTCCTGGATCTAACATTTTCATTATTTCTTATCAATGTTGTATTGCTATCACTATCGTTATTCTATTGTGATATTTTTGCAACAAATACTATGTGTATCATAGTACAACTATCATTATACTGCCATTATTATCAAAATGATACTGGTATGAGATAATCTGTATTGCAATCATATACATTAAAAAAAATTGATCTAATTGGCCAAAAAATGTGATGTTGTTGACTTTTAGCTTACAACAAAATTATGTATTAACATGTCAACACTGTTAGAAAGACCTGTAATGGTAAATCGTACCGTTACTACAAGTATTGAACAAGCCCGTGCTATGGATGATCCTGCACGAATAAAGATAGTTCAGATGCTGTACAAAAAATTGTTAACTGCTGCACAAATTTGTAATCATCTGAAAAAATCTGGACACGTAAAGGCATTGACTACTGTACGACACCACTTGGATATACTAAAGGAATCTGGTCTGATAGAAATTGCAAAGATTGAAGAAACTCGAGGCGCCGTCACAAAATATTACAGTACCTCCACAAAATTACTTGGATATAATGTCCCAGAAGATTTTGATACAAAATACTCTTCTGCAATAAAAAACACATCAAAGAAGCTTGAGGACGTCTTAGATACTCTTGCCCCAAAGGCTATTCTGAAATCAAAGCAAAAATCTGACCCGCTATACTCGCAGTATGTCCTAATGGAAATAGTCAACAGAGCAATGACTAGAGTCATGGAACAGTCAAAAACAAATGCTGGAAAAAGTAAATCAAAGTCAAAAAAATCGCGTCTCTGACAGTTTGATAATGTAGCAAGTGTCACTTGGAGTGATTGGATTGTATGATTAGGGTGTGCTATACTCTAAAAAAACAAGAAAATCTCTCAAAAAGTAGACTGTCTCCAACAGATGGATGTTGACTAGCATTTGCTATAAAATGAAATTTAGCTTTTTTTGATGAATAATTCCAAAAAAACCCATCAACATGAAGTATAAATTGACTTTAATGAAAAAAAATCCATGGAACAAAAGGCAATTGATCTTTTTGGCGCAAAAAACTTGGTTTTTGTTGCAACTTTGATGAAGGATGGCTCTCCGCAATTATCTCCAGTCTGGGCAAATTACGAAAATGGTCATATTTTGATAAACACTGCTGAAGGAAGAATAAAGCACAAAAATATTCTGCGTGACCCACGCGTGGCAGTCTCTGTTGTCTCAAAAAACAATCCTCTTGATATGACTACCATACGTGGAGCAGTAGATGAGATAATCCCTGATTACCAATATGAGCATGCAGACAGGCTCACAAAGCAATACATGAACCGAGATCACTATCCATTCAAGCGTGATGGTGAGAAAAGAATCATCTTAAAGATAAAACCAAACAAGGTTTTTGTCTTGCCTGAGTTAAAGATGCAAGACTGATGATTACTTATGTTTCTAAATTCGAATTTAGAAATATTTTAAATTAATGTTGTAAATCAAATCTACGAAACCCACAATCAGCAGTTTGTTATGCAAATTGATGCTGTATCCACAGTTGACTGGTCTTTCTGTGGCCTTA
>Ga0224508_10002478_pt1 | contig 15650 bp, 12 predicted proteins | sample SF_Jan12_sed_USG_4_FD_170157 | JGI IMG/M metagenome (GOLD analysis project Ga0224508, IMG submission 170157) | Sediment microbial communities from San Francisco Bay, California, United States - SF_Jan12_sed_USGS_21 | ecosystem: Environmental > Aquatic > Marine > Sediment | place: USA... | reverse complement strand
AGGGTTCTGCACCTGCTGCCGCGAATGCGCCGAGTGCGTATGATGAGTTTGATGACGATATTCCGTTTTGAATCGCAATATTGCAGAGTTTTGACGATACTGTGCTCGCCAATTTCGAAAGTGATCTAAAAATTTTTCTCGTAAATAGATAAAGTATTGTTGGTCTTCCGAAACGGCACGCTGGCGCCGTTTCTACTTCGTAGAGTTGTTTTCCTTATCTTCGTAACGTTATTCGTTAGCGGTTGCGCGCGCACTGGTGCTTTGATCGATCAGGTTTTTGATAGAGAGAACAAGGCGGCGTCGTTAGAGCAATCTTTGGCGCGCGTACAGGATTTGCTATGGGAACACCGTCCGATCAGTGCCTTGGCCGAGTTGGAAGTGCTGATTGAACAAGGAGATGATTCCGTCGCCGTGTTGCATCAAAAAGGCGAGGCTTTGTATCTGATGCAGAATTTTTCCGCGGCGGAATCACAATTTGCAACGGTATTTCAACGCTACCCCGATCTTTATAAATCGCTGCATCGGCAATGGGCGGCGAGTCTTGCCAATGATGCCAGTGAAACGAACAAGAACAACATCCGCTCGGCTATTGAACGTCTCATTGAACAAGAGCCAAATAGCTCCGCCGCCTTGTTTGCTGCCTATCAGGGATATACTTATTTATGGGATCGCGAATCCAGGGTTACGCTGATAGAGCGTCTGGTGCCGATGACCGAGAAGCGCGAACTTGCTCCCGCCGTTGCAGCACGTCTGCTTGAGGAGATGATAAGCGCACGCGAGCCGGAAGAAAGAAAGCGATTGGCGCTTTTATATGTCGAGAACTATCCCGGGCAACGTGGTTTACGGCTTGCGTCACAAAATCTTGTCAGCCTGCAACAAGACATTATCGCTGGGGAGCCGGCCAAGGTTCACAACTACGTAAATCGTTTTTCGAGCAATCGTCATATTAAACAAATGGTGGCCGGACTTTTAGTACACCGAAACCAGCATCTTGATTTAGCGCAGGAGTTTCTCGACCAGCATTTGCACATGTGGGATAGCCAAACCAGGGGCGAGCAAGTGCTGTATGTCGACGAAACGGCTCGACAAACCATAGTCGATTGGGAGCGCGCCGAGTCGCTGTATTTGTCAGGCACGATTGCGTTCAGACTGCAACGTTCTAACGAGGCGCAATCATTATTGATGGATGCTTTGAAAATCCACCCGCGCCCCGGCGTTGTTTATCAGGCTTTGTACGAAGTTGTGCGGGAAAGTGATACGGAATTCGCATTCGACTACTTGCTACAGGCTTTGCAGCATGGGCAAAACGACGAACACTTGAATGACGAATTAATTTCTCGCTTGCCGGGTTTAAGTTCTATCGGGGATGCGAAACAGGCGCTTGCGAATGATCGCGAGGTTGTGACCTTCAGCGATGTCACCGAACAATTGGGTGTTACCAACACTAAAGCATCGCGCGTAGCCTGGGGTGACTACGACAATGACGGATTTGATGATTTGTTGTTATCCGGCCCGCGTGTGTTTCGAAACGTGTCGGGCGAATATTTTGTGGATGTGACAAATCTTCTTGGATTAAATGATCTGAAAAACAGTACAGGTGGGTTGTGGGCAGACATCGACAATGACCGCGACCTCGACTTGTTTCTGACGTTCCCAAACAAAAACGCATTATTTGAAAATCGTGGTGGCAGGGTGTTTATTGATACAACCAGGTTCGCTTTTCCCCAGTCCAAAAGTGTAGGAAAAAATGCAAATAGTCTTACGGAGGCAGCTGCGTTTGGTGATATGAATAATGACGGCTGGTTGGATTTGTATCTTGCTAATTACGAAGGCCGTGGTGCGGAACGCGGTGTTTGTTTCGCCGACCAATTGTTGCGTAATGATCAGGGTAAGTTTTACGACGTCACGAACGAAGCAAATGCGGTTAACGAAGCACCACTATGCGGACGTGGCGTGACATGGAGCGATATTAACAGCGATGGACGCCAGGATATATTGGTTTCCAACTATCGGCTCGATCCGAACACGCTGTGGATAAACAAAGGACGCAAGGGTTTTGAAGATCAGGCGGCGCAGTGGGGCTTTCGTGGTAATAATGCGCAAGGCGCATTTAGTCATACCATTGGCAGTGTCACGGGCGACATAAACAATAACGGGTTAATCGATATTTATGCGTCCAATTTATCCCATCCGCGTTATCTGGATTATTCCGATGTCAGCGGCTTGTTATTGCGACCAAAAAAACGCGCAAAGTTTTTTGAAAATGTTTGGGCTTCATCTGGCATCGTATTTGAAGAAACCAGCTCCGATCCGGCATTGGCGGATATTGATAACGATGGTGATCTTGATCTCTTTGTCACCAGTGTCTACAAAGACCGCATCAGTAATCTTTATCGCAACGACGGTGACGGTAAGTTCACTAATATCAGTTGGTTAAGCGGTACGCAGGTTGATAATGGATGGGGCGCGGCATTTTCCGATATGGATAATGACGGTGATATGGATTTAGTTGTCGCGTATCACGATGGCGTAAAACTGTTACGCAATAACGGAAGTAAAAAGAACTGGTTACAAGTCGATGTGCGTAGCAAAAAATGTAATCATTTCGGTGTTGGCAGCCGGATAGAGATTGTCTACGACGGCAAATCTCAAATCCGCGAGGTGACTGTGGGTCGTGGCGCGGGGTCACAGGATTCACTCACCGCGCATTTTGGTCTAGGTGATTACGAAGGGCTGGTCAAAATCAAAGTCAAAGATTTGTGTGGCAGAAAAGGTAGGCTGAAATTGGAAAATCCAAATCAAAGAGTTTTGTTGGAAACCAAATAGGGTAGGGACCGCCACGGTAGATTTATATTTTATTAACGGCTTTAGAGACACGTGTATCGTTGAAAAATGGGATATGGGTTCTGGCGAGATAAGCCCTAGCTATTGACCCCGATCTTTGGTGTGCGACATTACCAAAACCCTGATAATACGAAGACCCCGTCATTTAAGAGGTGAATTCAGCTTCAAGAGTTTTCTATGATAAAAACCTGGAATTAAATCTGATTCGAGTTTGCCCGCGAAAATATGAATATCACTGTATGGAAGTTAATTTTTTGGATAAACATATTGCTGGTTGCTACGCAAACGTCAATGTTTCTGTCCGGAGCCTTTTTTGGATGTTAGGTAAGGTGAATGTCGTCACTGCGTCGTTTTCAGAGATTCTATTCGAGGCCGTTAGTATATTGATTCAAATAGGGACTGTGGTTGCTTGTTACGGGCTTGTCCATAAGCTTGCTATGTTTAGCTAAATATTCTGGAGAGGATTCTTGATTGTATTGGTTGTTGAATCCATCCTGACTTACTTTCTTAGCAGACAGCAAGCATATTTTAATTATGACTTATTCATTTTTGGTCTTTGGACATGTGTTCTAATTAGCGTAATCCTGAAGTATGTTTACAGTAAGGAAATTTGGGGCAATAGAGTAACCGGTGTTGTCAAGTTAACAGGGTGTGAAAAAGCGATTTCACCAAGTTAGGTGTCGCAAAGTAGATGAGCACGACCGACAAATTGCTGTTCTGTACGATTACGTTTCTTAGCTTTTTGCATTCTGCGGAGGTGAAAGGTGTTTGTATGGGTAATTAATATCGGAATGAGCAAATTTTATAGTTACTCAACCACCACATTCCAGCCATGCTTGTCTTCAATTTCGCCAAGTTGGATGCCGAGGATTTCGTTGTATAACTCGGTGGCGGAGGGGCCGGGTTTGCCGTCTTTGATGTCGTAGACTTCGTTTTGATAAAACAGTTTTCCGACCGGGCAAATGACGGCGGCGGTACCACAACCAAACGCTTCCTGAAGTTTGCCGTTTTTAGTTCCGTCGATGACTTCGTTGATGGTAATTGGGCGTTCTTCAATGTTATGACCTTTGTCGCGCAGTAAGGTTAAAACGCTGTCGCGAGTAACGCCCGGCAGAATGGTACCTTTTAATGGCGGTGTAACAAACGTGTCGGCGATCTTGAACATGATGTTCATTTGTCCGGCTTCTTCGACATAGTTATGATCGCGTCCGTCAAGCCATAACACCTGGTTATAACCCGCATTCAAACTTTCTTTTCCCGGTAACAGGCTGGCAGCGTAATTGCCTCCGGTTTTGGCATAGCCAACACCGCCTGGTGCGGCACGTGTGTATTTATCTTCTACTTTGAGCGCGATCGTGCGAAAGTTATCGCCGAAGTAAGTGCAAACGGGCGATGTCATGATCAAAAATCGAAACTCAGTTGAGGGCCGTACATCGAGATGACCTTCGGTGGAAAAAACCAACGGCCTGATGTAAAACGCCTCACCACGTTTCGGTGGAATCCAGTCTTTGTCCAGTTTGACCAGTTCGATAATCGCGCGAATAAAAATGTCATCATCGATTGGCGGGATACAAATTCGTTCACAGGAAGTGCGTAGTCGTTTTGCGTTCATATCAGGACGAAAAACTCTTACCGCGCCGTCTTTACCACGAAAGGCTTTGAGGCCTTCGAATACGCTCTGGCCGTAATGTAAACTGCAGGCACCGGGTTCGACGGGCACCGGACCATAGGGCAGGATTTTCGGATTACGCCATGCACCATCAGAATACTCGAGGCTGAACATGTGATCGCAAAAGTTTTTGCCAAAGGCGAGCTTGTCGAAGTCGACACTGTCGATACGGCTGTTTTCAATACGTTGTACTCTGATGTCGCTTGTCATTGAGTGTTGCTCATTTGTTTGGCTTTAATTTTCGTGGCGATGTAGTCGCTCTGTGGAATGTACAACAATCCGGCAAGTTTGCGCAGTAAATGGCGTTCGTGTTTATCGAGTTCACCGTCCGCATAGGCGACTTCCCACAAGTGCTGCATGATTTTAACCTTATCCGATGCGGTCCAGTGTTCGTTGATGAGCGAGGTAAACGCATGCAGGCTGGTAGCATCTTTTATTTCTTCCTCGGCGAGTTGCAACAAGGTTTCGGTTTCCTCGGTTTCAAGTTCAAACAATGTTCCGACCAGATCTGCAATATGCCGGGATTCCTGCTCATTCATTGAGAAATCGGCTTTGCCGACTTCGAGTAACAACGCTGCAGTCGCCAGCCGAATATCATGCTCTGGGTCAGAGGCACCGGCTTCATGTTCCCGATTAATATGTTGATTAAAAAATGCGCGCAGTTGCGGTAACATTGTTTGCAGTCAGGTGAGTTTATTTTAATTTGGCGACTTGTTTATGTCGGAAACAAGTGGTGATGTGATCGTTCACCATTCCAGTCGCCTGCATAAACGCATAACAAATTGTAGAGCCAACAAATTTAAACCCGCGTTTTTTCAGATCTTTACTGAATGCATCGGAAGTCTCGGTATGGGCAGGTACATTTTTCATACTGCGCCAACGATTTTGTTTTGGTTTTTCGCCGACAAATTCCCACATAAAGTCGTTGAACGAACCAAACTCGTCCTGCACGGCCAGGTATAACTTAGCGTTGCTAACCGCCGATTCAACTTTCAGTCGATTACGCACGATACCGGGGTTTTTCAGCAGGCTTTCAATTTTGCGTTTATTGAATTTCGCAACCCGTGCCGGATCGAAGTCGGAAAATGCTTCGCGGTAGCTGTCGCGTTTATAAAGAATGGTTGACCAACTCAAGCCTGCCTGGGCGCCCTCCAGTATAAGAAATTCGAATAGTTGCTGGTCATCGTGCAGCGGCACGCCCCATTCTTCATCGTGATAGGCTACATAGCGTGGATCGTCACCCGCCCAACCGCAACGCTTTAATTTTTGATTCATAGGCCTTATTAAATAGAATATTGTGTTTAAAGCAAGTATTGAATTTGTAGTTCAGTATCTCAGAAGAGGGTTTGAATGTTTACTAGAGTGATTTTGTTTCTTGCGACTAACGTCGCGATTATATTCGTATTGAGTATCACCATGCGCATATTTGGGGTTGGACCCTATTTGAATGAGTATGGCCTCAATTACACCAGTTTGTTGATATTTGCCGCGGTTTTCGGCATGGCAGGTTCATTCATTTCCTTGGCCATTTCCAAATTCACCGCAAAGCGTGTAACAGGTGCCCGTGTCATCGATACACCGACCGACGAGACCGAAAGATGGCTATTGGGGACAGTGCAACGGCAAGCGAAAGAAGCTGGTATCGGTATGCCGGATGTCGCGATTTACGATGCGCCCGACGTGAATGCGTTCGCGACCGGCATGAACAAAAACAATGCGCTGGTCGCTGTGAGTACCGGTCTGATGCAAGCCATGGACAGGGATGAAGCCGAAGCGGTATTGGGTCACGAAGTATCTCACGTCGCCAACGGTGACATGATTACCCTCGCATTGATTCAAGGTGTAGTGAATACATTTGTTATTTTCTTTTCACGAGTGATCGGGCAGGTTGTAGATCGCGCAGTATTCAAGAACGAACGCGGTCATGGCCCGGCGTTTTGGATTACTACTATTTTTGCGCAAATGGTATTAGGGATTCTGGCCAGTATCGTGGTCAATTATTTTAGCCGGATGCGGGAATTTCGTGCCGACGAAGGCGGTGGCAAACTCGCTGGCCGCGAAAAAATGATTGCCGCATTAGAGCGTTTGAAGCGGGGCCAGGAGCAACCCCACTTACCCGATCAGTTAGCGGCGTTTGGTATATCCGGTAATGTCGGCGGTGGTTTAAAACGATTGTTTATGACCCATCCGCCACTGGATGAGCGAATTCAGACGTTGCGCGACGCGCGTTAGCGTTTACCGTCGCCGCCGGACTTGCTGAGAATCTTGTCCATTAAACGGTCGGGCAGCCAGCGTTTGGCCCGGCCCAGCACATGGGTTGGTATGGTAACCGGATAACGTATTTTTACGCGCCGGCTTTCGATTGCATGCAGGATGCATTTAACCACCGCATCCTCGGGTAGGGTGAATCTCGCTGGAGTGGGATCTAGCAATCGTGCTTCCACCGACTGATATAAATCCCGGTGTGCGCTGGTTTTTGTATCGATGTATTTGCGAAAAGCGAGCAAGGCGTTTGGCCGAAAATTGGATTTGATAGGGCCGGGTTCTATCAGCGACACCTGGATATTGGTGTCGCGCAATTCCAAACGCATGGTGTCACTGAGTGCTTCTAGCGCATATTTGCTCGCGTTGTAGGCGCCACGATAGGGAAGACACAGCAGCCCAAGAATTGAGCTGATGTTGACGATGCGTCCTTCGTTCTTTGTACGCATCACCGGCAGAACTAGATTGGTTAATTCCTGGGTGCCAAATACATTGCTCTCGAATTGTTCGCGCAAGGCCGCGCGGCTCAGGTCTTCGACCGCGCCCGGTTGACCGTATGCACCGTTATTAATGAGCGCGTATATATCGCCATCACATTGCTCGATCATCGTATTCGCGGCGGTTTGCACGGACGCTGAGTCGCCCAGTTCCAACTCCACGCATTCCAGACCTTCAGCGCGCAAACGCTCTATATCCTGCTGCTTGCGTGCGGTGGCGATGACACGATAACCACGTTCAGCGAGTGTCTTCGCGGCGCAATAACCGATCCCGGACGAACATCCCGTCACAACGATATTACGATTTGCCTGCATATTTATGTATGGTAAGTCAACATGGTTCAACGCGAACATAGCACAAGGGTGCTAATTCACCGCGGATTCACCGTGCACTTGGTATTGGTGGCAACCGGTTTATAATGAACGCTATTTCTTCGCACAATGTTGATTAACGATAAAAAAATGAATCGTTGTAATGTCTGAACCCTTACGTTTGGGAGTTGTCGGCGTGGGGTACCTGGGAAGTATTCACGCAAAAATCTATGCCGGGATGGAAAATATCGATCTTATCGGTGTGGTGGATGCCAATTCGGACACGGCTGCCCGCGTCGCGCAAAAAAGTAACTGTGCTGCTTTTGGCAATAGCAATGAACTTTTCGATAAGGTGGATGCGGTCAGTATTGCCGTGCCGACCAGTTTGCATCGAGCGGTTTCAGAGCCGTTCCTGCGACGTGGGATTCATGTCATGCTGGAAAAACCTATCGCACCGGATGTTGTGCAAGCCGAAGCGATAGTGCAGGACGCCGAAGATGGCAATGCCATATTACAAATAGGACATCTCGAACGCTTCAATGCCGGTGTGATGACCCTGGCTGAGCATATTGACGATCCTCGTTTTATCGAAGTGCATCGTCTGGGAACATTCGTCGAACGCGCAACGGATGTTGATGTCGTTACTGACTTGATGATTCATGACATCGATATCGTGTTGACACTGATTGATTCAGAACTAAAGAGTATTTCGGCCATGGGTGTCCCGGTGGTGACAAAACACGTGGATATAGCTAACGCACGACTGGAGTTTGCCAATGGCGCGATAGCCAATGTTACTGCCAGCCGGGTATCAACTCGCAAGTTTCGACGCATTCGTGTTTTCGCCAAATCGCAATACGTTGCGTTAAATTTTCAGGATCAACAAATCGAAATCGTACGGCCAGGAGAGTCTAAAACCGAAGGTGGTTTCCCCGAAGTAGTTACTCAACAGGTATCGGTAGAGCCGCGTCAACCGTTGGACGCGGAGTTGGCGCATTTTGTCGATACCGTGCGTCAACGGAAGACACCATTGGTCGGCGGTCGTGAAGGATTGGAAGCGTTGCGTGTGGCGGAACGTGTGAAAAGAAAAATAAACGAGTCAATGGCTGGGTAAGTAATGTCTCGTTTCGCAAAGCAAATAGTTTTGCTTGGGTTTATTACTGCCTCACTAATTACGGGTCAGGTGATGGCGCAGTGCGTATTGGCAACCCCACAGCTTGAGCATATGCAACAGGCGCAAATACGGTTGCAAAATACGTCACAGGAATGGGCGACCGTTAATGCACACATCGCGGACGAGCCTGCCGAGAGCGCGGCTGGGTTTCAGCACATTTGTCAGGAGACAATAGACGACACGTTTATTTTATTCGTTTACTCTCGTCCCTATCTTGGCCGGTTTCACATGCAAAATGTTTATGGCAATCTCGACATTGCGTTCATAAAAGAAGATGGCGTCGTGATTTCTATTCAGCAAATGCGTGCGGAACCACCGGGTTTGCCGGTTAAGCCGCAACTTTATAGTCCCACCGAACCTTTTATGTACGCGCTGGAGGCGAAGGAAGGTTTTTTCGCTGAAAATAATATTGAAGTTATGCAATCGCGATTTGATGTAGATACTTTTCGTAGTGGGCAATAATTTTCGTTGAAAATACAATCACCTTATGGAAGCTGGGTGAGTCCGCTCGAACTGCGGGAGTTGTTCGAGCGCCCATCGCCACCCATGTATCCCACGTTTCACAATGGATTTATATATTGGCTGGAAGCAAAGCCGGATCAGGGTGGTCGTATCGTGTTAATGCGGCGTGAAAATAACGGTAGCGAAACATGCATCACTGCTCAAGGATTCAATATTCGAACCCGTGTGCACGAATACGGCGGTAAGTGTTTTGTGCTGACCGATGACAGCATTGTGTTCAGCAACTTTGCTGATAATCGTTTGTATCGTCAGCGATTAGACTCAACAGACGAACCACAACCGCTGACGCCAGAAAACAACACCGACGGCACAATCGGTTTATATGCCGATTTGCAATCTGTGGCTGGTGGGAATTGGTTGGTATTCGTTTATGAAAAGGAAATTGCAAATAGCGAAAACGAAAATTGTATCGCGGCCGTTAGTTTGCTAAATGATTCGGTCGCGATATCCGAGCCTGAGGTGCTTGTCGATGGGCATGATTTTTTTGCCAATCCTGTTATATCGCCGGATGGAAAAAATCTGGCGTGGGTGCAGTGGGATCATCCGAATATGCCATGGGATTGTTCTCAAGTTGGTATTGCCGAATTGCGTTTGGGGGACGATTCGATAACAACGTCGAACGATAGAATCATTGCCGGTGGTGCTGGATGCTCTGTCTGCCAATTGTCTTTCTCGCCGAAAGGTGATTTGTGCTTCGCGATGGACAAGGATTCAGCCGAGGATGTGGCTGATAATTTTTGGAATCTGTACTGTTACAAAGCCGATGCAGACGAACTAACAAGAATTACATGCGATTCAGCGGAGTACGGTGAGGCGCATTGGGTTTTTGGGCAAATACGCTATGTGTTCATAAACGATAATGAAATTATTGCTTGTCGTACTGACAAGGATGGCGATGCGCTGGTGCGTATCAATACTTCGTTGCGCACGGCAAGTAAAATTGACACTGTGTTTAACGATTTTTCTCAATTGAACCTCGGTGAAACCGTTGATAGCGTTTTAATGGTGGCGGCTAACCCGGAACATGACAGCGCTATTGTTGAAATGAAACTTACGGACAATTCGTTTAGTGTTGTTAAACAACTACCACCAATATTGTCTTCGAGTGACATAAGCTCACCGCAAACCGTCGCCTACGAGACTAGCGACAGCGATCAGGCGTTTGCTTATTATTACGAACCACGAAACTCTAAGTATGAATGTACGGATGGTTCATTGCCGCCAATGCTGGTATTTGTCCACGGCGGGCCGACTTCCAGAACCACACCTGCATTTAATGCAACTAAACAATTCTGGACGACGCTGGGCTTAGCTGTGCTCGACGTAAACCATCGGGGCAGTACCGGTCATGGGCGGGCATATCGTCAGGCGCTACTCGGGCAATGGGGTGTGATCGACGCCGGTGATATTGTTGATGGGGTTTGTCATGCTATCGAAAATTCGTTGGCGGATAAGGAAAAGATTTTTATTCGCGGCGGCAGCGCTGGAGGTTATGCCGTGCTTCGTGTGTTGACCGAGTACCCGGATATTTTCCGGGCGGGTGCATGTTATTACGGTATTGGGAATTTACAGACCCTGGCTGAAATCACGCACAAGTTTGAAGGTCGTTATATTGATGGGTTATTGGGTGAGAGTTACGACCCGGTTAACGCCGACCAGCCGGGTAGTCCATACCGCCAACGTTCGCCGATATTTTTTATGGACAGGGTGAAAAGCCCTATGATTTTGTTTCAGGGCGAGGAAGATAAAGTAGTACCACCGGCGGTATCGCGCGAAGTCGTCGAGACGCTAAAGCAAAACAGAGTGCATCATGAATACATTGAGTATCCGGGAGAAGGTCACGGCTTTCGCCGCAGCGAAACCCGCATCGATGCTTTGCAACGCGAGTCAAAATTCTTCGTCGAATTAATTCATTAAAGGGTCGTTTTATTTGACAATGCCATCCAGAGATCAAACCATCGCACTAGCTGGAGTCTTGCAAGCCGCGACATTGGCACAGCAATTGGCCCGTCGTGGTAACGCCGATGACGACGCAATGCAGGCCAGTGTGCGTAGTGTTCTTGCATTGGACGCCGATGACACCGCATCGGTGTTTGGTGGCATCGAAGGCGTGATGACGGGCTTGTTAGTGATTCGAAATAAATTGACTAACCGCTTCGAGGCGGTTGATCTTGAAATGGGGCGCTACGCTTTGGCGTTGTATCAGTTGCAAGGTAATCTGACTCGAAGTCGAACAATGATGAGTACTATGCAATCCCGTATTGCCGTATTGCAGGCTCAATGCGAATCCTCGGAGCGGCTTGGGCCGGATGTATTTTCAGACTTGGCGGATCTTTACAAGGAAACCATTAGCCAACTGACGCCTAAAATTATCGTACAGGGCGAGCAGGGGTATTTGTCCAATCCGCAGATTGCCGATCAGGTTAGAGCGGCGTTGTTGGCCGGTGTCCGCGCGGCTTTGTTATGGCACCAACTCGGTGGCGGACGAATTCACTTGCTGCTGCAACGCAAACATTACGCTTTCATGGCAGAACGTTTATTGGCGGAAATCAATTGAGTTGTATAAGTTCAGATGAGTATCTCGCGAAAGACGCAAAATAGTCTATGGAAAGTTATTATTCGCAAAGATGCACATTGCGCAATGGATTACCATTTCTTGTGTTAAAACATAAGAAGATGCTGTCTACTCACTGTTAGGTGTCACACAGGCAATTCGAATGAACCAAACGATCGAACCGTTGAATGAGGATGACCTTGAACGAATTGCGAAACACTGTGAATGGGTTGTAGCTCATTTCGACGACCCTGAGGCCTACGACACGACTTCTGGGAAACTCCGGCTCGTTCAGACTATCCTAGACAACGGCTGGATTCAAAAAGATGAAACCTGGAAGCTTCAATCACTTGGGATTGCGTTTGGCGATGCTCTTGTACAGGAAGTGTCTGAGTTATTGTGGGTGGCTGTGGACGATGAGTTCGACCGCGATCCTGCTCTACGATAGCTAAAAACAACGACGCTGGTGTTTCCGCTAACCGCAATTCCAAAGCGTGTGGAAGACGATATCACAATCAACGTTTACGAAATGTTCGGCGGCTTTCAAAAGGCAATCATTAAGGCACTTGAAGATAGTGACGCCTAACTATTCGTTGAACTGCCCCGCGTTTCGTCGGCCGGTTAATTCGACTGTTACGTGTCAATGAAGAACATACAGAAATTCAAGCAAGCGTAGCTTTGATGAAATACAATGGAATCTGGATCTATGACGGGTGTCTCCGGATTTCACGTCGCATCATCCAGGCTTCAGTTACTCATGCAATATTCGGGCTGGGCGTAAAACAGGAATGAAGATATCTGAATTACTTACGCACAGTTTCCAGAATCGCGAAGAAATAAAGGTGAGCATTAGTTGTGGCTGTTTTCATTGTTTTTGTATTTTTACGCCATCCGAAATCAAATATTGGTCTGACTCTGATGACCCAGAAGATGAATATCCAGGGGCGTTAAGAACTGATTCCGAAACATATCAAGGAAAAACAGCCATTTCCCGTGCTGTGAATACGATTCAGTTATTGGCGATGCTTCTGGGGTTGAGATGACAAAGGATACACTGCAGGAGCTAAAAACATATTGGTATCGATGAAAAAAATGAGTGCAGCACCTAAGAAGCGCGGGAGGTACGCGAATACCGGATGAATGGCAATAAAATTCAAGCCAACGAGGCTGGATCAAGACTAAACCCACCAAGAATTAAGTGCGTTTCCACTGTCTAAATCGTACAATGTTAAACAATGTGGCGTAGCGTCTCTGCGAAGTGAAATTGCAGTAAGCTTGCGCAATCACCCCGTTTAACGATCTGACAAGATAATGGAGTAGATTCAAATATGTGGATCGCATGGCTCATTCTGTTTCTAGGTTTATTAACCGTCGCCGCACGTACTGATCTGTCTTTCAAGGTATGGACTGGCATAGTCGCCGGTGTTCTGATTCTGTCAGCACTGACTGGAATGTTGTCTTTCGGCGCATTTGTGGTGTTTGGTGTGTTGTTCACTGCTGTCGCGGTATTGTTGAATGTCGAGTCCGTACGCCGTGATTTTTTGAGTAAACCCGTACTGCAACGCATCCGTGCGGTATTGCCGCCGATCTCCGACACCGAACGAGAGGCTATCGAGGCCGGTACGGTGTGGTGGGATGCGGAATTATTTCGTGGAAATCCGGATTGGCTACGGCTTGCGACGGTCCCTAAGGCAACGCTGACAGAGGAAGAACAGGCTTTCATCGATGGGCCGGTTGAAGAATTGTGCACGATGCTGGACGACTGGAAAATTACCCATGAATTGAATGATTTACCGCCCGAAGTTTGGCAGTTTGTTAAGGAGAATCGATTTTTCTCACTGAATATCCCCAAGCAATACGGCGGTCTGGATTTTTCGCCATTAGCGCAATCCACCATTGTTATGAAAGTGTGCAGTCGCAGTGGCACGGCCGGCGTGACCGTGATGGTGCCGAATTCGCTGGGGCCGGCGGAATTATTGCTGCACTACGGCACCGAAGAGCAAAAAGATCATTACTTGCCACGTCTGGCGCGTGGGGAAGAAGTGCCCTGTTTCGGTTTGACCGGTCCGTGGGCGGGTTCTGACGCTGGCGCCATGCCAGACTGCGGCGTGGTGTGTAAGCAGGAATTCGAAGGCAAGGAAACGCTGGGTTTCAAAATCACCTGGGAAAAACGCTACATCACGCTTGGCCCGGTATCCACGTTACTGGGTTTGGCGTTTAAAGCCTATGACCCGGATCATTTGCTGGGCGATGAAGACGAACTCGGAATTACCTGCGCACTGATCCCGACGGATACACCAGGCGTCGAAATCGGTAACCGCCATTTGCCGCTTAACGCCGCGTTTCAAAACGGCCCGAATAGCGGCAAAGATGTATTTATTCCACTGGAATGGATTATCGGTGGCCAGGAATGGATCGGCAAAGGTTGGCGCATGTTAATGGAGAGCCTGGCTGCTGGTCGCGGGATTTCATTGCCCGCATCCAGTGTTGCTGCCGCCAAGACCGCCAGCCGTTACGCCGGTGCCTATGCTCGTATAAGACAACAATTCGGTATCTCAATCGGCAAATTCGAAGGCGTGGAAGAAGCGCTTGCGCGCATTGGTGGTTTGACCTATATGATGGACGCGGCGCGTCTATTCACCACGGCGGGGTTGGCGTTGGGCGAAAAACCGTCGGTAGTGTCGGCGATACTAAAATATCAACTCACCGATGGCGCTCGAATTATAATTAACGATGCCATGGATATTCATGGTGGCAAAGGCATTTGCATGGGTCCGAATAATTATCTGGCGCGAACCTACCAGCAAATACCTATCGCCATCACGGTTGAAGGTGCGAATATTCTGACACGCAGTCTGATTGTTTTTGGTCAAGGCGCAATGCGTTGTCATCCGTATTTGCTGGATGAAATCGCGGCCGCGGGGAATGACGATGAACAGCGCGCCGTGGAAGAATTCGATTCGGTATTTTTCAAACATCTTGGTTATGTCACGACCAACGCGATGCGTTCGTTGTTATACGGGTTGAGTTTTGCCTGGTTGGCGCCAGCGCCTCCAGCCAATAGCAATGCAAAATATTATCGTCAGATTTCGCGTTACAGCGCGGGTCTGTCATTCATGTCCGACGTCACATTGCTCATGCTTGGCGGTGCACTCAAACGCAAGGAAAAATTATCCGGCCGCTTTGCCGATGCTTTGAGCAATCTTTTCCTGGCGTCGTCGGCGCTTAAATATTTTGAAGATTGCGGTTCGCCACAAGCCGATCAACCGTTGCTCGACTGGTCGGTTCAACACGCATTGTACGAGACCCAGCAAGCGTTGGATGGAATCATGCGTAACTTCCCGTCGCGTATTGTGGGTATGGCTTTGCGATTGTTTGTGCTGCCATTCGGGCGTCGTCAGCATAAACCAAACGATACCCTGGGTCATCGCGTTGCGCAGTTGTTGTTAGAGCCATCGAAGACTCGTGATCGGTTGTCTAAGGATATTTTTATAAGTGACGACGCGAACGACGTTACCGGTAGTGTTGATTATGCGTTGAATCAAGTATTGAAAGCGGCACCTGTTTACCGGCGTTTACGTAAAGCGGACGAAAAACAATCCGAGTTGATTGAATTCGATGAATGGGTGAGCGAGCTTGTTGAGCAAGAGAAAATCAGTGCGGAAGAAGCGGACATTCTGCGTGAAGCGCGCGCGGCGACCCTGCGTGTGATCTCGGTGGATGATTTTGATCCGGAGTATGTATCCGCAGCCGGCAAAGCAGGTGCTTCCGTCTCGAATTCTATTGACGCGCAAGCAGCCTAGAAACCATGGTTCC